>Ga0335070_10002697_pt1 | contig 20620 bp, 13 predicted proteins | sample Lox_Sample_13_FD_206722 | JGI IMG/M metagenome (GOLD analysis project Ga0335070, IMG submission 206722) | Soil microbial communities from Loxahatchee National Wildlife Refuge, Florida, United States - Lox_Sample_1.3 | ecosystem: Environmental > Terrestrial > Soil > Wetlands | place: USA...
CACATATGGACGTTCACATCGGCTCCCTCGTTATGTTGCCGGGGTATGCCCCCTACCCGCGCTACGGCCGCGTCGAGAAGGTGGAAGACGGCCAGGTGCGCTTAACCAACGTCCACTGCGGCGACCCCCGCTGCGCCGCCGAGCACTGCCACGGCGATGTGGTGTGGCCAGTAGACGCGCTACTGGCCATCCAGGCCTACCAGCCGCGAGCCGACTGGGAAGAAGGACGCAAAAGCTCGCCCAATGCGGTAGTAGAATCGTGAGCCGTGCTCGTGAGTCGTGGCCGCAAGCGCGACGGCTCCTGAACCTCCGCACGAGCACGAATCACCAAGACGAGCGATGACAGAGTGGTGGCGCGAAGCGGTCTTCTACGAGATCTACGTTCGGAGCTTTCAGGACAGCAACGGTGACGGCGTCGGCGACTTGCCCGGCATCATCGACCGGCTCGATTACTTGAACGACGGCACCCCGCGCTCGCTCGGCGTTGATGCGCTCTGGCTCACGCCGATCAATCCGTCGCCGATGTTCGACTTCGGCTACGACGTCAGCGACTACCGCGACGTCGACCCACGCTTTGGCGCCCTCGCCGATCTCGACCGCCTCATCACCGAAGCGCATCGCCGCAATATGCGCATCATCCTCGATCTCGTCCCCAACCACACCTCGCATCTGCACCCATGGTTTCAGGCCTCACGCCGCTCACGCAGCGATCCGCAACGCGACTGGTACGTGTGGCGCGACCCGGGTCCGGGTGGCGGCTACCCGAACAATTGGGTCAGCTCGTTCGGTGGGCCGGCGTGGACGCTCGATCCGACAACCGGCCAATACTACCTGCACTCCTTCCTCGCCGAGCAGCCCGACCTGAACCACCGCAATCCCGACGTCGCGCGGGCAATGGAGGACATCATTCGCTACTGGCTCGATCGGGGCGTCGACGGCTTCCGCATCGACGTGATCCACAAGATGATCAAGGATGCGCAGCTCAGGGACAATCCACGGCCGGCCCCGGAAGAGGAGCACCCGGTCTGGCACTACGGCGGCCTCACGCACGTCTACGACGAGGATCAGCCGGAGGTGCATGACATCATCCGCAGCTGGCGCCGCATCCTGGACGGCTACGGCGCACGTGCCATGGTCGGCGAGGTGTTCCTGGGCGATCCGGCGCGTGTCGCCGCCTTCTATGGCAACGGTCACGACGAGCTGCCGCTGGCGTTCAACTTCCGCTTCCTGTGGAGTCCGTGGGACGCGGCCGCCTTCCGCGAACAGGTGGACACAGCCGAGTCGGTGCTCCCCCCTGGCGCGCAGCCGACGTATGTCCTCTCCAACCACGACGTCCCCCGTCATCGCACGCGCTTCGACGACAGGGGCTGGGGTGACGCACGCGCCCGCGTCGCTGCGATGATGTTGCTGACGCTGCGCGGCACGCCGTTCCTGTACTACGGCGAAGAGATCGGCATGCGCGACGTGGTCATCCCCGCTGATCGCGTATGTGATCCGGTGGGCAAGCGCTTCCCCGCCGTCGGACGCGACCCTGAACGCACGCCCATGCAGTGGGGACCTACGCCCGGTGCGGGGTTTACCACAGCGGCAGACCCCTGGTTGCCGCTGTCTCCCGACTACGAATCGGTGAACGTCGCAAACCAAACCGGCGACCCAGGATCGCACCTGAGCTTCTACCGCCGCCTCATCTGGTATCGCAAGCGCAGCAACGCCCTCAGGCGCGGTACTTACCGTCCGCTCGACGGCCCGGCCGACACGTTCATCTTCCTACGCGAACATGCGGATGAACGACTGCTCATCGCGCTGAACTTCGCCGGCGAACAGCGGCGCGTCACGTTGCCCGAGCTGCGCCGGGGACACGTTGAGCTCGCTACGGACGTCACCCGCAACGCGGCGCCGATTGCGGCGAGCCACTTCAACCTCGGACCCGTGGAAGGCCTGGTCGTGGCGCTGTCGTGATGCGGATCTGAACCCTGAAACCGGCCGTTGGACCGTTCAGGTTCGGTTGATCAAACTCGCCGCGACGCCCGCGCCAAAGCCGTTGTCGATATTGACGACAGTGACACCGGCGGCACAGGAGTTCAGCATCGCCAGTAGCGCAGCCAGGCCGCCGAAGCTGGCGCCGTAGCCGATGCTCGTGGGCACCGCGATCACGGGCTTGTCGACCAGGCCGGCAACGACGCTCGGCAGAGCGCCCTCCATGCCCGCTACGACGATGAGCACGGCGGCTGCATCGAGTGTGTCACGATGCGCAAACAACCGATGGATACCAGAAATGCCGACGTCAATGATCCGCCCGACGCGGTTGCCCATGAGTTCCGCCGTCAGCGCCGCCTCCTCCGCAACGGGCAAGTCTGAAGTACCAGCTGCGACGACGGCAATCAGTCCGCGCCCGGTCATCTGCGGCTGCGCGCGGATCAGCGTCGCCACGCGCGCGTGCGCCGAGTACGTGACGGCAGGAAACGCGGCACGCAGCTGCTCCGCCTTGGCGGCGTCGAGCCGTGTCACCAGCACGTTGTGCGCGCCATCGTTCAGACTGCGGGTGATGTCGATGATCTGCTCCGCCGTCTTGCCCTCACCGAAGATAACTTCCGGTATTCCGGTGCGCAGCGATCGATGGTGATCGACCTTCGCGAAGCCGAGATCTTCGAACGGCAGACGCTTGAGCTGCTGGAGCGCATCGTCGGCACTCAGCTCTCCGGCGCTCACGCGCGCGAGCAGCTCTCGCAAGCGATCAGGATTCATCGACCTGTCACGCGTGCGATTGAAAGTGATCGAAGCCGCCGGCCCGCAAGCGGATGGCGTGTCCGTCTGGGCCGAGCAACCGAGGGCGACGTCCGGCCACCACCTCACCGATCCAAGTGATCGGACATCCCAACCCCGCACGCACGCGTTCGAGTCGTTTCACCTGCCGCTCCGGAACCGTACACAGCAACTCGTAGTCTTCGCCACCGTGCAACGCAAGCGGATCATGGCCACCGAGCGCGGCTCGGTACGTAGCGGACAGCGGAATGCGATCGATATGGACGATGGCCCCGACGTGGCTCTGTTCACAGATATGGCCGAGGTCCTGCACGAGCCCATCGCTGACGTCGATCATCGCCGAGGCAATGCCCCGGTCGACCAGCAGCCGCCCGGCTTGCAGCCGCGGCGACGGCTCGCGGAAGCGCCGGACGGCATACACCACCCCGCTGCCACCGGCGGCGCGCAGGGCGCGGCAGCCGAGCGCCGCATCGCCGAGCGTGCCGGTGACGTAGATGCGGTCTCCCCGCCGCGCGCCCTTGCGCGTGACGATGCGCTGCGGCGCCTCGGCCAGCAACGCAATGCATACGGACACCTGCGGTGCGCGGGTGAGATTGCCACCCACAACCGCCGCTCCCATCTCGGCGGCAGCCGCCACAACGCCAGCCTGCAGCCCCGAGAGATCGCGCACGCGATAGTCTCTCGGAGCCGCCACCGCGACAACGCAGAATCGCGGCCGGCCACCCATCGCTGCAATGTCACTCGCATTCACCAGAAAGCTCTTGCGCCCGAGCTGCCGGGGCGTGAGCCAGGCACGTTCGAAGTGCACGCCTTCCACGAGTGCATCGACCGTGAACAGGTAACGACGACCGCCGCAGCGCACCACTGCGCAGTCCTGCCCCGGGCCGACAAGAATCCCAGGACCGCCGGGCAGCCGTGGCAAGAGCCTGGAGAGAAAATCAAACTCGCCGACGTCACCGATGGTAGGGGGACGCGCAGGGCGGGACATGCGAGACATCGGCGCGACCATAGGCGGCGCTGTCACGCAACGTCAAGCCGCTCCACCGCTTCGAGATAGAAAGGTAGCAACACCCCTCGAATGATGAATCGTTCAACGGCGGCGCCCGTTAGGAACCGCCGGATATTCACGATCGTCTTCAGGGTCTCGCCTGGCAACTCGTCGACGCGCGCGGGGCGGAGCCGCCCGTGTGGCCGATGCGGATTTTGAGCGTGCGCGCGCCGACTCTTGCGTACTCGCCCGGCGTTGAACCGGCGGTGGCGCCGGAGGCGCTGGAGCTTCTTGCGGCGGTGGGGCCTCCACTACCGGCTCGGGGGGCTTGCCGCTCAACACGTCGCTCCAGTCAACTTGTGCCTGGGCAGCGCCTGCCAGCAAGGAAATCACCGTCATCGCCACCCTGCTGGCCCATCCTAGCCCTCGCATCACCGGCTCTCCCTGACGTGCGGAGATGCAAGCTGCGTGCTCTGCGGTATTCCGCCTGCTTTGTAGGCGCCGCAAGCAGTTGCTGCGACGTATGCAGAACGCTGCGTCAACGCGACACCATCGCACCGAACACCGCTCTCGCGTGGGGGACGACACCACCCGACGCGGCGGGTGGCATGCCTTCTGCTCCATGGGGTCCGACTGGAGGACCCATGACTAGTGCCGCAACCGCAGAAGCCACCCGAGCCACGCGCGTCTTGGTCTTCACCGTGGATGACGGATACCTATGCGTCGACCTCGACCGCGTCCACGCCGTCTACCCGCGCCACGAGGCTCGCGTCCACACAGTGAAATTGGCTGGCACGGCCAGTCGCAGCTTCCTCATCCATCGCGAGGAACCGGCGCTGATCGTCGACCTGCGCGAGGCATTCGGACTCGGCGAGATACTTGGTGTCACTGATCGTGCTGTGTTCCTGGTTATGCGTGCCGGGTCGTTTCCGCTTGCTGTTCCAGTCGACGCCTGCGTCGGCGTCCGCGATCTGGACCTGCGCACAAGGACGCCGGTTCCGACAGCCCTCCAGCGTGATGGTGGTTTCAGCGTCGGCCATCTGGTGGAGCTCGACGGCAGAATGCATACCCTGCTCGAGCCCAGCCGCATCCTCAGCAGCGCCTTGCGCGAGCGCCTCGACGCGTTTCTGCAAGAGGCGCGGGCATTCTGCGAACGTGAGAGCCGGATCGCCGCGCTGCTCATAAGGTTGCGGGCCGATTCGACCGTCGCTGATTTGAAGACGTACGCCCGTCTCACACGCCGCAATAGCGGCGCGCGCGCAGCTGCGGCAGCCCGCGCCGTGCTCAAAGCGGCCCAGGAAGCCGAGCAGCCGGGTTGTGATGCAGCCCCAGAGTCGGGAGAGTTCGCCGCCGACGCGTTGCTGCCTCACCTCTTGACCCGCTGCGCTGCGTGCCAAAGCGGCGCGCTGCAACTGACCCTGCAGAGTGGCGAGCCAGCAGTGATCTTCTTCGCCGGTGGTCGCATCATCGACGCACAAGTCGCCGGGACCTGGGGGCGCCCGGCAATCAAGCAGATTATGTCGGCACGCGGCGGTACGTACCGCTTCGAGGCGTGCGAGGTGCCCGCCGAGCGGCAACGCATCGCCGACGCAGCGCCTTGGCTATTGCTCGAGACCCTCGAGCAAATGAGCGAGGCGCGCCGCGGTCAGCACGCCCGCTGACGCCCCCAACGCACATCCACGCACCCCGGCAGGAGGACCCCATGGACGCTCGGCCCCGCATTCTCGGCGTTGACGACAGTTTGACCATTCGCAAAGCCCTCGAGATCGTTCTGAAGTCAGCGGGCTATGAGCTCGAGCTTGCCGCGGACGGTGCCGAGGCACTTGCCAAAGCAAAAGCGCTGCAGCCGGCGCTCATCCTGCTCGACTTCATCCTGCCCGACCTGCGCGGCACCGACGTGTGCCGCCAACTGGCGGCTGATCCTGAAACAGCGCACATCCCGGTCGTGCTGATCTCCGCGAAGGGCGCCGAGATCGAACAAGCGTACCGTGATATCAGTAACGTCGTCAGCTACCTCGCCAAGCCCTTCAAGCCTCCGGTATTGACCAGCGTCGTCGCCGAGGTGCTGGCTCGCGCCGCAAGCGGCGAACTGGCCAAGCTGAGCGTGCCTGGCGAGGAGGCGGAAGTTACCGCCACCCTACCGCCACAAGCCGCGTCCGAATCGGCGCCATCGGAGTCGCCTGCGTTGGCCGGCAGTGACGCCCTCGTCGCCAGCCGGGGGGGCCTCGCCGCCGAGGCGGTGCCGAGCAGCACCACGTCGCCTGCGATGGCCGATGACCTGGATGATGTGGACAAAGAGGAGTCCCTCGAGCTTGAGATAGATGAAGCAGCGGATGCGGCCGCAGCCATTACCCGCCGCGAGCGCATCGAGTGGATGTTCGAGACGCTGCGCTCCAGCCTCGAAGGCGTCTACGTGGAGGAGGTCGATACACCGACCGGGGCCGCAGCCGACCAGGCAAAATCTCACATGGATCTCATTGAACAGTTGAGCCACCAACTCGACGAAGGCTTGCAGCACGCACGCACCGGCGCCCGCTACCGCCTGTACGGTGACGGTTCGATTCGGTCGTTCGACGAGGCCCTCCTCGATGTCTTCCGACGCTCGTGCCGCGTGCTCTTGCGAGCAGCGGTCGCAGCCACGGGGGTGCACGACACCGGCGCACGCGGAGAGCGCGTCCTGGTCGCGTGCGCGCGGCAAAGCCCGGTTTACGAGCAGCTGCAGCCGGTGCTCGCCGCGCATCCAGAGTGGTCGGTGGTCATGGTAACGGAAAACTTCCGGCAGCTGCCGTTGCTCGTACGGCTCTTCGGACCGTCGTCGGTGATCGCAGAGATCACCTGGAGCGGCGCGCTGTGGGACCAGCTCCGCGTTCTCCAGCGGATGCCGGAAGCGCGCACGGTGCGTCTGCTCGGCATTGCCGCCACAGAGCAGCTGGCGCGACATGACGAGATGGATCACCAGACCCGCACGGCGCTGCTCGCGGAGCGCGGACTTTCGCAGGTCCTGAGGTCCGGCTTCGAAGTCGACAGTGTGCTGAGTAGCGCCGTGCCGGAAACCGAGCAGACCGACGAGTTGCGCATGGCGGTGTAGACCCTTGCGGACACGGGTAGAGTAAAATGACCGACACGGGCTTCGAACCAGCGCTGAACGACCCAGCGCGCGTGGCGGGAAAACCCGCCCTGGTCGGCGCTGAAGACCATTGCATCTTCGAATGCGGCGGGCGAGCGTTTGCCACGAGCCTGAACGCCGTCCGTGAAGTCCTGAGCGGCAAGTTGGCGACCCCCGTTCCTCAGGCACCACCGGCACTGGTCGGCGTGGTTGAGTTCCACGGCGATGTGTTGCCGGTGGTCCAGCCGAGCACGTTACTGGGCATCGCGGCGCGGCCGTACACACCGGCGGATCCAATCGTCGTCCTGTCTTCTCGCGACATCAAAATCGGCTTGGCGGTCGACCGCGTACGGCACGTGCGGGCTATTGATCCGACGGCGCTCACCGCGGCCACGCATGAGTGCTATCGCGGGTGGTGGGCAGGCTCGGCACCGCCGGTCGCCGTGCTGGACGTCGAGGCGTTGGTAAGCCGCGCCGTCCGGATAGTGGCTGCCCAGCTTCAGGGTGGCCCCACTGGCAACTCCGGAAGAAACGCAGGTCCTTGTGGCAGCAGTTGACGCGATCGCCATGCGCCACCACGACAGCAGCGCCGGCACCGCATTGGGCCGCCGCTTGCAGCTGCTCCCCAACCAGTTGCGCTGGCGATTGGCCTTGGCGGCCGCGCCGGTCGCCCTGATCTCACTCGTGGTGTTGGCGGTGACAACCTATCGCGCTGCATCCGAGACGCTGCGTCAACAGGTGTTGCAGCAGCTGTCTGTGCTCCAAGTCGCGACGGCACGTGCGGTCGAGCGCCACTTCAGCAGCCTGCAAGCCAGCGTTGTGGGTCTGGCGCGCGATCCGAGCACCCTCCTGGCCGTAAAGCAGCTGTCGTCGGCCACCGCGGACCTGGATGGCGACCCGCTCACCGACCCCGCGCGCATGCGGCCGCAGATGGAGAGCCTGAAGCAATCCCTGGAAGCCTATTATGAAAAAGAGCTGCGCGAGAAGACTCTCGATCTACGCACTCTCCTGTCGCCTCAACGATCCGCGGTGTGGCTGCAGGCGGCCTATGTCGGTCGCGGCGCCGACTCGTCGCGGAGCAGCGGACAACCCAGCCCGAATGACGCGACGCAATATGCACGCGCGCACGCCCTGTGGGATCCCGTCTTTCGCGGCACGCTCGATCGCTTCGGGATCGAGGACGTGTTTCTCATCGATGCCGCCTCTGGCCGGGTGGTGTACTCTGCCCGCAAGCGACCCGATTTCCAGACCAGTCTGCTCGACGGCCCGTACGCCGCAACCGCAGCCGGCGTGCTCTTCCGCGAATTACAGAAAGCCGGCAGCGACGGCAACTATCGCATCAGTGACTTTGCCCCCTATCCCCCGGCGCACGGGATGCCCAGGGCTTTCGCTGGAATGCCTATCGTCGACGGCAGCCACCTGGTGGGCGCGTTGGTCGTGCAGTGGTCGAGTGCGGGGCTCACTCGACTGGTCTCGGGCGATGGGCAGTGGTCCCGCCTGGGGCTCGGCGAAACCGGCGAGCAGTATTTGCTCGGCCGCGGCGACGCAGACATGCTGATGCGTACCGACTCGCGCTTCGGCGACAGCGCAGACGATACGACAACCGTCCTGCGGCAGCGCGTCGACTCGGCAGCGGCGCAGGCCACCAACCACGCGGATCAGTTTCAAGGGGAGTACGTCGGCTACCGCGGAGCGCCGGTCGTCGGTAGTGCCGCCAGGCTGTCTCATCTCAACGGGCTGAACTGGACGGTGATTGCCGAGATGAGCACGGCCGAAGCTTTGCGTCCGCTGGGCCAACTGCGGACCCGCGCGACCTGGCTCACGGGGCTCCTGGTCCTGGGCGTCATCCTCGCCATTCTCGGTGTCTCCGCCGCGGTGACTCTACCGGCCCGCGCTTTGATGATCGAAACTGCCGCCTCGAATGTCCGCGCCGACGAGTACCACCGGCGGTTGGAGGCGAGCCTTCGCCACGTGGTGCACGCGGCCACGGCGGCCTCCGACGGAGATCTCTCACAACGCCTCACCGTCGAGGCCGACCTCCTCGGCGATCTGCCGGATGCATTGAATCGCATGTGGCGGAACGTCGGCGCATTGGTCAGCCACATACACAGCGCATCGACAGCCGCAACCGCACCGGCAACCCAGATTCAAGCCGCGCTGCGGCAACTCTCCGAAAATGCCGTGCAGCACACCACCGAGTTGGCCGGTAGCGCCGCCCTGCTGCGCGACACGCGATTGCGTCTCGACGCCATTGCGACCGAGGCCGCAGCGACTGGACATAGCGAACCGCCTGTGGATGCGCAGGTGCGCGAGTGCGCCGAATCGGTGCGGCACGCGGTCGTCGGCATGGAGGAACTGCAGAGGCATACGCAGGCGCTGACGCTGAAGATGAAACGCCTGGGCGAGCGCTCCATGGAAATCTCGACGGTCATCGCATCGCTCCAGGCCATTATCGCGCACGCAAACATGCTGGCGCTCAACGCCACCATCGAGGCGTCGCGCGCCGGCGAGCAGGGGCTCGGGTTCAAGACGGTGGCCAATGACATCCGCAAACTCGCGACGCGTACTGAAGCCGCTGCAAAGGACATCGTCGATCTGGTCACGACGCTGCACGGTGAAGCGGCCGATGCCGTCGATTGCATCGACCGACACACCGAAGAGATCGACCAACACGCGGCGCTGATTGCCAACGCCGGCAACGCGCTCGATCGCTGCAGCGGCACCTTGGTACAGTCGGACGGGCGCTTCACGGCGCTGGCGACGGCGCTCGGAGAGCAGGCCGCCGTGCTTGGCAAGCTCGGCGACGCCCTGCTGAGGGTCGCGGAATTCGTCCGCCGCACCCATGTGTTGTCGGAACAGACTGTGCATACCAGCGCCACCTTGCTCGGGATGCTGTCCGAGCTGAAAACCCGCTCCGACGCCGTTCACCTACCGGCCGACAACGAGCCGCCCGCCGTGTCCACCGGAGCGGACGTGATCGAGTTGCCCCAACGTGACGCGAGGCATGGCCGCAGGGTTGGTGCCTGACAATGGGCGCCCTGGGGTGAGGCATGACGCGGAGTAGCACGCGTCCCGATCGGCCAGACGCCAACGCCGGGGCGACGGACGGCGAAGATGCCGGCTGGGCTGATGAGCTGGCGGCCGTCTTCGCTGAGGAACTGCAGGAGCACCTGAATCACGTGCCCGCGCTGGCCGCGCTGCTGGCGTCGCGTGACACGCAAGCGGTCGCGTGCGCGAAACTGTCGCGCATCTTCCATACGATCAAAGGTTCGGCAGCTGTCGTTGGACGGACGGACCTCGCAACGCTCGCCAAGTGTCTGCAGGACGAGTTCGGCGCCGTGGCGGAACAACCCGCACAGCAGGCCTTGTCCACCGAGTTCTTTGCAACCGTTCAAAACGCGCTGAATGACCTCTGCACCGCCGTCGGTCAAACAGCGCCGCAACTCCTCCGCCCAATCACCGGCCCGCGCTTCGAACTGCCTGGGCTCTCGAATGCAGGCGCAGCGTCTGCCGAACCAGCGGACTTGCTACAGGCCTTCGCCATCGACGCCACGGAAAGCATCGAGCGCTCGCAGCGCTTGCTGCTCGACCTCGAGCGTCACCCAGGGACAACCGGCACATTGACCTTGCGGGAGGTGTTTCGCCACTTCCACACACTCAAGGGTGCCGCCGCAGCTGTCGGGTTGGAGCGCATCGCTCAACAACTGCACCTCGGTGAATCGCTGCTCGATGGTGCCTTGGAGGGGCGCAGCACCATCGGCAGCGCGCAACTGGTCGACTTCCTGCTCCGCCTGACCGACTCGGTTGCCGGCCTGATCAACGTCGCCCGCGGTATCGCCGATGACCAGCACGTGGTGCTCGACAATGTCGAGGCCGAGATCGCCGCACTGGCGAGCCATCCCGCAGCCGCAGCCGCCCCCGCACCAGCGCCCGCTCCTGCGGAAGCTGCTCCGGCACCGACCAGCGGCGCCTCCGCCACCGACCCCGAGGCCAACTCCCTGCGAGTCGATTCCTCCCATCTGGACGCGTTACTCGACCGAGTGGGAGAGCTGCTCGGTGCGCGCAACCAGCTGCAGCGGCGGGTCGAGACCCTAGTCGATCTACGGAATCGGCTCAGTGCTCGTCGCACGCTGCTCGGACAGAGCATCGATGCGTTCCGCGAGCGATACGAGTTCAGTACGAAGAACGCTGCCGCTGACAACGGTGAACGTGCGCGTGGCGCGGCCGCAGGGAGCGACGTGCCCGGTGTGGAACTGGAGCCTTACGATGACGTGGGCATCCTGGCGCGCGGTGTCGTTGACGTGATTGCGCACTTGCGGGAGGTCGGCGACCAGCTCAGCAGCGCCATCGACGCCCTGGGCGACGAGGCCGCGCAGCTGGCACAAATCACCTCGGCTCTCCGCCACGGCGTCACGCAGCTGCGCTCGGTCCCGCTCGAGCACGTGTTCCGGCGCCTGGTGCGTGCCGTGCGTGACGCCGCGCGGCAGGAAGGAAAACTCGTCGAGCTGGAGTTCGACGGCGGCACTCTCGAACTGGACAAGGCGCTTGTCGATCGCCTCCACACGCCGCTGTTGCATCTGGTCCGCAATGCGGTGTCGCATGGGATCGAATCGCCGGCAGTGCGCCAGGCGCGCGGCAAGTCCGCGACCGGCGCCGTCCGCATCACCGCGCAACGGCGCGAGCGCAACCTGCACCTGGCCGTCGAGGACGATGGCGCTGGAATCGACTTCAGCGCCATTGCGGCGCGCGCCCAGACGCTCGGTCTGATTCCACACGCCGACACCTGGCAGCGTGAACAACTGCTGGAACTGATCTTCCGCCCGGGTTTCAGCACCCACGCCGCCGTCACGGAGCTGGCGGGGCGAGGCGTGGGTATGGACGTCGTCGCCGCCGAGATCCGTGGGTTGAACGGCAGCGTCACGCTCACCTCGCGCGACCACTACGGCACGACAGTGCACATCACCCTGCCGATCACAACCTCCATTGACGAGGTGTTGCTGATTCAAACGGGAACACAGCTGTTCGCATTGCCGGTCGCCGTCGTCGACCAAGTGATCACCATCAGCATGTCAGACCTCCTGCACAATACGCCCCGCGTCGTCCGGGTCGGAGACCAAGTGTTGCCGGCGCTGCTGCTGGCACCGCTGGTCGGCGAACCCGCCCCCATGGAGCAGGCCGCCGCCGTCGTGCTGCGCAGTGGTGGGCGTTCGCTGGCCCTGGTTGTGGACCACGTGCAGGCCCAACACGAAGCGCTGGTGCGGCGGCTCGGTCCCATGCTCGACGCCCACCCGTTGCTCGCCGGCGCAGTGGTGTCGGGAAGCGGTGCGATAATCTTGGTCCTCCACGCCGGCCGACTGCTCGATCTGGCCGCATCGGGTGCCGACCACGATGCATTGACCCACGCCGCGGAGACGCGCAGCGCCAGCCTCCCCGACGGGCAGGCCGTTCTCTTCGTCGACGACTCCGTGAGCGTGCGGAAAGTGGCAACACACTTCCTCGAGATGAGTGGTCTCGACGTCGATACGGCAGTTGACGGGCTCGATGCAGTCGAGAAGCTGGCGACCGGGCGCTTTCGCATCGTTGTCACCGACCTCGAGATGCCTCGCATGCATGGCTACGAACTGGTCGCCGCAATCCGGCGCCATCCACGCTATCAGCACCTACCGGTGATCGTCTGCAGCTCGCGCTCCGGAGAAAAATATCGTGAGCGTGCCCGCGAGATGGGGGCACAGGGCTACCTGACCAAGCCGTTCACGAAGGAACAGTTGCTGGCTGAGATTCAACGTGTGAGCGGCGGGTCGACTGCGGTCGGGGCACCGCTGCTGGCGGGCAGCAGTGCTGTGTAAGCCGGCACTCGGGTGCGCATCACGCCTGCGGTGCACGAGCGCGACCGATAGCTGCCGTGGTTGAGAACCGCGCTCAGCTTTCCGTCGCCCCAACGAGCACTTCCTCCACCTTGCCGTTGTGGTAACGCAGCAGCGACACGGTGCGTTCGAAGCCGCCCGCAGCCGCCCGCAGCTCACCGGCGGCCTCGAAGGTGCCGAGCGCCCTCAGGCCGGCAATGACGCGCTCACGCGACGTCGCACCCCCTGCAATCACCCTGCGGAGGGCCATACCCGCATCGAATGCTTGCGCTTCAAACCCGGTCGGTTCCTGACCCATCTGCTGCACAAACTGGTGGACGAACTGGCGTGTCGACGGCCGCGGGCTGTCCGCGAAGAAGGCGTCAGCGAAAACGGCGCCGTCGATGGCCGATCCGGCGTCGGCGAGGCTCTTTGAATCGTTCCAGCTCTCGCTTCCCAGGAGGACGACCGACGGCATCTCTGTGCGCACATCGGCGGCAAGCGCCGTGGCAGTGGGGGCTGCATCGGGAATGAACAAGGCATCGAGACCCGCCTGCTGCCAGCCACGTACATCCACGACGACGCTCGCGAAGTTGCTGCTCCCCGGCGGGTACGGGTGGGTGCCAACGACGCTGGCGCCCTTACTTGCTGCCTCGCGCTTGAACGCCTCGGCGAATGTCGATCCATACCCATCGTTTGGGTAGGCAATCCCAACGCGCCGCAGGTTCAATGCCGCAACCAGGTGGTGCACGAGAAGGCGGACCTGCTGCGTGCGCGTCATCGCCACCTGCAGTACGTAGTGGCCGGCCAATCCTTCACGCGCCGACAGTAGCAGCAGCGGTAGTCGTAGGCGCTCGGCAATCGGCGCAGCAACTTCCGCTTCACTGCTGCGCAACGGCCCGACGACGGCGACGACCTCCGTATCATGCTGCAAGGCGCTCAACGCGTCCGCGGTGCCGGCGGGGTCTCCACCCGTGTCGTGCACGACGAGTTGCTCGGGCGCATCGGCGAACGCGAGGCGCAACCCAGCGAGCGCGCGCTTGCCGTAGGCTTGGTCAGGACCCGTCAGCGGGAGGAGACAGGCAACCTTCACATGGGCAGAACTACCATCCGGCGCCGCGGGCGCCGCCACTGGCGCAACCGGCGTCGGAGCTGGTGCGACGGGCCCACCCCGTGGTTCAGCATCCGACAATGTAGTGTGCGATGGGACGCCCCGCGCCTCGGCCGCGGGAGCTGCTGCCAGGGGAGGAGCCGCCTCGGCGTTCACGGTTGCCGGTGGTGCGTAGGAGGGAGCTGCGCCAATTTCTTCCAGGTGCCCCCCGGCGACCTGTAGGAGATAAACCGTGCGCTGCAAACCTTTCGACGTCAGGGTGATATCGCTGGCCGCACCACTGATGGGACCGAGGCTGCGCAGGACTTGTACGGTGTCCGCCGGGGTGGTCGCGCCTTTGGCAAGCGCACGCTCGGCGAGCGTCGCCGCGTCGTAAGCGTTGGCTTCGATGACACCGGGAGTCTGACCGTAGACGTCCTGAAACCGTTTGACGAAGGCGCGGGTCGCGGGGCGCTCGCTGCCGGCGTAGAACCCGTCGGCGAACAGGATGCCGTTCGTGGCGCCATGCTGCTGCGCGAGCGAGTCCCATTCGCGCACGCCGAGCAGCATGACGTCGGGCATCTCGCGCTGCAGGAAGTTGACGAACTTGGCGGCGACCGCAGCAGTGTCAGGAAGAAATACCGCCTGCAGATTGTCGCGGTCGCGCCATTTTCGGATTGTGGCCACCTCAGGCACCGAGCTACCGGCACCTGGTGGGTACGGCAGCGCGCCGACGATCGTGCCGCCGCGCTGCTCGACCGCGGTCCGAAACGTCGCTGCGACGTCCGCCGCATCCTTCGGGTAGAGAAGCCCGAATCGCCGCAAGCGGAGCTTCGCCATGGCGTAGTCGAGCAGGCGCGCGATCTGTTCGGCACGCGTCACGCCCACGGGCAGGACGAACTTGCCGCTCAGTCCATCGTGTGCTGACAGGAGGAGGACTGGAACCTGGAGTTCCTCCGCCCGAGGGGCAACGGCTTGGGCGTCGTCGCTGCGCACCGGGCCGATCACCGCTAGCACCCGCGGATCATGGGCCACTTCCTCGAACTTGCGGACGGCCACCTCGGGCTTCCCTTCCGTGTCCGCCACCACCAAGCGGCTGTAGTCGGGAGCGACGACCAAGCGGACAGCGCGCAGTGCCCGTTCGCCGAGATCGCGTGCCGGGCCCGAAAGTGGCAACAGGCAGCCGATCTGTCCTTGACCGGTTCCCCCCATCTTTTCAATCGCGACGTTCGCCGGTCCGGCCCCTGCAGCTTGCGGGGGAGACCACTTGGGGGTCTCCTGCGATGGCAACGGCTCGACGTCGACAGCAGCAGGCGGCGCGACTGTTCGGGGGGCGCTCGCCTCGGTGGGCTGTACGGCCTCCGCAGGCTCGGTGGGTTCCTCGACGATCGGTGGGGCGCTCGGCGCGGCGCTCTCAGCCACCAGCGTCTCTTCAGGATTCGCGTTCGCTGTGGATTCGGAAAACTCGGAAGGTTGCCGGGCAGCGATCTGGCGATCGAGCAAGGCTGCGTACCCTTGGTCCGTCGCTATGCGGCGGGCGCCGGCGAGGTCAACATCACTCAGATCCTGCGCCGTTGTCACAATCCGTTTGCGCAGCTTCTGCCGATCCTTGTCATTGGCAAGCTTCCACGCCTTCTCCCAGTCCTGCAGTGCGAGCAAATTGTTGCCCAAGGCACGTTCGGCGTCGCCGCGCAACGCTTCCACCTGCATCCAATGGGCCTTGGGGTAGCGTTGTGACAGTTCATCGAGGGTCGCGAGCGTGGCCTGATAGTGGGAGAGGCGATACTCTGCGAGGGCCGTCTTGTACATGACGCGCGCCGTGTATGCGCCCTGCTCGGTTTGATCGATATAGCTTCTGTACGCCTCGATCGCGGTACTATATTGCTGGTAGCGAAATGCCTCGTCGCCGCGGCGAACCGACGCCGGGGGCTCAGGAGGGATCGTCGTGTGCTCACTGCAGGCGGCGAGCACGGCAGCCAACCACAGCAGCGAGCCGGCGAGACGGCGCACACGCAGACCGTTTGAAGGCATCAGCCGAACATCTCCTTGACCTTATCGAAGAACCCTTTGGCCAAGGGATTTACCTCTTCTCCGGCGCTGCGTGCAAACTCTTCAAGCAGTTCGCGCTGTCGGGCCGTGAGCTTGCGTGGGGTTTCCACGACCACACGCACCAACTGGTCGCCCCGGGCGGCGCCCCGCACGTCGGGTACTCCCTTGCCACGCAGCCGCAGGACGGTCCCGGACTGCGTACCAGGGGCGACCTTCATCTTGAGCTTGCCCTCAATCGTCGGCACGTCGATCTCTGCGCCCAGTGCGGCTTGCGCGAAACTGACCGGCACTTCGCAGACGATGTCGTTGTCCTGGCGGGCGAAGAGCGGGTGCGAGCTCACATTGATGATGACGTACAAATCACCCGGCGGGCCACCGTTGCGTCCGGCTTCGCCTTCCCCGCGGAGCTTCAACCGCGAGCCGGTATCGACTCCAGCCGGGATCTTGACGTTGAGGGCATGTGTTGTCTGCGTCACCCCCGACCCGCCGCAGGATCGGCACGGGTCCTTGATCACCGTTCCCTGTCCGCCGCACTGGCCGCAGGTCTTGGCGATGGTGAAAAACCCCTGCTGGAAGCGCAACTGACCGCTTCCACGACAGGCGCTGCAGGTGGCGCGGGCAGCGCCGCCCTTCGTTCCCTTGCCGCTGCAGGCATCACAACTGGACAGGCGCGGGATGTTGATGACGCGTTCCGTGCCGAAGACGGCATCCTCGAAACGGATCTCCAAGTCGTAACGTAGGTCTTCGCCGCGCTGCGCACGAGTGCGGCCGCGGCCTCGTCCACCGCCGAAGAAGTCCCCGAAGATGTCGCTGAAGATGTCTTCGAATCCCGCCGCCGAGAAATCGAAGCCACCGAAGCCGGCGCCTTGCTCGAAGGCCGCATGACCGAAGCGGTCGTACTGGGCACGGCGCTCCGGATCGCTCAGTACCTGATAGGCTTCGGAAGCTTCCTTGAACCGCTCCTCAGCCGACTTGTCGCCGGGATTGCGGTCGGGATGGTGCTTCATCGCCAGCTTGCGGTAGGCCTTCTTGAGTTCCTCCGCGCTGGCATCACGGCTCACGCCGAGTGTCTGGTAGTAGTCGCGCTTCTGCGGCAACGGTACCTCCTCGTTCGCCGGCCTCGTCAGTTCAGCGCAGCGCGCGCCGCCGTACCTGCCTCATGGTGCCAATCGCCCTTCGCACAGCAGAATGGAGTCCAGCGCTCACAATACAAAAGCCCTCCCCCGCAGTCGAGGGGAGGGCTTTTGCGCGCAGGTGGAACACCGCATCCTTTGCGTGGTTGCGTCAGGTTAGCCCTTCACCTCTTCGAAGTCGGCATCAACCGCCTCGTCCTTCGGTCCCGCTTGGGTCTGGCCGTTCTCGGTCGTCCCCGTGCCCGGACCCTCCGGCGCCCGCTTTGACGCCTTCGCGTAGATCGCTTCTGCCAACTTGTGAGAGGCCTGCGTGAGTTGCTCGGCGGCGGCCTTCATTGCTGCAGCGTCCTCACCTTCCAGTTCCTTCTTGGCCTTCTCCAGCGCCTGTTCGATGGTGCCCTTGGTGGCCGCGTCGAGGTCCCCACCGTGTTCCTTCAGCGACTTCTCCGTTTGGTAGACGACGCTGTCGAGTTGGTTGCGGGCGTCGGCAGCTTCGCGACGTTTGTGGTCTTCAGCGGCGTGCAACTCCGCATCTTTGACCATCTGCTTGATCTCTTGCTCGCTCAGGCCGCTGGAAGCAGTGATGCGGATCGACTGCTCTTTTCCGGTACCGAGATCCTTCGCATGGACATGGACGATGCCGTTGGCGTCGATGTCGAAGGTCACCTCGACCTGCGGCAGACCACGCGGCGCCGGGGGAATTCCGATCAGGTCAAACTGCCCCAAGAGCTTGTTGTTGGCAGCCATTTCGCGTTCGCCCTGGAACACGCGGATGGTCACCGCCGTCTGGTTGTCCTGAGCGGTCGAAAAGATCTGGCTCTTCTTGGTCGGGATCGTGGTGTTCTTCTCGATCAGCTTGGTGAACACCCCGCCGAGGGTCTCGATGCCCAGTGACAGGGGGGTCACGTCGAGCAGCACCACATCCTTCACCTCGCCCTTGAGCACGCCCGCCTGGATCGCGGCACCCACCGCGACGACCTCGTCAGGGTTGACGCCCTTATGCGGTTCCTTGCCGAACAGTTTCTTGACGTGGGCCTGCACCGCAGGCACACGGGTCATCCCACCGACCAGGACGACCTCGTCGATATCACTGGCACTCAGGCCGGCGTCTTTGAGTGCGGTCAGACACGGCCCGTCGAGGCGGTCGAGCAAATCGGCACACAGCGCTTCAAGCTTCGACCGCGTGAGCTTCATGTTGAGATGTTTGGGACCGGACTGGTCGGCAGTGATGAACGGCAGGTTGATGTCCGTCTCCGTCGAGGTGGACAGCTCGCACTTGGCCTTCTCCGAGGCCTCTTTGAGGCGCTGCAACGCCATCCGGTCCTTGCGCAGATCGATGCCCTGATCCTTGAGGAACTCGTCCGCAAGGTAACTCATGATGCGCTGATCGAAGTCTTCGCCCCCGAGGAATGTGTCCCCGTTGGTCGCTTTGACTTCGAAGACGCCGTCGCCGATCTCGAGGATCGAGATATCGAACGTGCCGCCCCCCAGGTCGAAGACGGCGATCTTCTCGTCCTTCTTCTTGTCCAGCCCATAGGAGAGCGACGCCGCCGTGGGCTCGTTGATGATGCGCAGCACGTTGAGTCCGGCGACGCGGCCGGCGTCCTTGGTTGCCTGTCGCTGGCTATCATTGAAATAGGCCGGGACCGTGATCACGGCTTCAGTGACTTTCTCACCGAGGTAGTCCTCGGCGGTTTGCTTCATCTTCTGCAAGATGAAGGCGGAGATTTCAGCCGGACTATACGCTTTGCCGCGGATCTCTACCCAGGCATCACCGTTGTCCGCCTTCACGATCTTGTAGGGCAGGACCTTCATCGCCTTTTTGACTTCGGTGTCGTCGTAGCGGCGACCCATGAGGCGCTTGACGGCGGAAATAGTGTTGTCCGGGTTGGTAATGGCCTGTCGGTGCGCGATCTGCCCGACCAGGCGTTCTCCGGCTTCCGTGAAGGCAACCACCGATGGCGTCGTGCGCCCCCCTTCGGAGTTGGGAATCACCTTGGGGTCTCCGCCCTCCATGATCGCCACACACGAGTTGGTGGTTCCAAGATCAATTCCGATCACTTTCGACATCTTCTTGGTCTCCTTGAAACGTAGGCCCACGGTGCTCCTTGGGAAGAGACATCGCTGCCCCCGCTAGTGACAGCTCGGTTAATCACTGTCCTGGCCACTTTCAACTGCGTCATTGCCCTTGCGTCTGCTGACGGTCACCAAAGCGGGGCGCAGCAGCCGGTCATGCAGCAGGTAGCCGCTATGATGCTGCGCGATCACCTGGTTGGGCTCGTGTTCCGCCGAGGCGACCTGAGCCATGGCCTGGTGGCGCGCAGGGTCAAATGGTTCGCCAACGGCGTCGATGCGCTCTACCCCGTGTCGGTCCAGAAGTTCCAGGAGTGACTTGAGGACCAAGCGAACCCCGTCGAGCACCGACTGGCCATTGCCGCCGCCATGCTCGACCGCCCGCTCGAGGTTGTCCACCACTGGAAGGAGCTCACGAATCAGGGGTTCACACGCAAACCGAAGCGCTTCAACCTTCTCGCGCTGCATTCGCTTCTTGAAGTTCTCGAGTTCGGCGCGCTCACGCAGAAAGCGCTCTTGGTTGGTGCGGGCTTCGGCCTGTGCGTCCGCCAATTGCTGTTTCAGCTGCTCGATCGTCTGTTCAGGTGACGCATCGACATCGAGGGGTTGATCGCGTTCCGGAGGCGCCGTGCCAGTCTGCTCCGCAGGCACGGTGTCCTTCGCGTTGTCTTGACTCATGATCCTCCTAGGCCAAGGATTTCGGATGAAAACGTCGCGTTGGACGCCCGAGCGAAGCTAATGACGCCTCCTTCCCTTGTCAAGGTCGCTGCAGAATGGTTTCCTGGCGCGTGGTGAGTCCGTCGCAGCGTAGTGAGGCGATCATCCTGCGGAGCCGCCCGTACGGGGAATCGGACAAGATCGTCACCTTCCTTACGGCCGATGCCGGCAAGCTGACGGGGATAGCAAAGGGAGCGAAGAACTCGCGCCGGCGCTTTGCCAACTGTCTCGATCCGCTGACGCAGGTGCGGGTGTACTTCCGGGTGCGGGCCGGCGCCAGCCTGGTCTTCATGGAAAGTTGTGACTTGTTGCAATCGCCCGACGAGTTGACGGATCCCATCAAGTTCGCCTACGGGAGTTATTTGACCGAGTTGGTCGACCAACTCACGGCCGACGCACAACCGGTGGGTGAGTTGTATGCGCTCCTCATCGAGGGTCTGAACGTGCTACGGAGTGGCGCAGCGACCGCCGCCTTCCTACGCGGGTTCGAACTTCGGCTCTTGCAGTGCGCCGGGTACGGCCCCGAACTTCAACACTGTGTCCGCTGCCGTCGGGCGCTGCAGCCCCAGCAGCAAGTCTTTCTCGATCCCTTGCACGGCGGGATCGTGTGCGTCGCCTGTCGCACCGCAGGCGAGTCACTCGTTCCGGTGGCTGGTCAGACCCTGTCGGTCTTGGAGGCCATCAAGGGGGCACCGCTCGCCGACATCCGCATGCGGCGGTTGGGGACCGCCACCGCGGCAGAGGCGGCGCAATTCATGGGGTACCTCCTGGCGCTCCACCTGCCGCGCGCCTTGCGATCGATGAAACTCATCACGGCGCTGTCGTAACGATGTTCACGCCTGGCGCGATCGCCAGCCG
>Ga0335070_10002698_pt1 | contig 20619 bp, 16 predicted proteins | sample Lox_Sample_13_FD_206722 | JGI IMG/M metagenome (GOLD analysis project Ga0335070, IMG submission 206722) | Soil microbial communities from Loxahatchee National Wildlife Refuge, Florida, United States - Lox_Sample_1.3 | ecosystem: Environmental > Terrestrial > Soil > Wetlands | place: USA...
CGACGAAGCCGTCGATCACGGCTGGGACCCACACGTTTGCGTTCACGAGCACCGCCCAGAAGAACCCGAGCGCCAAGAGTCGGCGAAGGAGGTGCACCAGGATGGGATTCAGGTCGTCCTCCTCGATCACCCACCACGCGGCCGTCCACGCGAGCTGGATCGCAGCGAGCGTGACGAAGAGGCTCTTCGCAATCGGGATCAGCGCCTGGTACCAGGACGAGGTCGCTTGGAGAAACTGCTGAACCAAGTCGGTCAGAATCGTGGTGTGCACGGCTTGCCCCGCTTCCGCTCTGCTTCGGCTTCGCAACTCGCGGCGGCGCGAGTCTCCGCGCCTCCAGATTCCCCCCGAGACTTCGCCCTACGGTCGGGGGACGACGCCCAGGCCCTCGGCCGCCCGGGAGGACGGCGCTCGCCCCACGCCGCTGTCGATGAAGTGGGAGAAGGCCGCGTCCGCCCCTGCGCGCCGTGCTTCCTCGGACGCGGCGTACGTGTTCTGCGAAGTGATCTGTGCAGCCACGAGCTGCCGGAGCTTCGTCATCTCCGCGATTTCGAGGCTCGCGAGCTGGTTGCCGAGCTGGATCGCCTCGAGACGGCTATTGGTGGACTCATTGGCGGATCGAAGCGAATCGAGCGCCCCCTGCACAGTCGGAGCATCGCCCACGTTGCGTCCGGCGGAGAGGAGCGTTCCCCGAAGCGTGTCGAGCGACGAGGTCGACCATTTTCGATACGACTGGTTCCAGTCGGTCGGCGCTGTGTAGCCGGGAAAACGCTTCTGAAACTCGCTCGAGAGATCTCCGAGGTCGTAGGAGATCGCATCGCCCACACGGATCGCTCGAGAAAGCGCGCCAAGCGTGTCGTCGACCTCGCTCCACGCTGCCGTGATCCCACCCGTCGAGTTCTGCTGCAGGTCCTTCAGGATCGAGACGAGCTCCTGGATCTGCGTCACCTCGTGCGAGAGCGACTCCGCTTCGTTCGCGAGTTGAGTTCCCTGGTGAGCGACGCTCTCGATCGACTCCGCGGCTGAAATCACGTTCTCGACCAAGTTCCCGAAATCCGTAACAACCAGAGCGCCGCGCCCGGAGCGAGGCACCACGAGGAGAGCAAGCACCACGACCAGCATCCGGCCCCACTGCTTCACGCTGCGATTCTCACGACTCTGCACGGCTCAGCTCCTTTTCCCAACGAGTCCATTCATCCGCTGCCGCGGAGAGCCCCCGCTCCCGCAGCCACACTTCCGGCCAGCGCGTGCGCTCTCGGTCGAGAAGCGTGTGGACACGCTGGCGATCCTCGGACCCCGAGACGCCAAGAAACGACAGGGCGACCGGGCCGAGAGCGAGCTCGATCAGCCTCCGGCCGAGCGGAGAGACGACGTAGTAGTGGCGCTTGGGGACCGCACCTGCGATGAGCTCGATCTGGCGGGAGGAGAGGCCCAGCGCCCGGTACTGCGCACTCGAATGCGACGAACGCGCCTCGGGGTTAGAGAGGAAGATCTTCGTCGGGCACGACTCGAGAAGGAGGTCGCGCCGCGGCGAGGCGTAGACCTCCGCCAGGCTCTGGCTCGCGATCACGACGGCGCAGTTGCGCTTTCGGAAGACCCGCAGCCACTCCTCGATCTTCGGGGCGAAGACCGGATGGTCCAGCAGGATCCAAGCCTCTTCGAGAACCAGGAGGGAGGGCGTCCCCGTGAGCCTGCGCTCGATCTGGCGGGAGGAGAGGCCCAGCGCCCGGTACTGCGCACTCGAATGCGACGAACGTGCCTCGGGGTTGGAGAGGAAGATCTTCGTCGCGCACGACTCGAGAAGGAGGTCGCGCCGCGGCGAGGCGTAGACCTCCGCCAGACTCTGGCTCGCGATCACGACCGCGCAGTTGCGCTTTCGGAAGACCCGCAGCCACTCCTCGATCTTCGGGGCAAAGACCGGATGGTCGAGCAGGATCCAGGCCTCTTCGAGAACCAGGAGGGAGGGCGCCCCCGTAAGCCTGCGCTCGATCTGGTGGAAGAGATAGAGGAGCACGGGAATCACGTTCGCGGGCCCAAGGCGCAGGAGGTGCTCGAGCTCCAAGACCTGGAAGTGACCGACTCCCGAGAGCCCGTCGCTCTCCGCGTCGAGGAGGCGCCCCATCGCACCCTCGAGCGTGTAGTGCCGGAGGCCATCGCGAACCTGCTGATCCTGCACGGTGTGAACGAAGTCCGTGAGCGTTCGCCCGCTCCCCGCGCCGAGTCGCTCGAGCGCAGAGGCGATCGCCGCTCGCACGGCAGGGGTCACTAGAACGGTCTGGAGCGCGAGCAGGCTCTCGAGCCAGTCCTGTGCCCAGAGGCGCTCTCCGGGGTCATCCACACGTGCGAGCGGAGCGAAGGCGAGCGCGGTGGCCTCCGGCCCGGCGACGTCGTAGTGATCTCCGCGGGCAGCCCGCGTCAAGACGAACGCGGAGTAGCCCTTGTCGAAGGCGAAGACCTGGGCGCCCTCGTACCGCAGGAACTGCGCCATGAGGAGGGCGAGGAGCGTCGACTTTCCCGACCCCGTGGGACCGATCACGAGCGCGTGCCCCACGTCGGACACGTGGAGGTGGAAGCGGAAGGGCGTGCATCCGGAGGTGTTTGCCGTGAAGAGTGGAGGCGAGCCCGGCGGATAGAACGGGCACGGGTTTTCGGCGAGCCCTGGGAACACGCTTGTCGTGGGGATCAGATCGGCAAAGTTGAGCGTATGGAGCAAGGGGCGCCGGGCGTTTCGGTAGCCGTGTCCGGGGATCGTTCCGAGGAAGGCCTCGAGCGCGTTCACCGTCTCGACGCGAGCGAGGAATCCCTGGTGCTGGAACTCGCGGAGCACCGTACGCGCGTGGGCGCCGAGCTCCGCCGCGTCCTCCCCGAAGAGGACCACGACGCTCGTGTAGTACCCAAAGCGCACGAGTCCCGACGAGACTTCCGCCACCGCATCATCTGCGTCTTCGGCCATGCGTACTGCATCCCGGTTTCCGAAGGTGTCTCCCCCATAGCGGAGAGCCTCCTTCAGCATCCCGGAGAGCCCCTGGCGCTTCTGCCACCAGTTCCGGCGGAGGATCTTGAGCCGTGCTTCGGCCGTGGCTGGATCTAGGGCGATAAAGCGGTTCGACCACCGATATGGAATCGGAAGGTGGTTCAGGAAGTCGAGCATCCCCGGAAACGATTCCCCGGGGTAACCCGTGATGGCGAGCGCCCGGACATGGAAGGAGCCCACGCGCGGCTCGAAGCCTCCGACCAGGTCTTCGCTCCCGATTAGGTGATCGAGATCGACCGGCATCGGCGGGACACGCACCGGGTGGGCGTGGCCCGTCGCGCACGCGTGGAGAAACGTGAGGACCGTCTCCGAGTCCATGCGCCGGAGTGAAAGGCGATCCGAGAGCGCGTCTTCCAGCTCGTCGCAACGGCGGAGGAAGCCGAGAAGCACCGACTCCCAACCCGGCCGCGCCCTCTGCGCGCCACGCTCGTCGACGAAGAAGTCGCTGAGCTTCCCCTGCACATCGGGCGGCGGCAGATAGCAGATCGTGAACACGTAGACGCTCTCGTAGACGGCCTCAGCCGTCTCGTATTGCCGCCTCCGCTCTTCATCGATCAGCAGCGACGTGGCGTCCGGGAAGGCCCCCTTTGGCGGGTATCCCGGGGCGCGCCGCCGGAGCGCGTCCGCCTGGATCATCCAGCCATTGCCGAGATCCCGGAGCGCGGCGGCGACCTGCGCTGCAAGCACCGCGAGCTCGTCGGCCGTCGCGGACTCCATGTCCGGCCCGTCGTACTCCCATGCCGTAAGGAGCGAGCCATCCTTCTGGAAGATCACGCCCTCCGCGACCAGCGCGAAGGGGTTGAGGAGGTCTGCGAACCCTTCGGGACGACTTCGATACTCGCGCAGCACGGTGTGGCGGCTCCTACTCGGACAGAGGTATCGCCGGGTGGCGAACCGCTGCACGACCCCGGGACGCGCCCGCGGCCGGATAAAAGGACCGGAGTCGGACGTGACGGAGGTACACCTGCCGAAATGACGGATCCGCCTTCGTGATCTGCGTGACAACCCAGTGGCCGACCGTCAGCAGAAAGACGACGATCGCCAGGGTGTAGCGAGAGACGCCGATCCCGAAGAGGAGCGCGACGCAGACGATGCCGTTCGCGAGCGCGAGCTCTCTGTCGGCTCCGGCGAAGAGAATCGGGCGTACTAGCGACGCGTGGATCGGCATGCGACGAGGTCCCTCCTCCCCCGGACTGCGAGTCTCGACCGGTTGCATCCCCGCGCTCCTAGAACGTCGCGCCGACAAAGCCCAGGGCCGAGAGGAACGTCAGCGCACCGAGGGCCAGAGCTCCGCCGAAGGCAATGCCGAAGACCTTCTTGAACGCCCCTCCTGCCTCGCCGAACGCGAAGAGGAGTCCCGTCAAGACGACTGCCACCGTCACGAGAACGCGGGCGACGGTGCCCTGGAGGTTGTCGAGGATCGTCGTCAGCGGAGCGTCCCACGGCATCGCCGCACCCGATGGCGCAGCGCTCGCCGGCGCCGCGTGGGCGAGCACCATCACGGCCGTGGCGACTGCCAGGAGGATCGTCTTCTCAATCCAATCCATCTGCACCCCGGACGTATGCCTCCTCGACCCAAGGCTCCGCTTCATTCCTTCCCCCTGTCGGCGCGAGTCACAGCTCGCGGAGTCGAAAACCATTCGCGCGGTCGAAACCTTCGACCCGTACGACTTCCTGGATGCGCCGGCCGGTCGGCGTGCGGGCGATGGCCACGACGAGGCCGACCGTCTCTGCGATGAGCCGCGGTTGCGAAGGCACCCCCGCCTCCTGCACGAGCTGATCGAGACGGGAGAGAGCGGCGCCCGCATCGTTGGCGTGCACGGTCGTGATCCCCCCTGGATGACCGGTGTTCCACGCCTTCAGCATTTCGAGCGCCTCTCTCCCCCGCACTTCCCCGACAATGATCGTGTCCGGCCGGAGACGAAGCGTCGCCCGCACGAGACGCGCGAGGTCAGCGACTTCACAGGTCCGCAGCGACACCACGTTCTCGCCCCGGCATTGGAGCTCGAGCGTGTCTTCGAGAATCACGATTCGTTGTGCTGCGCTTCCGAGCCGCAGCTTTTCGAGCAGCAGTGCGTTTGCGAAGGTCGTCTTGCCCGACCCCGTGCCACCACACACCACCACATTGCGCCGGCTTCGAATCGCTTCGCGCAGCACCCCCACGTGGCCCGCCTCGAGCTCTCCCGCGGCGCGGTAGTCCTCGAGCGAGCGCATCGCCGAGCCATGCTTCCGAATCGCGAAGATGGGAGCGCGAGAGACGGGCGGCACCACCCCCTCGAAGCGGGATCCGTACACCGGGAGCTCGCACTCGAGGATCGGCTCCTCTGCGTTGATGACCGCTCCCCGCGCGGACGCCACGGTGCCGAGGAGGCTCTCGACCTGGGCAGAGGCAACGACCACCGAGGTCTTCTCGACGCCCCTCTCCAGGCGCTCGATCCAGAGGCGACCGTCGGCATTGAGCATGATCTCGACGACCGAGGGATCGTGGAGGGCCTCGAGAACGTCCGGTCCGAGCTCGCGAAGGAGCTTCTGGTCGAGGCGCCGCACTCGCTCGGTCCGTGCATCAAATGCGATTCGTCGATCCGTCATGTGTAACACCGCATCGTGAGATTCAACGACGCGAACACTAAGGGCCGGGGCGGTTGCCAACAATGAGAATCGGCGCGCAGTAGACGGGAAGTCTTGGGATCGCACGCAAGCGCCGGCTAGCGCAGACCGGCGCGCCACCTTCCCTTCGTAGGGCAGATCCCGGTGGTCCACGGCGGAGCGCCGGATTGCCCGGCTATGCCCTGGTAGACTGCAAATGCGGCCACATCGACGCCTTGTGTGGCCGAGCCCAGGAGGACCGACGTCCTCATGAACGCGCGCCGGCGACGGTGGAATCGGTTCGTTGCGTTCGCCTTCGCGGCATGGTCCGCGATCGGGAGCGCTGGGGCGCAGCCTACCGTCGTCGCGCCTTCCACTCCCGAGAGCGTACGCGAGCGCTGGCTCAGCCGACTCGACGGTCGCCACTTTACTGCGACGGTAATCCTGACCCTCGAGCGTGGCGGGAGGACCGAACTGCGACGCCTACTCGTCTGGCGGGACGATGAGGGCTCGCGGCGAGAACGCGTCATGGCTCGCTTCGACGAGCCTCCGGACATGCAAGGGCTCGGCGTTCTCTACATCCAGAACCCCGATCGGGGGAACGACTACTTTCTCTATCAACCCGCAACGAGGCGCGTTCGGCGCATCGCCGAGGCGCTGGCGCGGGAGGATGTGTACGGGATCGATCTCGAGTACCTGGCGTTCGGCTTGGCACAGAGAGAGCCGACTCGCGTCGAGTCGATGGTTCCGGAATCGCTCGCGGGACGTGCGACGCTCCGTCTCACCGAGACGGCGCTTCAAGCAAACCCGCGGTTCGATCGGCGAACGACCTGGATCGACCCCGAGACATTCATTCCCGTGGAGAGCGTTCACTACCGCGGCGACAAGGAAACGCTTCGTGCCCGCACCGCCGAGGTGCGCACGATCCAGGGCGTCCCGACGCCCATCCGAATCGTTTTCGACAGGCCGGCCACACATGAAACCGTCACGATGACCGTCGCACAGATCGACTACGACGCGCCGATTCCTGAGCAGTACTTCTCCACCATGGCGCTGGCCAAGCAACGGTGATCGCGACCAGGTCGCACCCGGCCAGATCGGAGGCCTCGCCTACTCGGCAATGGGGCGGCCATCCGACCTTTCCTGTCCGCGATCGGCAGGGGGATCCGCGACGACAAGAAGCTCCTGATCGTGCCAGCGAATCCGGTTCCTCACCCGCGCCCACACGCCACCCGCAAGCGGCGTCAGCAGCCAGAGGGCGATCGGTGCACTGAGCGCAGCCCACCAAGCGCGATAGCCGTGCCAGAGGCAATGCGCGACCCCGACCGTCGGCGGGATGGCAGCGAGAGCGGTCCACGCGATCGCCGGCAGGCGGAGGGACAGCAGATCGATCACGACGCGTCCGGTCGCAAAGGTGCAAAGGAGGGCCGCGGCCGACAGTGCCACGGCTGCGGCCCAGGCACCCCCTCGGCTCGTGAGGATCCCGGCTGCCCAGCGACTGAGGCCGTTCCAGCAGTCGCCGAACGAAGTCCAGTTCGACACGTCGTGAAGGGCCGTGTGATAGACCATGGCGGTCCGCAAGCGGCGAAGTTCGAAGACACGCGTCCAGCCCCAGTCGTCGAAGACGCCGGCCCCGAAGAGCGCGGCCGAGGCCGCCCCGCCGACCGTCCGATACGTCTCGCGAGGCATCGCGAGCGCTCCGATGAGCCACGTGGCGTCCGGGCGCAGCCGTTGGAGGAGGAAGACGCAGCCTAGGAGCACGGGGTTTTCGGCAATCGGTCGGAGCCACCACGTCTGCCACCAACGGTCGCCAACGAACGGCCCGAGCACGGAAGCAGCGGCAACGCCTCGACGTGCGTATTCGGCCAGGATCGCGCGAAAGAAGTCGGAGTCCACTAGGCGCTGGTCCGCGCTCAGGAAGAGCAGCCACTCGCACCGTGCGCTGGCTTCGCCGATCGATTGCGCGTGCATCCGCCCCTGCCAACCTGGCGGCCGCGCATCGACCCGCAAGAGTTGTACGCGTGGGTCTCCGTGGGCGGCCTCGGACGCGGCGGCGAGCGTCCCATCCGTGGACCCGTCGTCCACAATGAGGAGTTCGAAGTTGGGGTGGTCTTGACTCAGCACCGACTCGACGAGCGCGCCGATCCGAGGTGCCTCGTTGTGCGCCGCGACGATCACCGAGAGCGAGACGCAGCCCTCTCCCGCCGCTGGTCTTCCGACGGTCGCCGCGCGCAGTGCACGCACCGACAGCACCGTCAGCAAAGCGGCGCACGCCCAGGCCGCAAGCGCCATCGCATTCGCGACCAAGGCCCGCTCCCCTACTCGCGACTCATTCGGCCCCGGAAGCTACTGCCATCGGGACACGAGCCGCCAGCATAGCCGGGTAGAGGCTTGCGAGCAGCGACGAGCAGATGAGAGCTGCCCCAAGAATCAGGACCTCGATCGGCGCTACCGAGAAGCGAAGAGACCAACCGATCGCGTCCGCCATGACACCGGAGACGATCGGGTATCCACTGCAGATCCCGAGCAAGATTCCGGCGATCCCGCCGCCGAGCGCGAGAAGCAACCCGTCGATGAGCGTGAGTACGCGGATCTGTGCGCGTGTCGCGCCCAGCGCAAGCAGCAGAGCGAGCTCTCGCGTACGCGCCGTGACCGCCCCGAGCATGAGATTCCAGACGGCGATCCCACCGAGAAGCGCCGTCATCAGCGAGACGCTCATGAGGATCGCTTGGAACCTCGCCAAGAGGCGGCTCGCGAAGCGGGCCAGATCGTCTCCATAGGCGAAGAAGAGCGGCTGTGCATCACCCACACTCTGTCGGATCGCAGAGATCACTGGAGCCGGGTCTCCCTCGGTCCAGATGACGACGTCCCTGGAGCCGCGCCGGTGCCACAGCTCATCGAAGACGGCAATGTCGATATTCAGGGAGCCCGCCGCGCCGGCGTAGTCGCGAATAACCCCGGCCACGCGGAATCCTCTCGGGCCGTGAGGAGTATCGAGCGTGACGGTGTCTCCTTCTCCCACGTTGAAGCGCCGAGCAAATCGATCCGATACCGCAATCCCTCCGCTTGCGATGGCCTCGGCGACAGCACGCGGATCCCCGCTCACGACGGGGAGTCGGCCGAACTGCGCGAGTACTCCCATGCTGCCGGCGGCAAGCAAGACCTCCTCATCGTGAAAGAGGATTTGCTCTCCCACGTGCTCGAAGACGCCGCGGACCCCGGGCGTCTGTCGGATGATACGAACTGTCTCCGGCGACACGAGCTCGTCCGAATGCGCCCCAAGGAGCTCGCCGGCCGTCACGAAGACGCCGCCGCGGAACTGACGTTCCATCCACCCGTCGAGCGTTCGCGCGACACTCTGCGCCAACGTCAAGCTGATCGTGACACCGGCGACCACGCCACCCACGCACACGATGGCGAGGACCGTCTGACTCGGTCGAGCGGCGAGCGACGCGCCCGCGAGCCGTCCGATGCCAGGCAGTACCCACTCGAGCGTCCTCCGCGCTCCCAGCAAGAGGCGCGGGAGCAGGATGCGGCCAAAGAAGCCGAGCCCAACGAGTCCGGCGATGAGCACGGCTGCGACCCGGAAGAGCGCCGGCGTCCCTGGAATCGTCGCCGCCACCAACCCCGCCCCGATCGCGGTCGCCTCGAGGATGACCCTCCGACTCGATCGAGGCGTCTGCGCCTCGGCTGCACCGTCCCCTTGTAGAGCTTCAAGCGGAGCGTATCTCGTCGCACGCCGTGCTGGTTCGAGGACGCCGCCGAAGGACACGATCCCGCCGACGATGATCGCAGTCGCCAGGGTCGAGAAATGGACCTCGAGGTGCCGGAGCTCGACGCCTTGGAGGAAATCGGAGATCCAAGACAGGCCCGTAAGAAGGCTCTCCGAGAGGACGCGGCCACAGAGAAGGCCGATGCCCACCCCCAGAATCGCAAGCAGCGCGGCGTCGAGATAGAGGAGCCGGCGGACGCGCTTCGGCTCGAGGCCTGCAGCGCGGAGCAGCGAGAGCTCCGGGATCCGCCGATCCACGAAGAGCGACAGCGCGCTGTAGGAAACCAGCGAGGCCACGAGGATCGCCACCGCCATCAGCGCCGAAACGACGGTTCGTACGACCAGGAGAGCGCTGTCCACCCAGGTGTCGCGGGCCGCCGCAGGGCGCACGGTGGCGCGGCCGCTTACCTCAGTTCGAATCGCCTGCATCACCGCGTCACGCGATGCGCCCTCCTCGAGCACGACGTCGATTCGGTCCAGCCAACCCTCACGCCCGAGGAGTGTCTGAAGCGTGTAGACATCCATCACCGCGATCTGTCCGCCGAACGCCTTCGCGAGCCCTTCAGGCTGGAGGATGCCCCGCACCGTCAGTCGATACGGCTTCTGACCCGAGCGCACGGGCAGCGTATCTCCGGCTCCAAGGCCGAGATGCTCCGCGAGCACGCGAGAGATGACGACGGCATCCGTCCCCGCGATAAGCCGCAGGGGATCCTCGACAGTTGCCTCGCCCGAGTACGAGCGGACACCGGGGTCGGCGAGAAGGTCGACCCCGAGCACGTGGATCGACGCGCCCTCTGCCTCTGGCTTGTCGACGCGAAAGGTCGCGTGCACGAATGGCGCCGCCAATCGGACGCCAGGCGGCTTCGCGACGGCGTCAAGAAGGCTTTCGGGAACGCCGAGCGTCCCCCCAACGACCTCGATCGCGGCCGAGCCCGCCAGCTCCTGCGCGGTTCTCTCGAGCTCGGCTTCGGCACTGCGCGAGCTCATCTCCAATCCTGTCGCGAGCGTCACGCTCGCGGCGACGGCGCAGATCGTGACGAGGGAGAGCGCGCGATGGCGCCCCGTGTGAGCCCGCACCGCGAGCAGCACCGGAAGCGGCAGATTCGGGTGCGGCCTCATTCGCGTCGATGCGGCCGCTGGGCCGCGCTCTCGCTGTCGACGCACCCGTCCCGGAGCACCACGGCGCGGTCTGCGTACGAAGCCGCTCGCAAGTCGTGCGTCACGAGAACGATCGTTACGCCGCTCTCGTCGCAGGCGTGGCGCAGCAGCTCGAGGATCTCGGCGCCCGTCCGCGAGTCGAGATTCCCCGTGGGCTCGTCCGCGAGGATCACGCGGGGCTCGACGATCAATGCCCGCGCGATGGCGACCCTCTGCATCTCTCCGCCCGAGAGCTCCGAAGGCGCATGGTTCGCGCGATCCGAGAGCCGTAGGGTTTCCAATAGCCGTTCCACGCGATCCTTGACAGCTGCGTAGCGGCGGCCCTCGAGGAGCAGCGGCAGCGCGACATTCTCTGCGGCCGTGAGCGTCGGCACGAGGTTGAAGAACTGGAAGACGAACCCGATGTGCCGACGACGGAAGCGCGCGGACTCATCCCCAGAGAGCCGATGCAGATCCGTGTCGCCGATCAGGACCGTCCCCGCCGTCGGCCGCTCGAGCCCACCGAGCAGATGCAGGAGCGTGCTCTTCCCGCTGCCGCTCGGGCCCATGACGGCGGCAAACTGGCCTTCCGGAATCGTGAGGTCGACTCCGTCCAGCGCGCGGACGATGGCTCCTCCGCGCCGGTAGTGCTTCTCCAGGTGGATCGCGACGATGGCGGACGAGAGAGGCGATCCCGCGCTGCGATGCTGGGAAGCAACGGCTTCGCCGTTCATGCCAGGGACTCGAGAGGGGACATTCGCACGCTCCCTTCACTCCCTCGTGCGCGGCGTCGCGCATGCATCGGGATCGCGGTCAGCTGCCGCTGCGCGAGCTGCCGCGCGGAAGAATGCCGTGCTTGCGCAGCCGATACCGAATCGTGCCACGATCTACCTTCAAGCGATCGGCCATGTGCGTGAAATTGCCACCACACTCCTCGAGGAGCAGGAGAAGCTGTTCCCTCTCGCTCCTTGCGCGCTCTCGCGCAGCACGCGCGATCGGGTCGGAGTCGATGAGCACGAGCTCCGCTTGCTGCTCAGTGATCTCGAGCGCTGGCGCGAAGGCAGCGAGCGACTCGAGGACGTTCTCCAGCTCGGGGAAGTTCTCCCACCACGCACACGCGCACAGGCGCTGCAATGCACCCGCGGAAATTCCGATTCCAGGCCGCCCAATCCTCTCGCTCACGCGCTCGAGAATGGCGTGGACGAGCTTGGGGAGATCGTCCTGACGCTCGCGCAACGGGGGGAGCCAAATTTCGAACTGGCACAACTCTCGCGCGAGCTCGGCCGAGAAGCGCTTCTGACTGGCCAAGTAGCGTAGATCCTTCGTCGTCGAAGCAATCACACGGATCGGGCTTGACTCGGCACCACCTTCGGCCTCAACGATTCGCTCACGCCAAGCGTCCTGCGCTTCGGGGGCAAGATCTTGGATCTCCTGCAAGTACCACAAGCCGGGCAGATCCCCGCCTGTCGCAGCCGGATCCAGGTGACACGCAACCCGGTGGATTCGCTCTCGCGATCGGCGACTCAGAGCGTGCAGGAACGCGGCGACCTCTGCGTGACCTGTGCCGGTCTCACCGGTGATCAGGACCGGAGTATGGAGCTCCGCCACCGCGAAGACGCGCTCGCGAGCTGCCGTTACAGCAAAACCCGTCCCGGCGAGCTCGCAGGGAAGCGGAGGTTGGTCGACCTCGGTCAGCTCTCGCACGCGACCCATGAGGGCGTCGATCCCCACTTCATCCAGGGAGAAACAGTCCGTCACTCCCGCCCGCCCGGCCGCTGCCGCCATGGAGAGCGTTGCGGACCCGGTGATGAGCAAGACGGGAACGCGTGGATCTCTCGAGAGAGCCGATCGAATCCGGCGAGTGAGTCCGATCCCATCGAGCTTCGGGAGCGGAAGCTCGGTGACCACCAGGTCGACTGCTTGACCCTGAAGGAAAGTCCACGCTGTCAGGCCGTCCGATGCTGTGTCCACCCAGAACCCGGCCGCCTCCAACCGACCTTTCAGGAGGTCGCGCGTCGGCGGTTGGTCCACGACGACGAGCACCCTGGGTGCGGGATCGCGGCGCAGAGCGCCAAATCGGATTCTGCCTGACCGGCGGCGACGGGCCATCAGCGGCAGCATATCAGTGCGGGACCTCGGCTTGAGGTCATAAGGCCCCGAAATGCCGGGAAAATCTGGGAAAAGGAGAGGTGAGAAGCGAAGGATATGATCTCTGACCGCGCGGGGGAACTCGGACACCCCGACCACGTCTTCGAACCCGGGACAGCGCGCGCGTCAAGGCAACGATGCAGTCTGGCCTGAATCTACCGCTGGTAGCCGGTACCGCGTCCCGCGACGCCGCGCGCCCGGCACGGTGTCCGCGAGTGTGCACAGGACTTCGAGATCCCTCTCCGGCGAGAGGCGACCGACGTAGAGCACCACCGGCCGGTCGAGGCGTTCGCCCGAGAGTCGGAAGGGCATCTTCAGCGAGCGCTTCGAGCGATGAAGCAAACTAGTGTCTACTCGAAGATAGGTGATTCAAACTAGATTCTGCTGACATCCGAGAGGCAGTATCCTCTCAGCTACCTCCCGTAGCGGGGCTGCCCCACCCCGTAGCGGGCTCACGCTAGATAAGACCGAACTGTTTCATCATCTGCCTCATTCGGTCAACGTGAGTTCGAATGTTGGTTGCTACGGGGACTGTGTACCCGACCTCAGTATGATGAGATGGGTCGGAGAACTTCACTGTGTCCATCAAGGCAGCATGCTGGGCGGGAGTCGTTCCCGGGATGCTCCTGAACAGGTCAAGCAACTGCTTGGGGTTCGCGGAATCGAGTTCTGGAGGTGCCGGCCCGCCAGTCACCTTGAGATGCAGCTCGCGAACGACCGATTCTACGAGTACTCGGATTCTGGCAACCGCATACTCTCTGTTCTTCTCGTTGCCCGCGGAGAGAGCCTCAACCTCCGCTAGGAATCTCGCAAGGCGCGCTTGTTCGACGATTACCGGCCCCTGCCTCTCATACGACTCACATCCGTACTCGATCACACGCAGGCCAACCGTCAGCGCTCGCGCCTTTTCGACAAGTCGCTTCTCATGGGAGAACAGAAGTACCTGTTTCGCCTCATCCACCAGGAGGTAAGGCAGTAGCACCGAGGCGAACGCCTCGAAATGGTCATCGTCCATTGACTGAACGGGGTCATCCAGCACGATGAAGCCGAAGGGAGACGTCGGCACCAACGCCTGCATGACCCAGAAAGAGAGGCCGAGGCAATTCAGCTGGCATTCGCTCAGGGTGGCAGCGGCACTCATCCTCCTGCCGAAGCTCGTTGCGTGCAGCTTCACCTCCTCGTTGCCCGGCTCCATCGCCGCGAAGCCAACCTCGGCTCCGGGATTCAGCTTCTTGTAGAGGTCCACCACCTCGGCACCGCGGGTATCCAGGATGCCTTTTTGCTTCCGTTGGACGAAGGTCTCTGCCTTCCGGGCTACCGACCGCGCCACGGCCAGCAAGTCGTGGTACGCACCCACCTCCTTGATGGAGTCAGAAGCCTTGAGTGACTTCCCCAGAGCGACAACGGGAGCAACCTGACTGCTTCGACTCACCTGCCCAGCTAACTTCGGCTCGAAGTCCCTCCAAACTCCGGCGTACCGCTCGGTCGCCTCTCTCGCCTTCCCAATCTGAGTCGAGAGTGCGCAAGGAAGGTCTGTGGACTTCCTAACTAGCTCTGGGTAGCTACTCGGAGAGGAGAGCTGTTCGGGCAGACTCCGAAGGAAGGCGACAAGCTCATCCCTCGCAGCCGAGAGAGAGCGGACAGCAGACGACCATGACGTGTACTCCGGAAGAAACCCATCGAGTGCTGTCAGGTCGTCGGCTAGAAGACCTCGCAGAAGTCCTCGGCTCTCGTCGGAGATAGGGGCACGAGCAGGTTCGACGAGCGACCGTCCAAGAGCTTCCAGCTGCGACACTTGGTCGCGCGCTTCCTTCATGGCCTTCGCGCGGTGTTCGAGGTCTGCCGAAGCTCCGGCAATCCGGCGTTCTAGCTCTGCGCGCTTCCCCGCATCCAGGGTGGGCTCCTCGCACATTGGGCACTCTTCGCCCGCTGGGGCTAGCTCCAGACCCTTCTTCCAGAACGAGACCAGCTCTGCCAGATAGGCTGCGCGGTACGCCGCGACAGCTGCAAGGTCGCCAGCGATGGTTTGGCAACCGGCGCGGACCTTCTCCCAGTCCGCAGCCAACTCATCAAGCACTTTCTCAAGGTCTGCGGGAAGACGGAAGGCGGCATCATCGAACACCGAGCGGCTTACTGTGCGCAGCTTCTCTCGAAGCGGTTCTAGAAGGTCACTCGGTACATCCGACGGGGCTCCCGTCAATCTCTTCGCCGCTGCGACCAGGCAGGAGATGTCGTTGTCTGGTTGTACCACTGGCGGGTCTTGTGCCCATCTGGCACTCAAGAGCTTGGTCTCAGTGAACTCGTTGAGACCTTGCGCACATCCGCGAAGGAGCGTCCGGGTCTGGCGTACCGTAGTCGGGGCAGCCATCGCGAAAGCCCTGCCCGCACCGTCGAGGGCGTTCTTGAGCAGTGTAACATCCTCAAGCCCGAGGGCGGCGCCGATCGCATCCCGGCGATCCTTCGGCCGACTAAGGATGAACCCCTGAAGGCCGTGCTGAGCCACGACCGGATAGCCAACATCACTACCGACGAGGCCGAGCGGAGCGAAGGAGGACAGCGCGCCCTCTACCAGCGTCTCCGCTTCCTCCTGCCGCGCGGATTTGGTACGGCGGCACAAGACCAAGCGACGTCCGTCACGAAGCTCAACCTCGGCTTCCACCTCTGCCGGGCCGCTCGCATGAGCATTCAGGAACGTCCCAGCGTACTCGGTTCGACTGAAGCGCTCGCCTTGAACCCTCCGCTTCGTCGTGCCGTAGAACAGCCACTCGATGGCTTCGGCCAGGCTGGTCTTTCCGTGACCGTTCGGACCTCCGAGAATTACGAGGTCGGCATCCATGCGAAGCTCGCACTGACGCTCACCGAACCCGCGAAAGTTACGAACCCTGAGGACTCGAAGTCTCATCATCTTTACCCATGAGAAGAGAGTCCAAGACTTCTCGAACGCGCGAGCTGTAGTCATCCTCAGGAATGGAAGGATCGGAGAAGAGCCGTGAAAACGCCTGCACGAGCTTTCGCTCTAGCGGGTCCGTCAGGCTCTCTAGGAACTCGTCAAGGTTCCTCAATCGAGTGGCCCTCCTGGCTCGCGTCGGAAACGTACGTCCCGCGCGGAGCGAGGATAGGTGATTCAAGCTGGATGCTCGGGACCGAGAAGTAGCATTGTGTCAGCCAGCTAGCCCCGTAGCGGGCTGCCCCACCCGTAGCGGGAGTGCTTGTACAAACCGCACGCGCCTGCATTCTCAGCTCGGTCTATCCGATTCGCTCCGCCGACTCTGACGGAACGTCCGATCGCTCCATCAGGGTCCAGCGTCTCGCGCTCGACGCCGCGCCTCCGCGTGCAACCAGGTGTGCGGCCGCGCCGGCCCTGAACCGATGTCGGCGCTCCGGACGATAGTTCTGGCTCAGCCCGACCCGTCGATCGCCGTGAAGAGTCGCGCCCGGCAGCTCCAGGCCGCGTCACGCGGCCCACCGCGCACGCTTGTCAAGCGTCCGAAGAGTACGGGCTGCGTTCCGTCGACGATCTCGCGCCCGCGTGATGCGCCTCGTCGCGTTCCGTGTGGGTCCACTCCGGCGCTCGCGCTCTGCTCGGGCTCTTCGGCCAAGCGTCCTGCCCGCGCCTCGAGAGAGTCGGCGCGTTCATGCCCCTTGCCTCGACCGCGGGGCTGGGATCGCCAGTGCGCTTCGGCCCCTCTCGCGTCGCTACGGGCGCCGTCGGGTGGGCCCCTCCGGCCAGGTCTCCGTATCCGCGTGAGAGACCTGGCCCAGTGGGGCCACCACACACAAAGGAACACGACATGACGACACAGACCCAGGCACTCTTCGGCATTCTGAAGCGCGACGGCCTCGAACGCGGGATCTGGACGCGGATCGGCACGGCCTTCCTCAACCGCGACGGGAGCTGGAACCTGCGCTTCGACTACTTCCCGGCGCACGGAGACCTGACCGTCCAGATGCGCCCGGCGAAGAGCGCCGAGGACCGGGCAACGGAGCAGCCCGAGGCCGCTCCGCCCGCTTCGCGTTAGCGCGCTCGGCCGGGGCGGCTCGTGCCGCCCCGGCCCCTCGGGCCTGCGAAGCCGGCACGTCCGGAGAACCGCCGCGTCGCCGGTTGCGCGTGCCCGCGCGCCGGGCCGTCTTCGATCGATCCTCATTGGAGCCCCTCCACCCGTGGATGTCTTCAGCCCGGCCGGAGGCACGCCTGCTATCCGCCCCTTTGCCGCGTACCCACACTTCGACAGCACCAGGTCCTCATCGCCTCCCGCTCTGTCCTCGACTCCGTGTCTTCGAGGCCTGCGCGCGGTCTCCGCGGCGTTGGCCTCGGGCACAGCCCGCACCCTGCCGTCGCCTCGGGCTCCGTGCGGTCATGGGCTTTGCCTCGCCTCCGCGCTCCGTCTCGCGCTCTGGCCTCCGGCCCTCTCGGCCGGCTCTCCCGTCGCGGTGAGAGAGCCGGCCCGACGGGCCCCAGATCGACACGGAGGAGACGATGACAGACCGCGTGGCGACCGAGATTCAGTTCATCCGCGAGGTGGCAGTCCGATACCTGGGACGCGCCGCGCGGATCGGTGCGGCGATGGCCAGTCCCGCCGACGTAGCGAGGTTCATGCGCCGCGTCGTGCGCGAGGACGCGCGCGAACACCTGAGCGCGATCTACCTCGACGGTCGCCATCGACCGATCGCGTATCAGATCGTCTCGATCGGGACCGCGACCGCGTCGCTCGTGCATCCCCGCGAGGTCTTCCAGCCGGCGGTCCTCGTGGGTGCGTGCGCAGTCATCGTCGCTCACAATCATCCCTCGGGCGATCCCACGCCGAGCCGTGAGGATCTCGTCATCACCCGACGCCTCGCCCAGGCGGGGAGCGTCCTCGGGATCGCGCTCCTCGACCACGTCGTCTGGACGCGAGACGCTGCACACACCTCGATCCGCGACCTCGAGCCGGCCACGTTCTCGCTGCCCGCCGCCCCGTGACGAGCGCGGCTCGTCCCAGGCCGCGCGCTCTGCGGGCCCAAGACCGGTGTCCACGGCACGTCGCTACAACACGCCAGGCATCGTCTCCCACGCCGAGCTCGCGCTCTCCGCGCGCCGCTTCCGTGCCGTCGATGGATCCTCTCGTCCTCCCCACGCAGCGACCCTTCCGAGCGCCGCCGGGCGGGCTTCGCGTTTCGGTCTTCGGACACAGGCGCGCGCCCTCCCCTCGCCCGAGGCTCCGTCCGGTCACGAGCCTTGCCTCGACCTCTCGCTCCGCACTCCGCCCTCCGGCCACGTGCACTCGGCCGGCTCTCCTGGGGCCGTGAGAGAGCCGGCCCGAGGTGCCCGCATGGAGCGGGTCGCTGGGCCGAGCGGGAGGAGTGAGAGATGACGATCGATGACGACTTCTTCGGACCGCTGATCGCAACCTACACGCGCGCACAGGCCCTCGAGGACGGCACGCTGGTCGATCTCACGGAATGGGCCAGCGCGAAGAGCGGGTTCCACGGTGGCTTCACCGTACCCGTCGCCGTGACGCGCGCCCTGTGGGAGGCCATCGAAGCGATCCCCGAGGCTCTCGCAGGCATCGCGGACGTTCGCGGCCGTGCCCACGACGTGCTCTGGACGGCGAGCCTCGCCGCGCGCGGCGCGGCGAAGCGCGGTGAGTCATCGAAAGACTTCGTCGTCCTGCTCCCGCGTCGCGACGAGCGCGGTCGGAAAGTCACCCTGCGGATCGTGATCGGCCCAGGCGACCACGCCGAGCCCGTCGTCACGATCGGCTTCCCGAGCGACTTCTGACCATCGCCTCGAGGTGCGCATCGCGGCGCGGTGCGCACCTCGAGATTGTTCGGAGGCGGAGGCGAACAGCGGCACGACGAGAGGCTCATGGACCACGCGCGAAGCCCGCGATGGCGAACCTGTCTAGGGCATCGCTCAGGTCTCCGCCCCCCCTGCCTTGGCGCGCGCGCCCGACGGCGCCGTGATCGGGAGTTGTCACGTTGGGCACGATGCGGCGGAAACCGGAACACGGAGGCGTGGAAGCGCGCGATCGGAGCACCGCAAGATAAACGACGCCCTTGCTTGTCGATTCTGCTTGCGCGCCGCGCACTTGGCGACGGAGTTCTCGCATCCACGCAGCTTTGTGACGGATGGTTGGACGAATTCGGCTGTGCCGCCGCGAGCTTCTCGTCGGAACCTAGCCGGCGCGTGCGCACTGTGCAGAATGAGCGACATGCGCACACGAACGGGGTCTCGCATTGCGCTCACCCGGCGGTGGCCGCTCTTCGTGCTCGCCGCGGCCGCGGCTCTGCTCGGACTCGCGTGCGCAGCCGGTCTTCGGGTCAACACGACGGCTTCCATGCCGATCGGCCTCTATCGCGAGCGTGCTCCTTCCTTCCAGCGCGGCGCGCTCGTCGTCTTCTGCCTCGACGGTGAAGTCGCGGCACTCGGGCGTGCGCGTGGCTACCTGCCGGCTGGGCGTTGTCGCTCCGGAACCCAGGAGCTGGTGAAGCGCGTGGCTGCGCTTCCCGGCGACTGGGTCGAGCTGTCGACCTCCGGTCTTCGCATCAATGGCCGCACGATCGCGCGCACCGCCTTGCACGGCGTCGACCATGCGGGGCGTCCTCTGCCGCACCCGAGCTACGGCCTGCGACGAGTCGATGCGGACGAGCTCTGGGTGCTCGGCGCTGCACCGGACGTGAGCTGGGACAGCCGCTACTTCGGTCCGATTCGGAGGACGCAGGCACGGGCCTCCGCGGTCTCTGTGTGGACGGTCGGAGGCAGCGATGTGGGCGTAGAGGAGGACTCCCAATGAGCGACGATTCCCGATCCCCCGCTCGCCAGCGAGACCCTTCTGAGGGGGCCCCGTCGGCGCGAGAACGCCAGCGCGAGCGGGTCCACCGACTCTCGAATCTCGGAGGTCTCGTCGTTCTCGCCGGTCTCGATTCGACGGCGCCGGACCTTCTTCTGGGCCTGCTCCTCGGTCTGGCGGAGCGCCTGCCGCAGGTCCCAGCCAGCCGTCTCGAAGAGGTCGCCCGCCGTGGCGCGGCGTGCCTGCGCGCGCGCTCCGCCGAGAAGCGCGCGTGGACGAACCACCACCGCGCGGTCGACGTGCACCGTCTCGACCTCACGCGTGCCGAGCTCGAGCAGGTGTTCCACCGGCTCGGCGAAGCTCCGCCGACCGAGCCGTCGGCGTGGACGCGAGCCCTTCGGGATGCGCTCCTTGGTGCCAAAGCGCGCGGGCCCGGGCGCCGGTAACCGGTGGAGCTTACCCACCGGGATACGCACGAGATGCGGGTGCGGCCGCGGCGACTCCGTCACGGCGAGAGCGGGGGATCGGCTCTCCACCTGCGGCGGGTCTCGGCGCTTGTCCTCGGCCGAGCCCGACGGAGGCCGTCGCGCCTCCGCCCCTCGAGCCACCTCGGCGCACCGGGCTCGGCGCTGCAGCGAAGCATTGTGAAGGTGAGCTTCGTCGCGAATCAGGGCGCGACGCGCTGGCGCGCCCATGGCCGGTACCTGGCGCGGGAGGGAGCGCAGGAGCCCGGTCGCCACGGTCTCGGCTTCGACACGGAGCACGAAGGCCTCGAGATCCCCGCACGCCTCGGCGCGTGGCAGGCGGACGGCGACCGGCGGCTTTGGAAGCTCATCGTCTCGCCCGAGCAGGGCGAGCGCCTCGACCTCCGCCGGCATGCGCGCGAGCTGGTCGCGCTTCTCGAGGGAGACCTCGGCACGAGGCTCGAGTGGATCGCCATCGAGCACTTCGATACGGCCCATCCGCACGTCCACGTGATGATCCGCGGCCGCGACGAGGCGGGGCGTCCTCTGTATCTCCCCCGCGCCGTCCTGTCGCGGGGCATTCGCGAACGAAGCCAGGAGCTCGCAACGCGGTCGCTCGGTCTTCGGAGCGACCACGATCGGCGGCTCGCGCGCGAGCAAGCGGTCTCCGCGCGCCACGTCGGAGTCCTCGATGTCGTCCTGGAGGCGCG
>Ga0335070_10002699_pt1 | contig 20617 bp, 17 predicted proteins | sample Lox_Sample_13_FD_206722 | JGI IMG/M metagenome (GOLD analysis project Ga0335070, IMG submission 206722) | Soil microbial communities from Loxahatchee National Wildlife Refuge, Florida, United States - Lox_Sample_1.3 | ecosystem: Environmental > Terrestrial > Soil > Wetlands | place: USA...
CCGTGCTGCTCGCGAAGATCGCGGCCACGCTCGACGTGCTCTCCCGGGGCCGGCTCGATCTCGGCGTCGGCGTCGGGTGGCAGCTGGAGGAGTTCGAGGCCTGCGGACTCGACTTCGAGGCGCGCGGGCGTCTGCTCGACGACGGCATCGCCGCGTGCCGCGCGCTGTGGGGCTCCTCCCCGGCGAGCTTCGCGTCGGAGAGCGTGCGCTTCGAGCGCCTCTGGTGCGAGCCGAAGCCGATCCAGGCCGGAGGGCCGCCGATCTGGTTCTCCGGCACGCTGACGCCGCGCAACCTGTCGCGTATCGTGCGCTGGGGCGACGGCTGGATTCCCATCATGAACGCCACCCGCGACGATCTGGCTCTCGGCGCGCGCCGGCTGCGCGATGCACTCGGCGCCGCGGGCCGGGATCCCGCGGCACTGCGCGTGCGCGGCAGCCTCGAGGTGGTGCGAGGCGCCGACCGGCGTCCCCACCTCGCGCACACGCTGGAGGGCGCACATGCGCTCGCGGCGGCGGGCGCGACCGACGTGCAGCTCCCGCTGCTGGCCTTCGTGCGCGCCCCCGAGGCTCTGCCCGAGTGGTTCGCCGAGCTGGCGGCGAGCTGGCGCGCGGTGAAGGCGACGGCGACCGCGACGGGGGCGGGCGCGCCGTGAAGGTCCTCGTGATGGGCGGGACGCAGTTCAACGGGCGCGCGCTCGTCGCCGAGCTGGCGCGCTGCGGTCACGACGTCACGGTCTGCAACCGCGGCATCACGCCCGGCGACCTGCCCGCCGGCGTGAAGCGCCTCGTGGCGGACCGCACGGACCCCGCCGCGCTGCGCGCCGCGCTCGCGGGCCACGACTGGGACTGCGTGCAGGACATGTCCGCCTACCGCGAGAGCGACGCGAAGGTCATGGTGGAGCTGCTGCGCGGCCGCACGGGGCACTACGTCTTCGCCAGCTCGACGGTGATCTACGCCGCGAGCGATCTCCTGCCCATCACCGAGGATCACCCGCTCGAGCGCGGCGAGCGGCAGAACGAGTACGGGATGGGGAAGATCCTGTGCGAGGACGTGCTGGTCCGCGAGCACCGCGAGCGCGGCTTCCCCGCGACGATCGTGGCCTTCTCGATGGTCTTCGGGCCGCACAACATCCTGCCGGATCGCGAGCAGCGCATGTTCATCCGGCTGTTGCGCGGCCGTCCCGTGCTGATTCCCGGCGACGGCACGACGCTCGGGCAGGTGGGGCACGTCGACGATCAGGCGCGCGCGCTGCGCATGCTGATGGGCAACCCGCGCACCTTCGGGCGCCGCTACAACCTGACGGGCGGCGACGCCTTCAGCGACGAGGGCTACGTCGACACCTTCGCGGGGATCCTGGGCGTTGCGCCCCGCAAGGTCTTCGTCCCGGCGCCGCTGATGGACGACCTCTACGCGGGGCGGGTGCGTCTCGGCGGCGGCCCGGTCCAGGCGCGCATCGACATCCGCACCGAGCGCCGCGACGAGCGGGGCGCGCGCCTCTTCGCCCTCCAGCGCATCATGCAGCGCATCGCTCCCCACATCCATCACTGGAACCGCAGCGTGCTCTTCGACGTCGAGCGCCTGAAGCGCGACGTGGGCTGGTCGCCGGAGTACCGCTTCCCCGGCGCCGTCGAGCAGACCTGGCGATGGATGCGGCAGCTGGGCCTCGACAGGAGCCTCGAGTTCGACTTCGGGATGGAGGACGAGCTGCTGGCGCGCATCGCCGCGGGCTGACGCGACGGCAGTGTAGAATCGGCGCCGCATGCAGAGCGCCCAGGAGATCGAGGCACGGCTCACCGGCCCGGGCGGACCGTTCGAGATCGTGCAGGAAGACGTGCTCGGCGAGCGCATGCCGGTGATCAAGAGCCGGGCGCGCTCGCTGCGCGAGCTGCTGCTGCGCTCGGCCGCGCACGGCGCGAAGGAGTACATCGTCCACGGCGAGCGCCGGATCTCCTACGGCGAGCACGTGGACCTCGTGGCCTCCGTCGCGCACGCGCTGCGCGATCGCTTCGGTGTGCGGCCGGGCGACCGCGTCGCGATCCTCGCCGAGAACTGCCCGGAGTGGCTGATCACCTTCTGGGCGACGGTCAGCATCGGCGGGGTCGTCGCGGCGCTGAACGGCTGGTGGCAGGCCGACGAGATCCTCTACGGAATCGCGGACAGCGATCCCGCGCTGCTCGTCGCCGATCGCAAGCGGCTCGCCCGCATCGCGGGTCGCGATCCCGGCGTGCCGGTGCTGGAGATCGAGAGCGGCTTCGCGGAGCTCGAGGGCTACCGGCGCGGGGCGGGGCTGCCCGAGGCTGCGATCGCAGAGGACGACCCCGCGGTGATCCTCTACACCAGCGGCACGACGGGCCGCCCGAAGGGCGCCGTCAACACGCACCGCGGCATCTGCGGCTTCGTCAGCGTCGCGCAGCTCAACGCGGTCAAGGGCATGTTGTTCGCCGCGGCGCGAGGCCTTCAGCCGGCGCAGCCGCCGCTTCCGCCGTGCAGCCTCGTCACCGTCCCCCTCTTCCACCTGTCGGGGCTCTACTCGGGCGCCGTCATGATGCTCGCCGCCGGCGGCAAGACGGTCTGGCGCTCCGGACGCTTCGATCCGGCCGAGGTGCTGCGCCTGATCGAGGCCGAGCGCGTGACCTCGTGGGGCGCGATCGGCAACATGGCCCACCGCGTCGTCTCGCATCCCGACGTGGAGCGCTACGACCTCTCGAGCATGCAGAACGTCGGCTCGGGCGGCGGGCCCACGAGCCGCGAGATCCAGGAGCGCATCCGCAAGGTCTTTCCGCGGGGCGGCGCGAACATGGGGATCGGCTACGGCCTCAGCGAGTCCGTGACGCCCGTCGCGATGATCGGCGGCGAGGAGCTGCGCGAGTTCCCGGACTCGGTCGGCCGGCCGGCGCCGACGCACCAGATCGAGATCCGCGACCGCGCGGGCCGCGCCCTGCCGGAGGGCGCCGAGGGCGAGGTCGCGATCCGCAGCCCGTACCTGATGCTCGGCTACTGGCGGAAGCCCGAGGCCACCGCCGAGGTGCTCCTGCCCGGGCGCTGGCTGCGCACCGGGGACGTCGGCCGCTTCGAGGGCGGACGGCTCTACATCAACTCGCGCGCCCGCGACATGATCCTGCGCGGCGGCGAGAACATCTATCCGGTCGAGATCGAGCATCGCCTCGAGGCGCATCCCGATGTGGCCGAGGCGGCGGTGTTCGGCGTCGATCACCCGGAGCTCTTCCAGGAGATCAAGGCGGTCGTGGTGCCTCAGCCGGGCGCGACGCTCGATCCGCGTACGCTCGCCGACTGGGTGGGGGCGGCTCTCGCCGCGCACAAGTTGCCCGCCCACTGGGAGGTGCGGCGCGATCCGCTGCCGCGCAACGCCGCGGGCAAGGTGATGAAGCACGTGCTGCGCGGCGAGGCCAGCAATCCCTTCCTCGAGGAGTAGGCGGGCCGCCGGGCCGCCAGTGCAAAGGAGTGGGCTTGTCCGGGGCTCCCGATCCGACCCGAACGCGCCGCCGCAGCCTCGGCGCGGGGCTCGTGGGCCTGCTGGCCGCGGGGCAGCTCCTCGGCTGCGCGACGACGCCGTACTCCTTCGCCGCGCACGGCGAGACCGACCTCACGCTGAAGCTGCGGGAGGGCGAGAGCCAGATCGAGCGCGGCGTGCCGAACGCCTGGATCGACGGCTTCGGCCACTACTTCTTCTCGCTCCCCACCAAGCTGATCCTGCTCGACTGGAAGGTGGACAACCACGACATCTCGCCCGAGGTCGAGAAGTCGCTCGAGGAGTACCTGCACGCCAACGGCCTCTGCAACACTAAGGTGCGTCTCAATCAGTACGCGCCGGGAGGCGAGTGGCAGCGGCTCTTCAAGAACCGCGAGATGCCCGGCGGCTGGCGCTACACGCTGGGCCTGCTGGCCGTGTCGTTCTACACGATCCTGCCCGAGCGCCTGCTCGCGGGCTTCCCCTTCATCGGGGGCGGGGACCACTACAACCCCTTCACGAACACGGTGTCGATCTACTCGGACCGGCGTCCGGTCGTGCTGCACGAAGGCGGTCACGCGAAGGACTTCGCGAGCTGGCAGAACCGGCACTGGATGGGCGTCTACGCGGCCCTGCGCTCCATTCCGCTGCTGGGGCTCGTGGTGGCGCTGTGGCAGGAGGCGGTCGCCACCAACGACGCGCTGAGCTGGGAGCTGGCGACCGCGGGGAGCCGCGAGTCGAAGACGGCCTACCGGACGCTGTACCCCGCGTACGGCACCTACCTCGGGGGCACCGCGCAGACTGCCGCCAGCTTCTTCGTCGGCGGCTGGATCCTGTACGCCGTCCAGTACGGCATCGTGGTCGTCGGACACGTCGCAGGGCAGACGCGCGCTCTGTTCGTGCGCGATCGCGACGCAGGTCTCGAGCCCGACGTGGTCGAGGGGCCGCCCGCTCCGGGGCTGGCGGTGGGGGCGGCCGGATCCACGGAGGCGGCCGCGCCGCGCCCGCCTTGCATGCAGCGCATCGAGGCCGTCCCCGCTGCACTCCCTGCGGAGGATGCGATCCCCGCGCCTCCGCCTCCGCAAGACGCGGTGCCCGCGCCCGCGGAGGATGCCGTGCCGCGACCGCCCGAAGACGCGAACCCCGCGCCTCCGGAAGACGCGGTGCCGGGCACGCCGTCGTCCGAGGGGCTCTAGCCGAGCTCTCCCGTGACGCCGCCGCAGGCGCGCAGCGCCTCGCGCAGCGCCTCGCCGCGCACCCGGCGCCGCTCGCGTCCGCCCTCGGTGTCGCACAGGCGGTCGAGGACCTCCTGGCCCCAGGTGACGTGGCGGCGCGTCTTGCGCGCGATCTCGTCGAGCAGCTCGATGGTCGGCGCGTCGGCGATCTGATCCGTCTCGCGCATGTGGCGCTCGTAGACCTCGAGCAGGTGCGGCTTCAGGACGTCGAAGATGCCGACGAGCTTCTCGATCGTCTGATCGGGGCGCTCGGGTCCGGCGACCTCTTCGATGAAGTGCGCGAAGCCCGCGTTCGACGACTCCGAGGCCGCCACGGCCTTGCGCCCGCAGCGCAGCTCGGGGAGCCGTTTGCCGAGCGCGTCCGCGGCCTGCGCGCACTCCCAGATGATCTTGCCGAGGCCGGTCTTCACCGGCAGCTCGGGAATCGTCGCCACCCAGCCGCCGAGGATCATCATCATCCACTCTTCCGCGTAGCGGAAGTTGCGGATGCGGCGCGCCGTGGCCTCGACGTCGTAGCGGCCGTGCAGCGCGCGCAGGTCCGCCGGGATGTCGAACGCGGAGTAGGGCGCGAAGTGCGTGCGCTCGTCGGGACCGGTGCCGGGGTAGAGGCGCGGCTCGCTCATGCGGAGGCCCCGGCGCCCGCCGCGGCGGCGCGGCGCGCCTTGTGCCGCTGGCGCAGGATGCGGGCCGCCTCGAGCAGCGTCTGCTTCGACGGGCCCGAGCCCGAGATCTGCTTCAGCTCTTCGAGCTCCTGCTCGGTGAAGCCCGCCTCGCGGCGGTCCTCCCAGGCGATCGGGATCGCGGCGTCCTCGCGCTCGGAGCGCGCGCCGCCGAAGCTGAACTGCTTGTCCACCTGGCGGCGGAAGTCCTGGGCGCGCTCGAAGCGGTCGGCGTCGCCCTTCGTGAACTCCTTCACCCACTCGCTGCCGAAGCGCACGTGCGTCAGCTCGTCGGCGAGCACGTAGTCGACGGCCTGGCGCATGGTGTCGTCGCCGGTCTTCTCCGCGTAGCGGATCATGTCCCGGAACACGTCGCAGGCGAGCCCCTCGAGCCCGCGGTTCACGCCGGCCACGCGCAGCGCCGGATCGTCCGCGCAGGCGCACTCGAACAGGAAGGTGCTCTCCGGGAACATGCCCGCGTACCCTCCGACGTGCTCGAGCAGCTTCTCGTACACCTGCACGTGGCGCGTCTCGTCCCAGCACTGGCGCGCCATGTTCATCTTGAATTCCCAGGGCGCCTCGGGGAAGTCCCAGAGCGAGCGGCCAGCGCCCTCGAGCGCCTGCAGCTCTCCGACGAAGATGCCGTGCATGCGCAGCAGCAGGCGCGTCTCGGCGACCGGGTCGTTCGGATCGAGCGGCTCGTTCAGCGTGATCAGCCCGAAGCCCGGGCCGTACTCCTCGTAGAGCGGCTCGGCCTCGGTGCCCCGGACGGACTTCTCGATCATCGGGTCGAGCTTGCTGAATACGTCGACCACGCTGTTCACGTCGTCCGGCAGCGTCGAGAGCACCGTGGCGGCGATGTTGTCCTGGCGGACGAAACGGCGATCGCGTGCGAGCTCCGAGTGCTGGATGAAGCGCTTCATGGCGGCTCCTACTTGCGGGGTTCGAGGTCGAGATCCGGGGGAGGGAAGTCCGGCACCTTCCAGCGGATGTAGGGCTTCTCCTTCTTCTCGTGCCACGCATTCGCGTCGGAGACGGCGCGGTCGAAGGAGGAGAGGAATTGCTCGAGGTTCTCGGCCTTGATCGCGGCGCCGATCGGGGCCCAGCTTTCGCGCAGGTACTCCTCGAGCGCCGCGGCGTGCTTCGGTCGCATGAAGGCGCCGAGCTCGAAGAGCTGCTTCGCCTCCTTCCACTGGTAGTTCGCGTTCGCCCAGTTCTTCGCCTTGCCCGCGTAGTAGAGCTTCCAGGTCCGCGCTCCGATCTCCGGCATGATCCGCGCGAGGCCGGGCTGGACCAGGGCGATCGCGTCGATGCCCATCTCCCACTTGCCGTTGTCGAAGGTCATCGCATTGACGACCGCCCGGATCTTCTCCTCGTCCATCGCCTCTCCTGGAGCGGGGACGCCGGATTCGCGCCCCGGCTGCGAACGCCGGCCCGGAGTATACGCGGCCCTGGCGGAGCGTAGGCCGCGTCTCGCACACTGGGCCGCCCGAGAGGAGGAGCCTCCGTGCCGAGCCGGCGAGACCAGATCCGCATGACCGACGACGAGGTGTGGCGCTTCGTCGAGAGCCAGAAGAGCCTCCAGGTCGCCACGCTGAACCGCGACGGATCTCCGCACCTCACGACGCTGTGGTTCGCCATGCTGGACGGCGACATCGTGTTCGAGACCTTCACGAAGTCGCAGAAAATCATGAACCTGAGGCGCGATCCGCGCATCGCGGTGCTCTGCGAGGACGGCGAGCGCTACGACCAGCTGCGCGGCGTCTCGATCAACGGACGCGCCGAGCTCCACCACGATCCGGCGGTCGTGCACCGCTACGCGCTCGCCGTGATGCGCAAGAACCAGCCGGAGATCCCGGCCGAGCAGCTCGACGCCGCTGCCCGCGTGATGAGCGCCAAGCGCACCGCGGTCGTCGTGAAGGCCGAGCGGATCGTGAGCTGGGACCACCGCAAGCTCGGCGGCACGTACTAGACGGGGGCTCCGCGGCGTCCCGCGCGCCGCGCCTCGGCTTGATCGCCGCGCGGCGCGGCGCTATCCATCCCCGGTTCTCGAACACTGTTCGAGAACCCGGCGAGGACCCTCCGCATGCCCCCGCAGCCCGTCGCACTGCGCCGGCGCGTCCGCCAGCGCGACGCGCGGCGCAGCATCCTCGACTCCGCCGCTGCGCTGCTCCGCAAGGACGGTGCGGACGGACTCACCATGCGCCGCGTGGCCCGACAGAGCGGCTGCTCCGCGCCCACCCTCTACCACTACTTCCGCGACAAGACGGCGCTGCTCGACGCGATGCTCGATCTCGCCTTCGCGGGGCTGGCGGTCGAGCTCGAGCGGCTGCCCGAGCAGGACGATCCGCTGGAGGTGCTGCGCGCCCAATGCTTCGCCTTCGTGCGCTTCTGCGTCGCGAACCCGGTGCAGTTCCGGCTGCTGTCGGAGGCCCGTCCCGACGGAGCCGACCCGCTGCCCGCCCACGCGGACGCGCAGCAGCGCCTCGAGCGCCCGCTGGCGCAGCTCGCCGAGGCAGGGCGCCTCCAGGTGGATCTCGAGCTGGCACGCCAGGCACTGTGGTCGCTCATCCACGGCCTCATCTCGCTCCAGGCGTCGCGGCCGGACATCGCCTGGTCGCCGGACCTCGTGCGCGTTTCGATCGAGGCGCTCTTCGGCGGCCTGATCCGCCCGCCGCGGAGGGGCCGATGAAGAGGCGCGCCGCGCTCGCGCTGCTGCTGGCTTCGCCCGGTTTCGCGCTGGGCTGCGGCTCACGAAATTCGGCTCCGGTGGTCGCTGCGCCGCCGGTCATGGTGGCGCTCGTCGAGGCGCAGTCGGTGGTGGAGCACATCGAGGCGGCGGGTCAGCTCGTGGCGGTCGACGAGGCGAGCGTCGCGGCGGAGGTCGGGGGCCGGGTCACCCAGGTTCGCGTCGAGGAAGGCGCCGCGGTCGCCGCGGGCGACATCGTGCTCGAGATCGACCGCGAACGGCGCCAGCTCGAGCTGGCGACCGAGCGGGCCGCGTCCGCCGAGGCGCGCGAAGCGATCTCGCGCGCGGAGCGCGATCTCGGGCGCATTCGCAGCCTGAAGGAGCGCAGTGCGGCCTCGCAGGCCAGACTCGACGCGGCGGAGACGGACCTGCGCCAGGCGCGCGCCCGGCTCGCTGCGGCGGAGGCGCGCCAGGGGCTGGCGGAGCGAGCGGTGCAGGACGCCAGCGTGGCGGCGCCCTTCGCGGGCCTGCTGGCGCGGCGCTACGTCAGCGCGGGCGACTTCGTCACGGCCGGAAAGCCGCTCTTCGACCTCGTGGCGCTGGATCCGATCGAGGTCGAGTTCAATCTGGCGGAGCGCGACTCGGGGCGCGTCTCGCTCGGCGACAAGGTCGAGGTGCGCGTCGCGCCGTTCCCGGACGAGGTCTTCCAGGCGACCGTGCACGTGATCTCGCCGCGCATCGACCCGGCCACGCGCACGCTGCGCGTCAAGGCTCGCCTCGAGAACTCGGCGGGACGGCTGCGGCCGGGGCTCTTCGCGCGCGCGGACCTCGGCGTCGCGGAGCGCCCGAACGTGCCGATGCTGCCCGAGGAGGCGGTGCTCCAGCGCTCGGACGGCGCCGTCGCCTTCGTGGTCGGCGACGACGGCCGCGTGCAGCGCCGCCGCATCCAGATCGGCTCCTTCCAGGAGGGGCGCGTGGAGGCGGTCGAGGGTCTGCGCGTGGGAGAGCGCGTGGTGGTGCGCGGTCAGGCCCAGCTCGTCGACGGGGTGCGCGTCGACGTGCGCGAGGAGGACGGCGCGAAACCCGGAGGCCTGGCGTCCGGCGCGAAGCCGGATGGCCTGCCCGCTGGCGCGCCCGTCGCCGAGGTCGTGCGGTGACGCTCTCCGACGTCTCCATCGAGCGCCCGATCCTCACCTGGATGCTGATGCTGGCGCTGCTGGTCTTCGGCGTGCTCGGCTACCAGCGCCTCGGCATGGACCAGTTCCCCAAGATGGACTTCCCGGTCCTCACCGTGATCGCGACCCTCGAGGGCGCGACGCCCGAGGGCATGGAGGAGGACGTCACCGACGTCCTCGAGGAGCAGATCAACACCGTCGCCGGGGTGCGGTCGCTGCGCTCGCGCACCTTCCCAGGGGCGACGCAGATCAGCGTCGAGTTCGAGCTCGGCACGGACCTCGACGTGGCGGCCCAGCGAGTGCGCGACGAGATCGATCTGATCCGCCGAAAGCTGCCTGCCGAGATGGATCCGCCCACGGTCGGCGCCTTCGACTTCAACGACCAGCCGATCCTCTGGATTCCCTTCACCTCGACCCTCACCCCGGTGCAGGCCAGCGAGTACGTGCGCCGCGAGATCAAGCCCGTGTTCGAGTCGATCCCGGGCGTCGCGGGCATCGCGCTGTTCGGGCGCCGCGACCGCACGATCCGCATCTGGCTCGACGGCGACGCGCTGCGCTCGCGCGGGCTCTCGGCGGGCGACGTCGTCGCGGCCCTGCACCGCGAGCACGTGGAGGCGCCGGGCGGCTTCGTCGAGGGCTCGCGCGTCGAGTACGGCGTGAAGACCGAGGCGGAGTTCCGCACGCTCGACGAGCTGGCGGGCCTGGTGGTGACGCGCCGGAACGACGCGCCCGTGTACCTGCGCGACGTGGCCCGCGTCGAGGACGGCAGCGAGGACGTCCGCTCGGTGCACCGCTACGACGGCAAGACCACCGTCGGCATCGGCGTGCGCAAGCAGTCCGGGGGCAACGCGGTGGCGATCGTCGACGAGGTGTATCGCCGCCTGGACCACATCCGGTCCCTGCTGCCCGAGGGCATCTCCCTCGATCCCAGGGTCTCCTTCATCGACTTCTCCGCGTCGATCCGCGAGGCGGTGAGCGAGACGCAGTTCACGCTGGTCTTCGGCGCCGTGCTCGCGGTGTTCACGGTGTTCGTATTCCTGCGCCGCACCCGTCCGACGCTGATCGTCGCCACCGCGATCCCGCTCTCGCTGATCGCGACCTTCGGCCTGGTCTGGCTCGCGGGATACACCCTCAACACCATGACGCTGCTCGGCATGACGCTCGCCGTCGGCGTCGTGATCGACGACGCCATCGTCGTGCTCGAGAACATCGAGCGGCATCGCGAGGCCGGCGAGGACGCGCGCGGCGCCGCGGTGCTCGGGACGCGCGAGATCGCCTTCGCCGCCACCGCCGCGACGTTCTCGGTCGCCGCGGTGTTCCTCCCCGTCGCCTTCGTGAAGGGGGTCGTGGGCTCGTTCCTCGGCTCCTTCGGCGTGACGGTGGCCGGCTCCGTGATGATCTCGCTGTTCGTGGCGCTGACGCTCACGCCCATGTTGGCGGCGCGCATGCCGCCGCCCAGGCAGCGGGCGCCCGACAGCGTCTACGCGCGCCTCGAGCGCGGCTTCGCGGACTTCGAGGCCTGGTACCGTCGGACCCTCGACTGGAGCCTGCGGAACCGCGCGCGCACCATCGCAATCGCCCTCGGGGCCTTTGCCATCGCACTCGGATGCTTCTTCCGCCTGGAACAGGAGTTCTTCCCCTCGGCCGACGAAGGTCTGTTCTTCGCGAAGCTCGAGACGGCTCCCGGGTCGAGCCTCGACTCGACGCTCGAGTACCTCGCGCACGACGAGGCCTGGTTCATGGCCCAGCCGGAGGTCGCGGGCCTGTTCTCGGCGGTCGGCGACACGGGTCCCGAGGGCATCGCGCGCTCCAACGAGGGGATGATGTTCGGGACGCTGCTGCCCCGGAACCAGCGCAAGCGCAGCGTGCAGGAGATCCTGGCGCAGGCGCGCTCGGCGCTCGGCGAGGTTCCCGGCCGCCAGCTCCGCGTCTTCAACCCGGCGGAAATGATGCGCGGAGGGTCGCGCGCCGGGGCGTTCGAGGTCGAGATCCGCGGCAGCCTTCCGCTCGAGGAGCTCTCTCTGCTCGCGGACCGCATGGCCGCGGGGCTCGAGGCGCGCGGCGGCTTCACGGACCTCGACCAGAGCCTCAAGCTCGGACTGCCCGAGCTGCGCGTGATCCCGGATCGGGAGAAGGCCGCGGCGCTCGGTGTGGATGGAGCGACGCTGGCGCAGGCGATCCAGCTGATGATCGGCGGCATGAACGTCGGCATCTTCAAGGAAGCGGGACGGCGCTACGACATCCGGATGCGCCTCGAGCCGGCAGATCGCAGCGAGCCGGAGTCGGTGAACCGCCTCTACGTGCGCGCCCGCGACGGCTCGCCCGTCGAGATCGGCAACCTGGTGCGCACGGAGATCGGGGCCGCTCCCTCGGCGATCACGCGCACGAACCGCCAGCGCAGCGTGACGATCTCGGCCAATCTCGTCGGCAAGAAGCTCGGTCCCGCGATCGAGGACGCTCGCGCCGTGGCGAAGGAGGTGCTGCCGCCCGGCGTACACCTGGAGCTCACGGGAAACGCGCAGGACCTGGAGGAGAGCGGGCGCCAGTTCACGGTCGCGATCGGGCTCGGCGTGCTCGTGATCTTCATGGTGCTCGCCGCGCAGTTCGAGAGCCTGGTGCATCCGTTCACGGTGATGCTCGCGTTGCCGCTCGCGATGACGGGTGCGCTCGGGGCGCTGCTGCTGTTCGGCCAGACGCTCAACCTCTTCTCGCTGATCGGCATCATCCTGCTCTTCGGGCTGGTCACGAAGAACTCGATCCTGCTCGTCGACTATGCGAACCAGCTGCGCCGGCAGGGCATGGACAAGGTCGAGGCGATCCGCACGGCGGCTCCGGTGCGCATGCGACCCGTGCTGATGACCGCGCTCTCCATGATCTTCGGTGTGCTGCCGGCCGCCCTCGGCATCGGTCCCGGGGCCGAGACCCGCGCGCCGATGGCGATCGCGACGGCGGCCGGGATGCTCTCGTCGACGGTGCTCACGCTGCTCGTGGTCCCCGTCTTCTACCTGGTGTTCGACGACGCTGCCGAGCGCCTGCACCGCTGGTTCTGGCGCCGGACGCCCGCGGCTGTGGACACGCCCGCGATGTCTCTACACGCCGCCGCGAAGGCCCGGCCTGGCGAAACGCGGTAGGCTCCGCCCCCGGTCGTTTCGAACTTCACCCACGCGCGTCGGAGGAACCCATGGCCCGCGAAGCCGTCATCGTCGAGAGCGTCCGCACGGGACTCACCAAGGCCCACCGGGGCTCGTTCAACATGACCGAGCCCGTGGACTACACGGCCCACTGTCTGCGCGAGGTGGTGGCGCGCGTGCCGAAGCTCGACCCGGCGGAGATCTACGACGTCATCCTCGGCTGCGGCATTCCCGAGGGCTGCCAGGGCATGAACATGGGCCGCATCGCGGCGATGGCCGCGGGCTTCCCGAAGGAGGTCGCGGCGACCACGATCACGCGCTTCTGCTCCTCGGGCTCGCAGGCCGTGATGATGGCGGCGCACCAGATCATCCACGAGGGCGCCGACGTCGCGATCGGCGCGGGCGTCGAGACGATCACGATGATGCAGGACGGCACGCAGAACACGAACCGGCTGGTGAATCGCACGGCGCGCGAGCGCTTCCCCGGTCTCTACTACCCGATGGGCGTGACCGCCGAGATCGTGGCCGAGCGTTACAAGATCTCGCGCGAGGACCAGGACCGCTATTCGCTGCAGAGCCAGAAGCGCTACGCGGCGGCGGTGGAGAAGGGCTGGATCTCCGAGGAGATCGCGCCGATGAAGGTCCGCCGCAAGGTGGCGAAGAAGGGCGCCGAGCCGTACGAGGAGGATGCCGTCGTCGATCGCGACGAGTGCAACCGCCCCGACACGACGCTCGAGGGGCTCGCCGCGCTGCCGCCCGTGTTCAAGAAGCCCGAGGAGGGCGGCACCGTGACGGCCGGCAACTCCTCGCAGCTCTCGGACGGCGCGTCGGCGACGCTCCTCATGTCGGCGGAGCGCGCGCGTCAGCTGGGCATCGAGCCGCTCGGCGTCTACCGCGGCTCGGCGGTGGCGGGCTGCGGGCCCGAGGAGATGGGCGTCGGCCCGGTCTTCGCGGTGCCGAGGCTGCTGCGCCGCCACGGCCTCACGATGGAGCAGATCGACATCGTCGAGCTGAACGAGGCGTTCGCCTCGCAGCTGCTCTACTGCCAGCGCCAGCTGCACATCCCGGACGAGAAGCTCAATCCGAGCGGCGGCTCGATCTCGATCGGCCATCCCTTCGGGATGACCGGTTCGCGCATGACCGGCCTGCTGCTGCGCGAGCTGCGCCGCAGCAAGAAGCGCTACGGCATCGTCACCATGTGCGTCGGCGGCGGCCAGGGCTTCGCCTCGCTGTTCGAGGCGGCCTAGCAAGCGCGGCCCTTCGGGCCGCGCGCGCAGCGAGGCGAAGCCGAGCGAAGCTCAGAGGTGGAGACCCGGCTCGCTCGAGCGATCGTCGGCGATGGCCCTTCGGGCCGCGCGCGTTACTTCCACGGCTGCTCCTTGTCCCGGTCCCAGCCGGCCGTGATGGCCTGCTTGCCCTCGCCGTAGGTCATGCGGATGCGCCGGTAGTCGAGCATGCCGGTGCCGGCGTCGCGCCCGCCGAGCGTCTGGATGCCGAAGGTCTTCACCGTGACGTCCTCGAGGTCGACGCGGAAGCGGACCTTGCCGGCCTCGTCGACGCTGACGAACGTCGCCCTGGGCTTCACCGCCCGCTGCGCGGCGATCTGCCACATGGTGATCGCGGCGGGCGAGACGCGCATGTCGAAGCGCACGTCCGCGAGCGAGTCACGGGCGCCCGGCTTCACGGTGGCGGCGCTGCTCGTCGCCGGGGCGCTCGGATCCTCCACCGAGACGGAGAACGTGAGGAGCGTGAACGCGTCCGGGCCGAGTGGCTGGTTCGCGGCGCCTTCACCCGGAACGCCGTCGATCTTCATGTAGAGCGTGTCGGCGTGCCCGGCCGAGGCGCCGAGCAGCGTGCCGAGCAGGACCGGAGCGACGAGGCGCCGAACAGCTGCAAGCGAAGAACGGGTCATGGGAACTCCTGAGGCGCGGTCGTCCGGCCGCGCGGCGTGGAAGGGGCCCCGAGGCTAACGGAAGGACCGCCGCAGGCGAGGCCCCGGCAGGCATCTGTCATGCAACGGGGCGCCTCACGGCCGCGTCGAATCTCCGCTTCGGTGGACCGACTCGCCGGCCGATACGGACCGCCGGGGGGTGCCGTGATCGGGCGTTCGGGGGATCTGGGGGCCCCGCGTCTCGGAAGGGCCCGCGGGCCGGGACGCCGCAGAGCCGACCCGGCCTGTGCGGGCGCGTGGATCGCGCTCGGCCGGATGCTGCTCGAGCGACGCCGTCCGCGCCGCGCCCGCATCGCGCTGCGTCGCGCGCTGCGCTGCGATCCGCGGGCGCCTCAGGTCCACGCGCTGCTCGCCGAGGTCAGCCTGCGCCTGCGGCAGCGAGCCGTCGCCGAGCGCCATCTGCGCGCCTGGCTGCGCGCGGAGCCCGCGAGCGCGAGCGCCCACGCCCGCCTCGGGGCGTTCCTGTCGCTCGAGCGCTCTGGCGCCGAGCGCGCCGAGTGGCACCTGCGCCGCGCACTGCGCCTCGCGCCGCGGGATCCCGAGATCGCCGGCGCTCTCGGCGTGCATCTCGCGCAGCGCGGGCGCGAGCGCGACGCGCTCCCGCTCCTGATCCGCGCCGCGCGCGCTGGCGTCGCGCGGGCACAGACGGCTCTCGCAGGGCTCGCCGCGCGCCGGCCCGGTGCTCGCGCCAGGGCCGCGGCGCTGCGCTGGTGGGTCCGCGCAGCCTGCGCGGGCGAGCCCGAGGCGTGCTTCCAGCTCGGCGTGCGCTTCGACATGGGCGACGGGCTGCCGCAGGACCCCGCGTGCGCGGCGCGCCTGTATCTGTGTGCGGCGCGCGCGGGGCTCGCCGCTGCGCAGCACAACCTCGGCCTGCTCTACGCCCAGGGACGCGGAGTCCGGCGCGATGCCGCGCGCGCCGCTCGCTGGTACGCGCGGGCTGCGGCCCGCGGCGAGGTGCGCGCCTTCACTCAGCTCGCCTTCTGCCACGCCGAGGGGCAGGGCGTGCCCCGCGATCCCGCCTGCGCGCGGCACTGGTTCGACCGCGCTGCGCGGCGCGGGCACGCGCTGGCGCAGTTCCACGCGGGCGTGATGTGGGAGACCGGCGAGGGGGGCCCGCGCGATCCCGCTCGCGCGCTGCGGTGCCTGCGGCGCGCCGCCCGGCAGGGATGTCACGCGGCCGCCTTCTACCTGGGGATCCTGCACGAGATCGGCGAGAGCGCTCCGCACGATGCGCGCGCCGCGCGCCGCTGGATCCTGCGGGCCGCGAGCGCGGGCCATGCGCCGGCGCAGCTCCACCTCGCGCAGCAGGCGCTGCAGAGCGGCGGGCCGACGGACGCCGAGGGAGCGGGCTGGCTCACGCGGGCCGCGGCGCAGGGCTGCGCGGAGGCCGAGTATCTGCTCGCCTTCCTGCACCACATGGGCCGCGGGGTGCCGCGCGATGCGCGCCGCGCCTGGTGGTGGATGAGCCGCGCCGCCTCGCGCGGTCACGTCGACGCACAGGTGTGTCTTGGGGTCCTGCTGGTGCGCGGCGAAGGCGTGCGCTGCGATCCGGCGGCGGCTGCGCGCTGGTTCGCGCGCGCGGCCGAGCACGGGGACGGGCCGGCGCAGCGGCGTCTGGCGCGCTGCTACGCGTCGGGCTTCGGTGTGCCGCTGGATCCGGCGGAGGCCTACAAGTGGCTCACGCTCGCGTCCTACGCCGGCGACGAGCGCGCCCGGGAGCTGCGCGAGGCCCTGGCCGGGGAGCTCTCGGCGCGCCAGCGCTGGGAGGCGCAGCGCCGCGCGCGCGAGTGGACGCTCTCCCGCGCGGGCCGCGAGAGCGAGGCGATCGCCTAGCTCCGATCTTCGCTCGGCTGCGCCTCGCTGCGCGGCGGCCGACTTTGCGACCCGGCCGCCTTGCTACCGCCTTCTCCAGTGCGTTCCGTCCGGAGCGTCGAGGAGCTCGATGCCGCGGGCGGAGAGCTCGGCGCGCAGCGCGTCGGCGCGGGCGAAGTCCTTCGCCTTGCGCGCCGCGTCGCGCTCCGCGACGAGCGCAGCGATCTCGGCGTCGTCGCGCATGGCCGCCGGTGCCTCGTCGAGCACGCCCAGCACGCGATCCGCATCGCGCATCACCGCGACCGCGCGCTCCGCGTCCTGCCGGGAGGGCCCCTTGCGGTTCAGCGCCGTCACGAACTCGTGGAGCACGGCGAACGCCGCGGAGGTGTTGAGATCGTCCTCGAGGGCGGAGCGGAAGTCGCGCTGCGCCTGCGCCGCAAGGCGCGCCACCTCCGGATCGGCGGGGCCGTCCGGGCGTCGCGCCATCTCGAAGTCCACGAAGTTCTGCAGGCGCTCGCGGGTGCGAGCCGCCTCGTCGAGGAGATCGAGCTCGAAGGGCAGCGGCGCGCGATAGTGGTGCTTCAGCAGGTAGAGCCGCACGTCGCGCCCCGAGTAGCCGCGCTCCAGCAGGTCCGGGACCGTGAACAGCGCGCCCTCGCGCTTGCTCATCTTGCGTCCGGCAAGCTCGAGCCGACCGCAATGGATCCAGACGCGCGCGAGCGGCCTGCCGGTCACGCATTCGCTCTGCGCGATCTCGCACTCGTGGTGCGGGAACTTGTTGTCGGGGCCGCCGGTGTGGATGTCGAGGGTGTCGCCGAGGTAGCGGCGCGCCATGGCGGAGCACTCGATGTGCCAGCCCGGGAAGCCGCGCCCGAACGGAGAGTCCCATTGCATCAGGTGCCGCTCGTCGTGCTTCCAGAGCGCGAAGTCGTGCGGGCTGTGCTTCTCGCCGCGCTCCTCCACGCGGCCCGACGCCCCGGCTTCCAGCGCCGCGAGCGTGTTGCCGGACAAGGCGCCGTAGCGGGGGAAGGAGCGGACGTCGAAGTAGACGTTGCCGTCGGCGCGGTAGGCGTGGCCCTTCGCGATCAGCACCTCGATCATCTCGATCATCTCGGGGACGTGCTCGGTGGCCCGCGGATACGCGTGGGCGGGGCGCATGTGCAGCGCGGCGAGGTCCGCCCGGAAGTGGGCCTCTTCCTCGCGCGCGATCTGCAAGGGGTCGAGCCGCCGCAAGCGCGCCTCGCGCTGCAGCTTGTCCTCGCCGCCCGCGTCCGCGACGTCGTCCTCCGTGAGGTGTCCGACGTCGGTGATGTTCATGATCTGCGTGACGCGGTACCCGACGTACTCGAGGCTGCGCCGCAGGAGATCCGCCAGCGCGAACGCGCGGAAGTTGCCCACGTGCTGGCGCTTGTAGACGGTGGGTCCGCAGTTGTACATGCGGACCTCGCCCTCGCGCAGCGGGACGAACTCCTCGACGCGCCCGGACAGACTGTTGTGGAGGCGCACGGGGCTTCTCCTCTCTCGCAGACCGACCCCGTACTCGGGCTCGGAGGGTTCGCCGTATGGGAGGCCACTGTACGACTTCGCTCGGCTTCGCCTCGCTGCGCGCTTCGCTTGCTAGCGGAAGGCCGCCACGTAGGCGACCCAGGCCGGATCGTCCCTGGCGCGGTGCGCGGGGTAGTAGACGCCGTTGCCCTCGTTGAGGGCGCGGTCCGTGCGCTCCCAGTACGGCTGCACCTGCGAGAAGCCGGCGTCGTGGAGGACGTCGCGCAGCTCGGGCAGCGACCAGAGCCGCCAGTCGTAGCTGAAGGCCCGCTCGATGCGACTGCCGTCGCGGAAGCCGAAGTGGATGTGATTCACCACGCGGTGCGTGATCGGATCGAAGAGGTCCTGGTCCCAGACGTACTCGTAGTCGCCGTGGTCGCGCGTCTCCGTCATGGTGCGCTGCGAGTCGGCGCCGCCGTAGAGGTCGATCACGAACAGGCCCTGAGGGCGCAGGCGCGCGCGCGTCTTCTCGAAGTAGCCCTGCAGCTCGCCGCGCGCCTTGAACACGAAGTACGAGAAGTTGAACGCGACGCAGACGTCGACCGGATCGGTCTCGACGTCGCGCACGTCGCCGCGCAGGAGCGCCACGCGGGACGCCGCGTCCGCATCGAGGGACGCGACGTGGTGCTCGCGGGCCCAGGCCAGCGGGACGGGATCCAGATCGATGCCGAACGCGCGGTTGCGCGGATCCCGCGTCGCCCAGGCGCAGGCCATGGCGGCGCTGCCGCAGAAATCCTCGCGCAGCAGCCGGGGCGTGCGGCCGAAGCGGCGCCGGAACATGCGCTCGACCAGCGCGCAGTCCGCGTCGACGTCCTGCACCGAGGCCTCGTAGAGCCTGAAGAGGTCCGCGCGCTCCGCCTCGCTGGTGGCGCCCGTGCGCCGCGTCCGCTTCGCCGGCCTGCGAATCATGTCCGACTCCCGCTACTGCCGAGGCGCCGGAGTATGGGCGAGGCTTCCCGATTCCGAAACGCGCCGCGCCATCCTCTAGAATGCGCGCCGTGAAGAGGCGCCGTGCCAGGTGGCTCGCGGCCAGCGCGGGCATCGCGTGCGCCGCACTGGCCTGCCAGAGCGGCTACTACGAGTCGTATCGGGCGGCGCATCCCGGGTGGGACGGCGCGTTTCCCGAGGAGGGCGCCCCGCTCGAGGAGGTCCTCGCGGCGCTCCACGCGCCGGCGCGCCACGAGGGCACGCGACTCGAGGTCGAGAAGCTCGAGATCTGGCGCGTCGAAGCGGACACCTCGACCCGGATCGAATTCGAAGCGCTGCGCGCGGGCAACGCCGATCTCGCGGCCGACGCCGACGTCGTCGTGATCGTGCAGCGCACCTGCCACGCGGAGCGAGGACTCGAGACGCGCGACACGCCGCGCGTCGGCTACTACCTGCTCCCCGGCCGGCGGCTCTCGGGCTACGACCACTACGACTTCGGCAAGGCGTGTGCCGTCACCGATCAGTTCCGCGCGGCGCGCGGCGCGGCGGTCCCGCTCGAGCGCGTCGCGACGCGGCGCATCGCCGCGGCCTTCGGCCGCGTGCCGGTGGATCTTCCGCAGCTCTACCGCCGCGGGCTCTCGTTCCTCGAGGCGGGGCGCGTCCCGGACGCCGAGGCCGCGCTCGCGACCGGGGAAGCCGGTTTCCTCGAGCTCGAGGCTCGCGCGAAGCGGGGAGAAGCGAACGCCGAGGCGTTCCAGGAGGCGGGGCGGCTGCGGGCCCAGCTCATGCGCGCGCTCGGAGTGGAGTCGCGAGCGAAGGCGCCGACGGAATCTCGATGAGCTCGAGGCACGCCCCGTCCGGATCCGCGAAGAAGAGCGCGCGGCAGTGCGGCGCCGGACACGCGGGACCGAGGTCGAGCGTCGTCGGCGCCGTGAGGCGCGCCACGCCGAGCCCGCGCAGCTCGGCATGGCAGGACTCGAGATCGGCGACGAGCAGCGCCATCCGGTAGAGCCCGAGCCGGTGGGGCTCGCCGGGCGCCCGGCCGTGGCTGGACGGACGGTCCCAGCGGGTCAGCGCCACCCGGAACCCCTCCGGATCGCCGGGCGCAACGAGCGCCACGGAGGTCCAGGAGAGCGGATCCTGCGCATCGAGACAGGCGCCGGAAACTTGCGCCATTTCCTTCGCCGATCTCGCCGTGAGTCCGAGCACTTCCTCGTAGAACGCGAGGGATCGCTCGAGATCCGAGACGCACAGCTCGACGAAGGCCAGCCGGGCGGCGTGCCCCTGCTGCAACCAGAGCGGCGCGCCATCGGGATCCCAGGCCCCGCAGAGCGGCGAGGGCTCGGCGCCCGCCAGGCGCGCGCTCTCCTGTCCGGCGGCGGCGCGGCCTCCCGCCGCGCCCACGCGCGTGCGTGCGGCCGCGAGATCCGGGACCTCGAAGCCGAGTGCGCGCAGCCCGAGTCGCCCCGGCCCCGGCGCCGACGCGGGCAGGGGGCGCGGCCGCAGCCATTCCAGCAGATCGAGAGCGCCGCCGCTGGCCGCGTCGGCGTGGGTCAGCATCCAGGCGTCCCACTGACCCGGCTCGCGGAGGCCGAAGGCGGAGCAGTCCTGCGGCGCCGGGTTCGTGTGGACCACCGCCCGCAGGCCCAGCGCCTGCTCGTAGAAGCGCTTCGAGCGCGCGAGCTCCGCGCAGTTGAGGTTCACGTGGGCGATGCGCAGGGCCGCGACGGGCATTCGCGCATTCTACCGGTCCCGGAGTGGTAGGCTGGCGCGCATGAAGATCGTGGATCGAGTCGCCGTGGTGACGGGAGGAGCCAGTGGAATCGGCGCGGCGGTGTGTCGGCGCTTCGCCGCGGAGGGCGCGCGCGGGGTCGTCGTCGCCGACCTCGACGGCGCGGGCGCGCAGCGCGTCGCCAGCGAGGTCGGCGGGCTCGCCGTGCCCACGGACGTCTCGGACGAGGCGCAGGTGCGCCGCCTGGTCGACGCCAGCGTGGCGCGCTTCGGCGCGATCGATCTGTTCTTC
>Ga0335070_10002701_pt1 | contig 20609 bp, 20 predicted proteins | sample Lox_Sample_13_FD_206722 | JGI IMG/M metagenome (GOLD analysis project Ga0335070, IMG submission 206722) | Soil microbial communities from Loxahatchee National Wildlife Refuge, Florida, United States - Lox_Sample_1.3 | ecosystem: Environmental > Terrestrial > Soil > Wetlands | place: USA...
TTTCGGCGCACCGGGCACCGACGGAGTTGCTGTCATCGGCGCCGGTCCTTTCGCAGGCGGGTTGGCCCCGGGCACGGACTGCTTCGCCGGCGTCTTCTGCTCCAGGATCGTCGTGTTGGTGCCGGAGTTGCGCGTAGCGACAATCGAAAGCGCCAGCGAAGTACACATAAACACGATGGCGGAGACGGTAGTCGCCTTGGAGAGCAGCGTGGCCGATCCGCGCGGCCCGAAAGCCGTCTGCGATCCCATACCCCCAAAGGCGCCGGCCAGGTCCGCGGCCTTCCCACTTTGCAGCAGCACCACGATAATTAGGAACAAACAAACCAAGACGTGGATGACAGTCAATAAAATATACATGTTTCGAACTCCCAGTATAAGAAACCGCCCAGGCATGGGTCAAACCCCGTCGCATCCGAAATCCGAGTAAGGTACACTGCCGCTTATGGTTTCCCGAAGAGAATTCTCGAAGCTCGCGTTCGCCGCGTTTCCGGCAGCCGCACTGGCGCGCATTGATTCGACGTTCCACGGCGTCCAGATCGGCGTCCAGTCCTACAGCTTTCGTGACCGTCCCCTCGATGAGGCGATCAAGGCTATGGTCGAGGTGGGGCTGGGCGAGTGCGAGCTCACGTCCGGACATGTCGAGCCTCGCATGAGTCGCGCCGACCTTCGGAACTGGCGCGCTACCGTCTCGATGGACGAATTCCGCAACGTTCGTAGGAAATTCGATGATGCCGGCATCCAGCTCTACGCCTTCAATTACAGTTTCCGCGACGATTTCACGGACGTGGAAATCGCGCGCGGTTTCGAGATGGCGAAGGCCTTGGGTGTGGGAATCATCACGGCGTCTTCAACGCTTTCCGTTGTGGACCGCGTGGATCGCGAGGCCAGCAAGAACCAGATCCGTGTGGGCTTTCATGGCCACTCCGATGTCAAGCATCCCAACGAATTCTCCACGCCGGAGAGTTTCGAGAAGGCGATGGCGGGCCGCTCGCCGTACATCAATGTGAATCTGGACATCGGGCATTTCTTTGCTGCGGGCTTCGATCCGGTTGACTTCATCCGCAAACACCACGAGAGGATCGTGACGCTGCACATCAAAGACCGGAAGAGGAACGGCGGCGAGAACATGCCGTTCGGGCAAGGTGACACGCCTATCCGCCCCGTGCTTCAGTTGCTGAAAACGAGCCACTACCCGATTCCGGCGAACATCGAGTACGAATACCGGGGCGCCGATACGGTAGCTGAAGTGAAGAAGTGTTTTGAGTACTGCAAAGACGCGCTGAGTTAGCGCCGTCTGGCCGCCGCAACCCCTCACCACGTCGCCGCCGAAGGCCCGTGCTTCACCCGGGTGTCACACGACCCCGCGGTGGCGCGGCGATGGCAGATCCCCTAGACTACCCCAGCAGTCCGCCATGCCCCAGGCAGGCCACTTCCCAACTGTTGACCCGATAACGGGCCAGCAGCGGCGGCAGCACGAGGTCCATCACGTTGGCTTTGGCCGACCGGAAACACCCCGGAGCCGATACAATCGGCACGTCATCTTTGTACGACAGCATGAGCAGATTGCCCGGCTCGACGGGCGCGAGAAAACGTTCAAGCTCTCCGCCAACCTGCGCCATGGCTCTTCCCACCACGTCCTCCGGGCCCGCGGGAGCGGTGGTGGACGCCACCAAGATGACGGCCGGCTTGGGTCGCAACAGATGATGCAACGCGCGCGTCACCGACGGCTCATCCTCCACGCACGACAGCACAAAACTCGCGCCCAGTCCGAAGCGCTCCAGCCGTTGCCTGGTGACGTTCTCGAAAAGCTGTCGTGCACGCTCCCCATTGGCCGGATCGCTGTAGAGCACGCCGATCGGAGGATTGCGAACCGGACGCGCCTGGATAATCGGCCCCCGTTCACGCAGAATGGAACTGATCGCGTTCAACTGATCCCTGGCGACGGCAAAAGGCGCGCTCTTCACGGTCGCAATTCGCTGGCCCGCGACGGCGAAGCTGAAGTTCAGTGAGGTCGCAATCACCACGCTCGAGACGCAGTTGATCTGCCGCAGCAGTTCGTCATCCACCAGCAAGCAGCAGTTCTCGGTTGCGTGCAGGTTGGCGCGCCCCCCGGCGGCCAGGTGAATCTCGTAACAGCCGCAACCCATTTCCGCGGCCACCCGGGATACAGCTTCGTCTTCTCCGATCTCCCCGTCTTCCAGCTCCGTCACCCACACCTTTTCCATGCCTTCGGATTCCAGAATGCGGATGTCATCTTCGCTGATTACATGCCCTTTAGCGAGCAGTTTCTTCCCGCCGGGCCGGAACACGGTGCAACACAGAACTCTTCCGGTAGAGCCCTTCACGTTCACTGTTTGTGCCTTCATTGCCCGCATCCTCCCCGTGCGATCGGACCCGACGGCGCGGCGAGTCCGACGAAAGTTGGTGTCGATTATACGGGACTAGTTTTCTTTTACTAGAACAATTCTCAGGGAATTGCAGACGCAAATTTGGGGGGGAGGACAATCCCACTAATCGCAGAGCATTGGGCACCAGACTGTGAATTATCCCCGAACAATGGGCAGCAAGACTGTTTCAGTGCCCTCGGACGCGGATGGTATGTTCCCCCATTTATGGGAGGACATAGCCCAGTGTTCGGGGCGAAGTACCCGCATCATGGCAATTTCATCACACCCCTGGAATTTCGGGCACCGCAGGCAATCTTTCCAGGCTTTGAGGGGAAGCGCACCGCGTTCCACCTCGCCGAAACCCATTTTGCGGAAGAACTCCGGGACATAGGTGAAGACAAAAATCGCGTCCAGCGAATATTCGAAGGCTTCTTCGATAATGGCTTCGATCACGCGCCGGCCCACGCCGTGCGTTTTCGCGCTCTCCGCGACCGCCAGAGAACGAACCTCCCCGGTGGTCGGCGAATAAAAGTGCAATGCGCCGCAGCCCACCAGGCGTCCTTCCGACTCCGCGATCACGAAATCGCGCATGCTCTCGGAAAGTTCGAATTCCGTGCGCGGTAGCATGATGCCGCGGGCAGCGTATCCGTTGATCAGCTCGAGAATCGGTGCGATGTCGGACATGTGTGCCTTGCGCACCTCGACCGGGACGTGCGTCTGTGCGGGCTCGACCAGCGCGTCGCTGCGGATGCTGCTAATCATAGGAGGTCACTCGTTGGGCCGCGCGCACAATCTTCGTTCCGGCGGGCTCCCCGCGCAACAATCGCGCCAGCACGGCGGGTGAAGCTCCAGGCGCAATCTCGATCTCCGCGACGCCCGCGTCAAGCGCTGTGCCGGCCGCGTTCAGCTTGGCCTGCATGCCGCCCGTGGCGACGCCGGCCGCAATCAGATGCTGGCAATCCTCGGCGGTCAGCATCGGCTGCACGTGTCCCGACGCGTCCAGCACGCCCGCGATGTCAGTGAGAAAAATCAGACGGTCCACGCTCCACGCGGCCCCGCACGCGGCGGCCATCTGATCAGCGTTCACGTTGTACATGCGGCCGTCGCGGCCGCCCGCCACGCAAGCCACCACCGGCAGGTATCCGCGGTCAACCAGCAGGTCAAGCAGCTCCGGATGCGCGCGCGTCACGCGGCCCACCATCCCGAGCGCGGGATCCATCTGCTCGGCTTCGACGAGATTCGCATCCACGCCCGAGAGCCCGACCGCCTGCGCGCCTGCGGCCATCAACGCGGCGACGAGTTCCTGGTTCACACTTCCGGCCAGCACCTTCAGCACCGCATCCATGGTCTCCGGCGTGGTCACGCGCAGCCCGTTCACAAAGCGGCTTTCGATGCCGCGCTCGGCGAGGTACCGCGTCATCTGCTTGCCGCCGCCGTGAACTAGGGCGATCTCGATGCCGCGCCGCGCCTCGGCTGCGATCTGCTCCGCAAGATTCGCCCGCAACTCCGGTGAATCGAGCAGCGTGCCGCCCAGCTTGATCAGCGCCTTCACAGAAGCCCCTCGCTCTCGGCAAAGCCGAGCATCAGATTCATGTTCTGCACCGCCTGGCCGGCTGCGCCCTTGGTGAGGTTGTCGATGGCGCTGATTACCACGGCACGGCCCGTCGCGCGATCGAGCGTCACGCCGATGTCGCAGAAATTGGTGCGCGCAACCGCGCGCAGATCAGGTGCGTGGCCCGGCTTATAGAGGCGGATGAAACGTTCTCCGTGGTAGCGCTTTGCGAAGATCGCAAGAAGGTCCTCGGCGCTCGCGCCTTCAGCCGCGCGGAAGTAAATCGTCTCGAGAATCCCGCGGTCGAGCGGCAGAAGCTGCGCCGTAAAACTGAATTCGCGCTCCTCAAGGCCGGAAACCAGCAACACTTCCGGCACGTGCCGGTGGTTCAGGATGGAGTAGGCGGAAAAGTTGTCCGTCACCTCGCAAAAGCTGGTCTTGAGCGACGGTTTTCGTCCCGCGCCGCTGACGCCGGATTTCGCGTCGCAAACGATGCCCGCGGAGCGATCGATGGCGCCGGCTTCTACCAACGGCCGGATTGCGAGATTGGCCGCCGTCGGATAACAGCCGGGATTCGCGACCAAACGCGCACCGGGAATGCGCTCGCGGCAGAACTCTGGTAGCCCGTACACAGCCTCCTTCAGCAGTTCAGGCTGCGTGTGCGCTTCGCGATACCAGCGCACATAATTTTCCGGCGTGCGCAGACGGAACGCGCCGCTCAAGTCGATGACGCGCGCGCCTGCATCCAGCATCAGAGGCGCCACTTCCATGGACACTTCCGATGGCGTAGCGAGAAAAACGATGTCGATCTCCTCCGCCCGCACCGCCTCGCCGCTGGCCGGAACCTGCCGCGGCCCTTTCGGATGCAGCAGTCCGCTCTCTTGCGCCCCGTCGCTGCGATGCTCCATCAGCAGCGTGTTCACATGCCGGTGCCCGCGCAGGATGGCCACGACCTCCGCCCCGCCATAGCCCCTATAGCCAACGATGCCAACACGGCGCGTCATGATTAAATATTCATTTCAATGAATAAAATGAGTATATCACGCGTGATGTGTCTCGGCCTGGATGGCAGCACTCCTAGGGGTCGGGGGCGAAGCCGCGCTGGGCCGACATATCGCTGGCCGGCCCAGTAACGAGAGTCTACAACTGTGGAACTATTGCAGGGGTCGAGCGGTCGCGAAACCCTGAACTCCAGATGTCGTAAAGTCGAACAGAACGTCAGGTTCAACGATTGTCGATACCGCACACGCGCCGTTCACCATCACTTGGCTCGCGGCCAGTGGCCGCACAAGGACGAAATTCGCAGTCTCACTAACGCCCCCGTTGGAGGTAAACGTGGCTGTGCCGGTGCAGTCTGTGTTGACGGTGTAAGTACCCGTCAACTGACGTTCAACAAGCGAGGACTGCTGCGAGAACGAGTCCGTAGTGAACATTCCAGCTCCGTTGGCAAAGAAGCGAGCCACTGTCGGAAAAGTTGCGGGAGTGGTTCCGGTCGTCGCGCCCGTGCCCGGCGATGTCCCGCCCGTGCCCGGCGATGTCCCGCCCGTGCCTGGTGTTGTGCCGCTGGTGCCGGGGGCCGTTAAGGGTAACCCGATAAAGATTTGCGCAGAGAAATCATAGGCGCCGGTAAGGCTCGCGTTGGTGCAACCGACGGTTTGGAACATCTTTCGTAGAACAACGGCTACACCGGTGGATGTTTTGGCCTCGGCCAAGTCGATCTCATTTCCACCGTTTGCGACCACTCCTTCAAAGGTCGCCGTTGACGGTGTAGTCGTCGATGGTGTGGTGGTCGACGGCGGGGTATTTGACCCGGTCCCGGCGCCCGCGCCTGCCGTTCCAGGCGGCGTCACCGGCATGCCTGCAAACACATCATTCAAGGTAACCGTAATCGTGCAATCTAGACTCACATTATAAGTCCCTACCTGCATTTCAGTGCTCGCAACCGGGGGCTGCGAGTTCGCGGCCGGATTCGACATTGCAAAGATGGTTCCTACGCCGTCAAAAGAGAGCGCGCCGACAACTCCGAAGCCGGTTGTGCCATTAATATCACCCAACAGAACGCCGATAGGTGTCGTACTCGGGGAGGTGGTGCTCCCGCTTCCCGTACCGGGCCCGGGTGTTGTTGCTGTTGCCGCCACCGGTCGTGAACCTACGAAGCCATATACGCCAACAACTGCGCCGTTGTAACATGCTTGCCCAAAGAGCGCCGGAGCCGATGTGATAATACCGAGCACTCCTCCGAATACCAATACCACACTGTGCTTCATTGTATCTTCCCTCTCAGTTATTATTACTTCGACAAGCCCAATTGCATAATCGAAGTTATCCAAGTATAGGTGTAGATTTCAGTGAGACTCAACTAAACTTATAACATCCCTGTGAGTGGAAACACTTAGTTAGAAACATGGTATTGATTTGTCCCAACGATGCGCGTCTGCTCTTTGTGGGTTTCTGTAAAAAAGCGCCATTACTCATCCTTTGATGGTAGAAATATTGTTCATGTGCCACCTTGGGCAGTGTGCGGACGACCAGTACACTAATACACGCCACAAATAGAGATAGCGAAAAAGCTCACAAATCGATGCCATTAAGTACGGAAAACGATGGTCGAGAAGTGTCCCACATTTACTCACTGAGGCAAGGCCAGCTTCTTGGAATGGCATCCAGCCGTGGTGAGAATCCGAACAACGACTGCATATAACGTATAGGTGTTGTTCACTCTGTCGTGACCATCACATATGGATCGGCACGAGTGGAACCCTCCTTGCTATGTGGGGTACACCATGAAACAGCCGAGCATGAATTCGAGCCTGGTGTTCCTGGCACTGTTGTTCGCACCCTTTGCCTTCGGTGACCCGCTGCCAATCGTCTTCTCCGACATCCGCTCCGGATCCATCGGCAGTGGCATACTTAGGGACTCAGCTTTTCCTTGGTTGTTTGATTCAGATACAACCCCCCACAGTACCTACGAGCGTGCGGCTCTATTCAGGAGAACCGGTGCCGGCGCCCGCTCACTTACACGTGACCAGGATGTCTTTGTGAATCGCGGTGAAGACGATGTCGGGATTAGAATCCAGGACCCACCCGACTTTGTTACTTTCGGCAACCTTGCGTTCGCGAGTTACAGGCTCTCCAACGATATCCGACCTATCGGCGGCCGCCCAAGCGACTTCGCCGAACTTCTCCCGATTGGAGACCATCAGCATCTGTCTTTGAAATCAGTGGGCGATCCGACCGTCACGGCGGATGTCGCGCAGGTGCCGGAGCCCTCGATGCTTATGTTGACTGGCTTGGCTGTCGCCTGCCTGGTGATCGCGAAGTTGCGGCACAATCCGCCCCCAATGAGCAGCTGATGTCTGGGCGGATCAGGACTGTGCAGGGTTCTTTCCGCGTCGCGCGATCTGGAGGGATCGCCCGCGCTAGTGTTCCGCCGCCGACCGCTCCGCCAGCTCCCCAATGATGGGCAGTGAATAGCGTTCCTCGTGACTGGTCTTGATGATCATGAAGACCCAGACGAACAGAATCAGGAGGTGGAGGGCTTTGTCGATGCGGAAGAAGGGCTCGTGGATCTCGCGGAAGATCGGGCTCAAGACCCACTCCACAATCAGCCACACCACGAACAGGTACAAGCCCTGAAAGGCGTGGAAGCGGACGGTCTTGTTGTTGCGGAACTTGTCGGCGGCCAGAACGATGACCGAGGCGATCCAGCCGACTCCAGGGATGTAACAAAGAATGGAGGCGGTGCGCGGCGTAATCCCCGCCAGCGGATCGATCGGTTGTGACGGCGCTGCCGCACCCGGCTGGCGGCCGCCGCACTTGGCGCAGTATTGGTCCGTCTGGTTGACCGCGTTTCCGCAACTGCTGCAATAAGGCATTTCTAATTACAAATACGTTACGCCAGCGCCAGATGTTCCGGCAAGGCCAAAGCGCAAACCGGTTGACTCACCACAAACGCGGCCGGGCTTCCGGAGATTCAACGTCCCGACGGTCATTTTCCTCCTATGATACGATTTCGGCGATGCGAATTTGTCCCATATTAGCGTTCTTTCTACTGAGCGCCGCCCAGTCGCTGTTCGCGGCCAAAACCCTGGAAGTCTATTTTGTGGACGTCGAGGGCGGCCAGGCGACCCTGATCGTCGCACCCTCCAAACAGTCTCTGCTGGTGGACACAGGCTGGCCCGGCATGAATTCACGGGATGCCAACCGCATTGCCGCCGCAGCCAAGCGCGCAGGCGTCAAGCAGATCGACTACCTTCTGGTAACGCATTACCACGACGACCACGTAGGCGGCGTCCCGCAGCTTGCGGCCAAGCTGCCCATACGAAACTTCATCGATCACGGCGAAACCGTCGAGCACGGGGGCAATGCCGACCGTCTGTTCAAAGCCTATGTGAGGACGCGCGATGCCAGCGGCGGAAAGCACATTGAAGTGAAACCGGGTGACAAGATCCCGGTGAAGGACCTCGATGTGACCGTGCTGACTGCGGGCGGAGAGGAGATTTCGACCGCGCTCCCGGGCGCCGGCCAGCCGAATCCTGCCTGTGCCGATGTCAAGCCGAAGGAGACGGACCCGAGCGAGAACGCGCGATCCGTCGGCATCCTGATCCAGTACGGCGATTTCCACATGATCGACTTGGGCGACCTGACGTGGAACAAGGAAAACGAGCTGGTCTGCCCCAACAACAAGATCGGCGCGGTGGATCTGTACCTGACCACGCACCATGGCGTCGACGAGTCGAATTCGCCGGCGATCGTGCGGGCGCTGCATCCGCGAGTGGCCATCATGAACAACGGGGCGCGCAAAGGCGGATCGCCGGAAGCCTGGCAGACGATCCACGATTCTCCGGGACTCGTGGATATCTGGCAGGTGCATTACGCCATGGAAGGCGGGAAGGACCACAACGTGCCTGAAGCCATGATCGCCAACATTTACGAGCAGGGCGACGAGGGCAACTGGTTGCGCGTTTCCGCCGACGCCGGCGGCTCCATGACGGTCTACAACAGCCGCAACAAGTTTGAGAAGACGTATACCAAGTGATCACCTTCCTCGCCAGCATCTGCACGGTGGCGATCTGGATTTATCTGCTGCTGGGCCGTGGCAAATTCTGGCTGCTGCGGGAAACGGAAGTGGCGGACCGGCCGGCGCCGCGGCGGGTTGCGGTCGTCATTCCCGCGAGGAATGAAGCCAAGACGATCCGGCGCACGCTGGCTTCGCTCGTGGAACAGAACCATTCCGGCCCGTGGCACATCTACGTGGTGGATGATCACAGCGACGATCGCACGGTGGAACTGGCGAGAGAGGCTGCTGGGTCTGAGTTGTTGACCGTGATCCAGGCCCGGCCGCTCGCCGAGGGCTGGACCGGCAAGCTGTGGGCGCTGGCCGAGGGTGCCGCGAAAGCGGAATCCTTCCAGCCGGACTACGTGCTGTTCAGCGATGCGGATATCGTCCACGCGCCGGACAGCATTTCGCAGTTGGTCGCGCGGGCTGAAGGCGGCGGCTTCGATCTGGTTTCCTCGATGGTCAAGCTGCAGTGTGAGACGTTGGCGGAGAAAGCGCTGATCCCCGCCTTCGTGTTTTTCTTTTTCATGCTCTACCCGCCGGCGTGGACTGAAAATCCCAAGCGCGCGACGGCCGGCGCCGCGGGCGGCTGCATTCTCCTGCGCTGGGCCGCTCTCGAGCGCATCGGCGGCATCGCGGCGATTCGCGGCGAGTTGATCGACGATTGCGCCTTGGCGAAGGCGATCAAGAAAACCGGCGGAAAACTCTGGCTAGGGCTGACGTCGAAAACCCGGAGCATTCGCAGCTACGGCACGTTCGGCGAGATCGGGCGCATGATTTCACGGACGGCGTTCTGGCAGCTCCGGCATTCGACGGCGCTGCTCGCGGGCACCGTGGCAGGCATGTTCGTCACGTACATGCTTCCGCCGCTGCTGTTGTTTTCGGGCAAATTGGTTCCCGCGGGACTGGGCGTTTACGCGTGGATCCTCATGATCGCCGGCTATGCGCCAACGCTGCGGTTCTACGGCGTGTCTATGCTGTGGGCGCCGTTGCTTCCGCTGGTGGCTTTGTTTTACACCGGCGCGACGATCCACTCTGCGGTCGAATATTGGGCCGGCCGCGGCGGCGCGTGGAAGGGCCGCGTGCAGGACAGGAAGGCCTGACTACTTTTGCGCACTCGATCGCAGCTCGGCGTATCCCAGAGCCGCGAATCCGGCTGCGATGACAAACCGGAGAGCCACCAGCCAGGCTTTCTCTCCCACAATGGCCCGGTTGATGCCGAGCAGCACAAATCCCAGGGCGATGGTGAAGTACCACCAGGCGAACCAGCGGGAGCGAAGGCGCGGCATCAGCAAAGGTTCTCACCCGGGCGGGAGAGTAACGGGCTCGACGTCTGTTCCTGCAAAGTCATCACCCTTGAATAGAAGTGGCTCACCGGATGTTTTGGATAATGCATAGGAGAAGCAGTCGCCGAAATTCAATCCGGCCCGGTGACGGCCCTTGCCGTAGTTCCGGTATGCCAGGCGTCCGAGTTCCGCCTGTTGTTCCGTCACGGCCATGGGCTGCAGTTTGGCCTTGTGCATGAAAAGATCCAGTTCTCGCTCGCCCGTTTCGCCAAAACGCGTGCCTAGGACGATGGCCGCCTCCAGGACTGATGCAATGGAGATCAGACGGTTGGAATCAGATTCTATGGCCAGCTCAAATAGTGGCGCCTCCGGCTCATCGAGAAATATAGCCAAAATAGCGGATGTATCAATGACCATTAATGTGGCAGCCCACGGTCATCATAGCCAAGGATTTGGTCCGGCGTGCGGTCATCGAGCACGGGCAACTTCTTGCAGCGTTCCCGAATCGCCCGCAGCTCGTCCCGCAAGCGCAACACGTTTTTGCGCCCGGATTGCCGTGCCAGCCGCTCCCGCAACGCATTCACGACGGCTTCAGTGAGACTCTCGCCAGTTTTCGCGGCCAGTTCTCGGGCTAACCGGTCGGCCTCGGGATGTTTGATGCTGAGAGCCATGATTCAGCCTATCTATACTATATTCTATATTATATAAAGACGAGGTAGAAATTATTTATTTGCAGATATTTATGAATGTCAGTTGGGTTGTTTTGTGGACGGCTCAATGAAAATCATGCGACACATCCGCTGTCACCACCCGCGCCGATAGCGCTTCCACCCGCGCGGCTTTCACCGAAACAGCGTGATCCATGTTTTGCAGTGTGCCGTCGATCAATAGAAAGTGCGAGCCGAGCAGTTCAAATCGGTAGCGCTCATCCTCCATGCTTAGAAAGACAAAACCCTTCGCCGTGCCGGGCCGCTGGCGCACGATGACCCATCCGGCCACGCGCACCGTCGAGCCATGGCGCATGTGCTCGAGCCGGCCGGCAGGCGTGACGCCCAGCGCGTTCAATTCCTCGCGACGGTAAGCCATGGGATGACGGCCGATGGTAAATCCGGTGCCGGAGAAATCGGCATTCAGGCGCTCCTCGATGGTCATTTGCGCGAGTGGCGAGGCGCGCTCTGGCTCCGGCAACGCGTCGATCAGCGGCCCGGCTGGCTGCACCGCATGCCCGGCCTGCCACAGCGCATCCCGCCGGTGCGCGGCTTCAAGCGAATTCAATGCACCCACTTCCGCGAGCTTGTTCATCTCGTCCTTGCGCAATTCCGGAACGCGCCGTGCCAGATCATCGATATTCCGAAACGGCCGATGCTCCCGTTCGCGCACGATGGCCTGGCTGGCTTCCGAGCGCAGGCCTTTTACGTACATAAGGCCGAGGCGAAGATGTTGTACCTGTTCGCTGGCACCTAACACCTGACACCTGGCACCTCCTTCCACCGTGCACTCCCACCTTGAGACAACCACATCAATCGGCAGCACGCGCAACCCGTGCCGCCGCGCATCGTTCAGCAGAATCGCGGGCGCGTAAAATCCCATGGGCTGGTTATTCAGCATCGCCGCCATGAATGCTGCCAGGTAATGGCACTTCAAATACGCGCTGGCATAGGCCAGCAGCGCAAAGCTCGCCGCGTGCGATTCCGGAAATCCGTAGAGTGCGAACGATGTGATGGAGCGGATGATGCGCTCCTGTGCGTCCTTCGCGATGCCGTTGCGTTCCATGCCAGCGCGCAGCTTCACTTCGATTTCCTGCATGCGCTTCTCCGAGCGCTTGAAACCCATGGCACGCCGCAGCTCCTCCGCCTCGCCGCCCGTGAATCCGGCCACGATCATGGCCATGCGCAGCAGTTGTTCCTGAAACAGCGGAATCCCGAGCGTGCGCTTGAGCACCGGCTCGAGCGAGGGATGCAAATAATCCACCTGCTGGCGTCCCAGCCGCCGCTCGAGATACGGATTCACCATTTCGCCCACGATGGGCCCTGGGCGGATGATAGCCACTTCCACCACGATGTCGTAAAAATGTTGGGGACTGAGGCGCGGCAGGCAGGACATCTGCGCGCGGCTCTCCACCTGGAACATGCCGATGGTGTCGGCGTGCTGCAGCGCGCGGTACACGTCCGGATCATCGGGCGGCAGGTGCGCGAGGTCCACTTCTTCACCATAATGCTCGCGAATCAGGTTGATGGAATCCTTGATCACCGCCATCATGCCCAAGCCCAGAAGATCGACCTTGATGATGCCCATGTCCGCGCAATCTTCTTTGTCCCACTGCACCACTACGCGGCCAGGCATGGTGGCCGGTTCAAGCGGAACCACCGAATCGAGTTGCCCCTGGCAGATCACCATGCCGCCTGAGTGCTGGCCGAGGTGCCTCGGCAGATCCTGCACAGCAAGGTACATCTCGAAAAATTTGCGGATGCGCGGATTCGTAAGATCCAGGCCGGCGTCGCGGAACTGGCGCTCGGGCGTGTCTTTCGGATCCTTCCATTCCCAGGTGCGGACGAGACTGGAGAGACGGTCGAGCGTCTCGACTTCGAATCCCAACGCCTTGCCCACTTCGCGCGCCGCCGACCGCCCGCGATACGTGATGACGTTGGCGGTCATGGCCGCGCCCAGCTTTCCGTAGCGATCGTAAACGTACTGGATGACGCGCTCGCGCTCGTCGCCCGAAGGCAGGTCGATATCGATGTCCGGCCATTCGCCGCGTTCTTCGGAAAGGAAGCGCTCGAAAAGCAGCTCCATGCTGACCGGATCCACCGCTGTGATGCCGAGGGAGTAGCAGACCGCGCTATTAGCCGCCGAGCCGCGTCCCTGCGCCAGGATTCCGTTTTTCCGGCAGAATTCCACGATGTCCCAGACGATGAGGAAATAGCCGGGGAGCTTCAGCTTCTCGATCATCGCCAGCTCACGCTCGATCTGCCGCTGCGCTTTTTCGTGATAGGGGATGTAACGGCGGCGCGCACATTCATCTGTCCGCTGGCGCAGGAACGACATCATGGTTTCGCCCTCGGGCACGGGATAGCGCGGAAATTCGTAGCCCAGATCGGCGAGGGTAAAATCAAGCCGCGCGGAAATCTCGCGCGTGTTGGCGATGGCCTCCGGCAAATCGGCAAGCAGGTGCGCCATTTCCGCGGCCGGTTTCAAATGCCGCTCATTATTCATCGAGAGCAACCGCCCGGCAGCAGCCAGCGGCACGTGGTTTCGCACACACGTGAGCACGTCAAGCGCCTCGCGCTGCGCAGGCGTGGCATGGCGGACGCCGTTGGTCGCGACAAGAGGAATCTGCATCCGCCGCGCCGCCGCAATCTGCGCCTGGTTGCGCGCTTCCTCGTCGCGGTTCATGTGCCGCTGGATTTCAGCGAAAACGTTGGGGCGGCCGAAGATGTCGATGAGACGCTGAAGGTGGGATTTGGGATCTAGGATTTGGGATTTAGTCGCCGCCGAAGGCCCGTGCTTCACCCGGGCGTCGTGTTTTGTCCCCCCGTCTCCCCGTCTCCCCGTCTCCCAGTCATTACAGGGAGCAAGACAAATGAGCCCCTTCGCGAACTCTGCCAGCTCCTCAGGCGCCACCTCCCCCTCGCCTTTTTTGGCGCGCAGCTTCATGCGGGTGATCAAACGGCACAGATTCTGATACCCCGTGCGATTCTCCACCAGCAGCGGATATTGAAAACCGTTCGTGCAGGTGATCTCTGCGCCGATGTGCGCGCGGATGCCGGCCTTTTTCGCCGCCAGATGAAAACGAGGCGCGCCGTATACGCCATCGCGATCGAGCAGCGCCATCGCCGGATAACCGAGATCAGCCGCAGTTTGCGCCAGCTCTTCCGGCAGCGATGCGCCTTGCAAAAAACTGAATGCCGAGCGCGCATGCAGCTCGACGTAAGTTTCAGTCATAGCGGCCCTCGAGGAACCAGCGGCCGGTCTGCGCGTCGCAATAGATGCGGTAGAGCGCGCCGTCCGCCAGCTCGATGTCCCACTCGTCGCGCGACCATGCGCTGTTTGTCCACCAGTCGCCCGAAGTGCGCCAGGGTCCTGCTTGCTTCACTATTCTTCCTCGGAATCCCGGCGCGGAGAGAAAGCCCGACTGCACTTTAGCCGCCAGCGGCGGGCGAAACATGCGGAGAGCGAGCGCCACTGCTCCCTCGCGGTCACGGCTCGCGGTACTGAGCCGCGACTGAAAAGGAGCGCACATCCGAAATGCACCCGGCCGGTACGTGTCCACCAACTCCGGCGACCCCACATTCTCTTCTCCCACCACGCCCGCAATGCGCGCCAGCGTCAGCTCCAGTTTTTCCGGCTCCGGCGCGAGCGGGATGAATAATCCGTTCTGCGTGGTGCGTGGTTTCGCCGGCTCGGCGGCAAGATGGACTTTGATGATCGGCGCAGCGGGCGGATGTTTTTCCAGATCCAGCTCGAACAGCTTCAAAAAAACGCGCGAGCTGCGCATGGGCACAGGCAAGCGAATCGAGCGCTCATGCTCGCCGGCGTTTTCCAGGCGCAATCGCAACCGCAACCCGATGGCCGCCAGCGCGCGCTCCTCCAGTCGCGCGCACACATCTCCCAGTAACCGGTTCATCACGAACATCAGCGGTTCGAGCAACTCCAGCGGATATTCCAGTTCCAGTTCTTCCTCGAACTGCACCGGCGCCTCCACAGGTTTGAGCGGCCGGGCGCCTTCTCCGCGCGCGAGCTGTTGCAATTTAATCCCTTCCTCGCCCAGACGCGCTGCGACTCCCAGGTCCGGCAATGCCGCCAGATCACGAAACGTGCGAATGCCCCAGCGAGCCAGCGTCTCCGCGATTTCTTCGGGAGGCGTGAGTAGCGTTACCGGCAGGCTCGCCAGAAATTTGGCTTCATCGCCTTCGGGCACAATGCTGGTGCCTGAGTATCCGCGCGCGGCGTGAAAAGCGGTGTCTGGATTGGAAGCCACGGCAATATTTACAGGCGGACCCGCGCGCCGCGCCATGGCCTGCGCGATCTCATGAACCGTGCCGAACAGATGACCCAGGCCGTCGATGTCCACGATCACGGTATCAGGATCGGTCTGCTCCACCTGCGGTGAAAAATTCTGCGCACAGGCGAACAGCCGGATGCCTTCACCCGAAGCATACATGCATGCGAACACGGCCGGTCACCTCAACGCGCTCGCTTCGAATTCGGCGCTGGCCGGGCGCAAGGGCTTCCGCCGCTCGGCTGAAAATGCCACTCTGCGCAAAAGCTGAGAACATCCCGGCGCACCCGACCACTGGATGCCGGTTCGCGCGCATTCGATCGCCAGCGAGGCGCAAGCTCGGGCCAGCGGCGCCCGTTCGATCACCACGAGAGCCGTGGGCGTGTTCTCCACTGCGCGGCGCAGCCTGTACCAGGAAGCCAGCGAAATGCGCCGGGCGGTTTCCGGTCGGATGTCGCCCAGGTCCATCACCACCAGGCCGAAGCCTCCGGCTTGCAACAGAAGATCGGTCGCCTGGAGCGCATGTTCTGCATTGCCGCCGCACCGGATCCATAGCAGCCGGTCGAGCGCCACGCCCGCCGCCGCAGCCGATGCCGGGTCGAACGCATCGCTCGCATCCACCAGTGCGCAAAATTCTTCATTCTGCGCCATTAACGAGCGCAGAATCGTCGTTCGGCCCGATGAAGCCGGCCCGAAAATGTCAGTGACAAACCCCCGTGGAATGCCGCCGAGCGCGGAATCGAGGCGCGCAATGCCTGACGGCAGAAGATCCGGAACAGGCCGTTCATGCAGCTTAAAATCAATGGTTTGGAGAATGACTGTCCCCATGATATTCGCTTTTTATTCGCCCGTGCTCTAATTATGCAGAATCCCGTCTCGCGTGTCAAAGGTATTACATTATGAAAATGTTATACTGTTTAATATGGTTGAACCAACTGAAACTCGTGCTACCGAGAAGGGACAAATCGTCATCCCTGCCGCGCTGCGCAAAAAATTCGGCATCAAGAAGGGCACGCGCATTCAGGTGTACGAGGAGGGCGATCACATCGTCCTCAATCCGCTTACGCCCGAACTGATACGGGCGAAACTGCAAAAGCTGCGCGGCATCGTGCAGGGTGGTCCTTCCCTTACTAAAGAACTCGAAGCAGACCGGGCACGCGACAGAGACAAAGAGGAGCGCAGGATTGAAAGCTGGCCGCATCTTCGATAGCTGGGCGATTCTCGCCTACGCGTATAATGAACCGGCTGCGGATGACGTTGAGAACTTGCTGGTAGAATCCACACGGTTGCAGAATGCCTGGATTAGCAGCATCAACCTGGGTGAGGTGTGGTACTCGCTGGCCCGCAGGAAATCTCGTGACATCGCCGAGCAGCAGCTTGCAATTCTTGCCCAAATCGGCCTCGAGCGCGTAGACGTCGACTGGCCCATGGTTCTCCAGGCGGCCGACTACAAATCCCGCCACAGAATCTCTTACGCCGACGCGTTTGCGGCCGCGCTGGCCAAACAGCGCAATGCGGAGCTGGTCACGGGCGACCAGGAATTCCGCCCGCTCGAATCCGAAATCAGAATCCACTGGGTCTGATCCGATGGCCGGATCCTCTTCACGAGTCCGCACCACGCTTCGGGCGCTCCGCCATCGCAATTTCCAGTTGTTCTTTGCCGGCCAGCTCATTTCCCTCATCGGAACCTGGATGCAGAACGTGGCGCAATCCTGGCTGGTGTACCGGCTGACAGGCTCTTCCGCGCTGCTCGGCATAGTGGGCTTCACCGGACAGATTCCGGTCTTTCTGTTCTCTCCTTTTGGGGGTCTCATTGCCGACCGCCACAGCCGGCACCGCATTGTCATCGCCACACAGACCTCGGCCATGATCCTGGCATTGATCCTCGCCGCGCTGACGTTGACCGGCCGCGTGCAGGTGTGGCACATCTTTGTCCTGGCTGCGCTGCTCGGAGTGGTCAACGCGTTCGACGTCCCGGCGCGCCAGTCCTTTCTGGTCGAAATGGTCGGGCGCGACGATCTGATCAATGCCATTGCGCTCAACTCGTCGATGTTCAACGGCGCGCGCATTATCGGTCCGGCGGTAGCCGGCGTTTTGGTCGCGGCCATTGGCGAGGGCTGGTGCTTTTTCGCAAACGGCGTGAGCTACATTGCCGTGATCATCGGCCTGCTGCTGATGAAGGTGACGCCGCCGGCGCGGTCGATGACGGGCTCCGCCCTGCGCCACATCATTGACGGATTCCGGTTTGCCGCGCACACCGGTCCGATCCGCGCCCTTCTTCTCCTGCTCGGACTGGTGAGCATCACTGGAATGCCGTATGCCGTGCTCATGCCGGTGTTCGCCGATCAGATTTTCCACTCGGGCGCGCGCGGTCTTGGAATTCTGATGGGTTTTTCGGGCGTGGGTGCGCTGCTGGGCGCGCTTACGTTGGCGACGAGACAGGGCGTGCAGGGCCTGGGCCGGTGGGTGGCGGCTTCGTGCGGCGTTTTCGGCGGCAGCCTGGTTCTTTTCTCGCTCTCGCGCTCTTTCTGGATCGCCGCGGCCGCCCTCATTCCCGTCGGCTTCGCCATGATGACACAGATGGGAGCATCCAATACGCTGATTCAGAGCATGACGCCCGACCACCTACGCGGCCGTGTGACGTCCGTTTATTCGATGATGTTCATGGGCATGGCGCCCGTGGGCGCATTGCTGGCCGGCGTTATGGCGCAACACTTCGGTGCGCCGTTCACGGTAGCGGCCGGCGGTGTCGTGGCCATCGCCGGCTCTCTGGTCTTCGGCTTTCGTTTGCCATCACTCCGGCCCGAAGCGCGCCAGTTGATCCTGGCGCAGCAAATGGTCGGCGGCGATCCTGCCGAAGAGGTCATTGCGCAGGGCGGCGCCGAATCTACTCCAGAAGTGAATTGAAGAATAGCTTGAACGTCTGATAACTCTGGCCGCGATACTGCGGCTGCATGCCGAACAGAATGACGTGGCCACGGCCGAGGCGGGCGTCCACCAGCGCGGCGCGGCCAGCCAGCCGCTGCTCGCCCAGCAGCCAACCCGACGCCAAAATCCCAGTCGCCAGATACCGCGCCACAGCGCCTGCTTCGGCACTCCACGCCGGACTTTGCTCGGACCAGATCGCGATCTCCCGCGGCAGACCTAGCGCCAGCGGGTGTCTCGTATCGAGCACGACGTTCAGCAGCGACCCCGGCGCGCAGAACTCACGATCGGAAACCCCTTGCACGATATTCTTCGCCTTCACTCCGAGGGCTTGCGTAGCGTATGCCGTCGAGCGATTCAGGAAGACCAGGGTGCCGCCTCGCGATGCAAATTCGCGCAGCGCGGCGGCGCCGGAATCGGCGAGTCCTCCCGTGAACTCCTCCGGCATGGTTCCCTGGGCATACCCGCTCACCAACTCCTTGGATTCCTGATCAGGAAAAACGAGAACATCGTAGCGACTGCGCAAATCGCCCGCCTGAATCTCTTTGTTGCCTATACTGGCGTACATGAATTCAAACTGGTCGAGCAGCCAGCGCGTCCAACCCTCGTCGATATTCGGCATGAAGCTCTTGTACACCCCGATGCGCGGCCGGTGCACTTGTTTCCACGCCGGTCCTGGCTGCGTGCGCGCGAAAACGCCGGTTACCGGGTCCCGCCAAACGGTTCCGCCAAATTTCCAAATGCGATTGATGGTCAGCCATGAATCGGTATCCGATGCGGCGAGGCTTTCGTGCGGCTCACCGCCGGAGAAATGCTCGCGCACCAGCGGTCCGCTCCACGGCTGGTCGAGCGTCTCGACCGTTACGCCCATCAGCAGCGGCAGCGTGTGTGCCGTCACGTCATAAGGTCGCACCAGCGGCCCGCCCGGATACTGGCGCATGTCGGGATAATTCTGTCGCTCGAGCAGCGTCTTTGCGAAGCTGCTGTAGGGCTGCGCCATTGAGATGACGTGGCTGCCGTCGGTAGCCCGGTCGATCTCGACCATTCCGAAATCCAGGGTCTCGAGCAGTTTGCGCGCGGCTCCGGGATCGCGCTGCTTTGTAGGAATCAGGAACGCCGCAGGTTCGGTGCGCGCCACCGCGCGCTGGCCCACGCGGAAAAAATTTCGCAGCAGGTTCTCGCGATGAATCGCCGCCTGATACAGGCACGATTCAAACGCGATCAATTGGTAATCAATGATGTCGCGCAGATGCCACTCGCCGCCTTCCCATGGCTCCAGATGATTCCAGCTCCGCCGTTGCGCATCGTAGCCCAGCGCGTTGCGGTCGAGCTGATCGGGGCGAATCGTCATGGGGGTGGCCAGCCGCGCGCTGGCCGATTCCGTCAGAATCCGCAGCCCGCCGTGATACGCCTGATAATGCCGCGCGGGCGACCAGAAGTCATATGCGGCGTGGATGGCGATGCCCTTCTTACCCGCCGCGGTCAGGTCGCTCGCCATGGCAGTGCCGATCATGTTCATTTCCTGCGCCAGGATCGCGTCGACATTCGGATCGATGGGATCGAGCCATGGCGGGACGAAGATCCGCGATGCATACGGGCTCTGCTGATGCACGTCGTACACGATCTGCGGATGCCATCGATTGTGCAGCTTCGCAACCGTCAGCCGCGTTTCGGGCTGCGTAAACATATACCAGTCCCGGTTGTTGTCGTGGCCGACGTAACGGTTGTAGAGTTCTGGCGGTGAAGTACCCTCATACGCGGTGTCCAGCGTGCGGCGGTACCAGCGCGTCACAATATCCACGCCATCGGGATTGAGCGAAGGCACCAGCAGCAGAATCGTGTTGTGCAGAATGGTTCGAAAACGCGGCTTGTCTTCGGTCAGCAGCCGGTACGCGAACTCAACGGCCGTATGAGTGGAGGCGGCTTCGGTCGAATGAATCGAGCACGTTATCAGTACGACCGTCTTGCCCTGCGCGATCAGTTCTTCGCCTTCGGTCTCGGAAGTGATGCGCGGATCGGCTAGGCGCCGCTGGATGTCGCGATAGCGCTCCAGATCGCGCAGAGTCTCGGGCTCGGCGATGGTGACCGCGATGAACGGCCGGCCCTCCGCCGTCTTGCCTAGTTCCTCAACGCGAATCCGATCGCTCGTCTTTTCGAGAGCCCGGAAGTAGGAGACGACTTTGTCCCAGTCGAGCAGTTCGCGGTCAACGCCGATCTCGTGACCGAAATGGCTTCGTGGTGTTGGGACCGCTGCCTGAACGCCGTACGCGATGAATAGCGCCGCGATTAAGCTTACCCGCACGCCCGGTTCAACTCGGTCCACAGGGCGCGATAATACCGCAGAAACCGCTCGGTTTCCTTGCTCTCCGGATCCACCTCAGCGAGCGTGTAGCGTTCGTAG
>Ga0335070_10002702_pt1 | contig 20600 bp, 21 predicted proteins | sample Lox_Sample_13_FD_206722 | JGI IMG/M metagenome (GOLD analysis project Ga0335070, IMG submission 206722) | Soil microbial communities from Loxahatchee National Wildlife Refuge, Florida, United States - Lox_Sample_1.3 | ecosystem: Environmental > Terrestrial > Soil > Wetlands | place: USA...
AATTTACGGGAGGACATGAGTCCAATTTATCCCTGATTCCTGCATGCCGCCTAGTTACCAACCGATAACGGAAGTAACAAGAAGCAATCATGGATCCCCGGACGCCTCGACCGGGGTCGCGCAAAAGCGCGATGAAACGCTGTTGCCCCGAAACTACCGCGACCTAAAATGCTCCCACCCGCGCACGTTCAATGACGAATAAACGCCATTCCCGTCCTCAATCCCGATCCCCGGCGTTCTCGTAATCGCTCCAATCTGCGTCAAACGAACGCCACCGATCCGCGCCGGAAGTTTTCTTTTCGGAGACGCTGTAAACAACAACTCGTAATCCTCGCCGCCGTGCAGCGCCAGATCCAAATCCACTTCGCGCGGCGGCTTCCCCACCTGCGCAAGCGGGATCAACTCAGCCCCAAGGTCGGCACCCACGCCGCTCTCTTCGCAAATGTGCGCCAGGTCGGTCGACAAGCCATCGCTGGTATCAATCATCGCCGTAGCCCAGCCCTTTTCCCGCAGAATGCGACCCAGTTCAATCCTCGGTTCCGGGTAAAAGTGTTTCCGATACGCGCGCGGATCCAGTTTCTTCTTCGGCGCCCTCTGCATCGCAGCCAGGGCTGCCGCCGACGCGCCCAATTCTCCACTCACATAAATGAGATCTCCCGGTCGTGCTCCCGACCGGAGCAGCGCCTTGCCGCGAGGTACGCTGCCCAGGACCACGATGTCTGCCAGTACACCGCCGGGCGACTCCGCCGTATCTCCTCCCGCAAGAGTGACACCATGTTTTCGGGCCAGCCCGATTAATCCGCGCAAAAACCGATCCACCCATTCCTGCTGCAAGTCCTTTGGCAATGCCAGCGACAAAAATGCCGCGATCGGCACCCCGCCCATGGCCGCAATGTCACTCAACCCGCGCGCCAGGCAACGGTGCCCCACCGATTCCGGAGGATGCCAAGTCCGCCGAAAGTGAATTCCTTCCAAACTGAAGTCTGTAGTCACCAAGGAATCGTGTCCCGCGGGTATGCGCAAAACGGCACAATCATCCCCGATCCCGGTCAATACTCCAGCCCCGCTCCGGCCTTTCCGCATCATGCGCCGAATTCGGGAAATCAGTTCTCTCTCAGCCAATGGCACGCCTCATGATAAGGCCTTGGGTGTCTCTAAAATCGGGCGTCGAAGCGAATAGACCCCGTGCGCGGGACCCTAGCCGCTTGGCGGCGCGACGAGTTGGCCGCCGGGCAACAGCACCCGCAGGAGTACCCTTCGGTACGGCAGTAACTTGTCCTGCCGGAGGGGGCTATTACCCGTGCTTCCGTAATGGCCCTTGCCCCTCCGGAGCGTTGACAGGGGGAACCCAGTTTGTTACCGTTAACCAGTCATTCACAAAACCTTTGACCGGACGTAACTGCTGCAACACCTGAATGTTGCCGCGAGCAGTTTTAGCGTTTCCGGTAAGAGTTGGCGTAGGGCGCGTTTCGAGCTTCCTTTCCGAGGAAACGCGGCCTCAAAAAATCAGGTGGTCCGAACGGGCGACTTCGTCATCTGAGCATAGCCCGGAATTCCGGACCTGATTGCAAAGCTGGGTTTCGACAATCTGAGGAGCGACTTGCAGAAGCGCTTTTACATCCTTTTTGTGGCCCGCGGGGACGACGGCCAGCTACGGAAGATCTCCATCCCCGTGCACTACCTCTACGTTTTTGTAGTGGGCGCCGCGATCGGATTCCTCAGCCTCACCGGCATCGCCAGCTCTTACACCCGGATGCTCCTCAAGGTTTCCCGTTACAACGAGTTGCGGACAGAAAAAGATCAGCTAAAAACCAGTTATTCCCGCCTCGAGCAGGTCGCCAAGGAGCGTGACGTTCAGGTCGCCTCCCTCGGCTCGATCGCCGGCGAAGTGTCCGCCCTGTACGGTCTGAAGTCGCAGCCGACATTGGTCACCGCGACCTCTGAACAGATTCACGATGCTGAGGTGAACTCCTCCCTCGACCAGCTCCACGCTCTCAGAACCTCCGCCCTGACCGGCGCCACCATGGTCGGTCTCACGATGGGCTTGACCCGCAATGCCACCACCGCCGACTGGTTCAAGGCAAATTCCGCTCCGAACCTCTGGCCGGTACAAGGCCAGGTCACCGGAAGCTTCGGTGAGCGCATTGATCCGTTCAACGGTGAAGGGGCGTTCCACAGCGGCGTCGATATCAGTAGCTCGATCGGGACACCCGTGGTTGCTCCCGCGGATGGAACGGTCACCTTCAGCGACAACCTTGGTGGATACGGCCGCGCCATCATGATCGATCACGGCAACGGCATCAGTACCCGCTACGGCCACCTCTCCGGCTTCGCAGTCCTCGCCGGACAGGTCGTCCACCGTGGCGATGTCATCGGCTTCGTTGGCGATAGCGGTCGCTCCACCGGCCCGCACCTCCACTACGAAGTCCGCATCAACGACACTCCAGTCAACCCTTACAAATACCTCCGGATCACGGTTGCTCATTCCGGCGGCTTCGCCGCAGGCAGCTAGACCAATCCTCTCAACGTTCAATTGGTTCTTAGGGGCGGATGCATTCGTCCACCCCAGGCGTCCTGCTGGCCGCGAAGTCTGAGGCTGCGCAATCGGGAGTTATTCTGCAGGGACAAGGACCGCTGGCAACTGCCCTCAAGGCAGCTGCAAATCCAGCGCATAAATCTCATGCGAGCTCACATCCCGCACCGCCAGGACGCTCCCATCCGGAGCAACGCCTGACCACGATCCCCACATCCCGCTAAAGCGATGCAACGAGTTCCATGACAGCACCCGCTGCGATCGACTCTCCCCCAGCTTCACTACGTGCATGGACGGCTCTGCCGCGTGAAACCGCTCCACGTAAATCGACTTGCTGTCCCGAGCCCACACCGGATATCCCACCGTTCCATCGTCGGCGTGTAACCATTCCGACCATCGATGGTTCAGGAAATCAAAAAGCATGAGCTGTTTCGAGTCCGACGACAAGGCCGCCAGATAGTTTCCATCCGGCGACCACCGCGGGCTGAATAATCCCTTCGATCCCGGCACTACGGTAGCCTGATGCGTCGCGATGTCATAAATTGCGATCTCATACGAAGCCAGCTCAGTTCCACTCAAGTTCACGCCATACGATGGCCGCCCAAACGCGAGCAGCTTCCCATCCGGCGACCACGTCGCATCCGATTCCTGCCGATCCTGCGGCAGCAATTCCCTCGGAGTGCCGCCCTGCGATGGCACGACGAAGACCTTCCACAACCCGCCCGCCTCCGTTCCGATAAAAGCGATCTGGGTGCCGTCGGGCGACCAGCGGGGCAACGTCGCCAGAGTTGGCCAGTACGTCAACTGCGTGCGCTCCGACCCGTCGGGACGCGATCGCCATAATGTGAGCTGCGGATAACTCACATACACGATCCATTTCCCATCCGGAGAAAAGTCTGCTTCCCCGGCGGACACTCCCGACAAGAATGGAACGAACTGCCGCGATGCCGCGTCGTACCGCACCAACTCTCCTTGCAGCAAAACGCCATTGGCGAAGATGCGATCATCACTCGTGCCGGGCAGGGGATCGATGTACCAGACCGGGCCTGTCGTGAGTTGTACTGGCTCCGCTTTTCTCGCGAAGATCCCGTGATCGTCGCGCAGGGCCCACAAATCGACTGTGCCCCCTGTTCCCTGTGCGACGAAAATGTAATAACGCCCGTCGCGTGTCCAGTCGCCGCTGTATTGCATCATGCTGCTGTCCCATCCCGGCAGCAACGGATGCAAGTTCGATCCATCGACGTTCATCTCCCAGATCGATGAAATCCTCTTTCCCAACGGCGTCAGCGTCAGTCGCAACCGCTTGCTGTCCGGAGAAAACCTCAGCTTGTTCGGAATCTCTGTGAAGCTTCTTGCTTTCCTGACGTTTCTCCCATCGGCGTCTGCCAGGAACAGGTCGAGCCCGTTGGTGAACGCCAGCAGCTTTCCGTCCGGCGACCAGCGCGCTTCCATCGCCTCAATATCACCTACCCTCCGCGCCGACCCCGCAGGCACCGGCACTTCCCACAAAGCCACGGGATTGGTGCTGCCGTTGTCGCTGACGAGCAACGTCGATTGATCCGCACTGATGCCGAGCACGCTCACGTTGCGAAACTGGGTTGGGATCGTCTGCGTTTCCCCGCCTGTCGCCGATACCTGCCCCAGAACCGTATTCCCGCCCGACGCTTCGGCGAAGTAAATGCGCGCTCCATCGCTCACCAGCGGTCCCTTGAAAAAACCGTCATGCGTGATCTGCTTGAGTCCTGTGACCCGCGGCGCCGCACGCGGAATGACGAGCCACACGGCCGCCATTACCAGACACACACAAGCCGCCAACGCCAGCGCCGGAACCCATCTCACTTTTTTGCGCCGTGCGGCCTTCGTGCTCAAAACGTGGCCGCTCGATGCCAGGATCTTGTCCGAGTCTGTATCCCGCTTCAGACGCTTCAGGTCGGCGCGCAACTCCGATGCAGTCTGGTACCGCACGTCGCGATCCTTCTCTAGCGCCGTTTGAATAATGCGCTCGCACTCCGCAGGCAACGCCGGATTGAAGCGCCCCGCCGGCGCCGGCGTCCGGTGCAGGATCGCATCAAAGATCGCAGCCGTCGTGTTTCCGCCGAAAGGCAATACTCCCGTCGCCATTTCGTAGAGCACGACGCCAAACGAGAACAGATCGCTGCGCGCATCCAACTCCTCGCCCAGCGCTTGCTCCGGCGACATGTAGGCCACCGTGCCTAACGCGCTGCCCGGCGTCGTCAGGTTGCTTTCACTGACGGTAGTCGTCAGGCCCAGCACTGTTCCGCCGTCGATCTTGGCCAGCCCAAAGTCCAGCAACTTCGCATGGCCACGCTCGGTCACAAAGATGTTCGCTGGCTTGATATCCCGATGTACGATGCCGCGGGTATGCGCCGCATCCAAGGCATCCGCAATCTCCAGGCTGAGTTCCAGCAAGCGGTCGAACGGTAGTGATCCGTTTCTCAGCAATTCCCGCAGCGAATGCCCTTCCAGGCATTCCATCGCGATGAAAAGGTTCCCGTCCTGCTCTCCTACTTCGTAAATCGTGCAGATGTTCGGATGGTTCAGGGCTGAGGCCGCGCGCGCTTCCCGCCGGAAGCGCTCGTAGGCCTGGCGGTCTCGAGCAAGGTCGTCGGAAAGAAACTTCAATGCCACACTGCGGCTGAGTTGCAGATCCTCGGCCTTAAAGACCTCGCTCATGCCCCCGCTGCCGAGTTTCTTCACGATTCGGTAGTGAGATATCGATTGCCCGGCACTGGCGTGTAGCGTTGACACAGATACACTCCTTCGCCGCCATCTTAGAATTCTGGCCGGAAACGCGAAGTGCCTCCAATCACACCAGAAATAATGCCCGGCAGCGAGGCGACCGCAACGAAAAATGCGCTGTGGACCGGTGGTTCCGGTCCGCCTGGTCGGGCGAGGTGCCAGTCCCTACAAGTGCGACTTGGGCGTCAGCGTTCTGAAACCCGGTTCTCTGCCCCCGGCCCCCTAGCCCGGGCCCATTACTCCCGTAACTCCATAAAGCCCCATCCCTGCTGAATCCCGCGCCCGGCGCGGCTACCATAGAAGGGTCTATCCCCGGGACAAAGTGTCGCAGTAGTTCGTCCAACGGTAATTAGGTCCGCTCAATGGAAAATCCTGAGAGTAAGAAATTTGGACGATACGAGGTCCTCGGCGAACTCGGCCGCGGGGCCATGGGCGTTGTTTACAAGGCTCGCGATCCGCAGATCGACCGACTGGTCGCGCTGAAAACCGTGTCCCTCCGCGGACAAGATCCTGACGACGCTGCTGAATTCCGCCAGCGCTTTATCAACGAGGCACAACTGGCCGGGCGCCTGCACCATCCGGGCATCGTCTCCGTTTTTGATGTTGGGGAAGAGGAGACAAGCGGCGAGCCCTACATCGTTCTCGAGTACGTGGCTGGCCAGGCTCTCAACAAAGTCATTGGCCGCGAAAAGAAGTTACCCCTGGCGCAGGCGTTGCAACTCGGAGCTGAAATTGCCGAGGCTCTCGACTACGCCCATGAACAGGGCGTTACGCATCGCGACATCAAGCCCGGGAACATTCTCATCACCGAAGCGGGACACGCCAAGATCGCTGACTTCGGCATTGCCAAACTCAATCTCGCGCATTTCACCCTGCCCGGAAAAGTTCTCGGAACGCCAGCCTACATGGCCCCCGAGCAATTGAGCGGAGAAGGCGCCGACGGCCGTTCCGATCTCTTTTCTCTCGGCGTCATTCTCTATGCGATGGTTTCCGGCCATTCGCCGTTCCAGGGCAATAGCGCAACCACCGTCTGCTACAAAGTCGCGAACCGCGAACCTCTGCCCGTCAGCGCGCTTGACTTGCAACTGCCGTCGGAACTCGACGCCGTGATTGCGCACGCGATGGCGAAAGATCCTGCCCAGCGCTATCAACGTGGCTCTGAACTGGCCAATGATCTCAAGCTGCTGCAAGCGCGCCTGCAACCCGGACAGTCCACTACCTCGTTGCTTGCGGTGGCGCGTACGACCACGCAGAACCCGGCGCAGAAAAAAGATTTGAAGGGCCCGGCCGCGGTCGGTCCGGTCTACGGGATGAAATTGGTGAAAGGGGCGATTCACAAGGCGCCCATTCGCGATCTGATCCTCGCTGCGGGAACGGTGACCCTGCTGGTCATCGTTGCCATTCAGTCCAAATTGCTGGTAATCACCTCGGGCGAACGCATGGCCACCAATCAGGCCCATGCCGAAAAGGCGCATCCCGTCCAACCCGCAGCCATCCCGCCGGAAACGGCAGAGGTCGAGGGAATGCCTGCTCCGGCCGTTCACGCTGGGGCGGACGCGCCCGCCCTGGAAAGCCCGTCGGCCGCGCCAAAGAAAAAGATGCGGAAGGCATCTTCCAAAGCAGGTTCCAAGGCGGCTGCGAAACCAGCCGCTGTGGAGTCAACGATCGTCGTGCCTTCGTGCTCGGTGGAGCTGGCCATCCGCCATCAATTCAAGGAAGCTACTCTCACGGTTTGGGTGGACGACGCTGTTGCCCTTACCCGTTCTCTGCACGGCGGCACGCAAAAGCGGCTGGTCGTGTTCAACGGCGTGCGCGGTTTCGAATCGGAAACCATCAAAGTCCCTGCCGGCAAGCACATCCTGAGGCTGAAGGCCGAATCCTCTGACCACACCGTCAATGTCTCAAAGAGCATCACCACCGATTTCGTGGGCGGAGTCGATCGCACTCTCGATATCACCTTCGACAAGCACAGTGCCATGCACCTCGACTGGCAATAAAAAGTGTAGCTCCGGACCCTTGGTGCGGAGTGCGCAAAGCGTGCAGATCCGTATCAAGCCAACGATCGAACGCGAAAATAAAAACGCGCCGTCAGGCGCGTTGTCCAACTTCTGCATTCTGCCTTCTCACTTCCGCCTTCTATTGCCGCAACCCCATCCAATTCTCCGACACTACCAACGAATTCCCCGGATTCTGCGGATCGTACTTCACCGAAGTGTTCAGTCCCAACCGGCAAGACTGCAAATTGATCCAGTGGCGGAGATACGTTACATCCTGCGAGCACTCGTACGACACACCCGCCACGTCGTACTTATAGATCAACATCACGGCCGCATGATGATCCTTGGCCGCTTCCAGTTCCTGCACATCGATTACGGTTCCATCGGTGATGCGGCCGGTTCCCTCGAGCCAGGCGCGCCGTTCGCGCTCCAGATCCTCGGCGGTCTTCGGCTTGCGCCGCAACAACACGTACGCACCCAACAGCGCCACGCTGCCTGCGCCAACTAGCCCATAAAGTCGAAGCGATTCCATAACAAATATGAAGTGGAGAACGGGCTGGGAGCCAATTCTGTATTCAGAATAAGCCGCAGAACATCGCAGGGGAAGTGGTCCGAAGGTTACCGAGGTGCCGGGGGCTGTGAAAATCTCTCTCGTGCGACTGAGTACAATCAGCGGCGGACGAATCTGATGCGCATGTTGAAATCTGCCCAAGCCGCACTCCTTGCGACGAATTTCCTCCTCTGCGGCACTCTGCTCCACGCTGCCGGAGATCACAAACACCTCTCTTCTCACGACTGGCCGATCTACGGAGGCACGCCCGAAAACAATCACTACTCCGTTCTCACCCGTATCAACCGCAAGAACGTGAAGAAACTCCACGTGGCCTGGACTTACGACACCGGCGAATCGGGCGGCCTGCAGACCAGCCCCATCATCGTCCAGGGTGTTTTGTACGGCCTGACCCCGACACAAAGGGCCTTCGCCCTCGACGCCGCGACCGGCAAACTTCTATGGAAATTCGATTCCGGTGTGACCGGTACGCAACCAGCTCGCGGACTCGCCTGCTGGTCGGATGCGAGCGAACGCCGCATTCTGGTTGGCATCATGAACTTCGTCTACGCGCTCAATGCGCAGACCGGAAAACCGATCGCGACTTTCGGCAAAGACGGCCGCATCGACCTCCGCGACGACCTTGGGCGCGACCCGCAACAGCAATCCATCTACATCACCACGCCGCCGGTCCTCTACCGAGACCTCATGATTGTCGGCGGACGCGAAGCTGAGACTCTTCCCGCCTCCCCCGGCGACGTTCGTGCCTACGATGTGCGCTCCGGAAAATTGCGCTGGTCGTTTCATACCATTCCGCATCCCGGCGAATTCGGCTACGAAACCTGGCCCTCAGAAGCCTGGAAGACCAGCGGCGCCGCCAACAATTGGGCCGGCATGACCGTCGACCAGCAACGCGGCATTGTCTTCGTGCCCACCGGCTCGGCCGCCTTCGACTTCTATGGCGGAGACCGAATTGGCGACGATTTCTTTGCCGACAGCCTCCTCGCCCTGAACGCCGCCACCGGTGAGCGCATCTGGCATTTTCAGGAAGTCCATCACGATCTGTGGGACCGCGATCTTCCTTCGCCTCCGGTGCTGCTGACGGTCATTCACGACGGAAAGAAAATCGACGCGGTCGCGCAGCCCTCAAAACAGGGATACGTCTTCCTCTTCGATCGCGCCAGCGGAACCCCATTGTTTCCCCTCGAATGCAAGAGCTATCCGCCAAGCGACGTTCCGGGCGAAGTCGCCGCAAAGGAGCAATGCCTGCCTTCGAAGCCGGCACCCTTCGCGCGCCAGTTGCTCACCGAAGACATGCTCAGTCGTAGAACTCCAGAGGTTCACGACTGGGTTCTCGCGAAGTTTCGAGCCTTTCGCAGCCAGGGCCAATTCGTTCCATTCGGTCTCGACAAAGACACCGTCGTCTTTCCTGGCTTCGATGGGGGAGCGGAATGGGGTGGCTCGGCGGCCGATCCGGAAACCGGCATTCTCTACGTCAACTCCAACGATATCGCCTGGACCGGCGCACTCGCGGCGAACACCGAGGAGAACAGTCCGAAGAGTCTCTACATGGCTCAATGCGCCGTGTGCCACGGCGAGAATCGAGCCGGATCTCCGCCGGCGATTCCGTCGCTGCTGAATTTGAATGCTCACCTGTCGTCCGCTCAGGCCGCCAACACCGTGAGAAACGGCAAGGGCCGCATGCCGGGATTCTCCAACCTCTCCGATGATCAGATCGCAGCCCTGCTAGCCTTCCTCCTGAAGGGTGAAGACAAAGAAATCGTCAACGCCGCTCCCCAGCCATCGGCCATCCCCTACCACTTCACCGGATACCATCGCTTCCTCGATCCCGACGGCTACCCCGCTGTTGCCCCACCGTGGGGTACGCTCAACGCCATCAATCTGAACAACGGAGAATACGTCTGGAAGATTCCGCTAGGGGAGTATCCGGAACTTGCCGCTTCCGGCCTGAAGAATACTGGCACGGAAAATTACGGAGGCCCGCTGGTCACCGCCGGAGGCCTGCTGTTCATCGGTGCCACCAACTTCGACAGGAAATTTCGCGCTTTCGACAAATCCACCGGCGAACTTCTGTGGGAGACAACTCTTCCTTTCGCTGGCAATGCCACGCCGGCAACTTACGAAATTCACGGAAAGCAGTTTGTCGTGATCGCGGCGGGCGGAGGGAAAGACTTGAAATCGAAATCAGGAGGAGTGTACGTCGCGTTCGCGCTGAAATAGCGAAGATCTACTTCGTCTGGCTGCAGACGCTCTGGCTGACCATGGCGGCAAATCCGTGTTCCGGAGCCTGGCCAAATTCGTCGTCATGCGTGGCCTTCTTGCTGACAACGTCGCGCCCGCTGCGATCGCGCGTGTAAAACCATTGGCTGGTTGGAGCTGCCGTGCCGCTCGTGCAATTGAACCGGACCCGCGCCCGCATCTCGATAAACGGTCCGCCCTGCGGAAGATTCGTCGGCTCTTTATATTCCACGCGCACCAGTGCTACCCGCTGATTGCTGCGCAGAACCTTCACCGCGCTCACCGAAACCGTATCGCCGCTGGAGGTCTGTCCGATGGTCCGCCAGTCTCCCGTGGCCCGCAATACCAGTCCAACCACGAGCACAGGAGCCAGCACAATCGCGCCGACAATGAGGAGGGCTTTCTTCAACGCCCCTACTTTGGGCCATCCGGGACGTTCTGTCAACTGGGATTAGAACCCTCTAACCCCTCAGGACGTACCTTAGCGTCCGCTTTCGTCCAGCTTCCTCGTTCAACGCGTGAGTTTTTCTGCTAGTGTAGAAACCGGTCGCAACGGTCTCAACGGAGGGCTGCCAACGTGGAAACTCTTCAATATTCGATACTTAGCTCGTCCGTTGGTCCGCTCTTCCTGGCCGCCTCGGCCAACGGACTGGTTGCCCTCGAATTCGACGCCCGGGACCCCGGTCAGCAGACCATCCGCCCCAACCCCCGCGACCTTCGTGCCGAAAGCAAGCGCGTCCGCTTCGAGCCCGCCCCCGACCAACTCGCCGCCTATACCCAAGAACTCGACGAATACTTCACCGGACGGCGCCGCACGTTCTCTTTTCTGCTCGATCTGCGCGGCACTGACTTCCAACTCGCCTGCTGGCACGCCCTGTTGGCGATCCCCTATGGCGAGACCCGCACCTACGCCGACATCGCCCGCGCCGTCCACCGTCCCACCGGATTCCGCGCCGTCGGCATGGCCAACAACCGCAACCCCATCGCGATCGTAGTGCCGTGTCACCGGGTAATCGCCAGCGACGGAACTCTCTGCGGCTACGGAGGAGGCCTGGATATAAAACGCAAGCTGTTGGAACTCGAAGGCGCGCTGAGCGGAATGCTAGCAGCCTGAGAAGTGCCAAAAAGTGTCGTCCCGGACCTTTGGTCCGAAACAAGCAGCCAAGCAAACGTGATGAAGCGGTGGTGATTCTTACTTCTGCATTCGAACTTCTGACTTCTACGTTCCTCGTCAGTAGTCCACAATCCTCTTCCGCTGCAACTGCTCCAAGAAGATTCCAATGTCCGCCCGAATCTTCTCCGGATCCGTCCCTCCAAATTCCTTCTGCAACTCTGCGATGATCTCCCCAAACGTGCGTGAGCCGTCGCAGCGCTCCAGGATCTGCCGTCCAGTCCCCTGTAGCTTGATCGCACCCTCGGGGAACAGCACCATCCGCTCCTGCTCAGTCCCTCCCCAGCGGCATCCGGCGGCCAATCGAGGCTTGCTGTCATCACTCGGCGCGGCCATTACTTGCCCTCCTCAATCCGGAACGCTCCCGGCGGAGGCCATCCCGGCTGGACGTACGCAAAGTACAGGGCATCCAGTTGCGCCCACAGGATGTCGCACTTATCCCGCAACGCCTGGATGGCCAACTCCTGCTCCTCGCGCGTCCTGGCATGCTGGTACACGTACTCTGTTGCAAACTTCGCATCCTCGGGAGCCTGCGTCAGCCGAGCCTGAAAGTAATCCAACCCGCCCGAGAGCCACGGATAATGCTGCCGCATCTTCTCCATGCGCAGCGCGATCAAGTCGCGCGAGAACAATTCCGTCAGAGACGATGCCACTGCCTCCAGCAAGGTCCGGTTGCGCACGATATTCAGGTACTCATTCACCGCGAACCGCGTCGCCGGAAGAATGCCCTTTCCCGCGCGCACGTCTTCTTCCTTCAGCCCAGTCGCCTCGGCCAGTTTCAGCCAACGCTTGATGCCGCCTTCGTTCTGAGGCGTGCCGTCGCCGTCGTGATCCACCACGCGCTTGCGCCACGCCCGCCGAAACGCCGGATCGGTGCCGCGCGACAGGATGATCGAATCCTTAATAGGAATAATCGCCTGGTAGTAGTAGCGGTTGAGCGCCCAAGCCTGCAACTGCCCACGCGTCAGCGATCCCTCATGCATCATCGTGTGAAAGGGATGCTGATGGTGATAGCGTTCTTCTCCTACCTTCCGCAACGCCGCGCGCAACTCGTCAAATGTCAGCAAAACAGATCCTTTCGTCAGTGCCCAGTACTCAGTACCCAGTACCCAGTAATCTGCTTCCAGGCCTGCGTACTGGGCACTAGGAACTAGGTACTGAGTGCTAGATTTCCATCCCATCCCAAGCAATCTCCCATCCGGCAGCCCGCACCGCGCGATACTCTGCGCCTGACTCATCCAGTATGGGATTCGTATTGTTAATGTGCACAAAGATTTTACGTGGACGCTTCACCCGCTCCAACCGCCGCAGAGTATCCTCCACTGGGACGTGCCCCATCTCGCGCGCAGTCTGCCCGGAACCCTGCACCCGGATCAACTCATCATCGCTCCAGAACGTCCCGTCAAACAGCAGGACATCGCAGACCTCAATTTCGGCCAGCAGAGCATCGTCGATCGCCGGCACAGCAGCCAGGAACGCGATCCGTTTCCCGCCGCTCACCACGGAAGACTCGACAATCAATCCCAGTGAAGACTCGTCCGGCCGCAAGTTCGCCTGGCGCTCCGCCGCAACGTAAGCGGGAAAGTGCGTGGCGAGCGATATCGCGCGGCAAGTCAATCCCGACTCCATGCCGCGGGCATCGCACAATGGGAACTCCGATCCCGGCGCAAAGTCCGTCCACACCACCTGATCCGCAATGCGCTCCAGCATCCGGAACATCGAATTGTCTTCTCTAAGAATGCGCCGCACCGAGTGCGTTGCGTGCACCCGTAGAGGCTGCAACTCGCGTAGCAACAGCAGCCCGAGAACGTGGTCGATGTCGGCATTGGCGAGCACCGCGCCAGCGATGGGTGACTGGCGAATCAGGTCTTGGGTCTTAGGTCTTAGGTTTTGGACGCCATGTTGAGCGGAGCCATTCTTCAGGTGTAGCGAAGCATCTCCCGCACCACGAAACTCAAGGGGAAGCGGGCTCTCCCAAGACCCAACACCCAATGCCGAAAGCCCCGGCTTCAGCTCAGCCGTAGCCTCAATCTGCGCGCGGAGATCGGGAGAGGCGCCAAGCAGAAACCACGACTGGCCATCGGCACTGATGGCGACTTCGGTCTGGGTGCGGGCTTTCCCGTGGAACGTCCCAGCGCGCAGCGAGCGGCAATTCGGACAAGCGCAATTCCACTGCGGGAATCCTCCACCGGCGGCGGAGCCGAGAATGAGCGCGCGCATGGTGGGAAGTGTAACAGCGTGGGAGTCGCGATCCGCGAGCCCTGAGCCGCGAGGGAAATCCCGAAGTAACCCACCGACAGTGAGAGCCACCCTCGGCTTTCCACCCCCAGAAGTACCAGTCGGCAGCGCTCGTGATTGCGCAGCGATCATAGAAGACGGCGTAATCCACGGTGAACGCGAAAGCCGATTCGCTCGGCGCAATTCAGGAACCTGAGACCCAAGACCTAACACCCAAGACCTTAAACCTGTATTTTTCTCTTGACACATTCCCATATAGGAATATATGTTCTTGCTCATGGCAAGGGCAGCGACCACTTCCGATGCGTTCAATGCAGTGGCGGAACCACGGAGGCGCGAGATTCTAGAGCTGCTGGCCCTCGCCGAGTTGCCCGTCGGCGACCTGGTAATCAAGACGGGGCTGGAACAGCCTTCGGTGTCGAAGCACTTGAAGGTTCTGCGTGAGACCGGGCTGGTACGGGTACGGCGGCATGGACGTCAGATGCTGTATCAGACGAACGGTGAGGCGATCCGTCCATTGCACGAGTGGACCCGCACGTTTGAGCGACTGTGGGCGCATCAGTTGTTGCGGATCAAGGAGCGGGCGGAAGCGAAAGAGAAGCAGGGATCAGGGGACAGGGGCTAGCGGTCAGAACACAGTCGAGCTTCGCTCGACCGGACAGCCGAGGCGGCTGTCCCCACATGGATTACATATTTCAGGAGGAACGAGAACCATGGGCACTACGGCAATGATTCCGGGAATTGAGAGTTTGACCTTAACCGTCACGCAGGAGATGCGCGTGGAGGCTTCCATCGAGAACACATTCACGTCGCTGCTCGAAGAACTGGGGCCGGAAAACACTACGCCCGAGGGAGTGAAGATGCAGTTCAAGCTGGAAGCGTGGCCGGGCGGACGGTGGTATCGCGACCTGGGCGAGGGCAACGGGCATTTCTGGGGACACGTGCAGGCGATCAAGAAGCCGACGCTGCTCGAGATCACTGGGCCGCTGTTCATGTCGTACGCCGTGGTGTCGAACGTTCAATACCGGCTGACGGAAGAGAACGGCGTCACCGTGATCAAGTTTCATCACAAGGCGTTTGGCGTAATCCAGGACGAGCACCGGCGCGGCGTGAATCGCGGGTGGACGCACATGATGACGAACATCAAGCGGCGTGCGGAAGCGCGCGGGAAGTGAGGTGGGGTATGTGCCCAGCATGCGTAGCAAGCGCAACGATGGTGGTGGGGAGCGTGGTATCAGGCGGGGGTGTGGCCGCCGTAGTGGCGAAAGTGTGGAAGACCAAGTTTCAAGGTGGCAAGGTTTCAAAGTTTCAAAGTGAAAACCTTGACACTGGGAAGCCTTCCACGCTGAAACCTTGAAAGTCGGTAAATGCAGTGGCGGACCGGTGATTCCGGGGCACGCGAGATCCCTCGGCCCGCGATGAACTACGCGGCTTTCGGGATGACGCACCGTCACTTTGAAACCTTGAAACTTTGAAACCTACGAACTCAGAAACTGAACTCGCAGAGGAGCAAACCTATGACTACGGCTACGAAAGAAAAGATGGGGAAAGTGGTGTCGCGGGCGGAATGGCTGGCGGAGCGGCAGGAGCTGTTGCAGAAAGAAAAAGAATTTACGCGGCTGCGCGATGAGTTGAGCGCGCAGCGGCGCGAGATGCCTTGGGTGAAGGTCGACAAGGCTTACACCTTCGAGGGTCCGAAGGGAAAGGTGTCGCTGGGCGACTTATTCGCGGGACGCGAGCAACTGGTGATTTATCACTTCATGTTCGGGCCGGGATGGGAGCAGGGATGTCCGAGCTGCTCGTTCATCTCGGACTCGTTTGATGGAATCACGATTCATCTGGCGAATCGGGATACGACGCTCGCAGTGGTATCGCGGGCGACGTGGCCGGAGATCGATGCGTTCAAAAAGCGCATGGAGTGGAAGTTTCCGTGGGTGTCGTCGAATGGGACGGACTTCAATTACGACTTCCACGTGTCGTTCACGCCCGAAGAAAAGGAGGCAAGCGAGATCTCGTACAACTTCGGGAAGCAGAAATATTTTTCGGACGAGGGCCCGGGACTGAGCGCGTTTATCAGGGAAGACGGGCAGATCTATCACACGTACTCGTCGTACGCGCGGGGGCTCGACATTCTACTTCCCACCTATAACGTGCTCGACATGACGGCGAAGGGGCGCGACGAGGATGGGCTACCGTGGCCGATGGCGTGGGTGCGGCATCACGACCGGTATGAGGACGAGAAGATGATCGGGATCGAGACGATCATCAAAGCGCTGGCTTAGTTGCTTCGCGTCTAAGGTCGGGTAATTTCTGGGAAGTCAACGTCCCCGCCTTCTTTCCCACAACACGCGAAAGTAGGATGGGGCTCCTGGGACGTTTTCATTTACAAATTTGAGGAGGAAGGTCTATGACTGTGGCTACGGCGAGTTTGGTGGAACCGATCGTTGGGGAATTTCGCGAAGAAGTGGGAATCACGCGGCGGATTTTGGAGCGGGTGCCTGGGGACAAGTTGGATTGGCGTCCACATGCCAAGTCGATGACGCTGGGGCAACTGGCATGGCACATTGCGACGGGGCCGGGTGACCTGGCGCGCATCCTGCAGCAGGATGGTTTCGATGTAACGCAGGGATCATTCGTTCCTCCGCAGCCGAAGAGCAAAGAGGAGATCATGGCGGCGTACGAAGAGAGCGCGCGTAGCGGCGAGGCGTTCTTGAAAGGTCTGAGTGACTATCAGGCGCTCGGGAAACTGGCGGTTGGCAAAGGGGAACCACGAGCTGTTCGTGCGTCCGCGCATTGAGGTGCTGCGCTCGATCATGCTGAATCACTGGTATCACCATCGCGGGCAATTGTCGGTGTATTTGCGGCTGCTCGATGTGCCGGTGCCCGTGGTGTATGGCCGCAGCGCGGACGAGGATCCGTTCGCGTAAGAAGAAGGTCAGAAGAAGATTCCCGCCATTTCGCGAAGGCGACGGCGGGAAGTCTTTCTCCTTAATTCTAAGTTCAAGGTTGGACCTGTCGCCCACCCGGTTGCTGCTGCGCGATTAGAATGATTTCTTGCCCGACTCCACGATCCACGCATTTGTCGACAACGCTATCGAGCCGCACGTCCGCGGATTCCTGCACACGCCCGCAACGGCCAACGGCAACGGTCTGGTACTGACCCACGGAGCCGGTTCCAACGCGCAAGCACCGCTGCTGATCGCGCTGGCGGAGACCTTCTGCGCCGCAGCGTTCACTGTGCTGCGTTGCGATCTCCCCTACCGGCAGGTGCGATCATTCGGACCTCCCGGCCCGGGCGATGCCGCGCGCGATCGCGCCGGGTTGAAGAACGCGGTTAGCGCCGTAAAGAAACTTGTGGATACCCCGCTCCCCGCCGAAGTTGCGAGAAGTCGGAATCCCAGCAGACTCTTTCTCGGCGGCTATTCTTACGGCGGACGCCAATCCAGCATGCTGTGCGCGGGAGAACCGGATCTCGTCTCAGGTCTGTTGCTACTTTCCTATCCGCTACATCCACCGCGGAAGCCCGAGCAGCAGCGTACCCAGCATCTCCCGGACCTGCGCACGCCGACGTTGTTCGTGCACGGCACGCGCGATCCCTTCGGCTCTACGGCCGAACTTCAACAGGCGATCAAGATGATTCCAGCGAAAACGGGGCTGATGGAAGTGGAGGGCGGCGGCCACGACTTGGGATTCAAGGGGAAGGCAAAGAAAGAAGAACTGCCGAAGGAAGTGCTTGCTAGATTTCTGCAACTGATTGATGGCGACACAGCTGGGTCTTAGGCGTCAGGGGTTGCACACCCCGTGTGTGACATCCGGCAGCTACAGCCCAAGAGCTAATACCCAACCACCGAGACCTAACCTTAGTTGACCCAACCTGAGTGGTCGCTTCCGCCGTTCCCCTTGCGCTCTTCGTCGGGAGGAATGTAGTTGCCGTGTTCGTCGAAGTGGACGTCACGGTCGTGTTGCCGCATGTAGACCTCGAACTTCTTGGCCGCACGGCGCCGCTTCCAGCGATAGTAGGAATTCTTGAGTCCGTAATATTTTTCGGAGAAATTCGCGTTCACCAACGCTGCTTTCGGACCGCGCCGCACATAGAGCCAGCCGAAAAGCAATCCGCCGAGGTGCGCGACGTACGCCACATTGCTGTTGCCCGATACGGCGAAGATCAACGTCACGACAATCAGGATGCCAATAAAATATTTCGCTTTGATCAGGAAGGGAAACGGAATCATCATGATTTCGTTATCCCCGAAAATCACGCCAAAGGCCATCAGAACGGCGAAGACGCCGCCTGAGGCTCCATAGGTCGTGGTATACGGCATGCTGAGAACGTGCGCGAATGACATGGCCACGGTGGTGATTGCCGCGCCAACGATGCCCAGGATGTACAACTCAAGGAACCGGCGGGTTCCCCATCCGCTTTCAATCGCCGACCCGAACATCCAGAGGCCAAGCATGTTGCCGAACCAGTGCAGGAATTCGAAGTGAAGGAAGCCGTAGGTGAAGAGTTGCCAAATCGCGCCGTGATACACGACCTGGAGCGGCGTCAGGGCGATATAGGTGAGTCCGTAGTACCTCACCGGAACATCAAATCTGCTTAACACCAGGGTCAATAGAAATACGCCAGTATTGATGCCCAGCAGCCACGTCACCGCCTTGGTAAACGGCGGCAGGCTCAACGTCATGGGTTCGCCAGTTCGACGCACTCGGTTCAACTCCTGTCCAATTCTACTCGCTTGTTCGGTGGATCAGTGTTCGGGCGCCGGCACGACCGGGAGGCTTCGATGTCCCTTGGTGTCCACGGCGCGGACGGCGAAAATCACGTTGTCCTTCGATAACTTCAGCGTGGCCTGCTTCGTGTTGCCGGCGTTCTGGGCGTGTTCCCATTCGGGGCTTGTCGTCTCCCGCCAGAGAATCTCATACTCAGTCGCGCCCGGAGAAGCATCCCAAGTCAGCGTTGAATCGTTCTCCAGATTCTTCGCCTGCAAATGCACGTTCGCCGGGGGCGCCGGCGCCGCCGCCAACGATGCCAGCGTCGCGGCATTCAAACGCGCCACATCCGCGACATAGTCGTAGTCCACAAACTTCGGCACGTCGCCATATTCCACGCCGCTCTCCGTGCGCACATTCTGATGCTGGTGATGAAAGTCTTCGCGATACTCGGTAAGCCGGACGGCAGAAAATCCTTCCTGGTTAAACGAATAATGATCGCCGCCGCGCAGGTAGCGATCGAGGCGGAAGATCAACATGGGCTTCACACCCGTGTCGTAAGTCTGTCCCACCTCGGCGATGTAGCGAGCCACTTCGCGCGATCCGGAGTCGCTCTCGCCGCCCAACCCGCGAATGCGCTTGATGTCCTGCTCGGAAGCCGCCACCGGCACGCCCTCAGAGAAGACGCGAATCACGGAGTGATTCTGCTCTGGGCTCTTATCCCCGCCAACGATGTCGTTGTTGAGCACGGCCTCCAGGTCCCATCCCTGTTCCTTCGCCACCTTCGCGAAGTGGTGGCTGCCGTTGAGCCCCTGTTCTTCGCCCGCCACGGTAAGAAAAACGATCGTGCCCGGAAATTTCAGCTTGCTCAACACGCGGGCGCACTCCAGGCTGACGGCCGTCCCGCTGCCATCGTCGTTGGCGCCGGGAGCGTCGCCATTCACGTCGAGCGTGTCGCTATTGCGGGAATCATAGTGACCTGTGACCAGCACAATCCGCTTCGCGCTGGATTCGTCGATGCCCTTCAAGACCGCATAAACATTGGTAATCTGCGTTGCCTTGGGAATGCGGTCGACCGGCTGTTCGGTGAAGCTGTCGGTCTTGACTTCTAGGCACCCGCCGCATTCCTTCGAGTAGCGTTCGAACTCCGACTTGATCCATTCGCGCGCTGCGCCAATGCCCCGGCCCGAGGAGATCGCTGCGTCGTCCTGCGCCGACAAAGTCAGCCGCGTTCCGAAACTCACCAGCTTTTCAATGTTAGCCTTAATGCGATCGGCGGAAACCTGCTTCAACGCAGCGGCAATTTGCGGATCGGCAGCCACCACAGGCGCGCTAGTTCCGGCCTGCGCGCCGCAATCCAGGGAAATCAGCAGAAAGGCAAAAGAGGCGGCCGCAATACGGCCCGGGAACTTAAGCATGGCGTGAACTCCCTCGCAGATCTCCGGTCAGTTGGGGGTTCCGGTGCGTTCTTGGATTTCCACCGTGTGCGGTTTCCTGCCCCTTGACCAATTGCACGGAGAGAATCTAAATATTAACAGGAGGCTCTAATAGGCAAGGGAGGCCGTATGATTTTGTGCCCCGAATGTGAAACCGACCTCGACGTAGACGAGGAAGAGGTCGATGAAGGCGAAGTCATTTCCTGTCCCGAATGTGGGACGGACTTCGAAGTGGTTACCACCATTCCGCTCGAGTTGAAGGCCGTAGAAGCAGGTTACGAAGAAGACGAGGAAGAAGACGCAGAGGAAAGCGAAGACGGTGATTACTCCTAGTCGCGGTAAACGTTCGGGGCAAGTCGTCCAGCTGTATTTTGCCGGTCTCCTCCTGATCGCGATCCTGCTGCCGGGCCTCATTTCGGGCGAACCTCTGCTTGCGTTGGCGCGGCTGGCGTCGCCAGCGCCAACCGGAACCCCCATCCCCAAAGAGAAGCCGTATGCGGTGATTGTGGGCACGGTGTGGGGGCCCGACGATCATCCCGTCTACGGCGTGAAGGTGAAGATTCGCCGCGCCAAAGACAAGAAGTTCAAGTGGGAAACTTACTCCGACCACAATGGCGAGTTCGAACAGCGCTTTCCGGCGGGGGAATGCGATTACGTCATTACCGCCGATCTGAAGGGCTTCAAGACCTCTAACGGCAAGCCGCTCAAACTGGTGCAGGACGTGACGGTCCACATTTATAACGATGAACGCGCTGACACCGGATTGCATCTAACGCAATAGCGATGGCGGTTTGTGCGCCGTGAGACAATAACACCAACCATGCGTCTCAACCAGCCAACCCTGAAGCTCATAGCAGCCGTTTGTCTGGCTGTATTCGTAACCGCCGTTGCGGCCAGTGCCGCGCCCGACCAAAAGCAGAAGACCGTAGGACGCCTGTTGTTCGGC
>Ga0335070_10002703_pt1 | contig 20598 bp, 21 predicted proteins | sample Lox_Sample_13_FD_206722 | JGI IMG/M metagenome (GOLD analysis project Ga0335070, IMG submission 206722) | Soil microbial communities from Loxahatchee National Wildlife Refuge, Florida, United States - Lox_Sample_1.3 | ecosystem: Environmental > Terrestrial > Soil > Wetlands | place: USA...
TTGGTGTCGACACCCTTGCGGCGCCCGGCGGCGACCAGCGCCGCCGAGTTCAACTGCAGATCGGCCGCACCGGCCGCCATCGCCTCGAAGGTCTCGGCGCCGCTGCGATAGATCGTCAGCTCGGCCTTGATGCCCTCTTTCTCGAACAGGCCCTGGCGCAACGCCGTTTCGGCGATGATCGTCGGATAATAGGTCTTCGTCGGAAGGCCGATGCGCACCGTGTCCTGGGCCTGCGATGGAGCCGTGTAAAGAAGCGCCATCAGCGTCAGAACGCCGATCACAGCGAAACGCTGCCATTGCCGCATCATCCGTGTCCTCCCCGATTGGTAGTGGCCCGATCGCAGCCGAGTATTTTGCGATAGACTAGCCTTCGAGTTTGCCCCCGGCAATGAAGCCAAAGGCCGTGGGCGCCCGCCCATCACCACCAGAGGATCGACCGCCCGTGAGCCGTACCAGCAAAGCCTACATCGTCGGCGCCTTTGAGCATCCGACGCGCAAAGCCGACGACAAGTCGCTCGCGCAACTCCATGCCGAGGTGGCCAAAGGCGCTCTCGAAGATGCCGGCCTGACCAAGGACGACGTCGATGGCTATTTCTGCGCCGGCGACGTCGCCGGCTGGGACGCCCGCGGCGCCGGCCCGTTTTCGATCATCGACTACATGGGCCTCAGCCTGCGTTATCTCGACACGACCGAATCCTGGGGCTCGGCCTATGTCGTGCACGTCGCCCACGCCATGGAGGCGATCGCGGCGGGCAAATGCACGGTGGCGCTGATCACTTTGGCCGGCCGGCCGCGCGCCGAAGGCATGGCGACCGGCACCGTCGCCGCGGCCGAAAGCCTGACCGCCGCCGAGACCCAGTTCGAGCATCCCCACGCGCCGACGGTCGCTTTGCTCTACGGCATGTGCGCGATGCGCCACATGCACCAATATGGGACCACCAGCGAGCAACTGGCCTGGATCAAGGTCGCGGCTTCGCATCACGCCCAGCACAACCCGCATGCGATGCTGCGCGACGTGGTCACCGTCGAGGAGGTCCTCGCGTCGCCGATGATCGCCGATCCGCTGCACCGCCTCGACTGTTGCGTCATCAGCGACGGCGGCGGCGCGCTGGTCGTCGCCGCCCCTGAGATCGCCAAGTCCCTGAAGCGGCCGCTGGTCCGCGTGATCGGCACCGGCTATGCCCCGAAACATCAGCGCGGCGGCCGGATCGATCTCACCTATTCGGGCGCCGTGTGGTCCGGTCCCGCCGCCTTCGCCGAAGCCGGCGTCACCCCCACCGATGTGAAATACGCGTCGATTTACGACAGCTTCACCATCACCGTGCTGATGACTCTCGAAGACCTCGGCTTCTGCGCCAAGGGCGACGGCGGCAAGTTCGTCTCCGACGGCAATCTGATTTCCGGCGTTGGCAAGCTCCCCTTCAATACCGACGGCGGCGGCCTCTGCAACAACCACCCGTCGAACCGCGGCGGCATGACCAAGGTGATCGAGGCCGTCCGCCAGCTGCGCGGCGAGGCCCACCCCAAGGTGCAAGTCCCCAACTGCGACCTGGCACTGGCGCACGGCACCGGCGGTGCGCTCGGCAGCCGCCACGGCAGCGCTACCCTGATTCTGGAACGGGAGTGACCACCATGACCGAACGCACCATCGACGCCCCGCACCCGAACCCGGAAACCACCCGCTATTGGGCCGCCGCGAACGAGCGCAAGCTCCTGCTCAAACGCTGCGAGGCCTGCGGCCAGCCGCACTTCTATCCCCGCGCCTTATGTCCGTTCTGCTTCAGCGATCGCACCGCCTGGCAGGAAAGCTCAGGCCGCGGCACGATCTATTCGTTCAGCGTGATGCGCCGCGCGGCCGTACCGTACGTGCTGTCCTATGTCACCCTCGCCGAAGGTCCGACGATCATGACCAACATCGTCGATTGCGATCCGGACGCAGTCCGGATCGGCCAGCCGGTGCGGGTGGTCTTCAAGACCAGCGACAGCGGCCAGCTGGTGCCGATGTTCACGCTCGACCGGACTTGAGGTTCGGCCTGTGCCATATCGTTACAACTGAAATAATTTCAATTGCGACAGCTTGACCTGTCTCCGCCCCGGACGGATACTCGCGAGCAGTCCCGAGAGCACCCGAGGGAGGACCCGAGTGTCATTCGCCCGCATGTCAGCCGCGACCAGTCGAATGGCCCTGGCGGCAGTCGTCGCTCTCGCCGCCGCCTGTGGACCGGCCGCCGCTCAGACCTATCCCAATAAGATCATCCACATCATCGTCCCCTACGTGGCCGGCGGCCTAGTGGACGGCTTGGCGCGCGTGATCGCAACGCAAGTCTCAGAATCGGTCGGCCAGCCGGTGGTCGTCGAGAACAAGCCCGGCGCCAGTGCCATGCTCGGGATGCAGTCCTGCGCCCGCGCCGCGCCGGACGGATACACGGCGTGCCTCTCCCTACCCGACCCGGTCACCTACAACCCGCAACTCTTCAAGACCATGCCGTACGATCCGCACAAAGATTTGACGCCGGTCATCAACCTCGCCTTCACCAACAACCTCATCGCCGCCAATATCAATGTGCCCTACAACAACTATGCCGAGATGATCGCCTATGCGAGGGCGAATCCGGGCAAGATCAACTGGGGCACCTGGGGGCCGGCGACCACCCCGGATCTCTATCTGCGCTGGATCGTCGACAAGACGCACGTCGACATCACGGGCGTCGCCTACAAAGGTGCGGCACAGACGAACCCGGCGCTGATCGCCGGCGAGATCGACGTGATGTACACCGGCTTCGGCGTCGCCAAGACGCAGATCGATGCCGGCAAGGTCAAGCCGATCGTGGCGCTCACGGCCAAACGCTCGCCGTTCATGCCGCAACTGCCGACGCTCGCCGAGACCGGCGACGATCCGGGTCTGCAGCTCTATTTCGGCATATGGACGACCGGCGGTACGCCGCACGAGATCGTCCAGCGCCTGAACCAGGAATTCGCCAAAGCCGCGGCCGTGCCGCAGGTCCAGGCGTTTTACAAGACCTATACCCTCGAGTTCACACCCAATACCGCCGACGAGTTCGCGGCCTTCGTCAAAAAAGATGCCGCCACGGTGGCCAAAGTCTTCAAGACGATCGGCATCGAGCCGACCGCCGCGCCGCAATGATGAGCTTCACGGAGATACCATGAACACCCTCGACATCCACGATCTGTATTCCGGCATCCTGAGCAACGTCCATCAGGAGTTGCCGCACAAGACGATGGACAAGAAGCTCATCATCAACGTGGCGCCGACCGGCGCGTTCATGAACCGCCAGCAGAACCCCGGCCAGCCCTACACGATGGAAGAGAACGTCCAGGCGGCGATCGAGGCCCACAAGGAAGGTGCGGCCGTCTGGCATGTCCACGCGCGTGACAAGGACGGCACGCCGAGCAAGGACCCGCTGGTCGTCAAAGAGACGATCGCGCGCGTGCTCGACAAGTGCCCGGATATCGTCACGTCGGTCATCCCCTATGCCGATTATGGCACCGGTCAGGGCCTCGACCTCGTGAAACGCACCGTCGACGTGCTGACCGAGGCCGGCCCGGAATACATGCAATCGGCGGTGCTGCTGATCCAGACCATGGCGTTCTCCAAGAAGTTCGCCTACGTCATCACGCAAAAGACGCTGACCGATCAGGTGCAATACCTCGAAGACCATGGTGTGCGGCCGGAATACCAGGCCACGAGCTATCAGGGCATCAAGGACGTCCTCGACTGGCTCGTCGCCAAGGGCATCGCCAAGGACCCGCCGCTGATGAATATCATGATGGGCTTCCACGGCTTCTGCCACGGCTCGCCGCTCGGCCCCGACCCGTGGAACTACGTCTACCTGATGACCATGCAGCAGACCTTGGCCCCCAACTCCGTCAAGGGCGTGTGCGCCGGTGGCCGCAACTGGCTGCCGTTCTGCACGCTCGCGATGATGCTCGGCTTCGACATGGTCCGTGTCGGCATGGAGGACACTGTCTACATCCACCCGCATCGCAACGAGAAGATTCAGAGCTCGGCGCAGGCGGTACGGAAGATCGTATCGATCGCGACCGAACTCGGCCGCGAGATCGCCACGCCGGCCGAAGCGCGCGAGATCATGGGCATTCGTTACGGCGCGCGAAAAGCCGCGGCGGGCAAAAAGGCTGCGACAGCGGCGGAATAGCAGGAGCGCCAGAGGCAACTGCCCCGCCATGAACGCCCTCACCTTCCGGCGCGATATCGAGCTTGTAGCCGAGCAGTCGCGCACGCTCGGCCTCGAGGTCCTCGAGCACGCCGTCCCGTACAAGCTCTACAAGCTGGCCATCCGCGGGTCGAACGCCAAGAGCGCCTATATCAAGCGCCAGGTCGGCCTGTCGATCGACGAATGGAAGGTGCTGCTGCTGATCGGCACCTTCTCGCCGCTATCGACGAAGGAAGTCGCCGAGCGCTCCACGCTCGACAAGGTCAGGATCAGCCGCACGACCGACCGGCTCGTCCGCAAGGGCCTGGTGACGGCAAACCGCGACAAGAGCGACCGGAGAAAGGTCGAGCTCAAGCTGACGCGGCTCGGCAAGGTCAAATATCGCGGCGTGATCGATTGTCTGACGGCCTGGGACGAGGCCTTCGTCCGCGGCTTGGACCCGAAGTCGCTGGGCGTCCTGGTCAAGCTCCTGCACAAGCTGGATCAGCAGATCGACCTGCTGGATAAAAAATTCTGAGCTACGCCGGGCGCAAGCCGACACTCAGCTTGCGCAGCAGACGCAGGAACGTCTTCCGCTCCGCCTCCGAAAGCCGCCGCGTCGTCATGCGATCGTGATCGACGATCAGCGCCAGTGTCCGGTCGACGGCGCGCTGGCCCTTCGCGGTCAATGACAGAATGACAGACCGCTTGTCGATCGGCGACGGCCGGCGGCTGACATATCCGTTACGCTGCAGGCGATCGATCAATGTGGTCATGTTCGGCCGCTGGATCAGCAGCGCTTCGGCCAGCGCGCCGTGGCGGACGCCCGGATTGTTGCGGATCGCGAGCAGCGTCGAGAACACGCCAGGGGTCAGCGCACGGCCGCGCAGCCGCTCGTAGAAAAGCTTGTACAGCCGCAGATCGAGAACGTGGACGTTGAAGCCGACGAGATTGGTGAGGACACCGAGATCGAGCGGCTTGACGGCCGGCGACGTTTTTCGCGTTCGCATCTGCATGGAAGCCCGACAAAGATCACGGCGTCCGAGTGGGCGCCCCGGCATCGTTATATTGCATAATCATCGCCGAATCGACTGTAGCCGCGCCCGCCGCCGCTCAGTCCGGTACGCCCTCGACCAGCGGAACGAACCGGACGGGGGCGATATCCTCGGTCGTATAGCCTTGCGGCGTCATCGCGACGCGGATGAGGCGCTGGCTGCGCTTCTCTCCCCCCACCGGCAGAATCATGATGCCGTCCGGGCTGAGCTGGCGCAGCAATGCCGCGGGTATGTCCGGAGGCGCCGCCGTCACCAGAATGCGCTCGAACGGCGCCTGCTCCGACCAGCCCTGCCAGCCGTCGCCGAGCCGCGTCGTGACGTTGTGCACGCGCAGCTTCCGCAAGCGCGCTTCGGCATCCGTGAGCAGCGGCTTATGACGCTCGATCGTGTACACACGCCGCGCCAGTTTCGCAAGGATGGCCGTCTGATAGCCCGACCCGGTGCCGATCTCGAGCACTTTCATGCGCGGCTGGACATCCAGCGCCTGGCTCATCATGGCGACGACGCTCGGCTGGCTGAGGGTTTGCCCGTGTCCGATCGGCAGCGCCGTGTTCTCATAAGCCTGATCGCGGAACTGCGGCGGCGCAAAAGTCTCGCGCGGGACGCGCTCGATCGCGGCCAGAACGCGCGTATCGGTGATGCCCGATGCGCGCAACTCCATCACCAGCCTGATTCTGTGGTTCGGCGTCGTCATGTGCTAGCTCGTCACCCCGTCGAAGGCCGGGGTCCAGAACCTTCTCTGGATGCCGGCCTTCGCCGGCATGACGAGATCATTTCGTCCTCCCGTCACTTCAGCGCCTTCCTGAGCCGCTGCAGCATGGCCCGGTGCGTCAGGTTCAGATAGAGCGGCGTCACCGAGATCCAGCCCGCCCGGATGGCGGCGATGTCGGTATCCTTCTGATCCGCATCCTCCTGCCGCATCGATCCGATCCAGTAGTACGGCACGCCCCGCGGATCGTGATGCTCGTGCAGGTCGTCGCCGATCTTGTGCCGGCCCTGGGGCTCGGCGCGGACCCCTTTCACCGACTTAGCCAGCACGTCGGGAAAATTCACGTTCATCAGCGTATTCGTCGGCCAGCCGATGCGCGCCAGATCGCGGATCACCTTCAGCGCGAACCGCTCCGCCGTCGACCATTTGGCGGGATGCGGGTGATTTATATGCTGCGACAAGGCGATCGCCGGGACGCCGAGCAAGGTCGCCTCCATCGCCGCAGCGATCGTGCCGGAATACGTCACGTCCTCGCCGAGATTGCCGCCGCCGTTGATTCCGGACAGGCACAACGTCGGACGATGGTCCTTCATCAGGTGCTGCACCGCCAGCATCACGCAATCGGTGGGCGTTCCGTCCACTGCAAAACAGCGCTCCTTGATCTTGCGGATGCGCAGCGGGCGGCGGATCGTCAGCGAATGACTGACGGCACTCTGCTCGGTCTCAGGCGCCACGACCCAGACGTCCCGGGACAGGGCGCAGGCGATGTTCTCCAGCAGCTTGATCCCATGCGCCTGATAGCCGTCGTCGTTGGTGACCAGAATGCGGGCTTTGCGCAGGTCCAGCGGCGCGTCAAACATCCCGCCTCACCCACGCGCGCTGTTCGTCGCGCCCGGCGCCCCCGGAAGCGTTCACGCGCCGACGACCTCGATGCCGCCCATATAGGGCTTGAGCGCATCCGGAACGCGGATCGTGCCGTCCTTCTGCTGATAATTCTCCATCACCGCGATCAGCGTACGGCCGACCGCAAGGCCCGAACCGTTCAGCGTATGGACGAACTGCGTCCCCTTCTCGCCCGGCTTGCGGAAGCGAGCCCCCATGCGGCGCGCCTGGAAGTCGCCGCAGTTCGAACACGACGATATCTCGCGGTAGGCGTTCTGCCCCGGGAGCCACACCTCGATGTCGTAGGTCTTGCGCGACGAGAACCCCATGTCGCCGGTACACAACAGCATCGTGCGATACGGCAGCCCAAGCCGCTTCAGGATCTCCTCTGCGCAACCCGTCATGCGCTCGTGCTCGGCGTTCGATTGCTCGGGATGGGCGATCGACACCAGCTCGACCTTGTAGAACTGGTGCTGGCGCAACATGCCGCGGGTGTCCTTGCCGGCCGCACCCGCTTCGGCGCGGAAACATGCGGTCAATGCCGTATAGCGCCGCGGCAGGCTCGCCTCGTCGACGATCTCGTCGGCGACGAGGTTGGTGAGCGACATCTCGGCCGTCGGGATGAGCCAATAGTCGGTCGTGGTGTGGAATAGGTCGTCGGCGAATTTCGGCAGATTGCCGGTGCCATAGGCCGTCTGCTCGCGCACCAGAAGCGGCGGGTCGACTTCTGTGTAGCCGTATTCGCGCGTATGCAGGTCAAGCATGAACTGGCCAAGCGCGCGATGCAGGCGCGCGATCCCACCCGACATGACCGTGAAGCGGGCGCCCGAGATCTTCGCGGCGCGCTCGAAATCCATCATCTTGAGCGCCTCGCCAAGATCGGCATGCTCCTTGGCCGGGAAATCGAACGTCGGCGGCTCACCCCAGCGCCGGACCTCCTTATTGGCGCCGGCATCCGCACCATCAGGAACGTCGGCCGCGGGCAGGTTTGGGATTTCCGCCAGCCGCTTGTCGAGTGCGGCACCGGCGTCCTTGTCGTCCGCCTCTGCCCTGGCAATCTCGTCCTTCAGGCGCGCGACTTCGGCCATCAGGTCGGCCGCGTCCTCCTTCTTCGCCTTCCGCTGACCGATCTCTTTGGAAGCTTGATTGCGCCGGGCGAGCAGGTCCTGGGCGCGGGTCTGGGCGTCGCGACGCTTGGAGTCCAGCTCCAGTATCTCCGCGGACAGAGCGGTGAGCCCACGGCGCTTCAGTCCGCGGTCGAACTCTTGCGGGTTTTCGCGAAGGAATCTGATGTCGTGCATGCGGCGCGCCGGAAAGCCAAGGAATCGGAAGCAAACCCAGTGTCTTGTAGGCCATTCCGGGACCGGCTGCCAGCGCCGGCCGCGATTGCCATGGCCGCTTCGACAAAAACCCGACGGGCCTGTCACGACTTGGAGCGTTGGGCGGAACCTTCGGGCGGCGCAGGGCGTTATGCGCTCATCGTCCCGCCTTGCCGGCGCGATGTCATGCGTTCGGAGGACATCATGGAGCACAAGACCTTAAGCGAGATCAGAGACGTTGCGCAGGTGGTGCGCGGTTGGGGAGCGGCCACAAGACTGTCCCGTCGCGAGCGGCTCGAACGCTGGGCTGCGGTGCTCGAACAGGACCCGACCCGGCCGTTGAAGCCTTTGGTCCGGGTCGAATTCATGCCGAAGCGCGAGCGCCTGCTCCTCCGCCGGGATGAGTCGCCCCTGACCTTGGCCTTCGCGGATCCGGTTCTCCGCCACGAAGGGCTTGGCGGCGATACGCTCGGCGCGGCGATGGAGTTCTTCGACCTCTCCGACCGCGAAGCGCACTACCTTCTGTGCGACTGTCATTATCACGGCGGCATGATGATGACGCCGGAGACGGTCGCAAAGCGCCTGCGCGGTGTTGCCAGCCGCGTCACATTCCGCGAGTTGTGGGATCGGATGCGCGGCTGGGTTCGCGCCTAAACCGTCCGGCCGACCCGACCAGCGTGGCTCGCCAGACCACCGTGCTCCACCCGCGGTGGTATGGACGGGCCTGTTGATCCGCCACATCGACGATGCCGGTGCCGGATATCGGCACGCGCCAGCCGCCGATCGAATACCCGGTCGGAGGGGTCAGGCGGAAGCGCGGCGGATTACGTTCGCGGCGGCTTCGGCGCCCGGAATCAGTTGAACGACCGGCATCTTGCGGGCAAAGCGCACACCCTCGCCGTCCGCACCCCAGATGAATTCGATGCCAGCCGCCTCGAGCGCGACGGTAATGTCGAGCCGCGTGCGGCGATGCAGCGAGCGATTGCCCAGTTCGAAGTCCGCGACGGTCTTGCGCGCGACCGTCGCCTGCTGGGCCAGCATTCCCTGGGTCCAACGCAACAGCGCACGCGCCGCGCGGCATTGCGCCGGCGACGCGACAGGTCTCTTGGCGGTCATAGTCGTCATTGGCAGGCCTCCAACGCCTCTCCCGGCACGCCCAAATTAGGTAACTTTTGGGTACGTCTGGAGAAGCAATTCGAAAAACTGCCCCGAACCCCGTGTATACCGTGCATTTGACGCCGCATGAGGCAAATTACAAGACTCATTATGGCTGCATGTTACCCAAAATGCGCATTAATCAGCGTTTTGTCGATTACTAAAGCTGACGGGATTTCGCGGCGCCCCGCACTCACAGCCCATTGTTTTTTCACCAGTTTTCGAGCCGACCCGCGCTTTCAGGCCGCGGCCCACGAATGGTCATGCGCCGGCGCCCGCCAAATCGCGATATTCGGCGACGGGATGACAAACAGCGATGAGGTAAGGGCATGAAGAGCGGCAGCGCATGGCATCGCGCTATCGCGATATCGCCCGCTCGATCACCGATCCCGATGTCGCGGATGAACGGATCCGCTTGGCATCCGAATGGGCCACCGGCGCCCCGGCACACGGCGAGAGGTGACGACAGCGGCATCATGGGTAATGCTTGCAGACAGGGCATTTCCACGTCGTATGTCGTGGCCGCTCCGGATGCAGGAAGTCGGCCAGGCGAAACTCATGGTAGAGCCCGCATTCCATTTCGAACGCCGACAGCGCCGATGACGTAGTCTCGAACAGGAAAGCTTGATGAACGAGCGCGCGCGCGTGATCCCGGAGCTCCGCCGCCAAATCGAAGTCAGACCGGCCGAGGACCTCGACACGGTTCAGCGTCCCTCGGGTGTTGAGACGGCCTAAAACGAATACTCCCGGCGACTTGGCAGGGACGACGCTCTCGATCTTGGATCGCGAGAGCAGAAATGGCCCACGCAGCGTAAGAAATGGCAACCTGATGACCCCCGACTGGGGTTCACCGTAGTCGTCCCGATAATTCTTGCACTCGGGGTAACTACCTAAATCGCCAAGAGAAACCATTGAGAGAGCGGTACCGGCCGAGCCGCTGAATCGCGGCTGCCGGTGGGCCGGCTTAAGGCGTCGCGGTCGTCGCCGCGGCGGCGGTCGCGCCGCGCGACGCGGCACCGTTAATGAGCGGCTGCAGCTCCGGCGCCAGCGACTTCAGCAGCTGCACGGCCATAGCGCTGGTGAAGTGATATTGGTCGGCCTCGGGGCCGCGCACGTAAGCGGTGACGGTGCCAAAGAACCGGTCGCCGAGCAGGAAGGCGAACGTGGCGGTGCGGTCGACGGCGCGCGATTCGATCAGGCGCCCGCCGGGTGCGAAACGGTCGAAGCGATTGTCGCCCGTGCCCGTCTTGCCGCCGACCGGAATGCGAGTGCCATCCGCAGCCGTAAAGGCGTTCCGGACCCGCGAGCCCGTGCCGCGATCCACGACCCCCAAAAGCGCGCGCCGTGCCGTCGCCGCAACTTCCGCCGGCATCACGCGCTCGGCTTCCTGTGGCGCGAAGGCAGCATCGGTCTCATAGGGCGTGTCCTCGGCGAAGTGCAGGCGCTGGAGATCGGACGCGGGCAGCCTCACGCCGCCGTTCAGGATGATCCCCATGAGTTCGGCGAGCGCATCCGGCCGGTCACCGGAGCTGCCGATGGCCGTCGCCAGCGAGGGAACAAGGTGCCCGAACGCGTAGCCCTGCCGCCGCCAATCCTGCAGGAGCCGGTCGAACGCATCCTCCTCGAGCAGGATCCGGATGCGGACGTCCTGCGCGTGCTTATTCGGCGTCTTATAAAGCCACGCGTACGATTCCTGCCGCGCCTCGCCCGCGTCGCGCGCGATGTCGGCGCGGGTTGCATTCGGATGTGCCTGCAGATAGGCGACGAGCCACAGCTCCAACGGATGCACGCCGGCGAGATAACCGCGATCGGCGAGGTTGAACTGGCCGCCGCCGTAGCTGTTGTAGAGGCTTTGCGCCGTCGCGTTGTCCAGCGACACGCCGGGCAGCCGCGCGTGGATGAAGTCGCGCAGCTCGCCGACGCTGGCGTTCGGACGCGCCGTGCGGAATGCGGCGGCGAGCCGGCGCGCCACCGGGCGAGTATGGCTGGCCAATACCGACAACGCCTCTTCCGGCGTGCGGCCGCGATAGTCCGCGTAGAAGCGGTCGAGGAAGCCCTGGCCTTCCTGATCCGCGAATCGGCGGAGATACGCCTCGCGTTCCGGAACCTTGCGGCTCGCCAGCAGGTCTTTCAGCCGCGCCTCGCCCTGCGTCATGTAGTGACGGACGATGTCGCGCATGATGCGGACGAAAGCCAGGTTGACCGAATTCTCGAACGCCTCGGTGACGGTCGGGTTCTGGTAGTCCTCATATTTCTCGAAATTGTGGAACACGTGCTCGCCGCCACCGGTGAAAAAGACCTCATGCGGGCTGCCGGAATAATGGCGGTTCATCGCCGCATCGAGCATTGGCTGCAATCTGCGGTCATTCGTACCCGAGAGATAGGAAGCCGCCCAACGCGCCAGCGGATCGTCGTTCGAAACCGCCATCGAGGCGAGCTCGGACGGCGGCAGCGTCGACAGATTATCGCGCAGCTCGCTGATGATGTTGAGATAGGTGACCAGGGTGCGCAACTTCGCGGTGGACCCGAGAATAAGCTTGGCACCGGAGTTGACGTCGAACGGCTGCTCGCCGCTATCGGCATGGACGCGGACGTAGTTGCGGTCGGCGCCGCGCTCGTAGAAGACGACGCTGAACGTGATCTTCGACGGATCTTCGGTGCCGCTGAGGAGGTTCTTGCCGATCATGCCAAGCGATTTCACCGTCTCAGGCTCACCAAGACGTGCCAGCACATCGGTGACGCGACGCTGTGTCGGCCCGTCCAGCGTCGATTCCGCCGTCAGGTCGAGGCGGTCGAGCGCGTAGAAATTCGGCGTATGCAGGATCGACAGCAGTTCGGTCCGCAAGGCGTCGGCGGCCTTGCGGCCGACGAAGGACACGGGCGGCGGCGCAGGCGGCTGCGCGCTGAACTGGAGATCGGCCTTGAGCGCCGCCACGGCGAGCTCGTTGTCGATCACGCCGGCGCCGGCCAGGAAGCCAAGATAACGATCGGTGAGCGAGCGGAGTGCCGCGCGGTCGGCGATCAGGTAATAGGACGGCCGGCGCTGGGCGAGGATCAGGCTCAGCGCCTGCTTGTACAGCTCCGCCTTGCGCGCCAACTGTTCGGGCGTTTGCGCCGGCGCCGCGAGCACGCGGGATGCCTCCGCGGGATCGGTGCCGTACCAGGCGAGAAGGCCCTCAGGCACACCGATCACCTCGCCATAGCCGGGCCGCGAGGTGAGCGGGGTCGAATTCAAATAGGCCGTGACGATGCGCCGGCGGATTGCCGTGGTGTCCGGTCCGTCGACATACGCGCGCGCCGAAGCGACCCCCATCTGGCGCAGCTTGTCCTCGACGCCGCCAGTCCGGCCGCCCGGCCAATGCCGGAATTTCTCGATCTGAGTTGCCAACGTGCTCGCCCCGCCGTCCTTGAACCGCGGATCGAATGCGCTCGCGATGCGCGCGAACGCGGCCAACGGGAAGCGCCGCCAATCGATCGCCGGGTTGCGATGGGGGGTGCCCGGGTCGAGAAGGTTTTGGTCCTCGACGAACAACAAGGAGTCGACGATCACCGGCGGGATCGACGCGAAATCGTCGAAGACGCGCTCTGGATAAACCGCCGTGTAGAGTTCCTGGCCCGAACGATCCAAAAGCTTCAACCCGGCGCGGTCCTTCTCGCGATAGATCGGATAGCCGCCGAGCGCGGTGAGCCGCGTCAGATCAGGAGACGGTGTCGCTTGGCGCTCGATCACGAAATGCCGGCGATCGAGAGAGTCGGCGTAACTCGGCATCAGCGCATAGCCGAGACGCTCGTCGTACGGCCCAGCGGCGGGAAAGTGGATGTCGGGATTTTGTCCCGGTGCAATCGCGAACGTCGCCTTACCGACCAGCCGGCTGAGCACGAAGGACTGGAAGAAGGACGTCCGGGTCTCGAGATAGACGCCACCGGCCACGAGCGCCAGTGCGACAAGGCGTGCAACCCAGACGAGGAGAATCAGGCTCCACGAACGTCCGCTCGGTCGAGCAGCGGTAGGTTCGGGTTGGGGCGGCGTCTGCCCGGCAAGTGCGGTCGGCTGCAGCAGGATGTCAGACATCGGCCACCCCCTTAGCCACGACCAATCGCCAGCGATTTCTTCGCTGGCGCGGAGCGCAATACCGCCGCGCAACCATAGTCTTACGAGCCTTCCCCAGCCGGATGTTTTCGGCGGGCCCCATTCAGCACTAACAAAGGTTAATCAGACATGAATGGGCCCCTGGCGCTGTGACAAATCTCACAGGTGATGCAAGCGCATCACGGCCGGCGCTCACAATGATGTCACAGATACCGCCAGACTCCCATCAGGCGTCACCCTGAGATGCACGATGGAAACTATGGAGGGATGTCGTGCTGATTCTTTGATCCCGATCAAACTGATTAAAATACCTCCGACTGGAACGGCTGACGGCGTGGCCGATGCCGCTGTTCACGTTTTCTTCAGCCGATCTCTGTACACATCACGACAGCGTTACAGCGCGCCGTATGACGCCAGTGATGCGCGGGCGGGCGGAAGTCCCCGCACCTCCCAGAGGGCCATTCGGAAATCCCCGGATGGCCCTTTTGTGTTCCGTGCCGGTGGCAGCCCTAATCTTCTCCGGCCGCAAACGCCGCCGCATGGCGACGCGTTGTTCCGGCGGCGACCTACCCTTCCCCATGCCTGCCCCCACCGGTACAGTGGGAGCAAGACCAATACGTATTGCCTGTTGGGGGGAAGATGCGGACGATCGTTGCGGCGTTGTTGGCCGCCGTACTCGCCTGTACGACGGGCGTGGCCGCCCACGCGCAGGCCGGATGGCCGAACCGGCCGCTGAAATTCGTGACGTCGTTCGCGCCCGGCGCCTCGCCCGACATTGTCTGCCGCATCGTCGCCGACCGACTCAGCCGCGGCAACCTCGGCCAACAGGTGGTCGTCGAAAATCGGCCGGGCGCCAGCAACGTGATCGCGGCTCAGGCTGTCGCCCGTGCCCCGGCCGACGGCTACACGTACTTCTTTGCGACCGCCGCGGCCATGGTGACCAATTCCCTCACCTTCAAGACGCTCGCTTACGATCCGGTGAAGGACTTCACGCCGGTGGCGCTGATCGGGAAATCGACCTTCATGGTGCTGGTGAACCCGAATGTACCGGCGAAGTCTTTGGCGGAGCTCGTGGCGCTGGAAAAGGCGAAACCGGGCAGCCTGAGTTTCGCCAGCGACGGCCCGCGCAATCTCTCCGGCATGCTCGGCGCGTGGCTCAACCGCATCGCCGGCATGAAGATGGTTCAGGTCGCGTATGCGAACATCCCGCAAGGCGTGCAGGACACCATCGCCAACCGCACGCAGATCGTGATCCTCAGCATGACCGCGGCGGCACCGCTGGTGCATGGCGGCCAGCTGCGCCCGCTCGCGGTCAGCACCGCCGAGCGCGTGCCCGGCTATGACGCGGTCCCACCGGTTGCCGATACTTTCCCCGGTTTCGACTTTTCCGGATGGTTCGGCATCGTCGCTCCCGCAGACACCCCGCGCGACATCGTCGGCCGCATGAGCCGCGAAATCGATGCCGCTTTGCAAAATTCCGCTGTCCATCAGAAACTCGCCGATGGCGGGCTCGCCATCGAGCATGGCGCAACGCCGGAAAAGTTCGGCGCGTTCCTCGATGCCGAACGGTCCCGATGGACCCGCCTCGTCCATGACATCGGCATCGAGCCCGAGTAAGCATCAAGACAACGGAGTCAGCATGCGGAGTATGTTTCGAGTTGTTCTTGTCGCCGCGATGACGATGCTGGCGGCGGCGAGCACTCACGCGCAGACCTGGCCGACCAAGCCGGTCAAGATGATCAACGCCTTCGCCGCCGGATCGGCACCCGACATCGTCTCCCGCGTCATAGCCGACCGGCTGTCGCGCGCCTTCGGCCAGCAGTTCCTCGTCGAGAACCGGCCCGGCAGCGGCGGCATCATCGCCGCGCAGGCGGTAGCGCGGGCTCCGGCCGACGGTTACACGTTCTTCTTCGCGACGACGGCGCCGCTGATCACCAACCGGCTGACGTTCAAGTCCCTGCCCTACGACGCGGCCAAGGATTTCGCGCCCGTCGCCATGGTCGGCCGCAATCCGTTCCTGATCCTCGTCAACCCCGACCTGCCGGTGAAGACGCTGCCGGATCTCGTCGCCTACGAGCGCATGCACGCGGGCCAGATGAGCTTTGCCACCGACGGGCCGCGCAACTTCTCCGGCATGGTCGGCGCCTGGCTCAACAAGGCCGCTCATACCGAATTCGTCCAGGTGCCTTACGCGAATATCGGCCAAGGCATTCAGGACACGATCGCCGGGCGCACGCAGGGCATCATCCTGGCGTTCGCCGCGGCGCGGCAGTTCATGGCGGGCGGCAAACTGAAGGCGATCGCCAAGACCGGGCCGGAGAAGATCCCCGGCTTCGAGCCGATGCCGCAGGTCGCCGACACCTATCCCGGTTTCCTGTTCGGTGGCTGGTTTGCCGTCGTCGCCGGCGCCGGAACATCGTCGGACATCGTGCTGCGGATGAACCGCGAGATCGACAAGGTGCTGCAGGACCCCGAAGTGGTGCAGAAACTTGACGAAATAGGCGTCAGCACCAACGGCGCCGATACGCCGGAGGGTTTTGGTCACTTCATGCGCGCCGAGGACGAGCGCTGGGAAAAGATCGTCCACGAGATCGGGATCGAACCGGAGTAAACCGCTGCCCCCTTTGAGGGCTGCTCCGGCGGCGCTACAATGGTGCGCAGCTTCAACGGAGGAACGTCATGGCCGAACAAGGCGTCACGGAGCACAGCAAAGTCGAGCCCGCGCTCAAGCTCAAATTCCTGTCGCACGGCACGCTGGAGGCTGTCGATCTCGACAAGACCCGCAAGTTCTACGAGGAGTTCCTGGGTCTGGACGTCGTCCGTACCAGCCCGATCTCGCTGATGATCAAGCTCGGCGGTTACAACACCATCGCCGTCGTGAAAAGCAAAAAGACGCAGGTCATGCCGCTGCTCGCGCATAACGGTCTGGACGTCGCCACCCGCGAAGAGGTCGACAAGGCCTACGAGATCGTCATGCGCGACAAGGACAAGTGGGGCATCACCAAGGTCACCAAGCCGGTCGACCAGCACGGGACGCGCAGCTTCTATCTCCTCGATCTCGACAACAACTGGTGGGAGATCCTCTGCAACCCCGAGGGCGGCTATAGCTGGATGTTCAACAAGGGCCGCGACATCGGCGAATGGGGCGCCACCGAAAACAAAGGGTTCAATCCGAACGACTACGCCAAGACGTCGTTCGCGGACAAGGAGAAGCGGCGGATCGAGGCCGGTGGCGGGCTGGCGGAGGCTGCCGACGGCAAAGAATGACCGACTACTGGCTCAGCAAGCTCTTCTTCGACCTGCAGGACAAGACGGCGGCGGCGGAATACCGGTCCGACCGGGCAAAGGTGCTCGATCGTTATCCGCTGTCGCCTGAGGTTCGCGCCGCGGTCGTCGGCAACGACATCGCCGTGCTGGCGCCGCGCGTGAACGCCTATCTGCTGCGCTACTACTTCCAAGTCATCGGCATGCCCGACGACGAGTTCATCGGCCGGCTGCGGGCGCTGAAGCCGGCCGCTCAGGCGTCCGCCACCGCGACGACGCGCGCTCATGGCTAACCTCGCCCATGGCTAAACTAGTAGGCGCTTTTGCCGCGAGCCATGGGCCGTTGATCGCGCGCGAGTGGCAGCGCATGCCCGAAACGCCGAAGATGCGCCTTGCGAAGGCGTTCCGCGAGCTGGGCCGGCGGTTGTCGGCGGCGCGGCCGGACGTGCTGATCGAGGTGTCGCCCGATCACTGGGTGAACTTTTTCATCAACAACCTGCCGAGCGTGTGCATCGGGGTCGGCGAGCAGCATGACGGTCCGCCGGAACCGTTTCTCAAGGACTTCGCGCGCACCCTGCCCGGCCATCCGGGCCTCGCGACGCATATCGTCACCACCGCTCTCGCCCGCGACTTCGAGCCATCCATCTCGCATCGCCTGACGCTCGATCACGGGTTCTGCATTCCGCTGCTGCGCATGGAGCTCGCGCAGCTGCCGCGGATCATTCCGATGATCATCAACGATCTCGAGCCGCCGATGCCGAGCATCCGCCGGTGCCTGGCCTGGGGCCGGCTGCTGGGCCAGGCCATCGCCTCGTACCCTGAAAACCTGCGGGTCGCGGTCCTGGCCACGGGCGGTCTCAGCCATTCCATCGGCGAGCCGACGATGGGCAACATCGACGAGCCGTTCGACCGCGCGTGCATCGAGGCGTTCACCGCCGGCGATGACGCGTCGGTAATCGATGCTCTGGAGACCGGCCTCAAGACGACCGGCAACGGCGGCCACGAGGTGCGCAACTGGGTGGTCGCGCACGGAGCCGCCGGCAGCCGCGGCTTCGATCTGGTCGACTATTTCCCGGTTCCCGAGGTCTATGTCGGCTGCGCGTTCGCCGCATGGGCCGTTCCGGATGCCGTGAAAGCCGCCGCGTGAGCGAACCGGCGCCGCTGCTCGAGCTGTCGGGCATCGTCAAGCGCTTTCCCGGAAGTCTCGCCAACGACCGCATCGACCTCACGCTGAAGCCGGGGCGGATCCATGCGCTGCTCGGTGAGAACGGCGCCGGCAAGAGCACGCTCGTCAAGATCGTCTATGGCGTGCTGAGACCCGATGCCGGCGATATCCGCTGGCGCGGAGCTCCGGTCACGATCGCCAGCCCGGCACAGGCGCGCCGTCTCGGCATCGGCATGGTCTTCCAGCATTTTTCGCTATTCGAGGCGCTGACGGTCGCGGAGAACATCGCCCTCGGTCTCGACGACAAGGAGAACCGGCGCGAGCTGCGCAGCCGCATGGCCGAGATTTCGAGCCGCTACGGCTTACCGCTCGAGCCGGACAGCGTCGTCCACGACCTGTCGGTGGGCGAACGCCAGCGTATCGAGATCGTGCGCTGTCTGCTCCAGAGCCCGGCGCTGCTGATCATGGACGAGCCGACGTCGGTCCTGACGCCGCCGGAAGTCGATCGTCTGTTCCAGACGCTGCGCCGCCTGGCGGCGGAAGGCTGCGGCATCCTGTACATCAGTCACAAGCTCGAGGAGATCCGGGCACTGTGCGACGATGCGACGATCTTGCGTCATGGCCGCGTCGTCGCGGCCTGCGACCCGCGCAAAGAAACCAAGCAGCACCTTGCTGAACTGATGATCGGCGCGGAGATCAAAGTCCCCGGTCATCGGGGCCGCGCCCCGCCCGGCATCAGCGCGACAGCGCGACTGACGGTCGACCACCTGACGCTGTCCTCGGCGCGCCAGTTCGGGACCGACCTCCGTGACATCAGTTTTTCCGTCTCAAGCGGCGAGATCCTCGGCATTGCCGGCGTCGCCGGCAACGGTCAGACCGAGCTGATGGAGGCCTTGTCCGGGGAGGTCCTCGCCGATCGGGCCGGGGCGATCCGCTTCAACGATGTCGACGTCGGCCGTCTTGGCATCCGTGAACGCCGCCGCCTCGGCGGGTGCTTCGCTCCCGAAGAGCGCCACGGGCATGCCGCGGTGCTGGGTTTTACACTGGCGGAAAACGCATTTCTGTCCGCCGCCGTCCGCAAATCTCTCGTCACGCTCGGCTTCATGGACCTGCCACGCACGGAGGATTTCGCCGACGACGTCATCCGCCGCTTTGACGTCCGCACAACCGGTCCACGCGCCGAGGCGAGGGCCCTCTCCGGCGGCAATCTGCAGAAATTCATCGTCGGCCGTGAGGTCCTGCAGGACCCCCACGTGCTGGTCATCAACCAGCCCACCTGGGGCGTCGATGTCGGCGCGGCCTTGGCCGTCCAACAGGCGATCGCGGGACTGGCCGATGCCGGCGCCGCGGTGGTGGTGATCTCGCAGGATCTCGACGAGATCATGAGCCTCTGCGACCGCATGGCGATCATCGCCGGCGGGCGCCTTTCGCCGCCCGTACGTCCCACCGAGATCAGCCGCAGCGAGATCGGCCTTCTGATGGGCGGCGCCGGAGCGCCGGCTTCCGATGCCGCTTAGGCTTAGGCTCGAGCCGCGCGGCCGCCAGTCGTTCCTCTGGACCGTCGCCTCGCCGCTCCTCGCGATCGTCCTGACCGTCATTGCGTCCGGCGCGATCTTCGCCCTGCTCGGCCGTGACCCCGGAACGGCGCTCTACACTTTCCTGGTGACGCCGCTGCTGACGCCGACAGGACTGTCCGAGCTCGTCGTCAAGGCAGCACCGCTTGTGTTGATCGGCGTGGGCCTCGCCCTCGGCTTTCGCGCCAGTGTCTGGAATATCGGCGCCGAGGGCCAATATACGATGGGTGCAATCTGCGGCGGCGGTGTAGCTCTGGCGTTTCCCGACGCGCCGGCGCTGCTGCTGTTTCCGGCGATGGTCGTGCTTGGCGCTGTCGGCGGCGCGGGGCTTGCCGCGATCCCCGCCTATCTGCGCACGCGCTTCAATGCCAGCGAGATTCTCACCAGCTTGATGCTGACGTACATCATGCAGCTGTTGCTGATCTATCTCGTGACCGGCCCCTGGCGCGATCCGGAAGGCTACGGCTTTCCGCAAACCGCTCTGTTCTCGGAAACCGCAAGCGTGCCGATCCTCATCGAGAACACCCGCGTGCATCTCGGCGTCGCCGTCGCACTCACGGCAGCCCTGGTCGGCTGGCTCGTGCTCGGCCGCACGGTTTTCGGGTTTGCCGTTCGCGTCCTCGGCCAGGCACCGCGCGCCGCGCGGTTTGCCGGGTTCAGCGAGACCCGCCTGATTTGGGGCACGCTCCTTCTCAGCGGCGCCTTGGCCGGTCTCGCCGGACTGTTCGAGGCCGCCGGACCGATCGGCCAGCTCCTGCCGAAGATCTCGCCCGGCTACGGCTTCACCGCGATCATCGTGGCGTTCCTCGGCCGCCTTCATCCCGCCGGCGTCGTCCTGGCGGGCTTGATCCTCGCGCTGTCGTATCTCGGCGGCGAGGCGGCGCAGATCGACCTCGGCCTGCCGAGTGCGGTGACCGGCATTTTCCAGGGCGTGCTGCTGTTCTTCCTCCTCGCCTGCGACGTCCTGATCCTCTATCGCGTGCGCGCAATCCGCCCGCGGGCGAGGGCGGCATGAGCTTTCAACTGACCAGCTTCGTGCTCAGCGTCATGGCGACGTCGACGCCATTGTTGCTCGCCGCCACCGGAGAGCTCATCACCGAGAAATCCGGCGTCCTCAATCTCGGCCTCGAAGGATTGATGCTCATCGGCGCCATCGCCGGCTTCGCTGCCGCCTTTCACAGCGGCAGCGCCACGGTGGGCGTAGTGGCCGGGG
>Ga0335070_10002704_pt1 | contig 20596 bp, 18 predicted proteins | sample Lox_Sample_13_FD_206722 | JGI IMG/M metagenome (GOLD analysis project Ga0335070, IMG submission 206722) | Soil microbial communities from Loxahatchee National Wildlife Refuge, Florida, United States - Lox_Sample_1.3 | ecosystem: Environmental > Terrestrial > Soil > Wetlands | place: USA...
TAGCGGAATCCCTCGGGCCTCGGCCCGGCGGAGGACGAGATGCTGGAAGGCTACAGCACCCTCGCCTACCTGGCCGGCTTGACGAAAAACGCCCGTCTGGGGACCATGGTGACCGGCGTAATCTACCGCTACCCCGGCATCCTGGCCAAGACGGTAACGACCCTGGACATGCTTTCCGGCGGGCGGGCAACCCTGGGCATCGGCGCGGCGTGGAACCAGCGCGAGGCCCTCGGCCTGGGCGTGCCCTTCCCGCCGCTGGCCGAGCGCTTCGAGCGGCTGGAGGAAGCCCTGCAGATCATCCTGCAGATGTGGTCCGGGGAGCGCAGGCCGTATCGCGGCAGTCACTACCAGCTGGCAGAGACGCTGAACAGTCCGCAGCCGCTCACCCGGCCCCACCCGCCGATCCTGATCGGCGGCTCGGGCGAAAAGAAGACCCTGCGCCTGGTGGCCCAGTACGCCGACGCCTGCAACCTGTTTTCCGGCATGGGGCTGGACGCCGTGCGCGCCAAGCTGGACGTGCTGAAGGGGCATTGCGAGCGCCTCGGCCGGGACTATGCCGAGATCGAGAAGACGACCCTCGAGACGGTCCACCTGGCACACGGCAAGATGAGCGCCTCCGACGTGATCGCTCATTGCCGTGACCTGGCCGGCCTCGGCATCCAGCATGCCATCTTCAACATGCCCAATGTCCACGAGCTCACGCCGCTGGAGACCTTCGGGCGGGAGATCATCCCGGCCATGGCCGGGCTGTAGATGCGGGCAGCTAAACACCCACCATTTACCAGGACTACTGGAAACACAAAATGACCGGGAGACCTTACCCGGTCGTTTTTCAATCAACTGATTCCTAATCCCTACTCCCTGATTTCTGATGCCGCCTTCAGTCCTCCCCCAAGGTCAAAATGGAGCGCAGCAGCCCGGCCAGCATCACCCCCAGCTGCACACCCTTGCCGGGCGTGATCGCCAGGCGCGTGCCTTTCTGCTCGGCGCGCATGGTCAGGAGGAACGCCGCGCCCAGGCCGGTCAGCGCACCCAGGGCAGCGCCGATGAGCAGGGTCTTCACCTTCCAGGTATCATCCACCACCGGTGCTTCACTTGATTCGATCATGGCATTTTCTTCCATGGGTTTATTCCTCCTTGTGCGAGAATACCGCTAAAATGAAATGCTCGACGGCTGCAACCGTCTGGTTGATCCATAGGATCGGCCTGACTGCAGTGTCGGCGACCTTTTTCACCCCTGTGGCCAGGCGGCCGGCCAGGTCCTGGACGCGGACGGTGTAATCCGGTGTGACCCGGGACAGCCTGGAAAGGCCGAAAATCACGAAGCCCAGCAGGATCGTGAGCAGCAGGCCAAGCAGCAACAGCGGGGCGATCAGCCAGATGACGACCACGTCGGCCAACAGCCGGTCCTGGCCGGTTCCCGCGCGGACGGTGAAAACCCCCGCCACGAGGCCCAGGATCGCCACCAGCAGGACCGGCAGGAGAATCTGCCAGGCCAGTTGGCGTTTGTGGGCTTGAACGGTCGGCGAATCGACGGGCGGCTGAACGGACATGGGTGTATTCTAGCATAAAAACCGGGGACGGTCAGGTGTCAGGTAACCATCCCCGGTCGGGAGAGTCGGATGGCAGCGGTACGGGTTTACTTGCGACCCATGGCATCCATGGCCGCCACGGCAGCCACCTGGACGATCGAGTCGACCTCGTCGCCGGTCTGCAGCACATGGATCGGGGCGCCGGTCCCGAGCAGGATCGGCCCGATGGCCTTGGCATTTCCCAGGCGGGCGAGCAGCTTGTAGGCGATGTTGGCCGATTCGAGCGACGGGAAGACCAGCACGTTGGCGTTCTTCACGGCGCTGAACGGATAGCGTTCCGCGATGATCTCGGGCACCACGGCCGTGTCGGCCTGCATCTCGCCTTCCACCTTCATGTCCGGGCAGCGGGCTTTGACCAGCTCGACCGCCTTGCGCACCTTGTCGGCTAGCGGATGGGGCGTGGAGCCGAAGTTGGAGAAGGACAGGAAGGCGACCTGCGGATCGATCTCGAGTTTAATAGCAAACTCCGCTGCAAGGCAGGCGATCTCGGCCAGGTCTTCCGCGCTGGGCTCGATGTTGACGGTCGCGTCGGTGAACAGGAAGACGCGCTCCTCGACGATCATGATGTATACACCGGTGACCAGCTTGGCTTCCTTGCCGGTGTGCAGGATTTGCAGCGCCGGGCGGACGACGTCCGGATAGTCGTAGGTTAGCCCGGAAACGCAGGCGTCGGCGTCGCCCATCTTGACCATCAGCGGTCCGAGCACGTTGGGCTCATGGACGCGCTTGGCGGCCTTGGGGAGCGTCATGCCTTTGCGGGCTCGCAGCTCGTAATAGGCTTTGGCGTATTCGTCCTGCTTGGGGAGCTTGTTCGGATCGACGATGGCGCAGCTGAAGTCCAGCGCCAGGTCGGCAATGGTCTTCTTGATGGCATCCGGCCGGCCGATGAGGATCGGCTTGGCGATGTCCTCTTCCTGGACCTGGTGGGCGGCGCGGATGATCTTGGGCTCCTCGCCCTCGGCAAAGACGATGCGCTGCTTCTTCTTGGCGGAGCGGGCCTTGTTCATGAAGAAATAGCGGATGCGCGCCCCCTTGCCCTGGCGGAAGGCCAGCTGCTCGCGGTACTCGTCGATGTCGACCATCTTGCGGGCCACGCCGGTCTCCATGGCCGCCTTGGCTACGGCGGTCGATTCCCACAGCATGACACGCATGTCCAACGGCTTGGGGACGATGTACTCGGGCCCGAATTTCATGCTCTCCACGCCGTAGGCGCGCAGGACGTAATCCGGGACGTCCTCATGGGTGAGGCCGTAGAGCGCCTGCGAGGCGGCGAATTTCATATCGTCGTTGATGGCCCTGGCGCGCACATCCAGGGCACCGCGGAAGATGAAGGGGAAGCCAAGCGTGTTGTTGACCTGGTTGGGGTAGTCCGAACGGCCGGTGGCGACGAGGGCGTGCGGGTTGGCTTCCTTGGCCAGCTCGTACTTGATCTCCGGGTCCGGGTTGGCCATGGCGCAGATGAACGGCCGGTCAGACATGGTCTTGACCATTTCGGGGGTCAGCACGTTGGCGACCGAAAGGCCGTAGAACACATCGCAGCCCTTCACCGCATCAGCCAGGGTGCGCTTGTCGGTGTCAATGGCAAACTCTTCCTTGTACTTGTTCATCCCCTCCTTGCGGCCCTTATAGATGACACCCTTGCTGTCGAGCATGGTGATGTGTTCCCTCTTGACGCCCCAGCGGATGGCCAGCTTGGCGCAGGAGATGGCCGAAGCCCCGGCGCCCGAGATGACCAGCTTGATCTCGGCGTGCTTCTTGCCGATGATCTCCAGCGCATTGGCCAGCGCGGCAGACGAAATGATCGCCGTCCCATGTTGGTCGTCGTGGAAGACCGGGATGTCGAGCATCTCCTTGAGCTTCTCTTCAATATAAAAGCATTCAGGGGCTTTGATGTCTTCCAGGTTGATGCCGCCGAAGGTCGGGGCGATGAGACGCGCCACGTTGATGACCTCATCCGGATCGTGGGTGTCCACTTCGATGTCGAACACATCCACGTCGGCGAAACGCTTGAACAAGACGCCCTTCCCCTCCATGACGGGCTTGCTCGCCAAAGCGCCCCGGTCGCCCAGGCCGAGGATGGCGGTACCGTTGGAGATCACCGCCACCAGGTTGCCCTTCGACGTGAACTCGTAGGCAGCCTCGGGGTCCTTCTCGATATCCAGCACCGGGACCGCCACGCCGGGCGTGTAAGCCAGGCTCAGGTCACGCTGGGTATCCATCGGCTTGGTCGGGACGACTGAGATCTTGCCGGGTTTCCCGTTGAGATGGTGATATTCACGGGCTTCTTCATCAGTGACTCTAGGCATATAACCTCCTCATACGAGTTAGTAGGTACAGGAATGGTACGGAATCATTATCGCACAGGTCAAAGGGGGCGATATAGTTCCTTTTGTCACTTTTATCGCCAACGCCTGACCTTATTTTGGCTGATGGCCCGTACGAATCATGCCGTAAGGCAATGTTTTCATGTATAATATAAACACATCCGCAAAGGATGAGTGCCGCTCCTCAATCAACTTCATCATTGCAGCGGTTACACCACGGCTAAAAAATGGAATTCCTGGAAAAATCCTGGGGTGTGCCCTCCCCCGCAATCAGGGCAATCGTTTGGGAAGTCTGATCGTATATATCTGAAATGTGTCTGATGCGACAGGACTGCTAATTTGCTAGGCTGAGAACTTCCCTTACTTCCTCCCGCCTCCGGTAACGGACCCTTTACCGGATTCTGCCAGCCCATCTTTGTGACCTGCCCCGGGCGGGGAGGCAGGCACAGGTTTATCACCAGGTGCAATTTCCACAGCCGTGGCCCCGAGAGGCGGTCTGCGGCTGTGTGTGTTTAATAACCCTCACCCCCTCCCCTCTCCCATTGGGAAAGGGGTGAGGGAGGAAAAAGATGCCAAGAATCACGGCGATCGAGCCTCAGAAAAAGAACCCCCAGCGGGTGAATCTTTACCTGGACGGGGAGTTCGCCTTCGGCCTGGCGGGGTTGGTGGCTGCCTGGCTCAGGGTCGGACAGGAGCTGGACGAGGGGCAGGTCGCGGCTCTACAAGCGGAAGACGAGCAGGAAACGGTCTACCAGAAGGCCCTCCATTTCCTGAGCTACCGCCCGCGCTCATCGGCGGAAATCCGCCGGAACCTTACGAAACGAGGCATTTCGGAACCGTTGGTCGAGGCGACCGTCCGGCGCTTGCAGCATGCCGGCCTGGTCGACGACGCGGTTTTCGCCCAGGCCTGGGTCGAGAACCGCAATACCTTCCGTCCGCGCAGCCGTTCGGCGCTGCGCATCGAACTGCGGCGCAAAGGCCTGGACGATGAAGTCATCGGTTCCGTTTTGGAAGAACAGGTGGACGAGGATACCCTGGCCCGCCAGGCCGCACGGAAATACGCCCATCGGCTGCGCGGCCTGGAATGGCCCGAATTCCGCCAGAAACTGGGCGGATACCTGGCCCGGCGCGGATTCCCCTACGCCACCGCGGCTCCCGTCGTCTCTGAAGTCTGGAAGGAACTTTCCCAGACGGCGGACGGCGGCGAGACACTTGGAAACGAGGATTGAAGCATGGAAATGATTGGTTTTGTGGTTGCCGGCCTGACCCTGTTGCTGGGCCTGGCCATCGGCTTTTTCATCAGCCGGGCTCAAACCGAAAAAGCCCAGCGCAAGCAACGCGAAAAGGCCGATAAAATCATTCAGGACGCCAAGGATCAGGCGCGCACAGTGGAAATCCAGGCGCGCGACAACGCCCTGAAAATCTCCCAGGCCGCCGAGGCCGAGATCAACCGCCTGCGCGCCGACCTGGACCGGGAAGAGGAGCGCCTCACCAAGCGCCGGACCGAGCTGGACAACCGCCTGGAGCGCCTCGAGCAGCGCGAGCAGGCGGTCAACAAGCGCCAGAGCGCGGTGGACAAGCGCGCCAACGAGATCGAAAAGCTGCACGAGCAGCAGATGGCCGAGCTCCAGCGCGTGGCCCAGATGGGCGTCGAAGAAGCCCGCCAGATCCTGCTCAGCGAGGTCGAGCAGGACTCACGCAACGACATGGCGCGCATCATCCGCCAGATCGAGACCGAAGCCCGCGAGGAGGGCGAGAAACGGGCGCGCAAGCTGATCGCCGATTCCATCCAGCGCGTGGCCTCGGACCGGGTAGCAGAGTTCACCACCTCGCTCGTCCCGCTGCCCAACGAGGAGATGAAGGGCCGCATCGTCGGCCGCAACGGGCGCAACATCCGCGCCTTCGAGCAGGCCGCCGGGGTGGACGTCATCGTGGACGACACGCCCGAGGCGGTAACGATCTCCTGCTTCGACCCGGTACGGCGCGAGATCGCCCGCCGCGCCCTCTCTCGCCTGATCCTGGACGGGCGCATCCACCCGGCACACATCGAAAAGGTCCTGGACGACGAGCAGAAGGCGGTGGAGAAGACCATCGTCGAGGCCGGCGAGCAGGCCGCCTTCGACGCCGGGGTGGCCGGCCTGCACCCCGAAATCCTGCGCATGATGGGCCGGCTGAAGTATCGCACCTCCTACGGCCAGAACCAGCTGGCCCACGCCGTGGAGGTAGCCAAGCTGGCCGGCATCCTGGCGGCCGAGCTGGGCGCCAACGTGGAGGTCGCCAAGGCGGGCGGCTTCTTGCACGACCTGGGCAAGGCCATGGACCACAACCAGGAAGGCACCCACGCCCTGCTGGGCGCGGAGTTTGCCAAGCGCTACGGCGTGAACCCGCAGGTGGTCAACGCCATCGGCTCCCACCACCACGAGATGGAACAGGAGAGCGTGGAGGCCGTCATCACCGAGTCGGCGGACGCCATCTCCGGGGCGCGACCCGGCGCACGGCGCGAGGACCTGGAAGCCTACATCAAGCGCATCCGCACCCTGGAAGAGATGGCGACTTCCTTCAAGGGCGTCGGTCAGGCCTACGCCATCCAGGCCGGGCGTGAAGTACGCATCATCGTCAAACCGGAGGAGATCGATGACCTGGAAGCGACCCGCCTGGCGGGCGACATCGCCAAGAAGATCGAGGAGACCATGCAATACCCCGGCCAGATCCGGGTGACGGTCATCCGCGAGACACGCGCCATCGATTACGCCAAATGAGCCGCGCGTCAACGGGCGACCGGAAGGAGCGAGCTGATGCTCGCTCCTCTGTTAATCCACGCATGTCGCCCCTCCGGGAAGCCGAAGATGGAACGCGGATGCCGCGGATCATACAGACTTTCGCGAATTTTTTAGAGTGATCGGCGCTGATCGACAAAATCCGTGTCCTCCGCGTGCGATCCCCACCCGTAAGCCCGGAACGCGGTGATACGGATCAGGCGGAGGAACACAAGAAAAGCGGCCATGGAAAAATCAAGAAGGCGCGAATTCTGGGCGGGCGTGCGGGACGAAACCCCCATTCTGCTCGGCGTCGTCCCCTTTGGGCTGATCTATGGCGCCCTGGCGATGCATGCCAACCTGTCCCTCGCCGCCTCTCAGGCTATGTCGGCGATCATCTTTGCCGGGGCGTCCCAGATCATCGCCGCCCAACTGGTCGCCGCGGGAGCCACCGGGATCGTGATCCTGGTGGTCGTCTTCGTGGTGAACCTGCGCCACGCCCTCTACAGCGCCTCTATGGCGCCCTACATCAAGCACCTGGACCCGGCCTGGAAGCTGCTGCTCGCCTATCTGCTCACCGATGAGGCCTACGCCGTGGCCATCACCCATTACCGCCGGGAAGGCGAGGCGGCCGAACGGCATTGGTATTTCCTCGGCGCCGGCCTGACCCTGTGGAGCTCCTGGCAGGTCAGCACGCTGTGCGGCATCTTCATCGGCGCCCAGATCCCGCCGAACTGGCCGCTGAGCTTCGTCCTGCCGCTGACCTTCATCGCCCTGATCGTCCCGGCGCTCAAAGACCGGGCCAGCGTCGCCGCGGCGCTCGTTGCCGGCCTGGTGGGCCTGCTGGCGATGGGCTTCCCGTACAAGACCGGCCTGCTCCTGGCGGCTTTCACCGGCATCCTGACCGGTCTGGCAGTGGAAGGCAGGCCCAAATGAGCATCTGGCTGGTGATGGTCCTGGCCGGGCTGGCCACCTTCGGGACGCGACTGTCCTTCATTTACACACTCGATCGGATGCGCGTGCCAGGCTGGTTCCAGCGTGCCCTGCGCTTCGTCCCCGCCGCGGTGCTGTCGGCAATCATCCTGCCCGAGCTGGTCACGCGCAACAGCGGCCTGGACCTTTCCTGGCACAACCCGCAGCTGCTTTCCGGAATCCTGGCCATCCTGGTCGCCTGGCGCACCAAAAACGTGATTTTGACCATCACTGCCGGGATGCTTGCCCTGCTGATTCTGCAGGTCCTGCTGAGGGGAGCGTAGACATTCCTCCGAAACTGTACGTACCCAAGTTCCGTTCTCAGGGTTAAGGTATAAAATTTGGTCTGCTGCATCCCTTAGAAAAATGACCAATAAATGGTCGCCCTCCCGGCAGGACACCGGGACGGTGTGAGCCTGTCGAAGGGCCTATTAGAACCAAACCCGGGTTTACCTGTCGGGCTTCGACATGCTCAGCCCGACATATCAAATGCAAGTTATCCGTCATAAAAGAGCGAAAAAACTAATTGTGAACGCCAAGGAGCAGGCATTGAAAAGTGAATTAACTTATAAAAATGGACATGCTTCCACCGGAATGGTCTGGCAGGGGGAAAAAGCCCGTCTGGCTCAGTATAATGAAGACATTACGCACGCACTTCTGGAGCTGGAAAAGCCCGCCTGGGCTGTCGAGGACCAGGGGAGCATCGCCCTGGTCTCCGCCGGGACGGTCGGCCAGGGATGGGAAGGGTTGAAAGTCCTCGGCCTGGCCCCCGCCCTGACGCCCGACCTGCTCGGGGATCCGGGTTTCGGCAAGACCTACGGGACGCGCTACGCCTACTACACCGGGGCGATGGCCAACGGCATTGCCACCGAGGACCTGGTGATCGCCCTCGGCAGGGAGGGCTTGATGGGCTCCTTCGGAGCCGGGGGCCTGAGCCCGCAACGCGTCGAGGCCGCCATCCAGAAAGTCAAGGCGGCCCTGCCGCAGGGACCCTACGCCTTCAACCTGCTCAACAGTCCCAACGAGCCGGCCCTGGAGCAGCGCGCCGTCGACCTGTACCTGCAGTACCAGATGCGGGTGGTGGAGGCCTCCGCCTACCTGGCCCTGACCCCCCCGCTGGTGCAGTACCGCCTGGCCGGACTCTCGCGCGCCGCCGACGGCACGGTCGCAATCGGCAACCGGGTCATCGCCAAGCTCTCACGCCTGGAGATGGCCCAGAAGTTCCTCGAGCCGGCCCCGGCGGAGATCGTCAGCCAGCTGCTGCAGGAGAAGAGGATCACCCCGGAGCAGGCCGAGCTGGCGCAGCGCGTGCCCATGGCAGACGACATCACCGTGGAGGCGGATTCAGGCGGGCATACCGACAACCGCCCGCTGGTGTGCATGATCCCGGCCTTCCTGGCGCTGCGCGACCGCCTGCAGGAAAAGCACCATTTCCCCCAGCCGGTGCGCATCGGCGCGGCCGGCGGGATCGGCACCCCCTACGCCGCGGCCGCCGCCCTGACCCTGGGCGCGGCCTACCTCGAGACCGGCTCGATCAATCAGGCGTGCGTCGAATCGGGCAACTCCGAGTACACCCGCAACCTGCTAGGCCAGGCGGAAATGACGGACGTCGCCATGGCTCCCTCAAGCGATATGTTCGAGATGGGCGTCAAGGTGCAGGTGCTCAAGCGCGGCACCATGTTCGCCATGCGGGCCCAGAAGCTGTACGAGCTGTACACCCGCTACAACGCCTGGGAGGAAGTCCCGCAGGCGGAGCGCGAGCGCCTGGAAAAGACCGTCTTCAAGCGCGACTTTGCCTCCATTTGGGCCGATACGGAGAAGTTCTTCATGGAACGCGACCCGCGCCAGATCGAGCGCGCCAACGCCAACCCCAAGGACAAGATGGCCCTGGTCTTCCGCTGGTACCTAGGGTTGTCCTCGCGCTGGTCGATCGCCGGGGAGAAGGGCCGCGAGATCGACTACCAGGTCTGGTGCGGACCGGCGATGGGTGCCTTCAACGACTGGGTGAAGGGCACTTACCTGGAAGCGCCGCAGAACCGTCACGTGGTCGACGTGGCCCGGCACATCCTGCGCGGCTGCGCCTATCTGTTACGGGTGCGCGCCCTGGAAATGCAGGGTCTGGTCTTCCCGGCCTGCGTGCGCAAGTACGTCCCGGAGGAGCCAGTCACGTAAATTCATCCACCCGCGTGGATGAACGCCGACAAAATGCCCGAGAATTCTTCCCGGGCATTTTCTCGTCGGTCCGAATTGATCGGTGTGTTTCGGTGGGATTTAATTAAAATGCGCGTCGGGAGATCCTTCAACCATTCGGCAGGATCATCACCTTGCGGACCTGCTCCAGCCCACCCTCGATCAGCTCGATCCCGTGCTGCAGCCCTTCCAGCGGCAGGCGGTGCGAGATCAGCCCCTCGACCGACATCCGCCCACTCTTCAGCCAGTCCAGCGCCTGGTAGGAGTTGCGCAGCGAGGTAAACGAGGAGAGCAGTGTCAACCCTTTGCGGAAGATGGGGAACGCCTCCACGGTCATCTTCTCGCCAGAGGGGGGCACGCCGAAGAGCAGGATCTTCCCGCCGTGGCGGGCGAAATCGGGGTGCGAGCCATGACCGCCACGGAACCGGTGGCGTCGATCACGGCGTCGAACGCGTCCCGCTCCAGGCCGTCGAGGTCCGTCAGGACATGATCGGCTCCCATCGTTTTTGCGAAGGCGGCCCGGTCGGGGTTCCGCTCCACCAGGGTCACCTCGGCGGCGGCCCGCAGGCGGACGGCCTGCATCAGCAGCATCCCGATCGGCCCGGCGCCCAGGATGGCGACCCTGGCTGCCGACGGAGGGTCGAGACGCTCCAGGCCGTGCAGCACGCAGGAGAGCGGCTCCATGAAGGCGGCCTGCTCGAAAGGCAGATCCCCGATAGCAAAGACCGACTTCTCCGGCACGCTCACGTACTGCGCCATGCCGCCCGGGCGGGTCACCCCCACCGCCTACCAGTTCAGGAAGAAGTTGTGGCGGTTGTTGAGACAATTGACGCAATCGTCGCAGGCGATGTTGGGCTCGACCGCCACGCGCTCGCCGGCCTTGAAACGGGCCACGCCGCGACCGGTCTGCTCGACGACCCCGGCAAACTCATGCCCGGGGACGATCGGATAGCTGCCCAGGTACTCGCCCCGATAAATATGGACGTCCGTGCCGCAGATGCCGCTGGCCATCACCCGCACCAGCAGCTCCCCCGGCGCAGGCTCGGGCAGGGACAGCTCCCGAGTCTCGATCCTTCCCGCTCCCTGGATGACAGCCGCTTTCATGCACACCTCCTTTTCCGGATGCCTCATTATAACCACGGATAGTCCTGAGGAGTTTGTTCCTGGAGGAACTGATCGGAAAATGCGGGGTTTTATTCATCGTTCTTGTTTATACTATTGCAAGGAAGATCACGAATTTCAGAGCGCCGGTCACCTGGTTTTCTTTAGTTAAACTGTAAGTTGGCGAATCTCGTCATCCGTAGTATGATTTGATCACGTGTGCACATTTATTGCCAGTCTTCTGGCTTCACCCTTGCGGGGCTTCTTTAGCAGCGACAAACAAGACTTGTAACCGTACGGATATCTATCGGGAGAAAAATGGGGCTTTTTGCGATTAAGGCCGAATTGCTGAAAAAAGTATTCATTACCCGAACAGGATTCTGGACGAGGAAGACCAAGGCCACCCTCGCCGTGGATGGGATCTCCTTCGACGTGGGCCAGGGGGAGCTGTTTGGCCTGTTGGGCCCGAACGGGGCGGGGAAAACGACCACCGTGAAAATGCTCTCCACCCTGCTCCTGCCCACTTCGGGAAAAATCACCATCCTGGACCTGGACATCGTGCGGCAGACTCAGGAGGTGCGCAAGCGCATCGGCTTCACCTTCGGCGGGACGCGTGGGCTGTACACCCGCCTGAGCGGCATCGACAACCTGCGCTATTTCGCCGAGCTCTACGGGCTGGACCCCGCCATTACCAACAAACGCATTCCCGAACTGATCGAGGTTGTGGGACTGACGGGTCGCGGGGGGGATCGGGTGGAGAACTATTCGAGCGGCATGATGCAGCGCCTGCACCTGGCCCGCGCTCTGCTTCACGACCCCGAGTTGATCTTCCTCGACGAACCCACCGTCGGCATCGACCCCGTGGGCGCGCGCGAGCTGCGCAAGACGATCCGGGAGCTAAAAGCCCAGGGCAAGACCATCCTGCTGACCACGCACTACATGGCCGAGGCCGAGGAGCTGTGCGACCGCATTGCCATCATCAACAAAGGTCACCTGGTCGCAATGGACACACCGTCTGCACTTAAACAGCGCATCAGCGGGGACGCGCTGATCGAAGTCCTGATGAAAGAGGAAAACTACGCCGCGTTGAAAGAGCAGCTCGAGAAGCTGGACGGCCGCTCCTCGGTCCTGGTGACGGACGCCTCACCGCTCAAGCGCATTTCCATCCGCACGCCGGAACCGGGAGCGGTGATGCAACTGCTCGCGCCCTTCATCAGCCCGGGGTACATCCAGGACCTCGAGGTCCGCAACCAGACGCTGGAGGACGTTTACGTAACCATCATCCAGGGGGACAGAGCATGATCGCACGCTTTTTCCGGCTGCTCGAGCGGCAGATGAACCTCCAGCTGCGCATGCGAACCTTCAACCTGTACAACCTGCTGCTGTTCTTCCTGCAACCGGCGGTCTTCAGCGCCGTGGGCATGATTCTGTCTCGCGCCGCAGGGAATGCGGCTCCCGACCTGGTCTACACCGTGATCGGGGGGGGAATCATGGGCATGTGGAGCGGGCTGGTGTTCACCTCCACCTTCGACATCCGCGCCGACCGGCGCGAGGGGACGCTGGAGCTGATCGTCGGCAGCCCAACCTCGCTGGGAAAGGTCGAGGCCATCCGCACCTTCACCAACGTGGTTGCCGGCCTGGTCAGCATGGCCGCGGCCTTCCTGGCCGCACTGCTGATCTTCAAGTATCCGCTGCAGGAAGCCAACCTGCCCGCGGCGCTCTTTTCGCTGCTGCTGGCCCTCTTCGGGCTGTGGTGCCTGGGGATGTTCCTGGCTAACTTCATGGTCTGGTCACGGCTGACGACTTCCATCGTGGACTTCCTCGAGACCCCGGTGGCGGTGCTTTGCGGCTTCATGTACCCGATCCGGGTCCTGCCAACCTGGATGCAAGCCATCTCTTCGATCTTCCCCATCCGCTGGGCGTTGGAAGGCATGCACGCAGCACTGCAAGGCAGCCATGACGCCGCCCTGCTGGGTCGCTCCTGGGGGCTGGCCTTCGGCGTCGCCCTGGTCTTCCTGGGGCTGGCACGCGTGCTGGAGGGGAAAGTCCACAACCTGATCCGCGTCACCGGGGAGCTGAACTCGATATGATCCAGGGACTCACCCGCAGCCTGCGCCTGTATTTCGTCCAGGCCTGGTACTCCTATCAGGCACTTTTCGCCTGGAGCGTGCCGTTCAACTATTTCGCCAGCAAGTTCGGCTTTCCGTTTTTCACCATGCTGTTGTTCGTCTTCATGGGCAAATTCGTCGGCCTGAAAGACCCGATCTACATCGTGATGGGAAACATCCTGCTGATGCCTGCTGCCAACGGCATCAGCGGGGTTTCGATGACCGTGGGCAACGAGAGGCAGTTCGGCGCTTTGTCCTATTTGCTGGGCAGCCCTGCCCCGCGGGCACCGCTCTTCCTGGGCCGGGCCTTGTTCCACATCCTGGACGGATTCGTCACCGTCGCAGTGGCCCTGCCGGTGGCCATTCTCATCTTTCACCTCGACCTGACCAGGATCAACCTGCCGCTGGCCCTGCTGTGTGTTCTCCTGATCGCCTTCACGACCAGCGGGGTGGGCTTCGTGCTAGGCAGCATCACGTTGGTCAGCCGGGACGGCTGGATGATCACCTCGACGTTGGCGGTGGGGCTGTACCTCCTGGTGGGGGTCAACTTCCCGGTGGCGCTGCTGCCTCCTTTCCTGCGCACGCTCGCCTTCGGCCTGCCCATGACGCGCGGCCTGATGGCGGCGCGCCTGGCACTGGGCGGAGCCGGGTGGTCCGCAGTGGCCCACCTGGTTTATGGTGAGCTGCTGGTCGGGATCATTTACACTGCCCTGGGGTATGGGCTGTTCCGCCTGCTGGAGAGGCGCAGCATGGTCAACGGGACGCTGGATAATTTGTAAATGCGGGGATAGAGATTTAATTTCCCACAAAGGGACACGAATGGCACGAATAGTCCAGACAGGTGGGGTGCGCTGACCAAGTTGGCACGTCGAAAATGCAAACAACATTTCCGACCGGGATGATCCACCGCGAAGATCGTAAAGAGCGTAAAGATCGCTCCGCGGCCTTCGCCCCCTGCGCGGTGAATAAAACCGGTTCTCCTGCCGGATTGGTCTTGACCCCGGGCAGGCGGATTTGCTCTAGTGCTGCCCGGTGAAGTAAATTACCAGGCCGATGATGATCAGGGCGACCAGCACGGCCAGGGCAACCTTGATGGCGCTGTAGGGGCGTTCCCCGTGCACCTCACCGCTGCGGGCGTTGACCACGAAACGGTAGATCTTGTTGCCGTAACGGTACACGCTCAGCCAGACCGGCAGGAGGATGTACTTGTAGGTCGTGCGATCGTACTGCGTGCGCATGTCGTTGATATGCTGCTCGTCCCCGCCGATGTCCCTGCGAATATCCTGCTGGATCGCATTGGCCATGACCTGCTTGGCTTCCTCGAAGCCCGAGGCGATGTCCACCTGGCTGACCTCGGCCTTGAAGCCGCTCAAGTAACGGTTGTCGTAAGAGGCCAGGTTGGCCAGGTCCCACGGCTCGAGGCGGGCCAGGTATTTTTCCGGCAGGGCGCGGCTGGCGGTGATGAGGATGTCGTTGAAGGCGCGGCTGACCCGCCCGCTGACCGAGGTCCAGCGCGTCCTGGTCACCGTCTCGGTTTCACCTTTACTGTTCCTGCGGGTCTCGGTGTAATGGTCGCCGCGCTCGCCCCGGTAGGCGGTCTCGGTTGCGGCGTCGAAGGTCCAGAAGGGAAGGTAGAGGCCGTTGAAGCGGTCGCTGGAGGCGCGCTTCTTGAGGTCGTTGGGCGCGAACCACAGCTTGCGCAGCCATTTATTGAAACCGGCTGCGGCGGCGTCCTTTTCCAGCTTGAATGGCAGGACAGCCTGGGGGTTGGCCACGGTACGGGCGTCTGGCTGGACTGTGAGCAGCGAGCCGCAGAAGGCGCACTCCGACGAGAACATATTCTTCTCCAGGGCAGTCTGCGCGCCGCAGGCCGGGCATTTCACCACATAAGCCTGGCCCTGGGTCTGGGCGGCCTGCCAGCCGGCAGACAGGGCGGCGGAGAGATCGTTTTCCTTCTGAGCCTCGGCGGCGCTGGCCTCCGTCTTGATGTCGAAGGACGAGCCGCAGTGCTCGCAAACCAGGCTGGTAGTGCCAGGCTTGTAGGACAGGCTGGCGCCGCAGTTGGGACAGATGACACTTTTCATATCACTGAGGGGAGTCGAGACATCCATTTTATTCCGCCTTTCAAAGAGGATGTTTTTACTGAAGAACCTGAAAGATTGCGGTTGGTCTGATTCTACCAAAACATGCCTCACGGTGGGTAGGAAATCGGTGCGGGCGCGACGGCTGTCGCAGATGAGAGTTGGACCGCGGAGCAGGGACCACCGCTGCCTGAGATGGGTTGCGCGGCGGGCGAGCAAAAGCGCGATAATGCAATTGACCAAAGCGGGCCATTCCAGATAATCGGTTGTCCAAGTTCAAGGGGCGGGAAGCGATAACCACCCGGGATCTTCTCGCCCCAAAAATGGAATGATCGGGAACGAAGGAATGTCAATCGACCGCCGGAACCGGATTACCTTCGAGAAAATGGCCGATCTCTATGACGAGATCCGCCCATCCTACCCCGAGGAGCTGATCGAGGAAGTGCTCAGTCTGTCCGGGATTCCCTCGGAGGGCCGCATCCTGGAAATTGGCTGCGGCCCGGGCAATGCGACGCTGCCCTTTGCCCGGCGCGGTTTCAAGATCCTGGGAATCGAACTGGGTGAACGACTGGCGGCCCTGGCAGCCAGGAATTGCCATGCCTACCCCAGGGTCGAGATTCGGAACATCTCCTTCGAAGATTGGGAGCCGGAGGAGGCGGCCTTTGACCTGGCACTCTCCGCCGACGCCTTTCATTGGATCCCTCCGGAAATTGGTTACCCCAAAGTCGCCCGGGTATTGAAGGCTTCCGGATGCGCAGCCTTTTTTTGGAATGCGCCCGTCGACCCGGGTACGGATTGGTCGAAAGCAATCAATGCCGTATATCAATCGACGGCACTTGGTGTGAACAACCCCGACAAGGCGTTCACCGAGGAATGGCTGGTGGGGGTGATCAGGGAAAACTTTGCCGACAGCGGCTGCTTTGGCGAGGTAACCGTAAAACGTTATCCCTGGTCGCTGAAACTCGATGCGGTGCAATATCTCAAGCTGCTCCGCACCTATTCCGGGCACCGGGGAGTGGACGCGGCGACCAGGGCGCGGCTCTTTGCGGGAATTCGGGAGGTGATCGAGGGCTACGGCGGAAAGATCATCAAACCTCAGCTGACAGTGCTTTTCCATGCGCGGGTGAAGAAGTGAGAGATTTTCAACCCGCCCGCGTACCGGCCCTATTCCAAGAATCGAGACCCCTCCGTTGACTGGTATTTAAGCAATCATTGGGAAGACCCCAGTCCATAGACTCCCCAGCCCCGCGCTTCGACCAGGTCAATAGAGGTGAGGTCGATCCCTCCCGCTGATCTTGCCACTACGCTCAGAACGTAATCTCCCCACGGCTTCCACCAACCTTGGAAGGTGCCCGCCCCGGCTGCAGCCGCCTCCACCTCCAGATCCTGCCAGCCCTCCCGGGCTTTTTCTCTCTCAACCGATCCCCCAATTTGGATGACCTCCACCTGGCGGGTGTCCCAGCGCAAGCCGACCCCCAGGGACTTGAGCATGGCCTCCTTGGCGGACCAAATCAGGTTGGCGGTCAGGTCACGGGTATCGGCCGGACAGAGGCGCACCTGTTTCCATTCCGCCGGGGTAAAGTAGTCCTCGAGGAACTCATCCGTGCGCGGCTCGACCTTTTCCAGGTCGGCGCCGACCGACACGCCTGCGGCGAGGGTAAGGGCGCAGAAAGCCAGGTTACCGCTGTGGCTGATCGACAGGCTGTGCTGCGGACAGGTCCCATACAAGACATGGAGGTACGGCGCGCCACCCGTCTGGCTGCGGATTTCGAGCGCGGCCGGCTGGCAGCGACTAAAATCCGGCAGACTGCGAGCCAGGGACTTCGCCGCCCAGCGTCCCAGCAGCCACTCGCCCCTGCGCTTGGGAAAGCGCATGGTCCCCAGCTTTTGAAGCTCGGCCGGGGAAAGGAAAGTCTCCGGGGTGCTCAGATCGATCCGGGAGCGCTCGACCACGGTCCAATGGATGGGGAGAGACATTTCGGCGTGAAGCGTGTTAGAAATTCGTCGGGGTGCACCGTCCATGCACCCCGACACTTCATCCCTTGGCAGGGGATTAATCAGGTCAGAACCCCTCGACCAGCTGTTTCAACGGGACGAGCAGCTCCTTTTGCGCCGTATACGGCAGCGGTGTCGTGCGGTAATCCTTCAGTTCGAGGTACAGGCTGCCATCCTCGTCCACCACGCGGGCGTCGAAGGACAGTTGCCCGTCCGCCGACTGCTGCGGCTTGACCTCGGCGTAGATGGCGGCTCCGTTAATGCTGCGCCGGTAAAGGGTCAGGCTGTGGATCGAGCGCGGCAGCGCCAGGCTGCCGGTCTTGCCGATCTCCCAAATGCCGGCGGTCTGGAAACACAGCTCCACCAGCGTCGGGGTGCTCAACAGGTCGTGCGCTTCGCCGGTGAAGGCCGGCAGGTGTTTGCTCAGCTTGCCCAGCAGGGTGTCGCCGGAGCGCTGTACGCCGTCCAGCACCTGGAACGCTGGGCCGTGGAAATACAGGCGATAGATGTCCTCCGGCTTGACCGTGTAAGCCCCGTTCCACTTGGGCGCCTCGGTGGTCACTTCCTCGTGCACCGTCTCGGGCTGCAGATAGACCTTTCCGGAGAAATGGCGCATGTGCTCGACGGCATTGGTCTTCAGCAGGCGGGTCGATTCGAGCGTCACATGGACGACCAGGCCCTCCGGCTCGCGCAACGCCACCACCACCCAGGTGATGCGCCGCGGCAGGTTGCGGTAGAACTTGAAGGGGGCCAGGAACTGGATGTCCTCCAGCCGCGCCACCTCCAGCCCGGTTTTGCCGGAGGCCAGGGCCGATCCGATGTGCCTGGCGGCTACGGTAAACCCTTCGATGCCCATCACCCCCGGCAGGATCGGCGTGCCGTCCATGGCATGGTCGCGCAGGAAAGGCTGGACCTGCGGGTCGAGGTCGGCCTCGAGGGTCAGGCCACGATTGAGGTCGTAGGATGCCACGTGGCTGAGCATGGTGTGGACGGGCTGCCCGGAACGCAGGGCAATGTTCGCCGCGGCCAGGTCCACGCCGCCGTCCGGGCTGAGCGGGTCGAGCAGGATGCCCAGCGAGCCCGCCAGGACAGCCTCCCCGCCCCCGGTCAGGATCTCGGAGAGAACGCGCGGGGCGGCCTCGGCCGGATCGACCATGTCGATCCCGGCCAGCTTCATCAGCTCGGGAATGCTGCCCCGGCTGGCCATGCCCACGCCGGCCCAGGCGGACCAATCGATGGCCATGGCCTTGATCTGCGGGTACTGGTTGCGCATGGCCGAAACCAGCTTGCAGAGCAGGTCGTTGGCGGCGCTGTAATCCGTCTGCCCGGAGTTGCCGAAGCGTCCGGCGATCGAGCAGAATGCCAGCAGCGCCCGGGGCAGGACGCCCTGGGTCTCCATGGCCTTGAACAGATTGAGGAAGCCGTCCGCCTTGACCGCCACCACCTGATGGAACTCATCGAACGGCTTGCTGGCCAGCTTGCGGCTGCGCTCGAGCCCCGCGGCGTGCAGGAACACGTCGATGCGGCCCTCGGCATCGCGCACCTTCTGGACCGCCGCCCCCACCGCGGCCGGGTCGGTGACGTCACAAACAATGTACTCCACCCTGCCGCCTGCATCCCGGATGGTCTTCAGCGTGGCCAGGATGGTGGCGGAGCGCTCCAGTCCGAGCAAGTGCTGCTCCACCTGGACGGGGGTGGCTTTCTTCCCGCCGCTGGACAGGCGGGTGAATAATTCGGCTTTCAAGCCTTCCCGGTCACTCGCCAGACGCGACAGGTCGGGGTCGTTCGGATCGGACAGCGGTGCCCGGTCGAGCAGGTAGAACGTGCCGTGCGTCGCCCGGACCAGGTCGTCGACGATCGGACGGATGATCCCGCCCGAGCCGCCGCTGATCAGGAAGACGCTGCCCTGCACCAGGTCGAAGTTCTTTTGCTCCGGGGCAGGCGCTTCTACCAGGGCGATGCCGAAACGCAGGCCGTCCTCCCGGCCGATCTCCATTGCGCCGGGATCGCGCAGCGTCTCCTCGATCAGGCAGGAGGCAATGGCCGCCGGGGTCGCGGAGGTCTCGAAGTCGACCACCTTGATGAATGTTTCCGGGCGCTCGCGCCCGACGGCTTTGGCGAAGCCGCTGACCGCGCCGCCCATGGGGGCCGAGGCCCCTTCAGCGGAGTAGCCGTGCAGGCCGCCCAGGCGGGTGGCACACACCAGGAAGGTCTCCTCCGGCAGGGTCCGCATGATGAAATACAGGCTGATAAGGCGCACGTCCAGACCGGACTGCCACTCGGCGAGAGTCAGCTTGGATAGCTTTGGCTCGACGTCCAGGGCGGGCAGGAAATACACCCCGTTTATGGGACCCTTCGCCAGCTCGGCGGAAAGCCCCTCGGCGATCTGCTTGGTATCCAAACCGGCGTCCATGCGGACCACGTCGACATTTCGGGCAGCCAGCTTCTTGGCCAACGACTCGCCGACCTCGCCTTTGCCCTCCACGACCAGGACACGGCTGCCTGCACCTAGCGTCACGGATGTTGGCGTGCACAGTTCAAGCCGGGCGCGCAGCGCGGGCATGGGGGTGCGGCGCACCAGGGAGCCGTTTTCAGGCAGGGCAGGGACTTCCACAACATCAGAAACCTCTGAACCCTCTTGAACCTTTGGTGCCTGCTCTTCAACCTTCTCAGCTTTCATCCCACCCGGTTCCCTCTGCGCCTCCTCCATGAAAGTAATCACCTTGGCCAGCGTGTTGTAATCGGACAGGCGCAGGTCGTCGCGCCGGGGGATGTCATATTGGGAGCGGATGGCGGCGAAAAGTTCGGCTTGCTTGACCGTGTCGATCCCCAGGTCGGCTTCCAGGTCAAGGTCCAGGTCGAGCACCTCCGTCGGATAGCCGGTCTTCTCGCTGACCGCCGCCAGAACGAAGGCCTTGATCTCCTCGAAGCTCACCTCAGGGGGGTTATTCGGAGCTTGAGCCGGGACCGGCTCGGCGGGTACGCTCGTCGGGACGGCTGCAGCCGAGGAGACGTTAGCTTCCACCACCTTGGCGACCTCAGGAAGCTTTGTTTCCTCCTTGGCCTGTGCACCAGCATTCTCGACCCTCATCCCTTTAGATACCTTCAAGGACTCGTCCACAAAACCGATCACCTTGGCCAGGGTGTTGTAGTCTGAAAGGCGCAGATCATCGCGGCGCGGGATGTTGTAGTGCGTGCGGATGGCCAGGAACAGCTCGGCCTGCTTGACCGTGTCGATGCCCAGGTCGGCTTCCAGGTCAAGGTCCAGGTCGAGCACCTCCGTCGGATAGCCGGTCTTCTCGCTGACCGCCGCCAGCAAGTAGGACTTGATCTCTTCGGCGGTCACGGGAGCCGTCGCGCCCGGCGCTGCGGCTGGCACCGTCTCGACCGGAGCAGAGGCCAGGGGAACAGCGGGCGCCGGTGCTGATTCAAGCGGAACGGCTGCCGCGGGGGCAGCAGGGACAGGTGCCTGGGTTT
>Ga0335070_10002705_pt1 | contig 20587 bp, 17 predicted proteins | sample Lox_Sample_13_FD_206722 | JGI IMG/M metagenome (GOLD analysis project Ga0335070, IMG submission 206722) | Soil microbial communities from Loxahatchee National Wildlife Refuge, Florida, United States - Lox_Sample_1.3 | ecosystem: Environmental > Terrestrial > Soil > Wetlands | place: USA...
GTTGCCATGACATATTCCCTGGGGATTTCCTGCTCTTCGACCAGGATCGTCGATGTGGAGCGGTACACAGGCTCCAAAAGCACCACGACCCCCGCCGACAGGAGGAAGACCGCAAGGGCCGGCACAAGAAGCGCCAACCGTCGCCTCTTCGCTATCGCGAGGACATCCCCGATCTTTATCGCCTCATTTTGTTTCACAACACTTCCCTCATTTCTCTTGATCACCCTAATGGAACAAGGGGCTCTGGAATAACAGGCGAAGAGAGATCACCTGTCTGTTCGCCGAGGTGTTTGACGCAGGATAGTCGACCTTGGTGTATTCGTAGGACAGCTCCATGGCCATATCTTTCGAGAATTCGTAGCGGAGCGAGGGGCTGACCACCAGAGTCTTCTGGTTGATAACCTGCGAGGAGAATCGTGAAGGGTCGGATTTGAGCGTGTAGTAGGAGGAAGAAAAGAGGGCCGACAGCTCTGAAGCAAGCCGATACTGGGCCGAGAGCGTCACGGCATTGCTCTCGGCTGCACCGTTGTAACCGGTCGAGGTGCTGAGACTCCTCGTGTAAGCTAGAGCGCCATTGACGTATTCACCGCCATAATTGAGCGAGGCCTTTCCCCACCATCCCCAGCCTGAATTAGTCCGTTGTTCCGTGACCACGTGGTAGCCAACGGGGATCTCCAGGCCGTCGATGTCCAAAAAATCAGGTACCAACTGACCTACAAGCACGGTGGACCTTACGTAAATGGGTCCAATGTCGGCGCTTACACTCCAGAGTTCATCAATCTGCCGTGAAAAACCCACTGTACCCGCGATATTATCGGTCCGGGAAGTGCTGGAGAAATAATGACCGTACCCGGCATTCAGTCTCCCCTTCACCGAGGGGAAGTACTCGCTGAGATCGTATTCGAGCCCTGCGTTCAGATTGTGGGACGTATCGTTACTGCTCGTCGCATTTTCAAAATGGTCCCTGGCGTAGCTATAGGAGAGTTGCGCTGCTGCCTTTTCGGTAAGCCGATAGTCAGCGGACAGGGAAGAAGTAATACGGTCCCAGGGAGACTTTGTCGTCACGATGCCGGTACTCCCCGTAACGAGGGCCGGATTGGGAAGCCTCACATAGGACGCTTCGGCTGAAATGCCGAGCAGGGGCGTGACGAGGTACCGCAGTCTTCCGCTGTAGGTCTTATTTGTCGCGCTGAGGCCCTGGTTTTCGGCATATTCGAGCCTGTCGAATCGAACAAGCAGATCTCCATCGAAACGCCCTGTATGGTCGACGATTTCCAAACCTGGAGAGATCGTGGTGATGAAATCATCCTTCATATCGCTTGCCGCCAGCAAGATGTTCGTATTATATTCCTCTTTGACCGTGATTGACGGAACAATGCTGAAGTCGTCTCCCCATCCGGGCGCCGCGCATGACAGGAGCAAGAGGATAGAAAGGAGTACGGGCACATAGAGCATCAGGGGATGACGACAATGTCGCCCCGTTTGAGCATGATGTTCCGATCGAGCCGCTTACCTTCGACAACCTCGTCGTATTCAAAGGGAAAGATGACGGTCTCGTGGTCTTCCTGCCGGAATATCTTAATCTTGTTCCTCTTCGCGAAGATATTGAGACCCCCGGCAGTGGCGAGGGCCTGCAGGACATTGACATTGGTATTCATGATGTACCGGCCGGGCGCGTTGACTTTGCCGATGACGTAAATGATCATGCTGTTCACCTGCTTGACCTCAACTGACAGCGTCGTCCCCGGGACATAACGGTCGAGCCTCTTTTCCATCTCTTCTTTGACGTCGGCTACGGTCCTCCCCTCAACACGCACTTCTCCGATCAGAGGGAATGAGATGGCCCCATCGGGCCGCACAATGCACGACCGCGTTAAAGCCTCATCCTTCCACACGGCAACATCAAGCACATCTCCCGGCCCTATGAGATAACTCGACGCATCGGGCGCCCCTTCCGTCGGAGACGTTTCGGGGGTTGCCGCTGCCTCGGACCCCGGGGGAGCGGAGATATCTTCGCCTCCAGCCCGCGACAGGACCGGAGAGGAGGCGACGAGGGTCCCGGCCATTATGAGAGTCAGTACTATCCGAAGCATTCTCGTTCGTTCCACGACAGTTCTCGTAACGCAGCTTGCGCCACAGTATTCTTACGATGGGTCTCTTGCCGTACTAGTTTCGCTGACTGAACATGCTAACCCAAAGGTCATTACCGTTTTATTACACTTCTGTTAAGATTGTGTTTCAGGCAGGGTCGAATCGGCAGTTCGCCTGGAGTGCTTCAGTGGCAGAAAGCCTGAATCAAGATCAAACGATCATCCCTCGATCCAGGCTTTCCGATGCTAAGGACTTCTCAACTCATTTTCAGATGTGCTAACGGATCCCTGCCATGGTCTTCTCAGCCTCCTCCTTGCCGGGGAAATCGGTCTTTGAAGCGAGTGCAATCTTCAGATATTCCTTCGCCTTCGAGGCGTCGCCGGCGCGGCTATATGCCATACCCAGATGATAATTGATCGAGGGGTTCCCAGGGGCCTTCTCCTGCGCCTTAGCGAGTAGGGCAACGGCCTGATTCAGATCACCCTTCCGGTAGTTGATCCAGCCGACGGTATCCATGACAGCGGGATTGTCAGGATTCAGAGATTTCGCCTTCTCTGCGAGGAGAAGAGCCCGGTCGAGGTCTTTCCTTCCTCCGCCGTATTCAGTCAAGAGGTACGCGAGATCATTCGCAGGCGACCACAGCTCCGGATGGGTGCGCACGACATTCTCAAGTTCTGCGATTGCCTTGTCCCATTTTCTTTGTGCCATGTAACAGGCGCTCAGTTTGACATAGCCCAGGGGATGGTTGGGCGCCAGCCTCTCTATAGCAGCGTATTCGGTCTCTGCCTTTCTGAAATCCCCTGCCCTCATCATGAGGTCCCCCAGGTCGGCCCTGACTTCAAGGTCTTTGGGATTGGCAGCAAGAAGCCCGCGATATTGGGCTTCGGCATTCTTGAAATCTTTCTGGACCCCGTAGAGGCGGGCCATTGCGCGGATCACATCCCTTGAACCGGGCGCGATCTTCAATGCATCCCGGAGGGTGTCGAAGGCAAGATTCATCTCCTTATTCACGGCATGAGCTTCGGCAAGACTGATGTATCCCGGAATGAATTGCGGGTTGTCGCTGATCACGGTCCGGAACGATGAAACTGCCTGCACCCCTTCCAGCTTTCTGAGATGGATGGTACCCTTCAGGTAATTTGCATCGAGGTTCTTCGGGCTTTCCTTGAGCACCTCATCGAGATATTTTGTTGCTTTGTCGATTGCCTGCCGGGCAAAATAGATTTGGGCAAGAGAATTCTTCGCATAGAGGACCTGGGGATTCGCCGAATCCTTCTCCAGCTTCAGACATTCCTGAAGTGCAGCGATGGCTTGATCAGGGCGGTTGGTACTCACATACAGCGCGCTCAGGGCAAAGCGAATCCGGAAGCTTTTCTCGTTCACGCGGATTCCTTCTTTTAACTGCTGTTCGGCTTCGGCCGGTCTGTTCCTCGTATTATAGAAGTCTGCCGTCTGGACCCATCGTTCCTCCTTTTTCGGATCGGCCGATACGAATGATTTCAGCACGTCCACAGCCTGCTGTTCTTTGCCTGCATTCCAGTAAATCCCTGCGAGCGTAAGATGATGCCGGGATGCCTCAGGCTCCAGTTTGACGAGCTTCTGCATAACGCCCGCTGCCTCATCGGTCCTCTTCGTTTTCAGGTAAAGGTCTGCAAGGGCCAGGTGGAGAGGCACCGCCTTTTCATTGAGCTTTATACCCTCGAGCAGTCTCTTTTCGACACCCTCCGTATCTCCCTTCTGCGCGTAAAGAGAGCTCAGGAGCAGATAGCCCTCCGGTTTTCGGATATCCCGTCCCACAACGGATTCCAGGAATCGACGGGCCTCGTCATTACGCTTCTTCTTCACCAAGACAGCCCCTTTGAGAATAAGGGCATCCTCGTCTTTCGGTTCGCCCTTCAGGACGAGTTCAACCTTATCCATCGCCTCGCCTGTCTTCCCTGCACCTAACAGAAACCAGCCGAGTTGTATCTGGGCGCCGGCGTGCTGCGGCGAGAGTTCTACGACTTTGGAAAAACTCCCGTACGCGGCCCTGGGGTCTCCTGATTTCAGTGCGACGAGCCCGAGCATGTAGTAAGCGTCAGCATACTTGGGATCGATCTGGACGGCATTCTTAAACTCCAGTCCGGCTTTCACATAATCCCCTCTTTCATACAACGCCTTGCCCTTGCTGTAAAACTTGGCCTTCTTTTCCTCCGGCCCGCCGCAGCCCGACAAAAGCGCGACAGCAGTCAGCATCATCGCCACTCCGAGCATCATTCTACGCTTCATGAACATGAGATCTCCTCCTTATTTTGCTTGCTGTGGAGGGGCGTCTCCTGAAGACCGGCTAGGCACACAGGCCTACCCCTCCAAGACATCGTTCTTTGCTATAATCCCGCTCCGCCCCTTATAGCGAGGAGTGTCAGGGCCAGCAGGGTCGAAGCTGTTAAGGCATCGAGTCTTCCCCGACGCTCGGTAATCAGGACTTCATAACTGAATAACAGCACGATGATCTCTACCGCGAGAAGTCCCAGGTGGTAGTTCTGGATCGACTGGTCAGGCAGATTGGGCACGACAACGGCGATGAAGATAACGAGAAAGTCCATGGTCGTCATCCTGAATGCCTTCGTATTATTCGCGTATTTCACCGAGAGAAGAACGAAGAGCGCCGTCAGACCGAAGGAGAGATGATACAGGGTGAACATTATTTCGCCGTGCCAGGCCCCTCTGCCTTCCCGAATGAGGTAGAGGACAAGGGGGACAGTCAGATAGACCACAAACCTCAGGCAGAAACCCATCTGCCCCTTCCAAAGGAGCCGAACCGCTACGATGAGCAAAGAGAAGCACACGGCGATGAAAGAGACATATCCGGGGATATTTGCAGGAAGAAGGCAGGACAAGAGAAGGAGCACCGGAACGATTATACTCGAGAGGGCGAATGATATCCTGGTAATCCAGTTGTCATCCCTGATTCTTCGCAATCTCCCCCTGATCATCTGACCGATCACCGGATGCCATGAGAAGCGATACCCTTTCCTGCCGGCAACGGCAAAGGCGCTTATGACGACTGCGGAAAAAACGGCATACGAGATAACAAGCGCCCAATCCGAGTAATACTTGAAGAGGATGGCTGAAACGATCATCGCCGCCTGGACAAGATAGATCGCGAAGACCGCCTCGGTATGTGAAAGTCCGAGGCCCATGAGCCGGTGATGAAAGTGGTTCTTGTCCGGAGAGAAGGGAGACCTGCCCTCTCTTATCCGTTCCGCCATAACGGTCAGCGTATCGAGGATGGGAAAGCCGAGGATGATCAGCGGCAAGACGGGGCTGAAGGGCGTGTCGCCCTGGGTAACCTTCATTGCAAGCACCACCGACGCAAACCCGAGGAGCTGGCTTCCTGTATCGCCCATGAAGATATTCGCAGGATAGGTGTTATAGCGGAGGAATCCGAAAATCGCGCCTGCCAGTGCCAATGACAGAAGGATAACAACGGTATTCCCCTGAATATGGGCAAGATATCCTATACAGCACAGTACGAGAAGGGAAATGCCGCCTGCCAGACCGTCCAGGCCATCGGCCATGTTGACGGCATTTGTGACACCAACAATCGCGACGAGAGTGAAGGGGAAAGAAAACCACCCAGGCAATTGCATTCCGCCAGGCAGGAGGCTTCCCATGGAGTCTATCCTGACGCCTCCGAAGACCACGATGATCACTGCCGCGAGGATCTGTCCGGCAAATTTTGTCTTGTATCCAAGTCCTTTCATATCATCAACGAAACCGAACAGCACAAGCGTACCCGTCGATGCCATGAAGGCCCTCACAAATTGATCCGACGGCATCCAGATGATGATCGGAAGAAAGGCTCCGGCAGCCATCGCCAGACCTCCGATCCTCGGCACAGGTCGCACGTGTACCTTTCGCGGGTTGGGGAAATCAACCATTTGATACCTGGTTGCCAGCTTCACCGTGATCGGCATCAGGCTGACGGTGATGAACACCGACATCAGCAGGGTCGTTGCGTATATCATGAGGCTTACCGCAGGTCCTTACCGGGGATGAACCCTTCCAGGACCGGCACGATCTTTCTCGTGAAAGACTGCAGACGCTCTTCGGCATCCTTCATCCCCTCTGAATCGTATACCGGCGTTATCACGCGTACCAATGCGCCGTCTGTCCTCTGCTTCGTCAACGCGTCCCAGAATGTGAACAGTTTGAGCTCGTAGAGCTTTGTGAGCGTGCGGCCCCGCTGAGGGAACCAGTAGTACGTGAGTTCCCTCATTCCTGCCTTTTCCATATAAGCCCTGCTCACCGGCAGTGAAGACCCGCCATCATTGAGGGGAACGGTTACTGCACCGGCGTCCTTGAAATCCCAACCGCTTCCCGGGAGACAGGATTCCGGCGAATGAATTGACTCGCCCTTTCGCTGGTCCTGGTAGTAGGCAACGTAGAAGTTCACCGTCTTACCTTGCGGATTTCTGTAATTCGCGATGATATAATCACTAAAGTTCAAGGCATTTCGAAACTGCGATTCCATCTGTTCGCTGGTCCCCTTCCATTCCCCGACCTCCATGGGAAACTCGTTGAAGGGTTTACTGACCGGCACCTTTTGACGGAACTCTACACCGTGGGAGAATCCGAAAGTCAGCAAAAGCATCGCCATGCTGACGATGAATTGAGGGAGGAGGAGTCTCTTCACCGTTGATGCCTCTTTGTCCTGGTTTTCGGGGGTGACGGACTCCACCGCCCCTGCATCCGCGCGTACATGCACCAGTGCATCTCCACTTCCGGCATCCCTCGGGGGCAGTCTCTTCAAGACCCACATCCCGGCAAGGAAGACAGGAAAGGCTGCCATGAAGACGAGCCATCCGGAAAAGCCATGGAAGAAACCTTCTGCTGCGGCCGGGCCGACAATACTGTATAACATGCCGGTAAAGGCGATTCTGAAACTGTTCATGAAGATCGAAAGCGGCAGGGACAAAAGGAACAGCGCCGTTTTCTTCCAGATATGGCCCTTAAACCAGTATGCAATGAGGAGGCCGATGAGCATCATAGGCACAATATACCGGAGACCGCTGCAGGCGTCGACGACCTGAAGCCGGGTGAACCCGAGGTCGATGATGTTGCCCTCGCGATATACGGGCATTCCTGCTGCCTGGAGCATCCAGGCGCCCAACTGGGACGAAACCATCTTTGCCCATAGGGTAACGCGCGTGTAGACAAACGTCGGCAGGGGGAACATCGCAAGCATCACCACGAACGGGAATGCAATGCTCTTCATCTTGTCCCGGCCTATATGGAGCCACACAATCCCGATGATGACAAACCAGAGCGACACATAGAGCGTAGTGTACTCCCCCCCCAGTTCACCCAGCCAGAAAAGAAAGATACCGATGCAGAGGAGCGCGAGCCCCTGCCAGGAAGGAGAGGAGGGGAGCCTGCCGAGCTCCGCCCGCTTTTCCCATATCAGGTAGAGCACAATGAAAGGAATAAACCAGCAGTATGAGTACTCCTCTCCCGACCATTGAGAATACAGTTCCTTTAGAGCCGTATAATAGACGAGAAACAGCACGACAGCATAACATGTCGCCTTCATCCAACCCGCAGGGCTGATCGAGATTCCTTCGAATGCTTTCATTACTGTGTTCCTTCCCAACTATCTCTTTCTCTTCACAAAAACTGAATAACCTTAGATAACGGCTTAAGATATGTTGTCCAGGGATAAGGTCGTAATCCGTTGACCTCCCATGCGAGGCGGTCCATTCGATTCGCCATTAGCCGGTTCTTCAGTGATACGTTGCTCACTCCACCTGCGCGCATCCTGACAAGGACCTCCGGTATATAAGAAGTGGTGATCCTGCATTTGACCAAGAGGCGAAGCATCAACTCATAATCAGCGGCAGAGCCGAGGGTTAGTCTAAAGGCACCGTATTTCTCGTAAACGGACCGCCGGACAAAAAAGGTCGGATGAGGAGGCATCCATCCCCAGTGAAACCTTCGGTCATGATAATAACCGGACTTCCACTTTCTCACAATTCTCGCTGTGTCAGCCGGGTCAAAATAGACAAGATCGCCATAACAGGAGTCAATGCCGACCTGCGACAATACCTGAGCGACCTTCTCAAGTGTATCCAGGCCGGCGTAGAAGTCGTCCGAATTCAATATGCCGATGACATCTCCAGTGGCCAGTTTAATTCCCTTATTCATGGCATCATAGATGCCGCTATCGGGTTCTGAAACTATCGTTGCGACATGGGGATATGATTTGACAATGTCTAATGTGCTGTCAGTCGAGCCGCCGTCAATAATCAGATGCTCGACTTCGATACTTTGATCATGGATGGAAGCAAGACAGTCACCGATAGTCGCCTCGCTATTCAAAGTTGCAGTTATTATAGATATTTTATGCAACGGCTGACTCTTTTATTAAGTACCTGTATTTTCGTGTAATTTCCATTTCATAGCGGGCCATAAAAAGACACATATCAAGTCCTGCATTTCCGTCAAGAAAGCCCCGCTTCATTATATACATATAAAAGAACCTGAACAGCCACCGGCCGGGCAAATAGGGCCAGATCCTTTCCTTTATTGCCCTGCGCCTTTCAAGTGTATTACCAAGGAAAGACGGCCTCAGACCTCCGGTTGATTGCCCCAAAACAGTCTTCACCATCTCCCGCGCTTCGAGCTCCGCATATTTCAGATGTTTCTGCCATAAATAATCTCGACCCCGCCGATCTTCATGACGCATCTCGTTTTCAAGGTATCCGACGGGACCATCGACCACCATGTGTTCATGAACATCGCGATCCTCGTACCTTGCCCTGCCATGCCTTATAAACCGGAGGTTCCAGGACGGGTAGTAACCGCAATGGCGAATTCTCTTTCCTCCCCAGACAAAATATCGGTTCACATGATATCCGGCGTTCTTCGTGGAAACCTTTCCCGAAGCTATGGCGATCAACTCATGACGCAATAACGGTGTTATTGCTTCATCAGCATCCAAGATAAACACCCATTCGGCCTTGATCGGCAGATTGCACAACCCCCAATTCTTCTGGCGGGCGAATCCTTCCCATTCATGGTGTTCGAAAATAGCGCCGGATCTTTCGGCAATCTGTCTTGTCCTGTCGCTGGAACCCGCATCGAGGACGAAGACCTGGTCTGCAAACGAACAGCTTTCGAGGGCGTAGGGGAGGTTTTTTTCCTCATTGAGCGTCTGAATCAAGAAGTCTATGTTCGTATTCATGGCTGACTCTTTAGGACGCGTTTCTTTATCGCCTTCGCAGGATTTCGGGCAACGATGTCCCAGGAAACACCATCTCTTACAACCACTGCCCGTGCGGCAACTATGGCCCCTTCGCCCACAGTGACTCCCGGACCGAGAAAACTGTCGGCACAGATCCAGGCCTGATCCGCAACATTGATCGGGGGCTTCAGGAGTGGCAGGTCTGGGCATGTATAATCATGCGTGCCGGCGCAAAGATGCGCTCTGTGCGAAATGGTCGCTCTTGAACCGATCGTAATCGTTCCCAAATTATAGATATATGCATGCTCTCCGATGCTTGACCAGTCACCTATGACCAGGTTCCAGGGCATATAGATGGTGGCCGTTTTGTATTTATGGACATGTCTCCCAAACTCAGCACCGAACAAACGCAACAAGAAATTGCGCCAGCCGAAGGAAATTCTAGGACTGAAGCGAAACAATGGAGTAACCATTCCCCAGGCAACCCTAAGCAGCATTTCCTTATTTGAATAGTTCGACGCCCTGCGGTTGTCTACTATATCGACTTTTTCCGCAGTCACAGGAGACCTTTTCACGCTAAGATCGGATGTTTGATAACTTCGGCCGATGCGACGGCATCAAGCACACCATACTGGAGAAAGGGATATCCGGGTATGTGGAACTGGCAATCTCAAACGTTCCTTCTCACATCCAACGCCTACAACGTCGGTCCCAGCACATTGGTCTTCACCGCCTCAAGGGGGATAAAACTCGCATGACGGGACCTGCTTGAGTGCGGCCGCGCTGAAGACATAGTCGACTCCGGTCATGGCGTTCTTAGTACTACCATAATCACGAACGTCGCCGATGTAGAATTTCACTTTGTCGTTCTTCAGCTTGATCCTGAGGTCTTCCTGCTTCTTTTCGTCCCTGCTGAATATCCTGATTTCCCGTATCTCCGAGTTGAGAAAACGGCGCAGCACGGCATTGCCGAATGTGCCGGTCACTGTCAATGTTTTGGCTCAACGCTCAACGGTTGACAAACAGTCTTCAGGGCTTCGTGCACTGCGCTAACCAAAATCTGGCAAGCGACGGCCAGCGCGGTGCAGATCGCTGAACTTGAAGACCGTATCCGATCTGATAGATGGATCTAATGAACTTGTAAGCGCCCCATTGTCGCAATAGATAACATGAAGCTTTGAGCGTCACCTGAAGCGGCCAAAACGGTAATGGGTGGGGGATGTACGCTTGACCATAACAATTGTCTACACGAAAGTATTGGGACAGCACACCAATAAACTCCTTTTTACTATACTCACGCAGGTGAAAGGGATGGTTAGGGCGTCCGCGAAGATAATAGAGCGTGCTAAAGTGGCGATCAGGGGTGGAAACAAATAAGGCTCCCTCGGGCCGTAGTACACGGTAAAGGGTTCGCAGGTAAGCACCTACATTGGGCAAGTGTTCAATAGTCTCAAATGAAACTACAAGATCAAAAGTATCATCGTCCACTGTTTCTAAGTATTCGGCATTATCGACCAAGAAATGAAGATTGTTTGCTGCGTAATTAGCCTTGGCATAAGCTACGGCAAGATCGGAAATATCAAAGCCGCTGACTCGCTGCGCCCCTGATTTTGCCAACAGGGCAGATCCATATCCTGATCCGCATGCAATATCACCCACCACCTTGCCGACGACCAGCGGCGCAATGAATTTGTAACGTTCCATATGCTCAATTTCGACGATCTCTTGCGCATGGCCTAGTGTCATCCGTTCGCAACTTTCGAGCTTATTGTGAGAATCATTGTTATTTTTCATAACCCTTCTGATTTAAGAACAAATGATTGTAGCGTAATCGAACCGGACGGCAACTAAATCCGAAGGAACGGACATATTTTGCGGCAAAGGCCACGTACTGTTTGTTTAGTGATTTCCTTCGTACTGGAATAGTTCTTGCTTCCATGGCCGGCGATCCCTCTATATTTGGGCTCCACCGGGAAACGGCAAATAACTGTATTGCCTCTTTCAAGAGGCTTAATTGCCCGATAGTAATTCTCCTCCATCGAAAATTGCCCGGCAATATGGTATTCTGAAAGCATTGACAGGTTAATCTGAAAAAATTCTTTTGTAAATACAATAAATCTGGTATCACAATAACGTCCAGGATAAGGCAAGTGGAGCCACTCATAAAGCGGATGGTCGCGAAAGTCACACAACAATTCTATCGGCCCTCTTATTCTTTGAAGAATTTGCGAAATATTAGAAAGAAAGATTCTACCTGTCATTTTTGCAACATATCTGGTTTTGAGTGCCAGAGCCGATAATTCCAATGCACTCCCAATGAGATGATGTTCCCCCCAGCCTTTGCCGAATTCTCTCGGGTAATCATTCATGTCCAGAGAAACAAATTCAAGTTCCTTGCCGTAGGGATTCACTTCACTGACCTTCCTTATCTCATCTAGCGGCCATCCCGAATTCTCAACAAATACTATTCTGGATACCTTCTGATGATTTGTAATATAGTAATTCAATGCAGCCTTGTAGTCGGAAATACGGCGCTTAACGTCGAGGATAGCATCCGGCATGCCTTTTGGGTTGATGCAGGCGGACAGCAGCAATAGCGTGTCTTTTATTATTGGGTCGTTTGGGTGCAAATCTGGTTTTTCCGTCATATGTGAGCAGTGTCAAGTCCTACTTAATCAGCTCTCTGACTGACTAGGAATGGATGCGACGCGCATGCATTCCACAAATTCCGCGTTTGCGGGAAATCTGTGCCTGAACTCTTGCAGAGAAAGCCAGATCAGTCCCTCAGCCATCGAGAAAAGCATACGGTTCGTCCGTTCCTAACCCATCTGCATCGACTTTTCAAACCTTCTCTCCATCGAGAGACAGATCGTCAAGCCCCCAGTTGAGCTACACTATGTAGTTCCTCAACCACGTTTACGGTTTCATTATGAAATCGGGCTTCGGTCCGTCGCCCAAGACCCAGGCGTACACGTTTGCCATGTCCCTTCCGATCTTAGTCCATGAATACCGATCGGCAACCAGTTTGCGACCACGTTTACCCATTTCGCAGCGCTCCTCATCTGTTAAAGCAATCGCTGACCGCAATGCTTCGGCCAGGGGCTCAACGCCTATCCGTATCCACCAACCGCAATTATGCGTTTGAAGTTCCTGCCAGGGAGCTCCGGTAGTAGTTATAACGGGTACTCCGCAAGCAAGGGCTTCAGCAACCACAATGCCGAAGTTTTCAGAAAATGTTGGCAGGACAAAAATATCCGCTCTAAAGAACCAATCCCACTTTACTATATCGTCGACCGAACCGATCAACTCGAAACTGTCCTGCACCCCCGCCGCATTGATAGCCTTCACTACCTCTGCTTTATGGCCGCGTTCATCGGGGCCGGCGACTACAATCTTCCATCCAGGACCCTTAACCTGCCGCCAGGCGCTGACGAGATTAAGCAAACCTTTCTTAGGATGAATCCGTGATAGAAAAAGGATTGTCTTCTTCCCATCAGCCGACCTAGTCTTCTCTCGACAGAGCGGCATTGTAATCCCGTTGGGGATTATTGCTACAGGCTTACGTAACCCGAGCTCCAGAATATTTTCTGCCTCCTGTTGCGATGTTGCATGAAAGAGGTCAACGCAGGCAAGATCGTCCCGCTGGTAAAGAAGCCACGCAAGTTTCTTCTTAAATGCCTTATGATTGATTGCCCACGGCTCAAGCATCCCGCGCGGGCTTACGACCAGAGGGATTCCGGTCCTTTTTGCTACCCCGATCGCCGCATGGTTATTTAACAGCCAAATCCCCTGATCGTGGATAACCGCCCTCCCGGCATGTTCTCTCACCCAGCAGGACAAGTCCTTTCGCATTCGTCGGACGGCCCTAAATATGCCGAGTTGGGATCCATTAAATGAATAATAATATATTGAATATTTGCCATTACCCACGGCCCGCGCGTCACTGGTACGCAGGCAAGTCAACAGGCGGACGTCAATCCCGTCCATTGAGCCCAAGTGATGCGCAAGACTCGGCACAGACCGTGATGGTCCTCCGGATGCCGCGTCAATCCCCGCTATGGTGATAAATATATCCATCCTTCCCTTTCTCAAATTAACCATCTTACAACCAGAGTTGATACCTTACTGGACCGCCATTTTTTCCGAGAGAAGCCAATCGGCGATTACCCTCGCCCTTGCGTCATAACTGTAGGCAGGCACGCACCTGTTGTATGCCCGTTCGACCATCTCTCTTCTGATATCATCACGGACGAGATAGTACTCGATTTTTTCGAACAACTCCTCGATATTTTTGAACACATCGATCTCGACTCCCGGCACAAAGAGCTGCCGGACTTCCTCATTGTCCACATGGAGCATAAAACCCTTGCAAGCGGGTATTTCGAATGTTCTGGTAGACACACGGTCATACCATCCCGAGCTATCGGTAATGCCCATATGGATTCCAAGATTTATTTTTGCGGAATGGATAGCCGCCGCATAGTCCCTACCGTAAACGGGACCACCAGTTACAGATTCTCCAAGAATTGTACTGCAATGAGCATTTTGCCAGCGGTTGCCGAATATTTTTATTCTCAGCCTTGGAAATCGCCGCTTGACTGAAAAGAGCCATGATTCCTTCTCCAGCGAGTGGTTTCCGATATAAAGGATATCCGTATTAAAAAGGGGGGCTGACAGATCGGGAGGCGCGTGCACACCGGTCATATATCCATGATGCAGGAACTGGACCTTATCCGGACCGAGTCTGTCTTTTAGGTAATCGACGTGGAAAGACTTTGTCGTAAAAATCCTGTCGTAGCCGCACAGGATTGATTCATCAAACCCTGGATATGACATCCGGCAGTCGGGGAAATAATTCACCGCAGGCACACAATCTTCAGCTATAACTTTCAGTGTTGCCGGACTAATGAAACTGCCTTTCACGGTGAGAAACAAATGAGGCCTTGAGGCTATTACGGTCGAAATAATATCATTGTTATATCGACGCACAATGAACGGCCGTAGAGCCCGTCTTACAATTCGTTCAATTTTAGACTCCTGCCCGGAAGATCGACTCAACGCCACTTCGCGCACGCTCCATCCCAGGGATCTAAATCCGTTCGCCAACCCCAACGCCGTGGAGTTATAACGAAAATCTCCGGCAATGACGATAGATGTCTTCTCTTTCGACCCTGCATTCATTGCATCATCGCATCACTGAATAAACCGCATTCATAAATCCTCTGACGCTTGCGGAGATGTTCAATTCCTTGGCGATCTTCAGAGACTCATCTTTCATACGATCATAAAGTTCCTTATCGCTGGCCAAGCGCTCGATAGCGTAAGCCACTGCACGGGTGTCTCCACAGGAGCACACGATAGCGTTCTTGCCGGGACGAGCGACATCCGTTGCGCCGATGGTTCCGACCTTGTCGCTTAAGATAAGAGGAAGGCCTGATAATATCGCCTCTGAGTTGCAGAGCGGGTGCGCGTCGACATCTGAAACATGTGCGAGAACGTCCGCCATAACGTAATAATCGGGTAATTCATCGATATTGACGAACCCGGCAAACCTGCAATTTTCACGTGCTCCCTCGCACTGTTTCTCTAATAAATCCCGGATAACCCCGTCTCCAACAAAAACAGCGTAAACCGCTTTCCCATTATTTCTTGTACCCTTCAGCAATCTCAAAGCCTCAATCACATCTCCGGGACGCTTGTATTCAACCAATTTGCCGACAACTAATACGACGAAAGCAGAAGCAGGTATCCCAAGCTTCGTTCTCATTTCTTTGCGAATCGAGTCTCTGTTTTCCCTTGACTTCTGAATGGCGTCCTCATCGAACGTAAAAGGGGTCCGAAACATTCGCCGTGCAGAAACGCCATAATTCCTGAAATACGCTTCATTATTTTCTCCGACGGTCAAGAAGCCGGAGAAAAGGGAAAAGAACGGCCGCAAGACAAGTTGCTTCAGGAAACGCTTCAAAGGCTTGCGCATTCTGAGCAACTCACTGTCCGACCAGATAAGGACGGGCACTCCGTGCAGTCTGCACCAGAACAGAGCCCTAAGAAGTGTTATCTGCGCATATCCGTGCAACTTCACGATATGGGGCGAGAACTCTTTAAGCACACGAGAAATGCTTGGATTATTGACCGATTGAAAGCCCGTTCCATTAATTCTCGAGGCTTCTGGGAGAAAAACATGTTTATATCCGGAAAGCAGGTCTGAGTGCCAGGTGATCTCAACTCCCATGCCTTTATCAAAATATTTCCGGACGCCTATGTCCGAGCAATAAATAACTAACAGATCAAGGAACGGCTGTTTGGCCAAAGCACGGTATAAGTGGATGAAATGCTGGATAGGATGGGAAACTACAATTGCTACACGTATCTTTTCAGTCACAATTCATTTTCCCCTGTTTTTAAACATGATATGAAGAATCAATATAATCCCCGCCGATCTCATGAAAAGTATGTTTTGCTGCGTATAGCCTGTCTCGAACCGTATAATGAGCAGATAGATGGCGCTCACCAGAATCAGCATCCTCGAGACCGTTGCCTGTCCCCCCATGGCTGCACTGCCTCCTATGCCGCCCCAGAAAACGCCTGTGCACATCATGCCGACAAATATGCCGGCCCATCCAAAGTTCCAATACATCTCGCCAATGAACGAAGTCGAGATGTAGGTATTGGGATCCAAAGATACATGAAATTCACGGTTGAACAACTGCCCTACGCTCACCGTCGGCTTCCCTGGCCAGATGAGCCTCGGCACAAAAAAAACAGGTAGTTCCGCAAAGGTGTGTCCCCCCTGAAACTTCACGCTGTGGCCGGTCCTATTGATTATCATCTCCATTTGGGTCTTCAAATTAGTGCGCCCCGCAATAGACTTGATTCCACCAGCAAACCCGCCTGTTTTACTATCCTTTTTCATAGCTTTATCGAACAGATCCTCAGACCTTTTCAGCGATTTTGAGACTGATAACTGGTGTTCTCCTAGAACCGTCCGATAGGCATATGCGAGGGGGAAGAAAAAAACCAGGACGACAACTGCGACTATCAGCCAGCGAAGAGGTATCCGTCCGTCGTAAAGCCAAGTCGTGACCAGAAAGATTGCAATGAAGGAAACGCCGATTTCTTTAGAGTTGAGCAGTATGCCAATCGGCAGCTTGACAGCCGCCAGAGCCAAGACTACAAGCAACAGCCTAAAGCTTCTCGTCTTCAGATAGGCGTATGAAAGAAGTACCGCGGCGACCGGTTCCATCATGCGTCCAAGTACAATAAGCGACGCATTGAGCGAACTTCCCATATTGATTGTTTGATTATATGCAACCGAAATCTGACCTTGCCATGTGGCATATACCCCCACCGTGAAGCAAAGAAGTCCAAGTGCAACGATGTTTGCCGTCTTCCAATCGGCGCAAAGGAGGCTCTGGCCTTTTCGTCCGATCAATTTAGTCCCCCCTGTATATCCCAGGAATAGACAGCCGATTCCCAAAAGGATCGCCAGTTCGGCCGCGGTGAACAACCCGCCCGCAGGAGCCCTGTAGTATCCGGGGATGTCGAGAAAGTAGCTCGCGAGGTCATTGAACCCGTAGTAGAAAAAGAGAACAGGCCCGGTAACGACAAGAAGACAGAGCGGCCCATTGGATTGTTTCACCATAATAGTCGGCAGGCTGCACAGTGCAAAGAGCAGCAAAAGGTAAGCAAATGGATCATGACCAGGACTCGCGTTATACGTCTCAAAAGAAAGCAATATAACAAAGAAGATCAGATTAGCAAATAAGTAAAGCCCACCTCGACGCCCCTTTTTGATAACTGGCGGGGCAGGCTGAGCCTCTTCAATCTCAGAAAATGGCTGAATAATATCCAACGTATCGTCCATGTTTATAATTGCGGGCATCGAGTTGCAACCAGACTATTTGGCCCCAGTACCTTATGTGCGTCGGCAATTGTTGTAACCTTCACGCCATTCTTCCACTCAATGAATACATGTGAGTTCCCGCATACTCGATTGGATGACACAAACAAACGTTTAAACTCGGCCGCCCCCGGTTGAGCAAAGTAGAAAGGAGCAACCGCTGTATTTAAGAAATCGTTATCCCGAACATAATAATCATATGCAGGATCATCTGCGGGAGCAAAGACCAGTCCGTAAGCGCCGCCCGTGCATTTATTCCCGATGATCTTTATGTTATGCGAATTCATCACTGAAAACAGAATCTGGACGTTTGGATTGGTCGGTGTTAACTCAATGTAATTGTCTTCAATAACCAGCGGAGGCTGAAGCTTCATATTTCCTCTTACGTGTATTCCGGCGGCTTCGGACAGGACTATCCTGTTATGCCTTATCGTCGGAACGCCGAGGCGGTCGTCGATATCTACAAAGATCGCCTCAGCAGGACTCAACCATTTACTCCCCGGCAACCTGATGTCCTCGATCACATTTTCGGTGATCAGGGCGCTTCCCGAACCGGTACAGATGCCGCAGCCGCTGATTGCAAGGTGGCGAATGGTATTACCGCGTATCAGCACCCCGACGTTTTCGGTTTTGACTTCTATGCCGTCGCCATTGAACGCCGATGTCGGACCTTCGCCGCGCCAACCGAAATTGCCGTCGTGGAGGTCGCCGACCACGTTGCCGGTGATCTCGACTGCAGTCCTTGCAGCGTTTTTGCCGATATAGATACCTTCCGCACCGCTCATGCGGATTGTATTATTGCGGATGGCGATTCTGTCGTAATTCATATAGCCCGACAAACAGACAGCTGAAAAAGCATTGCCGACAAACATATTGTTTTCTACCAGCACGCTTCCCTGAGTCATTTTGTCTCCCTGCCACCAGACGCCGATCCCGTAGCGGTTTGCCAGTGCGATTTCGACGTCGCGGACCACCAGGCGGTCAATATGCGCATGCTTTATCTCGACCACATTTTCCTGTCTGCCGACAAAAAAAGTCTTTGTCAATGCACTGTCGGGGTTCAGGGGCTTGATGAAGAGCGTCTGTGAGCGCTTGTCATAATAAAAACGTCCACCCCAGATCGAGTCATCGAAGAAACGTTCCCACTCATCCCGAAAGTGTTCTCCGGTCAATGCCTCGAGGGATTCCACTCTCTTGTAAAACCTGTTTTCCGGCTCCATAACCAGCTGAACTTCCCAGTTTGTCCACTCTTTGCGGCTTGCCGGTCTCGGGAAATGTCTGGAGTAGATTCCGTTTCCGCGGTTTTGCCAGTCTGAAACCGCAACGCTCCCCACAAGACGGGGAGGCGCACCTGTGCCGTAAGCGCCAATAGTGAGATCAGGTGAGGTTACATCGATCATGACGTCGAACCACTCTCCTCCTCGCTTAAACAGCAGGACATCTCCGGCTAAGAACTGCTGCCTGTTTACACGATCCACCGTCTTCCACGGGGAAGCTTCTGCGCTGCCGGGATTCGCATCTTCACCGGCGATATTGTCCACATAATAAGTCTTTGCCACCGCGTTGACCGGCATCATGCAAAGATAACAAAAAAATACCAGATGAACCGCAACTCGCCCAAACAACGGTAACTGAAGAAAGCGGTTCTCGCAGATCCTGCAGATTTTCGATTGAGCTCTGGCCATCCAAATGATCAGACTTGTAGGTGGATGTTTTCTCTTCCTCATAACGTGGCAGAGAGGACCTCAAAGAGAGAAGGCCTGGCTGCGAGGTTGTCGACACTATGGAGAAATTGGTATATCTTCATTAATTTTGATTTTGCCTGAGTCCCCGACACACGCAGCACATTCCAGAGAAGGTTTCTTGATATTGAGTCTGGCCGCTATTGTTGTCATCAGCAACATCAGCCCAAAGTAAGCCGGCACCGCCATCGCTGCGCCGATCAGTCCAAAGAACTTGATACCGACAACCGCCAAGACGAGACTGACTGCCGCTCCTACCACCTGTACCATCAGAACTCGTCCGGTATATCCGTATGCGTAGCAGATTTTGATAAAAACATCAGCGAGAGCCAACAGCGCATATCCGCCGGCGATCCATGGCATGAGGGCAATCCCGCTCCGGTACTTCTCTGCCAGCAAGATCTTTGTTATCAGCGTGTCGAACAAAATGATACAGACAAACCCTGTACCGACCACTCCTGATACAATAAGCAGCCATTTTGCCAGTAGCCGATCGGCCTGCTCATGCATTCTGTCGGCTACCAGGCGATTGTAAAGAGGTCTAAGCGTCAATTCCACTATTCCAGAAATCATCGTAAAGGGTCTGCTCATGAGGCCGTAGACAGCTGAATATATCCCCGCCTGCTCCAAGCCGAGCATCCCCCCGATCAGATAACGATCTCCAACGCCGTTTATCCAGCCAAGCGCTGCCATAGGGATGAGAGGCAAAGAGTACCCGTTGATAACAGATCGAATAGAAGGGTCAGGGTGTGTATATGAGCCCGAGCCTTCGAGGCGGGTGGTGCAGTAAAAGATGCAGAGAATGACTGCGCTTGTGAAGGCGTACGCCAAGAGTATCGATACGGCGCTTGAACCAAAAAGCCGGAGCGCCCATATAGCTGCCATAGGTCTGCCCCAGGCCTCTCCGTTCGAGATCATGGCACACGCGGCCTGCCTGCGTGCGGCATTCAGCAAAGACATTTCAAATGTCCTCAGTCCGTCGAGAATTAGCAGGACTGCGCAAAGAAAAACTAACGTTACATCAACGCCAAACAGCCATGCAGCCAGAAGCGCGCCCACCGCCGCCGCTGACAGGCAGAGAGCAATTCTCTTTGCCAGAATATTCAGGATGGCGGATCTCAGCGTGTGACCACGTCCATTCGAATACTCGGGATAGTACTTCAACGCTGCCTGCATGACAGGTGACACTATCGTACCGAGGACCAGCGTAGTGCAGCCGAGCAGCAAAGCGACGGCACCGAATGTTTGCGGCACTACGAACTCGGTAAGTGCTCTAATACCTATCAGCGTACCGACCGCAGAACCAATCTGGCCGATTGACACCCACACACCGTCCTTGATAAGTCTTCGCCTGTTGATCATTCAGTTCCTGGTCCCTGTTACGACAGTAAGCATCTCTTGAACCCTTACCTGGAAAGCCTCTTCGGAGAAGTAAGCCAGACCTTCCGGTATACGACGTTGGGCCTTTAGAGCATTCTTTACCGCTTTGAGAATCTCCTTGTTATCAGCCGGATTTACCAAAGCTCCCAGCTTACCATCTCTCAAAGCCTCCCGGCCTGCATCAGCCCTGCTGCCGATTACAGGGATTCCGCACGCCATTGCCTCCAGAAAAACAATGCCGAAGCCTTC
>Ga0335070_10002706_pt1 | contig 20584 bp, 20 predicted proteins | sample Lox_Sample_13_FD_206722 | JGI IMG/M metagenome (GOLD analysis project Ga0335070, IMG submission 206722) | Soil microbial communities from Loxahatchee National Wildlife Refuge, Florida, United States - Lox_Sample_1.3 | ecosystem: Environmental > Terrestrial > Soil > Wetlands | place: USA...
CCAAAGACGAGATCGCCTGATATTACGACGAAGTCAGGGTGCAACAGGTTAACCTCGCTGATGCAGCGCAGAACGGATTTGTAACCGAGGGTCTGCGAGATGCTCACGCTGAATCCTCGCGGGTCGCCGACATGGAAGTCGGTCAGGTGGATGAACGTGAAGTTGTTGGTGATGTGGCTGATGCTTACCGCGCGAGGCTGGGTCGTCGTCAACAGCATACCATTGTTATCAAGGAGAAGGGTGAGGTTGTACAATTCTGAGGCGACGCTTTCGGAGACCGAGGCGTTGACATACCAGTTTCCCTCTTGGATGTGCACGGATTGAAGTGAAAGCCAGTACGTGTCGACTACAGGCTCGTACGCCGTGCTGATGTACGCGTACACCGACGTGAACGGATCCGCGGCGAACCAGATGGTGAACGTGCCGCCTGCTTCGAGGATGACGGGTGCGCTGCAGCGAGGCGAGAGTATGCTGAGATTCCCTGATGAACTCGCAGGGGATTGACTATTGTACGAGGGCGGCATATTCGCGGCCTGGTTATCAAAGCCGACTCCTGAAGGTGTCGTGATTATTAATGATGCCATGCTGGTTGTTGTACAAACAGTACTTACAAAGACAATGATACATACAAGGATAGCTTTCTTCATAATCTTCACCTTAGTATTTTTTGTACATTATCCTCCGGGTATAAATTGTATTTCACTGTAAAGAAAATAGTGAAATAGGAGGTATATAGGCGTCCAGCTCCAACTAAGTCTTCACATACAATCGTAAAAAAAATGGAGCCAAAATCTCCATCGAGTGATGATTACTTAGGAACTCCAGTCTTAAGGAAAAGCTATCAAATCTTATGTTTTTTCCCAAGTTTCTGTGTATCTCTTGATATTTTGTTGTCGCTTCATATCTGTAATTGAAACATCGGGATGATGATAATGATAATCTTTTTTCATGATACTACCACGGATAGCCTGTTGAGGGCAGTAGTTGTAGCACGAAAGGCAGGTCTCGCAATGATGGAGCCAGCGAGGCTGTCCTTTCACGACACGTATATTGTTCATGGGGCAGACCTGTTCACATATCCCGCAGCCGTTGCATTTCTCAGTGACGGTAAACGCCGTATCAGAACAAGGAATCAATTCTTCGAGTGTGTGCCTTGCATCTGGGGTAATATGCTCAATCTTTTCAAGAGATCGAACTGTCATACGCCGAAGCCATCCATTCAGAGGAGACAGCATATGTTGAAGGAAGAAATTACTATACCATATCCCTTCTTTTTGTGAGGCGATCCGAGGAAGTATCTTCGTGATCCTTGTTGTAGCCTGACGATAGACTTTTGGTTTGTTCTCCCAGATTTTATAAAACGCGTTTTGCGGCATATGGATGCCAAAGCCGGCAGAAAGCCGTCCACCGTGTGAACAGAAGATGCGGTTGAGATGGTTCAATGCATCGCCCGCAGCTCCTCCGTATGTGCACACCGCAAAGATGTATGTGTGTTCGATGCCTGTTATTTGTGAGGCACACCGCTGAACAATATTGGGAAGACCGGTATAATATACGGGAAATACCAGCCCGATCATCGCTGAAGCGGGATGAACCGGTTCGGTCTCTGGTAGTGAGGTCAGAGGAAGAAGCGACGAACCAGACAATTGTTCGTTAAGAAGTCGTGCTATCCATAACGAGTTACCCGTCCCTGAAAAATAGTAAATCGTTGTTGCACTCATACTATCTCACGGCAGGGATGAACACCATGCTAATATAACATTGTTATCCTTGTTCAAAAAGTCTTTACATCCTCCAGCAGCCACGTCAAAGCAATGTTTTTAAAGGCAGAATGACTAACGGTATCGAACATTGGGGGAGTTGATATGGTTGAGACGGTGTGTGCAAAATGTTTTCGCGTGTTTGAGGATTTACAAGAGATTGTGGATTTCAACGGAATGAAGTATCATTCCTACTGTTTGAAACTGAAAAGCACGGCGAATCGTTGAGGTATTTTTCGTTTCGTACCTCCATCGGTTCCGATTCGTTCAGGAAGAACAGCATAAAAAAGTGATGATGGCGCACTGAGATTGAGGTCTTTTTATTCATGCTTGTTGTGTGTGAGCGGATATTGTCATTTACATATACTATTTACTTTATTTGTTCAATGTTTTAATAGCCGAACCTGTTGGTAGGGTATGAGAGCCATTCGGATAACAAAAAGGATGGGGACCTGAGCGTGAAGGTGGATTAGCGTGATAGTACTGCATCCCAGTCTCGAAACGGACGTTGAGGTTTTATTGTGGAACCTTATGAGTTAGATGAATTGAGGAAAATACATCAGAGACTCGGGGAATTCATCGAGGGCTTGGAGGAAAAAAAGAAATATTTTGAGGTCATCGAAGAGAGTGATGAGACGTATAGACAGAAAAGGTAGTGGTTGATAAAAAAAAGTGTTTTCAACAAGTCACATGCAGAATCGCCCGTGTTCTCTTGAAATCCTTCTTCGCAAGAGCCTTACAGGCTTCCTCCGTCGTGAGACGGACAATTGTGATTCCGCGGTCCTTGGCTTCCTTCAACACCTCAGGCATGACCGGTAGCTTCCCTTCCACCCCGATGCCGACGATAAGCTCCTTTCCACCCCATGGGATCTTCTCCTCCAATGAGAGCGGCGTGTGATTATACGTCTCTTTATATTTTTTCGAAGGTTTCTTTTTCCGTTTCCGTATCTCTCCTTGATCAATGACAACGTCATAATCGTAGGTTTTTCCATTGATCTCTATTTCGCCGAAATCAACAAATTTGATGTTCATATGAAAGAGGCTGAAGACCAATTCACTATTTATATGTACCCTTAAAATGAAGATGGTTCTACCCCCGACCATCGAAACAATCCGATCGCCAGAACCTCTATTCAACATAAGATAGTCCAGATTGACAACTGTTCAACTACGCCCGCATACCCTTCGCTATCGAAGCGGCATCAAAGACGCTCATGACGAATGCGACATCACAAGGTTGAAGATATCGTAAAAAGTCCATCGGTCATCCTCTCTGAATGCCATATGCAGAAAATATATATTTTATATAAAAAAAATATAGTATATACATTAACTATATATATTATCAATGTAAAATATAATAGTAAATGAAAATAGACCTTCATACACACACCAACAACTCAAACGACGCACTCCACGATATTCATCTCATGATTAAGTACGCAAAAAAAGTGGGACTACAAGCAATCGCGATTACCGACCACAATAAACTTTTAACAGAGAAAAAAGCACGCGACCTCACCAAGCAATACAGCATCCTCGTCATCCCAGGCATCGAACTGGGAAAAATGGGATTTTTAAACCACATCATCGCCCTGAACATAAAAAAAATACCGACACAAACTGATGTCAACGAGATACTGCAGTTCATCAACGACGAAGGGGGGTTTTCCATTGCGCCGCATCCCTTTTCACGAATAGGATATCACAATTACCAGGACTACAAATTCAACGCCGTCGAAGCAAAAAACGGAATCAACTGGATATGCAACCTTCGATATAAGCCCCAACACAAACTACCAGAAGTCGGAAACAGCGACGCCCATGCAGCCTATATGCTGGGATACACATGGACTGAGATTGAACACGCAGACACCATCGAACGCCTCCTGGAAACCCTACGAAACAGAAAATGCAAACCAGCTGGCACCACCATTCCAAATCATTTGATCGCACGACTCACCGTCACTTTAGGTGCCCGCATCATCATGAAAAAATATAGGCAAATACCCAAGGTTGGTTTTAGCTATGAAGATACTTTTTATTTCAACTACACCGGGATATGGGCACGCGGCTAAGACCCTTGCTATACCTAAGGGTTTATGTCCAGTTCTTGTCAGAGTAGACGAAGTAATTATCGCACGTGATAAGGTATTGAAGCAGTTTCTCCTCCAACGACACTGAGACGTCGTTGGTGATGAAGATGATGTCGATCTCCCCATTCGGACCAATGACACGTTGTCCTAAGATATAGTCCAATCCTTGACGATGGGCAAAGTCGACGAGCTGGCCGCTTACATGGTCTTCGAGCTTGTGCCCACCAAGGATGTGAAAATTGCCGTTGTTGTTATCCTTGATTTCTGCGGTCAGGAGGTAGTCCACCCGCAGCCGACCGTTTAGCGACCTGACGATTTCCTCAACCTTGTTGAATCGAAGTGAGTTCGAATTGATGAGGATCGAGGTCACATCGACGTTACCCGCCACCTCGTTTTTTATCTGGTCGACTTTCGGGGTGAAACGGTTGATTTTTTCCTGGATGAACTTGTTCTGTTTCGCTGTCGTTTCAAAAACAAACCACTTCGCCCCTCCATTCATGCTCCAGCCTCTCTCCCGTTCCAAGGAAACCAAATTATTGACCCTTGTGTCTTGAATTTCTATGGTCCAACCTCCTAGTTTTTTTACCTATCACTACAGGCCATTGAATCCCTCCAAAAAATGCAGGAGGAAAAAACCTAACAGAGCTACCGTTGCACTATCTGTACGTCTCATGCACCACCATCCCATTTCCAAAAGAAGAAGCGAATCCTTGATTTATGAATATTGCACATATAAAATATGGAGTCTATATATCTAACAGGTACTACGATGCTACCGTAATAACAGATTGCTTTTTCATAATTTCATAAGTGCATCTCCATTTTTTCTATGAGAAAAACATCATTTTTTTTTTACACAAAACTAATCTACTCAATTAAATAATTACGCCTAAAGAAGCGTGTATGAAATGCAACAACAAAGTAAAGCGAATCCAACTGTAATAAAATTAGGATTCTGGTCAGCAGTCCTGACGGCTGCATTTGCCGCAGCATTTTTCGCAGTCGGCATGTTCGGCTCATCCTACACTGAAAATATTCAAGCCCCCTATGTTCTCACGGCCATACGTCCTGTTGACTACGCGGTGTGGGCCCCAGGGTTCCTGTTAGCCCTCACATTTATAGTGCTTGTTGCTTGCATCCATCGCCTTGCACCCCACGATAAAAAAGTGTTCAGTCAAATTGGTCTGTCCTTCGCCGTGATCTATGCAGGCTTGATCGTTGCAGACTACTTCCTTCAATGGACCGTTATCCTTCCAAGCATTGTAAGTAACGAGACTGAGGCTCTGTCTCTATTCTCGATGTACAATCCTCACGGAATCTTCATTGCCTTTGAAAGTCTGGGGTACTTGATAATGAATGTTGCTTTTCTCTTTCTTGCCGCTGTTTTTTCTGGCCCAAGCAGGCTTCATCGGGCGATCAGATGGCTCTTCATCATCAGTTTTATCCTCGCGGTCGGATCCTTTAGTCTTCTCACGTTGGCGGGGTACCCGATTGTGGTCTTTGAGGTTGTCATCATAACGATAATCGTTGTCGTCCTGATAGTCGCTGGGGTTCTGCTGAGCATCCTGTTCAAGCGCACGGAGCGATTTGAAGGTAGGTTGAAACCAATAGAATCATCATGAGTATGCTATTTTTTGCCTCTTTTATGGATGATATTTTAGCTTCAGGTTCATCGCAAACTCTTCGGCATGTTTGAGGTCTTTAGCATTCGGTCTGCCCTTGTTGATTCCTCCAAACAGTTTAAGGAAGCTATTCGTGTTCCACCCGGCACAATTAAATTCATCAACAATACTGTACCCCTTCGATTGCAGTTTTTCCCGAAGCGGCAAATGTGATTGAACAATATAGTCCTTGACATGTCCTCCATCGACCGCGAAGACTGGTGCTCCACAGGTTGAGAAAATGAATGCATTCTTTTTAGACACAGAGGGTAATCTATCGACGAGGTCAAGCACATCGGTATGGTGTTTTCCACCATATATTCCTGAACCAAAGCCTATTAACTGATACTCTTGAAGATCATCAGGGTTGATTTGTTGTGGCGTTTTTATTGGCGCGTCAAGGACCTTGGCAATCACGTGAGCAACTTTCTCTGTATTTTTGTGGTGATAGGAAAATACAATCACCAGGGATTTCATGACTCTGTTTCCTGTCCTTTCTGTTTTTCTGAGCCGTCCTTTATACCTCTGAGCAGAAGCCAAAGCCCGATAGTGATCTCAAATAACCCGATGGGGATGAACACTAACATTGGGACCACAAAACCGAAGAGCTCGAGCACAATCCCCACGATTCCTACCAGCACCGCCAGCACACCAAACAGCGAAATGATGCGTGGCACGTACCTCGATTTCAAGAACATGGAATACCACAGGATTCCACCGACACAGTAGAACCACATATGGATCATCAAGCCCTGACTGTACAAGCTCGTATAGAGAAAATCACCCAACGTCTGATAGAAAGAAGCCGCCGGAGACCCTGCTTTCACGAACTCTTGGCTTAGCGGTATTAGCGCTATGGGGCCGAGCTGCATGATGGCGTAAAATATTGCTTCTGCCAGCCATAAGCCTAAGGCGACCAGCGCGACAGTCTTGCTCTGTTTGCGTAAGACGATATTGAGGAGGACTGCCAGGATGACGATGCCGGTGCTGTTCGCAAGACCACCTATGATGCTGATACGAGTGAGGGTAAGATTGTTCGATATATTCACAAGAATCTCGGAGATACTCCCTGTCCCTGCGGCGTTCGAAAATAATCCGCCGACCAGACTGGTCACCACAACAAGGAGAAACGCGGCCCCTAGCAATCTCGGAGCGTTTTTTTCTATGTTCATAGGTTTCCCCCTTGTATTTTCTTTTGGGACGATAAGGATGCGATCGCCGATGGATTGAATCCTTTCACGATGAGCCATGCCGCAAATATCATTTCTTGAACGGCGATGGGCGCATTCAAGAGGCTGTGGACCGGCATCCAGACTGTGATGAGCCCGAACATAACGAGTAACGATGATATCATGGACAATGTGATTCCAATTAGGCCCCATCCAGTAAGCCATCGTGGAATGAGCCGTGTTCGATAAAAGATATAGTAATACATGAAGGCTGCAAGGCACCAAGCAAGCAACATTGCCACGTTGGTGATCCAATCATGTCCTGCCAATATCGCTGAGCCAACCGTCTGAAAATAGGGCGCATTAGAAGTTCCAGCGTTGACAAAATCCTGGCTTAGGGTTAGCAGTGTGATTAGGCAGCTTGCACCGATGATACCCAACACTGACTCGATGAGCCTGAAACCAACCGCCCCGAGAGCCAGGGCTTCATTATATTTTTTTAACACTGGATACAGCCAGATGGCAGTACCAGCAGTTGCAGACGCCATGGTGAACAACAACAACACTGCGATCAATATGTTGGTTTTATTCGCAGAGACCTGCGTAAAATAACTCGAGCCTGGCGTCCCTTGGATGGATCCTGCAAAGAACACACTCAGTATTCCTGCAGCGGTACCGATGATAAACAATATACCTACGATTATTGCGGTCTTTCTATAGGCATCCATGCTATATACCATCTCTTTTTCCTTTACTTGAATTGAATCCCTAAAATGGAAGTCATTAATATACTTCTCTAAATATTCTCAAATGATCCTGCTGTTATTGGTCACCTCTAAAACACAACATTTTATCAAATACTTCTTGATTAAGAGTTTCAGCGAGGATTTTCCGTGATAACACAAATCCATCAACCATCATCTGCGCATAGTACGAAAACTGGACGTCTCGAAACCCTCACAGACAGCGTGTTTGCTATCGTCATGACGTTACTTGTCCTGAACCTCTCGATATCCAACCTCCTGCTCCTTCCAAAAGACCAATCGATCCAACAAATGTTGTCTCTGCTCCTTGAGTTTATCTTTACCTTCATTGTCCTTTCTATCTACTGGATTATCCATCACAGAATTTTCCATTTTATTATGCAGACAGACGTCTATCTCGTCTGGCTGAATCTGATTTTTCTAATGACGATCGCCTTGGTTCCCTTTGGCGCTGGCCTGTTAAACAATATTAATCATTTTGGACAGATTGCCATCACTTTCTATATTATTGATTTATTATCTTCTCTTGTGTTTTTATATCTTATCTGGTGGCATGCTACCAGACATTGTCAACTTGTACAAGCTGATACAACCCCCGAAGAGATCATCCGTTTACGACAATCCCTTCTAGGTATCATCGTGATTTTTTTAATAGCCTTAGCGGTTTCATTTATCAATTTGGTCTGGAGTCAATTACTCCTTCTGTTCATCTTGATCTACACGATTATTTCGCAATTTATTCCCATGAGAGGTCGCTCTCGTATGCTTTTTAGCATCACCTGCGTGATGTTGAATATTATTACCGCTGTTCTTGTCATCATCCTTAGAATTCCCCTCTATCTGGATAGCTGGGCGACATCCCTCGCAGTCATTCTGGGCGGTGTTGGCATAGGCCTTGTTGTCGGTATCGTCTATAATCTGTTCATGGCCGCTACCTACTGGGGGCCATCATATTGGGTATGGATGTTTAGTAGCGCCCTTGTTGCTTTACTGACCTGGTTTTTCTTTAAACGACAGTGGATCACACTTCGGAAACCTTGGAAGCTTATTGCTGTCGGCATCATGACGGGCGTGTTGAATACGATACTCGCAGTGGTCATCATTGTGATTGCTAACCTTCCACCTTATCAGGGGACCTATCCTATCTACACGTTCTTTTATCACATGACTGGCAATACTATCCTTGCTTCCACAGTTGAAAATTTGTGTGTGGAAATCATCGATAAAACCATTGCAATTGTTCTTGCAGCAGCCGTTGCTTCATTTGTACTTAAAATTAGAAGCTATGATGAATTTACACAATATTACCCAAAAATATCGTTCAATTTCGGGAAAAGAAAATAAAAGAAATATTCGCCGCAACAGCAATTGGATGACGATTGAGCGTTTACGCTAGAATAAGGTATGAATTGTGTACTAGCACTGGCTATCGCACATTACCTAAGGTTTCTTTCTCATCTCGCGGCGTAGCCACCACGTTCCTCCGATAAGGATAGGAATTCCCACAATAACGACGATGCCGATGAAGATCCAAAGTACCGAATAAATCAGATAGTTGAACGTCCATGTCGCAAAGGGAGTGTTCCATTTTCCGTCTATGTAGACCTTAATGATGAGCCCGATGAAGACGATAAAGGATATTGCATTGCCTCCGTCTGACCTGCGTGAGCGATTACCGAAGAACAGATGCCCGCGTCTGTAGTCTTCCCTTTCCTCACTGGGTAGTCTTTTCCACCAGAGAAAATACATCGCAGCCAGCACGATAATGACCGGGATTCCAATGAGAAGGAATTCCCAAAGGATCATCCATAAGATAAATGATACCAAATGCCCCATGCTCCATAATGCTAAAGTCATAGGGACAAGACCGTTTGTTTGAGCATTTCCTGCGAACCATACGAAGACAAGGATGGCCCCCGCGACAGCCACGATAGCTGCAACGATGAAAATAACGAGCATTTTCCAATGGTTTCTTAAGAATCTTTTCCAGACCTTTTCACCAGATACTGATTCAGTCTCCATCATTTTTTATCCTACCACCTTTTTTATCTATAATAGTTCTTCGTATTTATTCTCCATTTATAACTATTTGGTTATGTTATCATAGTATCTCTATTTTTTTTCCCTTGTTCATATCTTTTCCAAGTTGTCGTGCAAACATATATGCAAGCAAAAAAAGTCCCGCAAGTATTGCCTGCCATATCCATAGCGGTACAAGAAAAGGTAGGGTAATCATCCCAGACAACACAGCTCCTACTGGAGACAGTGCCAGACCGATGAGAACTGGGAACACGGTAAGCAGTATAACACCCCTACGTTCAACTGGTTTTTGTACAACCCAGATAAGCAGCAAAGTCCAGCCGACCATGAACACAGCGGCCATCCTAGAAACGAGAAGGAACTCCTCGCCTGACGGTACAAAGGTAAGGCCGTACATCCGTGCCCCCAAGGAAGGCACAAGCAGTGGAACACATGAGACAAAATCCATGATGATTCCGACCCACAGAACCACTTTGATAAACCTCAATTTCGTTTGCATTTTTTTTCACCGTCTCCGATCAGTATCACGTTCAGCTTGTGCAGGGAACATTCCTCTTTTGTTATATCCTTTTGTATTTAGTGCAGGTAATTGCTTTGATTTTTCCTCCAATTTATGAATCAAAGATATATCATTTTTTTGAAAAGATTTCATAGCCGATGTACATGTGAATTATTTAACGAGTAATATGAAATGAAACTGTGTAGGGATATGACATGTATCCCTTCTATTGAGACATATAGCGGAACGTTTATTATGATGCATCATATTTTCCTCTTTCAATCATTGATTGAGAAATCAGGTGAAAGGAATGGAAATACAGACAACTAGAATCTTAGGTGTAATAGGTGCCTTACTAATGGTGATCGGTTTTCTCCCATCGGTCGGAGGCTTTTTCATGTTAATAGGAGTAATTCTTGTTCTCATCGCTTTAAAGGGGTATGCAGATGCGTACAAGGATAGCAGCATCATCAGCAACGCACTATATACCATCGTGTTTGAAATTGTCGGTTTCGTCGTCTTCCTTGGGGTTATTTTTTTCGGATTGATGAATTTCCTTTCGTCCTTAGGAATCAACAACATCACTCAGTTGAGCGCATGGCAGAACATCAACTGGCAGCAAGCGATAACGACGAGCAACTTCCTTCCGTTTATCGGCGCAATCATCCTTGGGCTTGTCATCCTTTTCGCCTTTACGGTCATTGCATCTCTTTATTACAAGAAAGCCATGAACGCCCTCTCAGGAAAAACAGGGGTGAAACTCTTCCACACCACCGGTACCGTGTTCTTCGTTGGAGCAATTCTGACAATTGTCCTCATTGGTTTTGTTGTCATATGGGTTTCGTTTATCCTTCTAATGATAGCCTTTTATGAAAGCAAACCAATGGAACAAATGCAACAACCCCCACAACAGACTCCTCCCATAAAACCATAGAACCATATCACAAGGACAGGTGTTACACCGATTTCATCGACGCTCATTCGCTATTTTTTTTTAGTTGATTCGAAGATGCAAACCCCCTGGTTGACCATCGAAAGAGTCCAATCGCAAGGACCTCCATCCAACATAAGATAGTCCCGATTGATATCCGTTCAGCTAATCCAGCGTAGCCTGTGGTTATCGAAGCGGCACCAAAGCCTCCGAAGGCGATTGCGATGGAAAGCATCATGAGGCAAAATGTATCATAACCTGCCCATCGGTCATCCTTCCTGAAATGTCGCCAGATGGCACCCATGGCAAGCAGAGATAACAGCGCTATGATCCCTGCAACGACGACATGCATGGTCCCGGCGAAGGATACAAGCGGTCTTTGAGGATCCTGTGGGAAAAAGAAGAGGATCAGCCCGCCGACACCTGACGCTATAAGTAGCATCGGGCCAACCGGGATCTTTGTCCGGTAAACGGCAAGGTACATCCCGAAACCAAAGAGGATGACAAAGATATTGTACAAACCAAACAAAGGGACCATCACGTTCTGATTGGGAGCATTGGCCTCGGTGAGTGTGCTGACGGTCTGTGAGTAATGCGAGTAACCCGGCCACAGTATTCCACCGATAATCACCCCGAGCAGATAAACGAGGGGTGCAGCCATGGCGAACAAGGATAACATTTTGACAATGATTCTTCTTTGAATTTTTAATCACCGAACTTGATTATCCGATAATGATTATTTAAACATGTCATGCTACGTTGCTGAATTAAATCCCTTCAGTTGTCTTTGCAATTTACAAAAAAGGAAAACCTATATATTTTTAGCAGATATGAGACACGATGATGATCTGTGAATGAGCAGAAAAAAGGGTTGAACACATCCGGTTATAAAAGAATCGCTATCATCTACCTTTTCACTCTTGTTCAAACCGTGACGTTCTTTGCGGCTGCAGGGCGGATAGACCTTCCCCGCGCCTGGCTCTTATATGGACTGAACATAGGGCTTACCATTTTTAACACCATCATAGGAGCAAAGCTTTACCCTGAACTGATGAACGCGCGCGGAGACCTGAAGAAAAAAAACACCAAATCATGGGACATCGTGTTCATGATCGTGTACACCGCGATGATGTTCGTTAGTCCTGTGATCGCTGGACTCGACGTCGGTCGGTTCCGCTGGTCTGAGACAAGCATTTATTGGATTCCCCTCGGCATCGTCTTCTTTTTTATCTCAGCTGTTTTTGTTGATTGGGCGATGAGCGCAAACACCCATTTTGAAACCTCGGTCCGCATCCAAAAAGACAGGAAACATGCCGTGGTGTCCACCGGCCCTTACCATGTCATTCGACATCCTGGATATGTCGGGATGATACTCTTGTACCTCTCATTTCCGCTCATCATCGGCTCCCTCTTTGTATGGATTCCTACCATTGTCATTGTCGTATCCATCTTCGTTCGAACAGCTTTGGAGGATAAGACGCTGAGAAACGAACTTGAAGGATACACTAACTATTCAAACAAAGTAAGATATCGACTTATTCCCGGAGTCTGGTAATTTCCGTATGTCCATGGAGAAAAAACAATGAAAAACGTACTAGTGACAGAATATATCGAAAAACAAAAATCGCCTCAGAAAGAAATATGCCAGAAACTTCGATCCCTTATTTTTCAGGCTATCCCTGGTATTGCAGAAGAAATGAAATGGGGTGTGCCGACCTATGCAGGTGGGAAATGTTATATTGTCGCATTAGAACATCACGTAAATCTAGGTTTTTCATTACAAGGCCTTTCAAAGAATGAACAGAAAACGTTGCTAGGAACAGGAAAAACGATGAAACATCTTGAATTTCATGCATTGAACGAGATAAACGAGCAAAAAATAACGGAATTGGTATTGCTTGTAAGTAAAAAATAAAGGGGTTGAAACGCTATGGGCTACCAAAAGAAATCCTGGCAGGAGAAACTCGCAGACAAGGAGGATCTTCCAAAAACCCTGAAGTTAGAAAAGAGATTTCCCTGTTATAACGCGCTCCATAAAATGGGTGTCAGCGCAGGCGAAGACATTGTCCTGGTGAACCCTAGTGAGGTCGTTGCTCTCATGAAAAAAGTGCCCAAAGGACTCATCACGATTGTTGAGATCTGCAAGCACATCGCAAAGAGTCATCACGTCCAGGGGTGCTGCTCTCTGACCATAGGGATTTTCATCATGACCGCGGCGAACGCTTCCGAGGAAACTGCTCAGGAAGGGAAAGCAGTACATATTCCCTATTGGCGGACGTTAAAGGCAGGCGGAGTTCTCAACGAAAAATATCCCGGGGGAGCCAAAGCCTAAAAAAAATATCAGAGAACGAAGGCTTCAAGATCATTCTAAAAGGGAAGAACTATCTCATTTAAAACTGCGAACAATATCTCATAACCATTTGATCAACCAGATCGATGGTAACCTAGAGTTAATCAGGCACCGGCGGCAGTTTCCCTATTTTTTTTGCTATCGTTACATATTTTTGTATTTCAGGAGGCGGACTCGGCCACTTCAACTTCATCTTCTCAAGGACGTCAACCATGATTTTTGCTACCGCGATGTTACGAAACCATTTGTTATCCGCTGGAATCACATACCATGGTGCGTATTTCGTGCTGGTTTTATTAAGCATATCCTCATAGGCGGTCATGTACTCGTCCCAGTATTGCCGTTCGATGAGATCGTCGATCGAGAATTTCCAGTTCTTATGCGGTTCAAGGAGTCGCGCAAGCAGTCGTTTCTCCTGCTCCTGTTTTGAGACATACAGAAACAATTTGAGTATGCGGATATTGTTCTCGCTGAGGTAGCGCTCGAAATCATTGATTTGCTCGTACCGTTGTTTCCACATCTCCTTTGGCACCAGATTCCTGACCCCGACGACCAAGACATCCTCATAATGAGACCTGTTGAACACACCGACATAGCCATAGCTTGGGAGACGCTTATATACGCGCCATAAATAATCGTGACTGAGTTCCTCAGGTGATGGTTTCTCAAAGCTCCAAACCCTTGTCCCCTGAGGGTTCAACGCGGTGATGACATGCCGAAAGACGCCGTCTTTCCCTGCAGCGTCGACTCCTTGCAGGATGACGAGGAAGGCATACCGCTTGTCAGCGTAAAGCAGATACTGGAGGTTCAACAGTTTCTCAAGGTAGTGGGGAAGCTCTTCTTCAGCGGTTTTTTTGTTTTCATATCCGTTGGTTCTCCCAGGATCCATTCTTTTCAAGGTGATTTTCTTCCCTGGCTTTACCATCAAATTCTCATACACCATAACTGTGCCCTCATTCACCCTCACCCACCTGTATCCATTGAGAACATATTAATGTTGCATTTACCCTAAAACAATAATGGTGATATCTATTGTGATGACAAGTGTCTATATACTTTATTGGTGATAATCATAAAAAGAAAAACAACGATATCGAGGCTAGTACGATCTCCTCAAAAGGAAAGTACGGTATATACGGACGTCCCATCCTCTTCCTCCTCTACCCACTCGTACTTTCCTTCTTTTCTACCCACGATTCCCGGCAATTATCGCGTATCTTCCTGGGCAGCATAATACTGGTTGATACAACAGCCATCAATAAGGTTTAGCTCGACCATCTTCCGTGTCTCTTCCTTTCTGATATCCACGATGCATACCGTTATGATTTTGTCTTCGACATCAATCACGTTGAAGGTGTACCCGTAATGAGCCCTGGTCCTATTACAAGAAAACGTTCCCGCGTTCACAAGTAACGTTTTATGGATTTTCACAGCCCAAGGGACATGCCGATGACCCATGAGCACAAGCGGCACTTCCTTACGCAGGATGAGATCCAATGTTTCTCCCGCGTCCTCGATGATGTTCGTCTCCCGACCCGAGCCAGGAACGGGGACAAGATGATGATGAAAACCGACAATCGTCAATTTCTTCGAGTCGATGCAGTCTGCGATTTTCCGGTACCGTCCGCGTCCAAGCCGACCATCGTCCTTATCAGGTTCACTTGACGCAAGACCAATGAGGTTCACATTCTTCAGTGAGTGAACAAAATCCGTGTCTCCAAAAAACTCAGGGAACAATTTGAAACCAAGATTGCGCTCATCATGGTTTCCCGGGACCACAAACAAGGGACTGGCGATCTCCTTGGTTTTTTTCTGAGCCTGTTCATATTCCGACAACAACCCATCGGTGGTCAGATCCCCCGACACAAACACAAAATCAGCATCTAACGCGTTAACGAGTCCGATTGCTTTCTCAAAGACCTTCTCATTAAAATCTGTTCCTCTCGAACAGTGAATATCAGAGATATGCGCTATTCTCATACGATCTCACTCCTTTTTGTTTCTCCGGCAATGTTATCAAGCACTTCCTCATCGGTCTTTGCAGAGTCACTGGTTCGTACATTAATGACGAGTCTTTTCTCGAACACCTTCTCAAACAATTTTTTATCACTCAGAACGCTCCATTGCTCTAAATCGCATTCACCGTGCACGCAATGAAGGGTCAAACGAAACGTGTCCTTATCAAGGAACGACACATCGACGTGTTGGACGAGATGACTGTGGCTCCGGTCAAGTTTTTCTGCAAGGCGAAGAAAAAATGAAAGAATATACACGATTTGTTGATCCTCCTTATCCAATTCTTGAAAAGACGGCTCTTTTTTCCCGGGGAGTTTCTTCCGATGGAACCGTACTATGTTTGCCATGAGCATGATCTCTTCTTGATCAAATCCTAAGAGCTCCGCGTTTTGAATAATGTAGAAGGAATGGAGGTGATGACCGCGAAACGAAATAATGTTTCCGACATCATGAAGCAGGGCTGAATACCTCAGGAGCTCCCGTTCGTGATCACCGAACCCGTGAAGTCCAATCGCTTTTGTTTTATCAAACAGTTCCAGGCACAAGGATTGAACAATGTGAGCGTGGTTTTCATTCACGTTAAAAAGACGACAGAGATGAAGCACACTGCCATCACGCACCGACATGGTCTGGTACTGGGGGAACCCTTTTTGTTTTTGCAAATAATCAATGAGCATCCCATAGCGTAAGTCCCGGTAGCTCACCGTTAGCTCTTTTAAATTGAACTCTTCCATGAACGTCTCAAGTATCACAGCCCCTCCTATGATGATGTCAGCTCGATAGGGATTGATCCCTGGGACTTGTTTTCGCTCCCCTAAGGGGAGGGATCGGAGTGTCTCGATCACTTTCTGCAATTCCTTATACCGGAGCACGAGGTTGTTTCGGTCGATGTCATAATCAAACATTTTATAGGCGATTTCCGCGAGGTTGATGATGGTTCCAGAACTCCCAAACGCAAGTGCAATTTTTTTGGTGTTAATGCGCTCGATGAGACGGACCATTTTTTTCTGGACGTGACGTTTCATCTTCTCATAGGTTTGCGAAGGGACCGGGTTTTGAATTGATTTATACAAGAAAAGACTCGTGAGCCGAATCGCGCCAAGGCCAAGACTCTCCAAGTCATAGTACGCGGTTTGATCCCCAAGAATGACCTCAGTGCTTCCGCCCCCAATGTCGATGAATACTGCGATTTGATTTTTGATATCGATCCCACTTGAAATCCCTAGGTAAATCAACCGGGATTCCTCCCTCCCGGAGATGATTTTCACATCAATCCCTGCTTCGTTTCGTAACCGCTCTAGAAATTCGATATGGTTGCGTGCTTCCCGCGCAGCGGAAGTAGCCACCGCATAAAGCTCAGATGCAGAGAACCCTTTGGCGACCTCAACAAGTTTTTTACACACCAAGACTGCTCGGTCCATAGTACTCGAATCAAGGATCCCTTTTCTGAAAACGTTTTCCCCAAGGCGAATCACTTCTTTGTCTTCTCGCAGGATGGAGTAGGAATGATTCGGGTTCAGTCGAACAATGATTAATCTGATGGAATTCGTCCCTATATCGATGAATCCAACGATTTTTCCTTCGGGGGCGCTATTCCCTGCATGGTGATCAGGAGGCTGCGGTCGAACACCTTTTCGAATAAATCCTTCTTTTTGTTCACCATTTCTTCTTCCCGTTGTGTACTTCCGTTCACGAGGCATCTCATCATCACCGAGGTATCTGTTATGTTCATATCTATTTTCTCTACGACTGATCCATGGGAGGCGTCAAGCCCGTCCGCCACCCGAAGGATAGCAGCAAGGAGCTCAATCCGCGTCCTGTCAAGGATAGTGAGATCACCAAAAGGCACGTGGTTCATCGCTGGAGGCTTTTTTCTGTGATACCGTGCGATCACCCCGATCATCTGTCGTTCCCTGGCAGTCAAGGGTAAAAAAGGATCAGTGAGGATCAACCGGAAGGACGTCTTGTGATGTCCTTTGGCGCCAAGGGAGAAGCCGATATCGTGTAAAAGCCCGGCGCATTCTAACCAGAATCGGTCCTCAGCGCCTAACGGGTTAATGGGACGGAGCTGGTCAAATAAGGAAAGGGCTGTGCGCGTTACTTGACTTGCATGGGTGAAATCAGGGGTATACCGCTCGGCGATTTTTTTGATGCTTCGTTTTTTCTTCCCAAAGTTCCATGATGTGAAGATCGAATGACCAAACGACTCTTGTTTCTGAGAAGTTTTTATCAGTTCTTGTTGAAGAAGCTGCTCGAGGGACGTCCCCTGTAAAAGCATCTGGGCGAAATGGTCGGGAAGGTGCCGTTGCCGTAAAGCGTCCACCGCATGCATCACATCATAAGGTACTTTGCGGGGTTCTAAGGAAAACGGATGCACAGTCAACAACACATACGATGCGCGGGTGTCACCGATCCCTGGTCGTCCGACGCTACCGGGATTTACAAACATCACCTGATTGACGGTACGGATAAATGGCGTGTGCGAATGGCCAACGATGATGACATCGGCTTGTGCATCCTGGCTCAGTTCCTTTAGTCGTTGCTCTGAGGTATCAGGATAGATATGCTCATCAATCGAGGCCGGGCTTCCATGGGTGAGAAAGATGCGTTTTTCCCCAAGGGAGAGCTTTACTCGTTTAGGAAGGGATTTCAGAAAGCGAATAGATGGTTTTTGGAGCTGTTGAACCGCATAATCCAGAGAAATTTCAGTTTCATCAATAGGGTTGGGTGAAGGGTTCTTCTTCCACTCCAGCACCTCTGCGTCGTAATTGCCAAGGACGCAAAGAACCCGTTCAGAATCTAGTTCGGCCACGACCTCCTGAGGAAACGCTCCATATCCCACGAGGTCACCTGCCACTATGATCAATGCCGCGTTGTTTTTCCTTGCGTCTTCAAGGACCGCGTGTAATGCATCGCTGTTCCCATGAATGTCAGCAAGAACCGCGATTTTCTTTGGGAACGAGCGGGGGATCACGGCTTTATACCACATGAGTTCCTTAAGCGACGTAATCATGTTATTGCTCGTGTTCTTTTCCCAATATTGTACGAACTCTGTATACAGGGTATGTCGTCGTGTTCGTATGAATTTTAAAAACAAGGCAAGTCCCGTCTCAAGGTCTGTCTGTTGTTTTGATGCTTTCCCCTCTGGTTTTTCATTGGATGGTTGCTTCACGGTATCAAGGACAGCAGGGATATAAGCACACCAGACATCGCAATCATGCATTTCCCCAAGCACATCCTGGAACTGTTTCATCATATCAATGTACGAGATAAGCTGTTTATCATACAGGGGGCTGAAATGCTCCATGGTGTATCGAAGGTGTTTTGCCGCGATACGCATCTCATGGTGTTTTTTTATTTCGTCCTCCTGGTCTATAAAGTCTTGAAGGGCGAGGAACTCGTCCAAGCGGCAGCCGATGTGGTTCTGTGCCGCGATGTATGTAGTAAAAGAATGGGCGGATGGGATAACACTTTGAGAAAGAATCGCAGCACAAAACTTCTTCATGTCTTCTATCGTTCCCGATGTCTTCAATTGATCAAGGTGGGTGATTACATCGGATTGGAGGGTCGCACGTTGACTGCGATGCTGTTGCAGAAGGTACTCGATCGCGCTTTTTTCCTTGGAATCGGAGAGTTTTTGGAGGTGGCGCTCAAGGAATTCGATTTGAACATCCATGTCACGGGCAGTGCCTAACGATCGGGTGATATTACGGATCTCCTGTTGCCAGTGACGGAAACGATCTTTGGGGAAACAGGATTTGAAAATACATAACGCTGCCCGGATCCTTCGGCTGGTGACTCTCATCTTATGGATACATTCGATATCGGTTGCTTGAGCAGCTCCCTCTATCTGGTTTTCTAGGGTGTTGAGGAGTGGCTGCAGGGTTGTGACCGCGAAGATGCAGTATTCATCACCTGTATTATCTTCATCTAGGTTATTTCGATCCTCGTTCATGCCACACGCCTCTGATATTTAGGAGCCATTCCTGGGAGTTCAGCGGGTCTTGACCCTCTAAAGGTTTCACGCGCTCGTAGGTTCCATCGGGGAGAAACCGTCGTGCCTTTACGGTATCATGTAGATGTACATTGAGGATGTGCTCAAGGATCGCTTTTTTAATGAAAGGGTCAGGGACAGTGAACAGCACCTCGACTCGCTTGTTGAGGTTCCGCGGCATCAAATCAGCACTCCCGATGATGACTTCGCCTTCACCGCCATTGCGGAAATAGTAGATGCGTGCATGTTCAAGGAATCGGCCGATGATCGAAATCTGCGAAATATGGTCGCTGATCCCAGGGATACCTGGGCGTAGACAGCATAATCCACGGACGTTCAGATCAATTTTAACGCCTGCGACGGAGGCACGATATAACGCTTGAATCATCTCTTTATCCACAAGTCCGTTCATTTTTAGAGCAATATAGCCGTCTCCGTTCTTCTGATGCCTTTCTATCTCCCGGTAAATCCTTTGGAGAATTTCAGGGCGTAATCGTTTTGGTGCAACAAGGAGCCATTCGTAATCCTCCTTTTGTGAATATCCTGTGAGTGAATTGAACAAGTCAGCAACCTCTGTCGTGATCTCCTGGTTGCTCGTGTAATACGCAAGATCACCGTAAATCCGGGAGGTTACCTCATTGAAATTACCTGTGCCAATAATCGCATAGCGGATGATTTTATCCGCTTCTTTTTTTACGACCAGGCATAATTTTGCATGGACCTTTAAATCCTCGAGGCCATAGACGACATGGACGCCTGCTTGTTCCAATGCGCGTGCCCAGTTGATGTTGTTTTCCTCATCGAATTTCGCCTTAAGTTCAACAAGCACGGTCACGTCTTTCCTAAGCTGGCGTGCTTCCATGAGTGCGTCAATAATAGGTGATTTCTTGGCGATGCGGTACATGGTGAGTTTAATGGCGAGAACATCGGGATCAACTGCTGCTTGTTTAAGGAGGTTCACCATGATCGTGGCGCTGTCATAAGGGTAGTACAGAAGATAATCGCGTTGCGTCAGCGCATTCAATATGTTCTTGTCTTCTTTTAACTCAGGGGGCGTAATAGGGAGAAACGGTATATCTTTTAGGTCTGGTCGATCGATGCGAAGCAGCTGCCAAAAATCAACGAATCCTAAGGGAGACTCTACCTTGTACACGAAATCGCTACTCAACCCGAGGTTTGTCATGAATAATTGTAGTAATTTCTCAGGCATCGATTTGTCAACCTCAAGACGGATTGGTAGTCCAACGCGTCGCGTCTCAATGCTTTCCTCAATTGCGGTGAGAAGGTCCGATGCCTGGTCGAGG
>Ga0335070_10002707_pt1 | contig 20581 bp, 18 predicted proteins | sample Lox_Sample_13_FD_206722 | JGI IMG/M metagenome (GOLD analysis project Ga0335070, IMG submission 206722) | Soil microbial communities from Loxahatchee National Wildlife Refuge, Florida, United States - Lox_Sample_1.3 | ecosystem: Environmental > Terrestrial > Soil > Wetlands | place: USA...
GTGCCGAGTCCGCCGGAGGTGTTGAACGCCTCATATTCGGTTCCGTCGAGCGCGAACTCTTCAAGCTCTTCGAGCGCCGGCACTTCGCCGCGATGACCGTCGCGGATCGACTCGCAGGGATTGCAATATTCGTTGATCAGGCCGTCGGTCGACCAGGTAAGATTGTATTTGAGCGCGTTGGTCGGGAACACGGGCAGCGCGCCGACCCGCATCTGCACCTCGCGCAATTTGTCGAACTTGCTGGCCAGGTCCGCGGCGGCGATGGAAATGAAGCCCGGCGCCAGCCCGCATTGCGGAATGAACGCCGTGTCCGCGCCTTGCGCCAGCGCGCGGATCCTGCGCGTGGATTCGACGTCCTCGGTGAGATCGAGATAGTGCGCGCCGGCGCGCTTGGCGGCCTCGGCGACGGTGGCCGTCAGGTTGAAGGGCGTCGCGGAGAGGACGATGTCGTGACCGTCCACGACGCGAGCGAAACTTTCCGCGTCGCCGATCTCGACCTGGCGCAGCGTCACGTTCCTTTCGGGCATCCGCGCGAGCGACGCCGAGTCGCGATCCGCGACCGTGATCGCATAGTCGCCGCTGTCCGAGAGGAACTCGGTGATGGCGACGCCGATCTTTCCGCCGCCGACCAGGAGAACCTTTTTCATCGCCATGTCCCTCAACAGATTGCCAAGCGGATACTGGCTTCGGCGTCTGCCGGACGGGAGGCGGCAATGTGGCGGAACTTGCAATCCGCGCCGGCGAATCGCAGGGTTATCCGGCGAATCGGCGCCCCAGTCGCGTCGCCCGCATCCCGCGGACGACGCTCGCGGAGACGGGCGCCGGCAAAGGTGAGGCTTTTCCAGCGTGCGCGACACCGACGCCAAACTCATCGCCCTACTCCGCGCCAATGCGCGCGAGCCGACCGCCTCGCTGGCGCGCAAGCTCGGCCTCGCGCGTTCGACGGTACAGGAGCGCATCGCGCGGCTGGAACGCGACGGCACGATCAAGGGCTATACGGTGCGCCTGTCCGACGCAGCGGAGTCCGGCAAGCTGCGCGCCGTGGTGATGATCTCCACCGATCCCAAGCGCGCCGACCGCGTCGCCGCCGAACTGAGGAAGATGCCCGAGGTGCGCTCGCTCTCCGCGGTTGCGGGCACCTACGACCTGATCGCGACGGTGGAAACCGAGACGCCGGCGCGAATCGACGCGCTGCTCGACCGGATCGGACGCGCGACCGGGGTGGCGCGCACGGTGTCCTCGATCATCCTGTCGGAGAAATTCGCGCGCTAGGCCCCGCCCCGCTGTCGCCATATTTCGCCCGTCCCTTAACATGCTATCTTCACGCGCCGAAGCGGGGCAGCGCATGACGAACCCAGTCCTGAATTCCCCGCTCGCTGGCGTGGCCCGGAGCTGGGAACGCGCGCGGCGGCCGAACCGCGATCATGTCGAACAGCTGAAATCGCGCGTGCCCTACTGGTTCGTCGTCCTTTTCCTGCTCGGCTTCTCGGTTCTCCAGATCATCCTCAATCCGTTCGGCTTCAGCGACCTGACGCAGCGCTACACCCAGGACATCTCCAATCTCTTGATCACCGGGCCGTTCCTCTATCCGACGACCGGCCGCGACGCGATCTCGGTGGCGGTGATCGACGAGCAGACGCTGCACGGCCTGCAAATGCCCTGGCCGTGGAACTTCAGCGCGCATGCGCGGGCGCTGGACGCGATCCGTGAATACAAGCCGAAGGCGGTGATCGTCGATTTGCTCTTCGTCGACATGCGGCCCGACGATACGGTCGGCGAACTGGTCGACGAAATCGCACGCTTCAGGAAGGACGGCATCCCGATCTATTTCGAGGGCGGCATCGATCTGCCCTTCGGCGAAGCGCCGATCCGCCCGGAGATCGCTCGCACCGGCGTCCCGGTGCTGGATCCGACGATCGAGGTCTATGACGGCGTCGTGCGGCAATATCCGGCGAGCGGGCACTGCTACGGGAGGAACGGGCTTCTTCCCGGTACCTGTCCGTCGCTGGCGCTGCGCGTCTACCAGGACCTTTATCCCGCCCATCCGCTGTCGCCGATGCATGACAAGATGGAGCTCGTCTGGGGTACGAAGACAGCGCCGTTCAATGTGCGCTTCAACAGCGGGCCGCTTCCCTGCAACGACGATGCGTCCTATGCCCTCCGCATCTACCGCGCCTTCTTCGACAAGGAATCCGCCGTCGGCCGCTGCCCCTACAACAACGACATCCCGGTCGAGGCGCTGCTCGGCGGCGGCAACGACGCCGATCTCAACGCGCTCATTCCCGGTCACGTCGTCTTCTACGGCGGCGCCCTTCAGGGCGCGCAGGACAAGTCCTATTCGCCGGTCAACGGCGAGCAGCCCAACGTCTTCGTGCACGCCATGGCGCTCGACAATCTCATCTCGTTCGCAGGCCAGCCGCAGAAGAACGTGATGACCATCGGACCCTATGTGTTCTCGAACAACACGGCGCAGATCGTCGCCATCGTGCCGATCATCCTCATCCTTTCCTACATGCATAGGCGCCGCATCCGGACGCGCGGACGGCGCATCGACCGGCCGGACCATGGCGCGCTCTACGACTGGTTCATGGACAAGGGGATCGAGAATCTCTGGCACTGGCTCGCCTTCTTGCTGGCGATCGGGATCGGACTCGTTCTGGCCCGCTGGTCCGGACTCTCGGTCGCCAATTGGGCGCAGGACGTCTTCCTATCCGTCGAGCTTGCGGCCATGCTGCTGGTCGGCGCGCCGGATTCGTTCTGGGGTTACCTGCATCACGTCGCCGGCGGCAGTCCCGGCGACGCACTTCCGGAGGCAACAGCATGAGACACATATTCATGGTTCCGCTCGTCGCGGCGGCGGCGATCTACGCCGTGCCGGCGCTGGCCAGCTCGGACGATTGCAGCAGCATCGCCGGCGATGCCGTGCTGTCGGCGCGCACCCCGCAGGTCGATCTCTATGACGGTCCCAACGGCAAGCGCATCAAATCGGTCGACGACGACAAGTTTCCCAAATGCCTCGCGGTCACGCAGCGCGCGCCGAACATGATGCTGCAGGTGACGATCGACGGCGCGCCGGTCTGGGTGCCGCCGCACATGGTCAATTACCGCCTCACGGGCAAGAAGCCGGCGATCTGCCGCAACCTCGCGATGGGCGGAACCGACACCAAGGTCGGAGCGACGCGCGCGCTGGGCGAAGACTGCCCGCAAAAGCCGGCGACGCCATGAGAAAGAACGTCCTGCCGCTCGTCGCGGCGCTCTGTCTCCTGTCCGCGCCAGCGCTCGCCAACGGCTATCCCGACCGCGGCCGCGCGGTCGACCAGCTTCATCCCGCCGCCGACTATAGCGACGTCGTGAGCGGACGGCCGATGGCGCTCGGCATCATGCGGGCGCGTGCCAACGGCTTCGTGCCTTCGCCGGTGCTGCAGGTCTATGCCAACGGCGTCCTCGCCAAGCTGCTGCGCGGGCTGCCGCTCCCCGCGTCGTTCCAGCCGCAGGTGCGGGTGCTGGCAGCGCCGGAATTCAGCGCCCTGTGCACGCCGGACGGAACGATCGTCATCACGGTCGGCCTGCTCGAGCAGCTCGACAATGAGGACGAACTCGCCTTCGTCCTGGGCCACGAGGTGAGCCACGCGATCTACCGCCACCACGAGAAGGACTGGTACAAGAAATCGCAGTACTTCGCGGTGGTGAACGGCGCCGCGGTCCAGGACATCGCCGACGTCGCCGCCAGCACGGGGCTCGGCAACGGCAATGTCGCGCGCGGCATCGACGTGGCGCGCCACTTCGCCAAGCTGAGCGCGAACGTGCTCGCGCCGCAGATGACGCAGAACCAGGAAGACGCCGCCGACGCGCTCGGCTTCGACCTGATGGTGCGCGCGGGATACGATTCCGAAGCCGCACTCGCGGTGATGGACAAGCTCGCCGAGCAGGAGGCGGAAGCGGCCGCAGCGGCGCGCGAGGCGAAGGAGTCGTCGGAAGGCGGTCATCATTCGAGCGGACCTTCGTTCGGCAACATCCTCGGCGCGGTGGGCAACGCCATGTCCGGGAACTGGACCGACGTCGCGATCTTCGCCTTCGACACCGCGGTCGACAACATGTCGGACGAAGCCGTGTCGCACCATCCGGCGCCCGAGCGCCTGAAGCTGCTCAGCGCGTACGAGTTCAGGGAATATCGCGACACATTGCCGGCCGCGCCGACGCCGCTGCCCTGGGCCGAGGGCACCAGGAGCAAGGACGGCATCGCCATGACCCAGCTGCTCGCGCACTATGCGGCGGCGGAAAACGCGGCGGCCTACATCGCCGATCCGCGCCAGGGCTCGCCCGACAGCGCCCGGAGCGAAGTGACGCGCTCTTCGACGCCGCCGACGGCGGACCATGCCTACACGCAGTTCGTCGCCTACGAATATTACGACAAGAACAACCAGAAGCCGCTCTCGGAAGCGGCGCTGACGCGTGCCGCCAACGGCCCGGAAGCGTCCTGGGAAGTCTATTCGCGGCTGATCGACATCCATATCGGCCGCAACGACTGGGCCGGCGCCGCCGCGCTCATGTCCCAGGCGGTCTTGCGCTTCGAGGATTCGCCGGTGCTGCTCCCCAAGCGCATCCAGATTCTTGCGGGACAGGGAGATTATGCCGGCGCCACCGCGCTGATCCCCAAATGCAAGAGCTACGACATCAAGGAGCTGACGGACGCCTGCAAGAAGGCGGCCGGCCCCGGATAGACTCTCGCGTCGCGCGAACGGTCGATCGCCGCCGCACGCCGATTGCGGCCGAAATCGCAATTATCCCCCAACTAGGGGAGGCGCGGGCGAGAGCGGCATCTATTCGCTCTTCAAGGATTGACCTAGGCTGCACCGCATCGTGTTTTGTTCTTTTGTTCGAACGTCCGTGCGTCCTGCGGGTCCGAAGCAATCTTCGTCGACTGTTGGGGGGTCCGATGAGCACAGCAGTACGCATTCTTTTTTTCGTTTCCGCCGCGCTCTTCGCGGTTGCGAGCGCAGCAGCGCAGTCGCTGCCGCCGGTGCAGGCGTTCGGCGCGCTGCCCTTTCTGAGCGACCCGCAACTGTCGCCGGACGGCATGCACTTCGCCGCCATCCAATCGATGGACGGCCAGCCTGTCGCGGTCATCTACCCGGTGCGGGCGCCCGCCGGAACGGCGCCGCAGGTATTCGCGTCGCAAAATTGGCTGATCAACGGGCTCTACTGGGTCAAGAACGACCGGCTGGTCATGCTGACCAAGACCAGTCGCGGAATACCGCTGAACGAATCGATGCTGGGAAACCCCGACCGCTACACCTGGTACCGTGCGCTGTCGATCCAGGTCGGCTCGCCGGACTGGATCCAGTTGTTCGACAAGAACCGCTCCGCCAGCGTCAGCACGGGCACAACCGTGGTGGACGCCGATCTCGACGACCCGCGCGCCATTTACATGCCGCTCTGGACGATTCCGAAGAACTCGCGGACCGACGACATACCGACCATCGGATACGAAGGCGGCTATGCGGACCTCCGCTTCAGCCTGTACCGCGTCGACGCCTATACGGGTGAAGCGCATGTCGTCCAGGACGGAGACCGTTTCCCGGCGGAGTGGATCATGGACGGTCACGGCAAAGTCGTCGGCCGAATCGATCGCTCGCCGAGCCCGCTCATCGACCATGTCTGGCTTTACAGGTCCGGCGACTGGAGCGAAGTGATGCAGTTCGACGCCCGTCCGGACAAGCGCCCGTCCATCCTCGGCCTCACCTACGACGGCAAGTCGCTCGCCATCGACATCGATCAGCCCAATGGCCGGGGTTCGCTCCGCCGTCTGGACCTCTCCACCGGACAATTTGGCGACGTCCTGTTCAGCGATCCGCACTACGACATCTACGACGCGCTGACCGACCTCTGGACGCAACGCGTCGTGGGCGTCTCGTACATGGTCGACAAGATGGAATATTCCTATTTCGATCCGCGATACGCGGCGATCGAAAGCGTCGTGACCAAACTGTTCCCGGATCAGGACGTTCATCCGGTGTCGCTTTCGCAGGACGGCAGCGAAGCCCTGATCGCGGTCGAATCGCCGGATCAGCCGCGGACATATTATCTGTATGAAACGGCGACGAAGAACACGACGAAGATCGCGTCGGAATATCCCGAATTGAAGCCGCGCGATCTGGGCGAGATGCAGGCCTATCCGTTCAAGGCGCGCGACGGCCTGGACATCCCGGCCTATCTGACCCTCCCTCCCGGCCGACCGGCAAGGAACCTGCCGCTCGTGGTGATGCCCCATGGCGGACCGGACGCCCGAGACGGCGTCGGATTCGACTGGTGGGCGGAATTTCTCGCCAACCGGGGCTATGCGGTCTTCAAGCCGAACTTCCGCGGTTCGTTCGGCTACGGTCTTTCCTTCACGCAGGCCGGCGAGCATCAATGGGGTCTCAAGATGCAGGACGACATCACCGACGGCGTGAAGAAGCTCATCGCCGACGGCATCGTCGATCCGAAGAGAATCTGCATCGTCGGCGCGAGCTATGGCGGGTATGCGGCGCTCGCGGGAGCGACATTCACGCCGGACCTGTACGCCTGCGCCGTGAGCTTCGCCGGCGTTTCCGACCTGACGGCCATGCTGCAGAGAAGCGAACGCATCTATGGCGAGCATTCCCTGCAGACGGCGTTCTGGAACTCGCGCATCGGCACGGTCGGCAAGGACGATGCGCGGCTGGATGCGACGTCGCCCGTTCGCCACGCCGACCAGGTGCGCATTCCGATCCTTCTGATGCACGCGGAAAAGGATACGACCGTTCCGATCAGTCAGAGCGAGGAGGAGCGGGATGCGCTCCTGAAGGCGGGAAAGAACGTCAAGTACATCGCCCTCGAAGGTGACGATCACTACTTCACGCTCGAGCAGACACGGATCCAGATGCTCACGGCGGTCGAGGCATTCCTGAGCGAAAACATCGGTCACTAGGCACGGCGCGGGGGCCGGCCTGATTGCGTATCAGTCGCGCGATCCGGCGCGCGCGATGGGTGCTGTAAAAACGCGTTACACATCCGGTTGCCGCCGGTTCGCGAATGGCGGCATCGCGCGCGGGCGATGTCATTCGCGCGGTGAAATGGCCTCGATGCGCCGAATGGCCGGAAAAGCGCCCAAAAACAAGGGCTATCCCGCGACGACTGCTGCGTCCCGGATTGCGAAGCAGACGCGTTTGCCGGACGCGGACTCGCTCGCGGCGCGGTAGCGCACACACGATCAAAGTCGCGCGCCGCATTTGACGAATGGATCGTCAACCTATTTTACAGTGTGACGCGTGTCTCCCGCGTGAACACCGATATATCCGCACGTTGCACATCTCTGCGCGAGTGGCACGTTGCTTGCTGCGAATCCATCCGGCGAACAACCAGGGACCAAGTTCATGCGCGCGACCGTCACAAAATTCTTGCATGCTGCGACCGCCTCGGCCGGCGCGCAATCCTCTTCAAAGCGCCGGCGGCGCACCGCCTTGCTCTCGGCGCTCAGCTTGGGCTGCGCCTTACTTGCAACTGCAGGCTCCGCGCGCGCGGACGTGATGGCATATATCGGCTACCAGCGCGGCACGTTCGGTACCATCGACCTGAACACTGGCGTGGTGACGCCCGTCGGGCCCGGCTTCGTGATCAACCCCGCCGGTTTCGGCGAGATCGGAAGCACGCTCTACACGGCTTCCTATGGCGCCGGAAATCTGTACACGGTCGATACGACGACCGGGCTGCTGACACTCGTCGGAACCGGCCCGGGAATCACCTACCACGACTTCGGCTCGACCCCGACGAGCCTGTTCGAGGCCGACGCCAATCTGCAACTCTATGGCATCAATTCTTCCACCGGCGCCGGAACGTCCGTTGGATCGCTCAGTGGAATAGCATTTTCGAACTATCGGGCGCTGTCGACCAACTCGAGCACGCTTTACTATGCGTCGAATAACACCCTTTACTCGGTGAACGACGCCACGGGCGCGGGTTCTGCAATCGGACAATTTTCGGCAGCGACCAACATTGTCATGACCGCGCTGATGCTCGATGGGGGCACGCTGTATGGAGCCGATGAGTCGGGAAATTTCTATACGATCGACACGACGACCGGTGCTGCGACGCCTGACGCATCCGTCGGCAATGTCGGCGGCGCGGTCTGGGCGCTGGCGCCGATTTTGACGACGCCTGTCTCACCGGTGCCCGAGCCCGTGACTCTGGCTGTGTTCGGGACGGGTCTGGCTTGCGCCGCGGCGTTGCGTCGGCGGCGGAAGGCGGCATAGCGCATCGACGATTCGAAACAGGGAGAGCGGCGGCCCTGTGCCGCCGTTTTTCTTTTTCGGCCCGATCCAATCCGGCCAGCGGGCTGCCGCCCTGTGCCCGGTCGAACGGACGGCTCACACCTTGAAGTAGTTCGGCTGTCCGATGTCGGCGATCATGCCGATCTCGGTCGGCTTCCAGCCCAGCGCAGCCCGCGTCTTCGCGCTGGACGCCGGAACGTCCAGACCGGCGAACATCGCAAGCGGCCCGTAATAGGCGCCGGCTTCTTCCTTCTTGATCGACTTCACGGGCACGTTGAGCGCGCGTCCGAGCACGTCGGCGATCTGGCGCATGGGCACGCCTTCTTCCGCCACCGCATGATAGATGGCGCCCGCGGCGCCTTTCTCCAGCGCGAGCCGGTACAGACGCGCAACGTCGAGCCGGTGTGCCGACGGCCAGCGGGCGCTGCCGTCATCGACATAGGCGACGACGCGGGTCTGCTTCGCGATCTCGAGCAGATACGTTACCAGACCGGCCGCGCCGTCGCCGCCATGGACCTGCGGCAGCCTTATCGCCATCGCGCGCACGCCGCGCGCCGCATAGGCGAGGCCCACCTGCTCGGAGACGCGCGGAGCGTTGGCGGCGGCTGGCGGTCGCATGTCTTCCGTGACCAGGCCGCCCGGCGCGACGAGTCCCGTTCCCGAGGTGACGATGAACGGTTTGTTCGTGCCTGCCAGGGCGTCGCCCATCGCCTCGATGGCGCGCTTGTCGACCTGCCCGTTCTCCGCGAACCGGGAGAAATCGTGAATGAAGGCGAGGTGGATCGTGCCGTCGGTCTCCCGCGCGCCCTTGCGCAGGCTGTCGAGATCCTCGAGCGAGCCGCGATGGACGCTGGCGCCCATCTTCTCGAGCGCCGCGACGTTGGCGTCGGAGCGGGCAAGGCCCAAGACCTCATGGCCGTTGGCGATCAATTCCCTGGTGGTGGCCGTGCCGATGAATCCGGCGGCGCCGGTGACGAATACGCGCATGCGAGACACTCTCTTTTCGGTCGCAAGGGATATTGGTACGGTTCGTATTCGGGTAAAGTAGTGAGATTATACAGGTATAGAGGCTAACAGGATGACGGATGCAAACCGCCTCGGCGCCTATCTGAAGGATCGGCGCGCCAAACTCGATCCCGCGGCGTTCGGTTTTCCGCTGAAGCGCCGGCGGACGCCGGGTCTGCGGCGCGAGGAAGTCGCCCAGCGCGCCCATGTCAGCGCCACCTGGTACACCTGGCTCGAGCAGGGTCGCGGCGGCGCGCCGTCGGCCGACGTGCTCGAGCGCATCGCCGGCGCGATGATGCTGACCGATGTCGAGCGCGAGCATCTGTTCCTGCTCGGACTGGGGCGCCCGCCCGAGGTCCGCTATCGCGCGCCCGACGGCATCACGCCGCGCCTGCAGCGCCTGCTCGACACGTTGGAGCACAGTCCGGCCTTCATCCGCACCGCCACCTGGGACGTGATCGCGTGGAACAAGGCGGCCGCGGCGGTGCTGACCGACTACAGCATGCTGCCCGACGGCCAGCGCAACGTGCTGCGCATGATGTTCCGGGACAAGCGCGTTCGCGAGAACCAGCCCGACTGGCGCAGCGTCGCGCGATATGTGGTGGCGTCGTTTCGCGCCGATGTGGCGCGCGCCGGCGCCGCCCGCAGCGTGCAGTCGCTGGTCGACGAACTGTGCGCAACCAGTCCCGACTTCGCGGAGTTGTGGCGCGAAAACGACGTGCTGAGACACGGCGATGCCATCAAGATTCTACACCATGCGGCGGCCGGGCCGCTGGCGATGGAAATCTCCGCCTTCGCCGTCGACGGCCGGCCCGATCTCAGCATGGTGGTCTATAATCCCGCGACGCCCAAGGATGCGGGCAAGATCCGCGCGCTGCTCAAGACGCCGCCGAAGCGCGCGCGCCGGGCCCGCACGCGCCGCTGAGCGGCCGCCGGTTCAGTAACGTCCCGAGGAATCCGTCTCGCGCCATTCCGCTTCGGGCGTTCGCCAATAGACTCCGCCGCTGCGCGCCATCATCTTGTGACCGACGAGCTCGCGGCGCAGCGTGGCGCTGTCCCAATGGCGGCGCTGGACGATCTCGTTGACCTCGGCTTCGCGGTAGCGCCGGCCGTTCTCGAACTGCCGCACGAGCCATTTCAGGATGACGACGCGCTTCTTGCGGGCGGCGGGAATCGATTTCAGGCGGCCCGCTTCGTCGACGAAGCCCGACAGGATCCGTTCGTCCGGCTCCGTCTGCGCCTTCGACAGCGACACCACCTTGCGGTCGTCGAGCAGCTTGCGGTTCATCCGCCGCAGCATGTCGGGATCGAGCGCATGCCAGCGCGTGGTGCCGTCCGCGCGCGCGCTGACGAGGCCGATCTCGCGCAGCACGGCGAGGTGGTGCGACACGGTCGGCTCCTTGAGATTCAGCAGGTCCGCCAGCTCCTGCACGCTGCGCTCGCGCGCCGCCAGGAAACCGACGATCCGCAGCCTGCTCTCGTTCGCCAGGGCCTTGAAAAAGGCCAATAGCGTGGCGCTATCGTCGCCCATTCCGCTCTCCATAGACATCAATCTAATTAGATGGATATCTATATTCCAGGCGAAAGGCAAGCCCGGCCGGTGCCGTGCAAGCGGTTCAGGTTCTCAGGGTGAAGCCGGCGTTGCGCAGTCCGGCGCGGATTTCCTCGGCATGGGCGGCGTCGCGCGCCTCGATCACCATCTCGAGATAGGCCGACTTTACCGGCGTGTCCGTCATCATGCGGTTGTGACTGACCTCGAGGATGTTGCCGCCCGCGTCGCCGACGAGGCTGGCGATGCGCGCCAGCAGCCCGGGGCGGTCCTCGATCATCACCTCGAGCGACAGGATGCGGCCTTCGCGCGAAAGCTCGCGCAGGATGACGTTCGACAGGAGGCGCATGTCGATGTTGCCGCCCGACAGGACGATGCCGACCTTGCGGCCCGCGAACCGTTCCTTGTTCTCCGCGACGGCGGCGTAGGCCGCGGCGCCCGCGCCCTCGACCACCGTCTTCTCGATTTCGAGCAGCGCGGCGAGCGCCTGCTCGATCTGCATGTCGTCGACGAGAAGAATGTCCTGCACGCTGCTCTTGACGATCTCGCGCGTCAAAAGGCCCGGCTCCTTGACCGCGATGCCCTCGGCGATCGTCTGTCCGGCGGACGGCAGATTGGCGCTCTTGAAGACGTCGTACATGGAGGGATAGGCGCGCGTCTGCACGCCGTAGATCTCGATCGCCGGATTGATCGCCTTGGCGGCGATGGCGATGCCGGAGATCAGTCCGCCGCCGCCGATCGGGACGACGAGCACGTCGAGCGGTTCCTTGGCGTCGGCCAGCATCTCGAGCGCGACCGTTCCCTGGCCCGCGATCACCACCGGATCGTCGTAGGGATGCACGAAGGTCAGTCCTTCGCTGCGCGCGATCTCGGTTGCGCGCGCATAGCATTCGGTCAGCGTCGCGCCTTCGACCAGGACGCGGGCGCCGAAATCCTTGGTGTGCTTGACCTTGGTGAAGGGCGTTCCTTCCGGCATCACGATGGTGACCGGAATGCCGAGGCGGCCGCCATGATAGGCGACGCCCTGCGCATGGTTGCCGGCCGACATCGCCGCGACGCCGCGCTTTTTCTCCTCGTCGCTCAATGACAGGAGCTTGTTCAGCGCGCCGCGCTCCTTGAACGAGGAGGTATATTGCAGGTTCTCGAATTTGAGATGGATGTCGGCGCCGGTGATGCGCGACAGCGTGTCTGAGTGACGGGTGGGCGTGCGCTCGACCGCACCCTGGATGAGCTTGGCCGCGGCGCGGACATCGTCGATGGTCGGAGCGGTCTTCGTCAGCACGGCCACCTCATCGAAGACGGATGGTAGCAGCGGACGGATTTGAACCGCCGACCAAGGGATTATGATTCCCCTGCTCTACCACTGAGCTACGCTGCCAAGCCCGTCGAGGCGGGGGATGTAAGGGGCGGCTCTTGCCCCTGTCAAGGCGCGGCGCTGCTGACACGCCCTGTCGGCCGCGCCGTGGCATAATGCGGCCCAGGATGACCAAAAGCCGACCGAAAAAACCGCCCCGTTACGCCCTGATGAAACGGCTCTGCCTGTCGCTGCCCGGCGCCGTCGAAATCGTGGATCGTCACGGACCCTGGTTCAACGTCGGCAAGAAGACCTTCGCGCTCTACTGGACCAAGGGCGGGAAGTGGATCCTGAAACTGCCCAAGCACCAGGTGCTGATGCTGGTCGAAGCGCGCCCCGAAATCTTCACGCCCATGCGCAGCGGGGCGCTGCTTTGGGCGTATGTCGACGTCGCCAAACTCAGCCCGTCGGAACTGCGCGACTATGTGTCTGCCGCGTGGCGCTGCATCGTGCCCAAGAAAACGATCAAGGCGTACTTCCCGGACGACATCTCGCTGCGTTAGTGCGGCCAGTTTTCGACTTCGCCGAAACAGATGAGATATCCGTCCAGATCCTGGACCAGCATCTCGCTGCGGCCGTCTTCAAGTTCCGGTTCGCTGACGATCCTGGCCCCGCGCCGCGTGAGTTCGTCCGCCAGCGCCTTCACGTCGGCGACCCAGATATAGAGATCGAGCGCATGGGGCATCTTGGAGACGTTCGACGAGAGGGCGGGTTTCACAGGTGCCTGCCGCAGCATGACGCGCGCGAGATTGCGGCGGACGATGACGAAGCCGGGTGGCTCGCCGAAGAAGCGGCCGACTTCGAATCCGAGCTTGTCGCGATAATAATCCGCCGCCTTGACGACGTCGTCGACGAGGAGAAACGGCGCGGCCTCCAGAAAGACGGATCGGTGTCCAGTGTCCTGTGCCATCGGTCTCCCCGCCGGCTGCCTGCCGAGGCTATACTGACGCCAAAGACCGGCTCGGCAAAGAGGGCAGCGATGAAGATGCAGATGGCGCGCGTGATCCTGTTCACCAACAAGATGGAGGCGATGACCGTGTTCTATCGCGACGTCCTCGGTCTGCCGCAGCTCGGGAACGATCCGGGCTGGCGCGAATTCGAGGCGGGCGGAACGACGATCGCGCTGCACTCCGGCCCGCCCTCGCCGGGCAGGAAGGGTCCCAAGATCGCGTTCCGGTCGCGCAACGTCGCGCGCCTGCGCGCCACGCTCAACAAGCGCGGCGCCAAATTCGGCGACGTCTCCAAAGGTCCGATCTCGCTCTGCAACGGGCGCGATCCGGACGGCAATCCGGTCCAGCTCTCCAGCCGCTAGGCGCCGCTCAGGGCTTGGCGCTCCACGGCTCGACCGTGCCGACGATGGTGTGCGGGGCTTCCGACGCGATGGCGGCGAAGACGCCGTCCGAGATTTCCGCATTCGTCAGCCAGCGCGACGCGCCGCTATCGACGATGAAGCCGAGCACCACCGCTTGATAGTCGATGGGTAAGCCGTCGGCGGCCCGCTCCATTTCGGCCAGCCGCTCGGGATGCGCGGGATCGGCGTGCGCGCTGCCGAGCACGTGGACGAAGCGGCCGTCGGCGACGAGGCATTCGGCAAAGGCGCGTCGGGCGTGCGGCGCGCGGCCATGGATCCAGGCGACGACGAGATCGGGAGCGGCGACCTGGCTCAGCGCTTCGCTCAGCGCGGCGCTGTCGTTGTAATCGCAGGCGACGGCGTCGATCGCCGGCGAGATCGCGCGGATGCGCCTTTCGTTGCGGCCGAGAAGCGAGACGCGGTCGCAGTGGTCGCACAGCGCGCGCGCCAATCCCGCCAGCATGCCCGAGCCGCCCACGACCAGCGCATGCGAATAGCGCCTCATTCGGCAGCGTCCCGCCTTGCCTCCGCGCGCGCGATCCAGCCGCCGCCCAGAACGCGCGTGCCGTCGCGCTCATAGAAGACGCAGGCCTGCCCCGGCGCGACGCTGTCCTGCGGCGCCAGCAATTCCACCGTCGCCCGGCCGTCAGCGAGCGGGACGATGCGCGCCGGAACCGGCGGCTTCGCGGAACGGACCTTCACGGCGCAATCGAACGGTGCCGCGGCCGTGCGGAGCCAGTTCACGTCGCGCAACGCGATCGTCTGCGTGCGCAGCGCTTCGCGCGGACCGACGACGACGCGCGCCCTGGCGGCGTCGAGGGCGACGACGAAGAGCGGTTCCGCATTGCCGGACAAGCCGAGACCCTTGCGCTGCCCGACGGTGAAATGCACCACGCCCTCGTGCCTGCCCACGGTCCTGCCCGCGAGATCGACGATGTCGCCGGCCTTTGCCGCATCCGGCTTCAGCTTCGCGACGACGTCCGGGTATTTTCCGTCGGGAACGAAGCAGATGTCCTGGCTGTCCGGCTTGGCGGCGACGCCGAGCCCGAGTTCGGCGGCGATCGCGCGCACCTCGCGCTTCTCCATGCCGCCGAGCGGAAAGCGGAGATAGTCGAGCTGGCTCTGCGTCGTGGCGAAGAGGAAGTAGCTCTGGTCGCGGCTGTCGTCGGCGGCGCGATGCAGCTCCGCCCCGTCCGCTCCCTCGACGCGCCGGACATAATGTCCGGTCGCGAGGGCGGCGGCGCCGAGTTCGCGCGCCGTGTCCATCAGGTCCGCGAACTTCACCCGCTCGTTGCAGCGCACGCAGGGAATGGGCGTCTCGCCGCGCGCATAGGCTTCGGCGAAGTCCGACATGACGCGTTCCTTGAAACGCCGCTCATAGTCCAGAACATAATGTGCGATGCCCAGACTCTCCGCGACACGCCGGGCGTCGTAGATATCCTGGCCGGCGCAACAGGCGCCCTTCCGCCGGGTCGCGCCCGTATCGTAAAGCTGCAGGGTGACGCCGATGACCTCATAGCCCTGGCGCTGCAGCAGCGCGGCCACGACCGAGGAATCCACGCCGCCGGACATGGCGGCGACGATCCGGGAGCCCTTCCCTGGCAGCGGTAGGTCACGCATGGCGTGGCTATATTCCGCCGCGCCGTCCGCCGCAAGTTAGCCGGTGGCGGTGGTGGCGGGCAGGTAGTTCAGGAGCGTGATCTGGCCTAGCTGGGACGCCACTTTCTCGGCCGCCTGGAGCGCGACCTGGTCCTGGTTGAGCTGCGAGATCGCGGTCGGCATGTCGACGTCCTGGACGTTCGAGAGAAAGCCCGTATAGAGCGTCTGCAGCGACTGCTGGTGCGCGACCGAGTTCTGCAATTGATTGTAGACGAAGCCGTTGCTCGCTGCCGCCGAGTTCACGGCGTTCGCCGCGCTGATCGACGTCGGAAGCTCGGACGTCAGGAAGTTGCTTTGCGCCGTCGACAGCGTGTTGCTCGTCGCGAAATTTCCGGTCGGCCCGGCATCGAAGGTCGCGATGTCCTTGAGGGTCTGCATCAGGCCGGTGCCGATGTCGGAGGCCAGAATGCCGAGCTGCACGGTCTGCCCGTCCGAGATGGCGACGGACTTCTTGAGCGTGCCGTTGGAGAACGCCGCCGCCACGTTCGGCAGGGCGGCGAGTTGCGACAGCGACGTCACGTTGAACGGCGGCGTCTGGTCCTTGTCGCCGCCGTAAATGTAGTTTCCATTGGCATCCTTGGCGTTCAGGATCTGGCTGACCTGATCGAAGATGCTCTGCGCCTCGGTCATCAGCGTGGTGCCGTTGTTGTTGGCGACCGCCTGCGTCATCGCCTGGCGCAACTGGTTGGCGATGTCCGACAGCGAGCTGAGCTGAGTGTCCTGCAGACTCGCCTGATTGACGGCGATGGTGGTGTTGGCCTGGTAGGCCGTCGCCTTGTTGACGGCCGTGCGCGTCGCTTCCATCAGCGCCGTCTTGTTGCCGTAGCCGGTATAGTCCGTCGACACCAGGCCGCTCGCGACCTGATCCTGGGTCTGGTTCATCGAGAACGAGGCCTTGCCGATCAGCGAGAGCAGGTACTGCGATTGCGTGGCGTTGGATGTGCGGTCGATCGTCATTGCCGGATGCCCTTACTGGATCGCCAACAGGGTTGCGTAAAGCTGGTCGACGACCGAGAGCAGACGCGCGCCGGCGCTGTAGGCCTGCTGGTAGGTCGTCATGTTCGTCAGTTCCTCGTCGAGATTGACGCCGGACGTCGCCGCCTGGCGCGACTGGGCCTCCTGCAGCCGGTCGTCCTGCGCAGTCTGGTTCGACTTGGCGGCGGTGCCGCGCGTCGCCACGTCCTGATAGAAGGCGGCCGCATAGTCGTCGAGCGAAGCCGTCTCGGCGGAAATGCCGCCGGCGGCGCGGAAGCTCTGCTGGTTGCTGTCGACATTCTGCAGCGCGAGCAGGCCGGTATTGTCGCCCGGCGTCACCACCGTTCCGCCGGCGACGGTCGACGCGGTGATCTGCGGCTTGGCAAAGGCCAGGCGCTGCGGCGACGAGGCGATCTGCGAACTGACGGAGAAATTCGACGCCTGCAGCGCGAGCTGGTTGGCGCCGATGCCGAACAGCTGCGTGAAGCTCATGCCCGTCGTGCCGCGCTGCGTCGTATCGGCGGTGACGTTGAGCGTGTAGGAGGACAGCGTCGTCGGCTGGGTTTCCGAGATCGAGCCGTCGCTGTTCAACGTGAAGACCGCCTGCCCGCCCATCGCGGTGTTCAGCGCAGTGACGACGTTGCCGATGGTCATGCCGGAGGCGACCGAAACGGTCGCGGTCTTGGCGACTTCGCCGTCCGGACCCTTGAGGGTCAGCGAGATCGAGCCGCCGCTGGTGAAATTGCCGGCGTCGCTCGCCGAAAGACCGGTGGCGACGATCGACGGCGCGGCGGCGGTGAAAAGGTCGTTCAGGCCGAAGAACTGTGAGAAACCGGACGTGCCGCGCGTCGCCGGAGTCGTCGCGTCGTCCTGCGTGACGATGCCGTTCGTGCCGGTGGCGGCGATCGAGAGCTGGCCGTTCGAAAAGCTCGCCGTGCCGTTGGCGCCGAGCGCGCTGTTGAGTGCGCTGGTGAAGCCGCCGACCGTCGCGGCAAACGGCGTTGCGGCGCCGCCGTCGACGGACATCGTGCCGGCGTCGAAGTCGACGTCGACGCGCGATACGAGATTGCCGTTCGCATCCGTGACCGCGATCGTCGTCTTGCCCGTGAAGTTGAGCGCGTCGCTCGCCACCAGTCCCGTGTTGCGGCCGCTGAGGGAGGTCGGCGGCGGGAACGCGGCATTGGCGTTGTGCTGGCTGTTGTAGGCGACGGCGGTCGACTGCGCGAGATTGCCCAATTCCTGGCCGAGATCGGCGAGCGTGCCGTCCCGCATGTCGATCAGGCCCTTGATGCTGCCCGACGCGAGATGCGGATCGAAGACCTGCGGCTGGCCGATCGCCTGGCCCGATTGCGGGCTCGTGTCCTGGATCATGATCGAGCCGTAGGAGCCGTTGCTGGCGCCGGCGCTGTAGGAAAGCTGGCCGTAGCTGTCGCCGACCAGGTTGATACCGTCGTTCGTCATCACCGAAACGCTGCCGTCGGGCTGCTGAATCGTGCGGATGCCGACGAGCTGGGAGAGGCTCTGCAAGGCCAGATCGCGCTGGTCGAGGACGGCGGAGGCGTTGTCGCCGCTGACCTGCGCGTTCTTGGCCTGGGTGTTGAGATCGTAGATCTGCTTGATCAGCGAATTGACCGTGCTGACCGAGCTGGCGACCTGGCGGTCGACCTGGTCGCGCAGGCCGCTGATCGAGGAGGACAGGTTCGAGATCGTCGCGGCGATGTTCTGGAAGGAGTTGAGCACGCTCTGCTGGCTGGCGCTGGCCGTGGGCGCGAGCGCAGCCTGACCGAGCGCGGTCGAGATGGCAGTGAGGCCGGCAGTCAGGCTGGTGCTGTCGCCAGGCTGGCCGAGAATGCCGTTGATCTGGCTGAACACGGTATTCTGCGTGTCGTAGCGCGCCGAGGTTCCGCCGGCGGTCAACGTCTCGGCATTCAGGAACTGATCGACCACGCGCTGGATGTTGGCGATGTCGACGCCGGTCAAGGTGCCGCCGGCGCTCTGCGCCTGCAGGTTGACGACGCGGCGGGCATAGCCCTGGGTGTTCAGGTTGGCGACGTTGTCGCTGACCACGCGCAGCGCCGAACTGTTGGTCTGCAGAGCGCTGAGTGCTGCCGATGCAATTCCGTTGAGGCTCACGCGTCTAATCCACGAATGCTTTGCCGCCGAAGAAGGGATCGCAAGCCCTGTGCCAGTTGCGCACCGCGCTTTGGCTGGAAATTCCCGCGCCTGACCGGCAAATCGCGCAGTCCGAGGCGGCAGACTTTGCCCAGACAGGCAGTTCATGCCCTTCACGTAGAGGCCGGAAATTCGCTGCGCTCCAGATAAAGCGTGAAACGGCGCCCAAAAAAATCTGGTCCAAGGCTTGCTACGAGGGGCAGCGGAACCATGCGGGTCTTGCTCGTGGCAGCAATTGCAACGAACGTCTTGTCGACTGCGGCGCACGCCTCGGCCAGCGCCGCGCACGGCGCGTCGGCCGGCCATGCGCCCGTGGCGTTCGATGCTTTTGCGGAGCTGCTCGCGGAATTGAGCGGCGATACGTCCGACGCGACGGCGCCCGCCGCCGCCGATCCCAACCCGACGCAGACGCCGGCCAATGCGGAAAGCGCGAGCCAGCCTTCCGCCACGCTCGCAAACGTGCTGGCGGCGCTGCAGACCACGCCTCCCGCCGGTGCAGCGACCGCCGCCGCGGGCAGCGCTGCCGCCGTCTCCGCAGGCAAACCGGGCCAAAAGCCCACCACGGACACGACGCAAGCGACGACTCGCGACACCGGCAAAACGTCGAGCAATGACAACAGCGCCTTGGCCCAGCTTCTCGTGGCGCCGAACGCGCCGCAGCCCGCTGCGAACCCGACACCGGCGGCCGAGACGCCCGCACCGCAGCCTGCCGCCGACGCGACGACCGCGCCGAGCGATGCTCTGACCCAGTTCACCGATGCGGTGGCGTCCAGCATGGTGGGCAACGGCGCGAACGTGAAGACGCCGCGCAGCGCGAAGACAGAATCCGGCACGACGTCCGCCGACAACCAGAAGACCGAGGCGCGCGCCTCGACCGCAACGACGCTCGGGACGCTGTCCACCGCCGCGACACGCAATTTCGCTGCGCCCTCCGGTACCGCGACGAACAATCTGCCGTTCCATGCGCCGGCCGGACAAAAGCCGGGCGTGGCGGCTTCAACCGCCGAGTCCGCTGGCGACACCAGTACCTCCCAGGCACAGACCGGCACGGCGCCGCAGGCGAACGACGTTCGTCCCGCCGCGCAGGCCGCCGTGCAGCCCGCCACACCTGCGACGCAACCGGCTCAGGTGTCCGTGCCTCCGGCCGCCGCCGCGACCGTCGCAGCGGCCAGCAGCGTCGCAGCCACTGCGCCCACAACGACACCGCAAACACCCGTCACGCTCCAGGTCACGACGGCGAATGCGCCGGCGGTGCTCGACGCCAATACGCTCGCCGTATCGATCGCCGCCAAGAGCCAGGGCGGCGCCAAGCATTTCGACATCCGCCTCAGCCCCGCCGAACTCGGCCGCGTCGACGTAAGGCTGACGGTCGACGATTCCGGCAAGGCGCAGGCCTCGCTCACGGTCGAGAAGCCGCAGACGCTGGCGCTCCTGCAGAAGGACTCGACGCAGCTCGAGCGCGCCATCAAGGACGCGGGTCTCGATCTATCGCAGAACGGACTGAATTTCTCGCTCAAGGGCCAGCAGCAGCAGAACGGCAACGGCAATGCGCCGACGTCGCGCGGCCGCGTCCTCAACGTGCGGGCGATCGCGGCCGTCGAAACGGCACCATCCAGTTCATCCCCGAGCGGCGTCGGCGCAAGCGACGCGCGTCTCGACATTCGAGTCTGAGGTAACCATGACAACCACCGCGCCCGTCACCAGCACCGCCGCAACGGCCGCCGCCGCGACGCAAAACAGCGCGCAGCAGCAGCTCAGCGGCAATTTCGACACGTTCCTGACGCTGCTGACCACGCAGTTGCAGAACCAGGATCCGCTGAACCCGATGGACTCCAACCAGTTCACCCAGCAATTGGTGGAATTCAGCCAGGTCGAGCAGCAGATCAACACCAACACCAATCTCCAGACGCTGATCAACCAGGGCGCGAGCCAGTCCGCCTCCTATGCGGTGAACTATCTCGGCCGCAACGTCACGGTGACGAACGGAAACGCGTCGCTGACCAACGGCGCCGCCAACTGGACCTACAATCTCGGAACGCAGGCGGCGCAGACAACGCTGACGGTGACGGACGCGAACGGCAACGTCGTCTATTCCGCGCCCGGCGCGACGACCGCCGGCAACAACACGTTCTCCTGGAACGGCCAGAATTCGAACGGCGCCCAGGAACCGAACGGCGTCTACACCTTGCAGGTGAAATCGACCGCCGCCGACGGCTCGACCGTCACGA
>Ga0335070_10002708_pt1 | contig 20577 bp, 20 predicted proteins | sample Lox_Sample_13_FD_206722 | JGI IMG/M metagenome (GOLD analysis project Ga0335070, IMG submission 206722) | Soil microbial communities from Loxahatchee National Wildlife Refuge, Florida, United States - Lox_Sample_1.3 | ecosystem: Environmental > Terrestrial > Soil > Wetlands | place: USA...
AGCGCGGGCCACGGCTTCGCCTTCGCGGATCAGCGCTTCGAACAGATCGCCGGTCGGGCCAAGGCGCGTCGCCGCGCCATGATGCAGGCGAGTGAGCGCACCCACCGGATTGGTAGCGGCGTTGAAGATGAGCTTGGTCCATTGGGCGCCGCGCGCGTCGTGCAGCACGATGGTGTTCATGCCGGAGCGGGTCATCAGGGCGCCCAGCTGCTCCACCAGGTCCATGGGCGTGCCGCTGGGCTCGAAAGGGCCGATCCAGGTGTCGCCCTTGATGTCGTAGCCGATATGCCCAGGCTCGATCAGGTGGCCAGCGGGGAATGTGGTGCCGCGAACCACGTAGCGGACGTGCTCGGCGATCAGCTCCTCGTTTCCTACCCCGTTCTGCACCGAGCACACTGCGCTGTCGCCATCGAAGACCCGTGCGACCTGCTTGATCGCGGTGGCGGTGTGGATGGCCTTGGTGGCCACGATGCCGAAATCGCAGCGCGGGATCCTTGCCGGGTCGGAGGAGGCGCGAAGGCGCGCGGCGAAGTCTTCGGCGCCGCTGAGGCGAAGGCCCGAGCGGTTGATGGCGTCCACGTGCGGCTGGCTGACGTCGTAGGCCCAGACTTCGACGCCGTCGAGACGCGCCAGGTGCGCGGCGAAGAGACTCCCCACTGCTCCGCAGCCGACCACACAGATTTTCATAAGTACTCGGTACTCAGTTAACTTCTCCTGGTGCGAGTGGTTCCCTTTTCTTGAGGAGCCCGCTCGCTGCCATCGAAAAACTTCCATTCGATGCTGCTCAGGTTTTCGCCTTCCTTGCGGCCCACGCGGAAGGTGTCCTGGGTGTAAAGACAGACAGCGCCATCCTGATCCACTACTTGAGGATGCAGGGAAAAGGTCATGTTTTCCTTGAGCTCAATGCTGGTGTTGGCGCCGATCGCCGGATGCTCGATCATGGTGAGCCCGATGGAGTGCCCCGAAAGATGTCCCAGGGAGAAGCCGTGGCGGGCGAAGGTATCGGCGACCGCCTGGTGCACGGTGGAAGCCAGTTCTCCCTCGCACAGGAGGAGTCGCGCCGCCTCCATGGCTTCTGGGTACGCCGCCTTCATCCGGCGAGTGCGCTCGCTCGGCTTGCCCTGGATGAGTGGACGCGAGAATTCGACCCAGTAACCGGTCGCATCGGTGATCTCCAGGGAATAGAGCAAGAGGTCGTCGGGGCCGACGATGCGGTGGCCGGGGACCTTGAAGGCGGCTTCCGCTTCACCGTTGGCCCCGGAGAGCAGGATGTTCATCATGCGCGGGCCGGCGCCGCGAGCGAAGAAGCACTCGACCGCCGGAGCCATGATCTCGGCCTCGGAGCGTCCCGGACGGTAGGCCTTGACCAGGGCCCAGAAACCTTCCTCGATGATGTCCATGGCCTCGCGCACCTGAACGAGTTCTTCTTCGCTCTTCACCGCGCGCGCCATGTCGAAGTGGAAGTCGAAGGGGAGCCACTCCGCGCTTCCCTGCACCAGCTCGCGGAAGTCGCGCACCGGCATGATGTGGTCGAGTCCATAGACGCCCACGCGCTTCCACTTCTTGTCGTCGGCTTTCTCGCGGAGCCAGCGGCCCGGCAGGTCGGGCCAGACCTGGTTGCGCACCCAGGGCTTCTTCTTGTCGCCGATCCAGCGGGCCTCGCGGGGGAAGATGAGCGTGGGTTCGCCCTCCATCGGCAGCAGGACGTAAGCATAACGATGGACGATCTCGAAGCCGGAGACGTAGCGGACCGCGCCTTCAAAGCCGGCGTACTGGTTGCCGCACACCAGCAGCGCGTCCACGTTCTGCTTCTCCATGGTGGAGCGCAGAACCCGGTAGCGGCGGGCGATCTCGGCTTGCGATGGGAACATCAGGGCCTACGATTCCACCCCGCAGATCTCGGCTGCGGCCAGGGCGTATACCTTGGTGATGTCCACCAGTGTCTGGATGGCGACCTTCTCGCCGTCGGCATCGCGCGGGCCGCTGGACGGGCCGTAATTCAGCGTCGGGATGCCGTAGCGCGACAGCACCGAGGCGTCGGAGCACCACAGGACGGTGTCACGCTGCGGCGCGCGGCCCAGCACCCGCTTGTGGCAGGACTCCACGGCTTTCACCATCTCGTGGTCCGGGCTGATGCTCGCCCCGGGCACGGAGACGTAACTCTCGAACTCGATGCCGTGATCGGGAAATCTCTTCTGCAGCTGGCGGACGAGATCGCGAAGCTGATGGCGCGCTTCGGTCATCGGCATCCGCGGCGGCACACGGACATCGAGGAACAAGTCCGCCGTGGGTGGCGTCCGGCTGGCGCGCCAGGGGTCGCCGGCGCGCAGGCTGCCCAGGTTGATAATGCCGCGGTGCCCGCCGAAAGCGGTCTTCTTCGCCCAGTCCTCGGCGAACTTCAGCACCTCGCCCATGACGTCGTGCATGCGGCGGAGGGCGTTCTGGTTCTCGCGGCCCTCGGCGAAGGCGGTGTGCACGTACGGTCCCTTGGTCGTGAAGCGCACCCACAAGGAACCGCTGTGCTCGAGCACCAGCTTCATGTCGGTGGGTTCGCCCAGGATGCACATGTCGGGCAGGATGCCGTGGTTCACCAGGTAGTGCGAGCCGGCGCCATACCCGCGGTATTGCCGGCCGCGGTACTCGCCCCACTGCGACTTCTCGATCTCGCCGGCAACGCAGCCGATGATGACGTCGCCGGTAAGCTTAAACCCCGCCTGCATCAGAGCCTTGACGGCGTGGGTGTAGCAGACCAGCGCGCCCTTCATGTTGTAGATCCCGAGGCCATAAATGTAACCGTCGCGCACAATGGCGTGCGGCTTGTATCCGATGCCGGGCAGGAAGGATTCTTTGCCGGTGTTGGAGGTATCCATGTGTCCGTTGAACATGAGATTCTTGCCCCGGCCATGGCCCTCCCAGCGCGCGATCACGTTGGCCCGCCCCTCCTCGACCTCCTGCCAGGTCACGTTGAGTCCGAGTTCGTCGAAGGCGCGGCGCATGTACTCGGCCATGGCGAGTTCCTCGCCGGTGGGGCTGGCGATATCCACGACATCGCAGGACATCTTCACAATGTCGGCTTCGCGGACTTCGGCGAGGATGCGATTCACCTGCCGGGGAGTGAGCGCTTTCTGTTGTGCGGCCTTGGGCATTCGTCTTTTCACAAGTCAGGTTGAGTGAGTCTTACTGAGAATGCGGAAGTCGTCAGGATAGCGGCAGAGCTTCTCGTTGCCGTCCTTTTTCAGCAGGAAATTGTCCTCCAGGCGCAAGCCACCGCCTCCGGGCCAGTAGATCCCGGGCTCGATGGCCAGCACCATGCCCTGCCTCATGGTGCCTTTGCCGGCCTGGTGCGCGTACGGCGGTTCGTGGGCCCGCGCCCCCACGCCGTGGCAGACCGGGTGCGACGGCTGACCCGGATAGCCTCCTTCGGCGATGCGGGCGCGGATCGTGCGGTCGAGCTCGGGGAACTCCGCTCCGTCCTTGGCATAGGCAATCGCCTCATTGAACACCTTCAACAGGAGGTCCAGGAGCTGGTTGTATTCCTTCGTCAGCTCGCCGATGCAGACGTTCTTGGTCAGATCGTTCCAGTATCCGTCCACGCAGACCCATATCTCGAACAGGGTCGGCTCGTGTTCGACAACGGGGCGGTCGCGAGTGGCGGTAAAGGTCGCGATGCCCTTGCCCGACCACACCAGGGTAAACGCGCGGGCCATCTCCACCTTGCCCTTGTAGCCGACGCCGGTGCCGTGGACGTAGCCTTCGAAGAGCGCAGCCACTTCGCTCTCCTTCATCCCGGACCTCATGCGCTCGCGAGTGTGGTCCATGGCCTCGGCGGCCAGTTCGTTGGCCAGGCGCATGCGTTCGATCTCCTGGTCGGTCTTGATGGCGCGGGCGTCCACCAAGAGCGGCGTGGCATCCGCCACCTGCCCCATCTTGGCACGGAAGGTGTCGAAGTAGGTCTGGGAATAGACAGTGGGCTCGCCTACCATGCGGTCGGCGGACTGAGTGCCCTGGGTCAGCTCCATGCCGACCTTATCGGTCCAACCGTTCTTGCGCAGGACCTCCACGCACAGGTCCACGCAGCGGAAGTTCGGGGGCCGGGGGTCCTTTTCGTCATATCCCTTGAAGAGCTGGATGTTCTTCGTCCAGGCGGTGCGCTCGGCATCGGCAAGCTGGGGCTCGATGACGCACAGCACCGGGTCGCCTTCGCGTGGGAAGACGACCGCATCGTATCCCTTCATGCACCAGTAATTCGTCAGATAGAGGACGTTGTCGGGGGCGCGGCAGACGAGAGCCGACAGGTCCTGCTCCTTCATGAGAGAGTGGACGCGCGCCAGCTTCAGGCGATCGACGGGCCAGGAGGAGGTCGTGGGTGTCATTTGGCCACCCGGTAGCTGTCGAGAGCGTGCTTGGCTGCGGTCTTGCGAGCGTCGCTCTCCCATTCCCAGGAGAGTTCCCTGCCCTTGATGAGCTGGTACATTGCAGTGTGCCGGGGCGCGGGCACGCCGAGGCGCACAGCCTCGCGGGCGATGGCGCCGCAGAGGAAGTCGATCTCGGTGGGCTGGCGGTGGCGGACGTCATAGAGCATCGAGGTCGGATGGTCGGTCTGGCAGCCGATGCGGTTCATCTCCCAGGGGTCGTCCTGCAGCCGAATCCCGGCGGCGGCGGCCACGCTCTTGCCCTCCTCGATCAGCTCTTTCATCAAGTCGCCGACGAACCCTTCGGCAAACTCGCGGCAGTGCGGCAGGTCGGTCAGCGCCGATACGGCGTTGACCGACGCGTTGAAGATCAGCTTTGACCACTGCGCCGGGCGGCAATCCTCGAGCGCCTCGGCTTTGAGGCCGCCGGCAACGATCAGGTCGGCCGCCTCCTTCACCGTGGAGAAGGGTGTGCCGGTCGGTTCGAAGGGGCCGAGCCAGGTGGGAGTGTCGAGCTCGTATTGCACATGGCTGTCGCTGTGCCGCGTGCCGCTCATGAAGGTGCAGGCCCGGATGATCTTGCCGCGGGTGAGCGCCGCCAGGATCTCTTCGCTGCCCAGTCCATTCTGCGCCGAGATGATCGCGCCGCCGTCGAACAGGTGGCCGACCGGCCGGAACGCCTCCGCGGCCTGCGTCGCCTTGGTGGCGACGATGCCCAGATCGAAGTGTGGCAGGCGGTCGGGGCGGGTTTCCGCGTTCACCTGCACGGTGAAATCGTGCGTCCCGGAGACGCGCAGGCCGCGCTCGTCGAGCGCGTGGGCGTGCTCCTCCCGGCGCACCAGGCACCACACTTCGGCCACGCGCGCCAGGTGCGCGGCATACAAGCTGCCGATGGCGCCCGCGCCGACGATGCAGACCTTCTTCATCATGCGGTCGCCCGCCTCGCGATCTTGACGTTCTGATATCTCTGCCCGGTACGGGCCCGTTGCAGCGCGTGAAACAGGCTGCTGCCGGTGTTATGCGAATCGTCGATGATGATGCCCTGGTCGTAAAGCGCGTCCTGGAGCGCGGCCGAGATGGCGTGGATGGGCGCGGCGCCGCCTTCGCCCATCCCCTTGGCGCCGCTGTAGGTGTGGGGCGACGGCGTCTCGATGGTCCCGTACTTGATGAGCGGCATATTCATGGCGGTGATGGGCGTGTAGTCGCTGAAGGTGCCGGTCAGCAGGTTGCCGGACTCGTCGTAGGCACAGGTCTCCATCAGGGCGGCGCCGATGCCATGGGCCGTTGCCCCGTGCACCTGACCCTCCACTATTAGCGGGTTGATGACTGTGCCGCAGTCGTCGATGGCAACGTAGTCGAGGATGGCGGGCACGCAGGTGTCGCGATCGACTTCCATGACCGCGATGTGCAATTGGGACGAGTAGGTCAGCGTGAGGTTGCCGAACTTGGTCTTGACGTCGGGCAGCTTGAAGGGCGCGCGCCAGATGTAGCGGCAATTCAGCGTGAGCTCGTAAAGCTCCTCGGGCAGGATGGCCGAGTTGGTGTTCACGATGTTGGCCAGACCGATATAGGGGATCATCTTCTCGGTGCCGCGTACGCGGACCAGACCACCCTGCTCGTTGTATCCCAGCTCCAAGTCATCCTCTTTCGCCTGCAGCGCAAAGGCAGCCAACTTCAGGATCTCCTTCTTCAGCTTCTGCGCGGCGCCATGGACCGCGGACAGGCCGGAGACCGCGAACTGGCTGGCATAGGTGCCGGTAAAACCGGTGTGGACGTTGCGGTCGGTGTCGAAGCCGGCGCGCACCGTGACCTGGTCGGGATGGATGTTGAGCACATCGGCGACCACCTGCGACGCCACCGTTTCGTGTCCCTGGCCTTGCGGCACGGAGCCCACCGCGACCACCACTTCTCCGAACATATCGAGCTTGACGTTGGCGGCCTGGGAATTACCGCTGAAGGGCGCATCCGGGTTGACGATGCGTGATTGGCCGAAGTTGTTGGTGCCGGAATCGAGCGTGGTACCGATGCCGATGCCGATCATCCGGCCTTCTTTTTTCGCCTCGGCCTGGCGCTTGCGCCAGCCATCGTAGTCGATGAGTTTCTTGGCCAGCGCCAGCATGCCGGGATAATTCCCCGAGTCGTAAACGCAGCCGTTGGGCGTGGTGTAGGGGAATTCGCCAGGTTGGATGTAGTTGCGCAGGCGCATCTCGTCGGCGGGAATGCCGAGCTCGTGGGCGCAGATGTCCACACAGCGCTCCAGGAACCAGAGGTGCTGCATGCGGGAGTATCCGCGGTTGGGGCCGACCGGCGTCTTGTTGGTCACCACCTGGGTGAACTCGATGCGGGCGTTCTTGAAGCGATAGGTGGCGGGAAAGACCTGCGACCAGATCACCGCGCCCAGCGGTTCGTAGCGCGGAAAGGCGCCGCAGTCGTCGAGGTGCTTGGAGGCGACGGCGGTGATCACGCCCTTTTCGTCGAGCGCGATGCGGGTATCACGGAAGGTGCGTTCGTTGCCGTGGGCGCTGGAGTTCATGTGCTCGGAGCGGGTCTCGCACCACTTGATCCAGCGTCCGCCGGCCTTGCGCGAGGCCAGCGCCGCGATCGCCATCTGCGGATAGTTGTTGATCTTGATGCCGAAGCTGCCGCCGATGTCGAAGGTCTCGACCCGGATCTGGTCGATGTGGACGCCCAACGCGGGCGCCAGCAGCTGCATGCCGATGGTGGGGAAGGAATTATTGCATTGGAAATAGATGCGGTCTTCCTTGACGTCCCACTTGGCGATGATGACGTTGTTCTCCAGCGGGGTGGAGGAGAAGCGGTGGAAGTGCATGCGGTCGATCTCGACCACGTGGGCGGCTTCGCGGAAGGCCTTGTCCACGTCGCCGAACTCCCAGGCGCCGTTCCAGATCACGTTGGAGCCCGCCTCTTCGTGCACGACGCTCTTGTCGGTGGCGGCGAACTCAGCGTCGATCACCGGCTGCAGCGGCGTGTACTCGACTTGCACGAGCTCGGCTGCGTCTTCGGCGACGTAGCGCGACTCGGCCACGATGGCGGCCACGGGCTCGCCCTGGTAGCGCACCTTGCCTCGGGCCATGGGCAAGTCCTGGATCCTGCCGCAAACGCCGGGGCCGATCTCCATGAAGGGCGAACACAGGCCCGCGCCGAGCTCCTCCCCGGTCAGGGTGCAGATGACGCCGGGCAAAGCGGCCGCCGCCGAGACGTCAACCCGGTCGATGCGAGCGTGGGCGTAAGGTGAGCGCGCCAGCCGCATGTGGAGGCAGCGTTCGGGCTTCAAGTCGTCGATGAACTTGCCCCGGCCGCGCACCAGGCGCGCTTCTTCCTTGCGCTTGAGCGGCTTGCCGACCCAGTGTTCCTTTTCCTTACCCACGAACTCTCCCGAAGCAGGTCCCTCACGGCTAAAGCCGTTCGGGATGACATCAAGCCAGTGCCGATTGCAGGCCGTCAATCAGTTTCTGCACGTTCTTCTTCGCCAGTGGCTCCAGCAGCCCGCCGGCCAGCGAAGTGAGGCGGCCGAAGACCTGGGCCTCGCCCGCCCATGCCACCTTGGTCCCATCGGGCGCTTCGGCCAAGTCAAAGCCCGCAACCAGGGTGGTGCCTCCGCCGGCGACATCGCCTTTGCCTTCGTATTTTGCCCGCCGGGGCCGCTCGGCCTCCGCCAGGCGCATCTTCACGTCCGCCGTGCCCTTGATGTAGGAAACGCCGACGTTCACCTTGATCGTGAAGTTCTGCGGGTCCTGCACGCTGAGCCCGCGGAACTCAGGCATCAGCGGCCCGAAGCGGTTGGGGTCGGTGAGGAAGTCGAACACCTCCTCCGGACGTTTCTTCACGGTGAATTCCCCGCCGAATCTAATCGCCATGCTGGCTCGCCCTCGTGGCTGCGGCCGCATCGGCGACCGCCTTGAAGATGTTCTGGTATCCGGTGCAGCGGCACGTGTTCCCGGCAATACCCTTGCGGATGTCCTTGTCGCTCGGCCGCGGGTTGCGGGAGAGCAGATAGGCGCCGGAGATCAGCATGCCGGGAGTGCAGTAGCCGCATTGCAGGCCGTGGTCGTTGATGAAGGCCTGTTGCAAGGGATGCAGGTGCCCGTCCGTAGTCAATCCCTCGACGGTGGTGATCTCGGCGCCGTCGGCTTGCACCGCGAACATGGTGCACGACTTCACCGTGACTCCGTTGAACAGGACGGTGCAGGCGCCGCAATAGGTGGTGTCGCACCCCACGTGGGTGCCGGTGAGATCGAATTCATCACGCAGCAATTCGACCAGGAGCAGGCGGGGCTCGACGCTGGCGGAATACTCATTGCCATTGACCCTAAGCTTGATGGCGACGGGCTGGGGCTCAGGCATAAAGGTGGCCCCCTTCGACGCCATCGCCACGGGCGCGTCGATCGGCGAGCTGGATCGCGCGCCGGGTCAACGCCGCGACCAGTTGGCGCTTGTACTCCGCACTGCCCCGCATATCCGGCTGCGGGTCCGCCGCGGCGCGTGCCGCCTCCGCCGCGGCCCCGATGGCTTTCGGGCCCACCGCCTGGCCGCGAAGTGCGTTCTCCGCTTCACGGGCACGGATCGGGGTCAGCCCAACGGCGCTGAGCACGATGGCAACATCGCTGCACACGCCGTCCTGCAACGCGAGTTGCACGCCCACGGCGGCACTGGGATAGACGGGCGCAGCGCGCTTGAAGGCCAGATAGCAGCCTCCGGAGCTCTTGGGCGGCACCTTGACCACGATCTCGCTGATCAGCTCGTCGTGCGCCAGCACGGTGGTGTAGGCATCGGTGATGAACTCCGGCAGGGGCACGGTGCGATCGCCGCGCGGGCTGACGCAACGCACCTCGGTGGCGAGTGTCAGCAGGCACGCCGCCCAGTCACCGCTGGGATCGGCTTCGGCGACGGAACCGCCGATCGTCCCCCGGTTGCGCACCTGGACATCGGCGATCCCGGCGGCGCAGTCGTGCAGGATGGGGATCGCCGCTGCCGCCGGTGAATCTTCGATCTCGGCGTGGCGGGTCAGGGCGCCGAAATGGAGGGTCCCGTTCTGCTGCTTGATGAAGGAAGTACCCGGGATGAAGTTCAGGTCCACCAGGTGGGCCGGGTTGGCGAAGCGAAGCTTCATCAGCGGGATGAGGCTTTGCCCTCCGGCCAGCAGCTTGGCTTCGTCGCCCAGGCTGGCCAGCATGCTCGTCGCTTCCTTCAGCGAACTGGCGCGGTGGTACTGGAATGCGCGCGGATACATAGTCCCCTGTTTGCCCCCATCCCCGGCGAGCGGGCAGCCATTCTAATCCAGACGACGGTTACTGCGCCCGCGAGAACCGGCGGCCAAACCCGGGCTCGGCCGCTCCGCAACCTGCCGACAGAAAGCAGTCCGTGTAAAATAAGCGCCCCCATGGGTGCGCCAACTTGCCAGGCCGGGTCGATGGCTCGATTGCTTGCGGACATCTCCCAGGGTCTTCCCGTCGGTCGGAGAGCGGCATTCCAGTTGATCAATTGTGCTGACGAAGACCTTCCCGCCTTACTCGCGGCTGCACGGACTCTGAAGGAGAGGTTCCGTCCCGGGGTGGTCACGTACTCGCGCAAGGTCTTCCTGCCGCTGACCAATCTGTGCCGTGACTATTGCCGATACTGCGCGTTTCGCAAAGATCCTGGGCAAGTGGGCGCACATACGATGACCCCGGACGAGGTCCTGGCAATCGCGCGCGCCGGTGAGAAGCTCGGATGCCGCGAGGCACTCTTCAGCCTGGGCGACAAGCCGGAGTTGCTGTTCCCCGAAATGCGCGCCACCCTCGAGCATCTTGGTTACAAATCCACGCTGCACTATCTGGAAGCGATGTGTGCGCTGGTGTTGCGCGAGACCCGGCTGCTGCCCCACGCCAATCCGGGCCTGATGAGCGGGGAATGGATCGAGCGCCTGGCGCGATACTGTCCCAGCCTTGGCCTGATGGTGGAGACAACGGCGGAGGCGCTCCTGCGTCCCGGCGGAGCACACGACCAGGCGCCCGACAAGGTGCCCGCGAGGCGCTTCCAAGTCCTGGAGGAGGCGGGCAAACGCAGCGTACCCTTCACCACCGGCCTGCTCATCGGCATCGGCGAGACCCGCGAAGACCGCGTGAATACGCTGTTCGCCATCCGCGCTATGCATCAGCGATATGGACATATCCAGGAAGTGATCGTGCAGAATTTTCGCTCGAAGCCCGACACCCCCATGAGCTCCTGGCCGGAGCCCAGCCGCGGCGAGATGCTGCGTACCGTGGCCGTGGCGCGGCTGATCCTGCAGGACATGAACCTGCAGGCTCCGCCCAATTTATCCTCTCCTGACTACTCTGAACTGTTGCAGGCGGGCATCAACGACTGGGGCGGCGTGTCACCGCTCACGCCGGACCACATCAATCCGGAAGCCCCCTGGCCGCAGTTACAGGACCTAGAAGCGCGCACCGCTGAGGCCGGCTGCTGCTTGCGCCATCGGCTGACCGTGTATCCTGAGTTCCTTCCCAAAGTCCTGAGCCGCGGAGGCTTGCTGGCAGAGCGCGTCTCCGCAGCCATCGACGACGAGGGTTACGCGCGGGGAGCAGCGGCATGATCGTTGTCATCACCGGCGGCACCGGGGGCGCAAAGTTCGTCCAGGGCATACAGTCGTGCATGCCGCCTGAAGAGCTGACATGCGTCGTCAATACCGGCGACGACTTGCTTTGCTGGGGACTGCACATCTCTCCCGACCTCGACTCGATCACCTACGCCCTGGCCGGCCTGCTCAGCAAGCAGCGCGGATGGGGCGTGGAGGGCGACACCTTCGAGTGCCTGGAGGTGATGAAAAGGCTGGGAGCGCCCGCCTGGTTCCAGCTCGGCGACCGAGACCTGGCGCTGCACATCAGCCGCACCGCGATGCTCGCGGCCGGCAAGACACTGAGCGCGGCCACGGCTGCGATCGCCGGCTCATTCGGCATCCGCTCGCGCATCCTGCCGATGGCAGACGCGCGGGTCGAGACCCGCATTGCCACCGACCACCGCGAGCTGAGCTTCCAGGAGTACTTTGTGCGCGAACGTTACCAGGTGCCGGTGCACGCGGTGCGGTTCGAGGGCGCGGCGACGTCCAAGGCTGCGCCCGGTGTCGTGGATGCGATCCTCTCCGCCGACGCCGTGCTCATCGCGCCCAGCAATCCGATCACCAGCATCGGACCGATCCTCGCCATCCCGGCCATCAAGCAGGCACTGCAGGCCACGGCTGCTCCCGTCGGGGCGGTCAGCCCGATCGTCGGTGGGGCAGCGGTCTCCGGTCCCGCCGGCGAGCTTATGGCATTGCGCAGCCTGGAGGTCTCGGGAATGGGGATCGCGGCCGCCTATCGTGACTTCCTGGATGTGCTGGTCCTTGACGAACGAGACGCTCACCTTGTTCCGCTGGCAGAAAAGCTAGGTCTGGGTGTGCTCTGTACTAATTCGCTCATGAAGACTGACGGGGACAAAGCGGCGCTGGCGCAAGCCGCGTTGCAGGCGACTCTGGCTTCGCGGTCGAAACTGAAGCCGGCCGCAGCGGTGCAACGATGATCCTGATCCCGGTCAAAGACCTGCGCGAAGCCAAGCAGCGACTGGGCGAGGTGCTATCGCAGGAACAGCGGACGCTGCTGGCCGAAGCCATGCTGACCGACGTGGTTGAAGCGGTCCTGGGCTGGAAGCAGCATCCACCGGTCGCGCTGGTCACCAGCTATCCCTTCGCCATCAGACTGGCTCGTGACTGCGGCTTCGACGTCATCGAGGACCGTGAGAACCCGGGCGAAACCGGCGCCATCGCCATGGCCACGCGGGTCGCCCTCGAGCGCGGAGCCCGGGAGACTTTGGTCCTGCCCGGCGACATGCCACTGCTCACGACCGCGGAACTGGAAGCGGTCTATGCGGCGGCGCCCCGGCAGGGCGTAGTGCTGGTTCCGTCGGCCGACCGGCGGGGCTCCAACGCCGTCTTGCGCCGTCCCGCCGACCTGATTCCCCTGCGCTTCGGCAATGACAGCTTCGTCCCCCACCTCAACGCCGCCCGCGCCACCGGCAAGCAGGTGGTGGTGCCGGAGTTCGAGGGCATCGGCCTGGACGTCGATACCCCGGCCGACCTCGCGGCGCTGCTCTCGTTGCCTACCCGATCGCGCGCCCAGCTTCTGCTGGAGTGGTGGAAGGTCGCGGAACGCTTGGCCCATGCGCAGAGTGCCTGAGAGCGGCGAGGTGCGGGTGATCCCGGTCCACGGCATGCCCGAGATCGCGCCGGGCTCTGCCCTGCTCGACGAGATCCTGCGTGCCAGCCGGCGTCAACGCAGCCCGCTGCGTGCCGGCGACATCCTGGTGGTGACCCATAAGGTGGTCTCGAAGGCAGAGGGCGGACTGGTCGAGCTGGCGCAGGTAAAGCCGTCGGCGCGCGCCAAAGCCTGGGCCCGGCGATACCCGGTGGACGCCCGCGCGATCGAGCTGGCCTTGCGCGAGGCGGGCCGCATCGTCCGCATGAAAAAAGGCGTGCTCATCACGCAGACCCGAAGCGGCCTGGTCTGTGCCAACAGCGGCGTGGACTTGTCGAATGTGGATGGCGGGAAGTCGGTTGTGCTGCTGCCCCGCAATCCGGACCGCTCCGCCGCGCTTCTGCACCGCGATATAAGAGCGAAGACCGGGCTGCATGTGCCGGTGATCATCACCGACTCCTTCGGCCGGCCGTGGCGCGAGGGGCTGACGGAGGTTGCGATCGGAGTGGCGGGCATGAAGCCGATGCGCGATCTGCGCCGGCGGCGCGATCCGTACGGCTACAAGTTGCGCGTGAGCCTGGAGGCGGTAGCGGATGCGCTGGCCGCAATGGCCGGCGCCGCCTGCGGAAAACTTTCGCGTTGCCCTGCGTGTATCATTCGGGGGTTCTCGTACGAGCGCGGCCGGGGATGCGCAAGCGACCTCGTCCGTCCCTCCGAACGAGACCTGTTCCGATGACCATGAACAGATTCATACCACTGGATCGTTTCTTCGAAGTCGGATGGCAACAGGCCGTTTCCCGCGCGTCGGCGCCGGTGCGTGCCACGTTGGAAAAAGTGCTGTCAGAGGCCGACGGCGGCACGCTGAAGCGTGAGGAGTGCCGGTTGCTGGCTTTTGCCAAAGACGACGATCTGATCGCGCTCCTGGCATGCGCCGACCGCCTGCGTGAGCAGATCGTGGGCGACGTCGTGACCTACGTCGTCAACCGCAACATCAACTTCACCAATGTGTGCTTTGTGGGGTGCAAGTTCTGTGCCTTCGCCGTCGGCCCGCGCGATGCGGATGCGTACTTCCTGAGCCCGGAGGAGGTCGCCATCAAGGCGGTCGAAGCGTGGGAGCGCGGCGCCACGGAGGTCTGTATCCAAGGCGGCCTGCCTCGCAACCTCCATCCCTTCTACTACCGTGACCTGCTGCACGCGGTGAAGACGGCGGTACCGGAAATCCATATCCATGCCTTCTCTCCGATGGAGATCGCGTACGGCGTAGAGCTCACGGGGATGCGCCTGCGCGATTATCTCGCCATGTTGCGAGACAACGGACTCGACACCCTTCCTGGCACGGCGGCGGAGATCCTCGACGATGAAGTCCGCCACGTGCTCTCCGCGAACAAGCTGAGCACGGCGCAGTGGCGCGAGGTGGTCACCACTGCTCACCAGCTCGGTATCCGCAGCACCTCGACCCTGATGTATGGCCACCGCGAGACGCCCGAGCACTGGGTGAACCAGTTGCTGATGCTGCGCGACATCCAGCGCGAGACTGGCGGCTTCACCGAGTTCGTGCCCCTGGGCTTCGTCCACCAGAACACGCTGCTATTTCACCAGGGTCTGTCGCGTGCGGGACCGACCCTCGAGGAGCATTTGAAGATCCATGCTTTGGGCCGCGTGATGCTGGCGGGCGCCATCCCCAACATCCAGGTCTCGTGGGTGAAGCTGAGCCGCGAAATCTCCCAGCTCTGCCTGCGGGCCGGGGCCAACGACTACAGCGGTACGCTAATGGAAGAGAACATATCGCGGCTGGCGGGCGCTACCTCCGGCCAGTATCTCAGCCCGGCGGAGCTGCAGGAGCGTATTCTTGAGCTGGGGCGCATCCCCGCCGAACGCAATACAACGTACACCCGGATCCGGCGTATCCCTGTCGTCCCCGAAGCGGCGCGCGAGGCGCTTCCGGCATGAGAGGTCCGATCGCCATCGTCGGCGGTACCGGACCGGAAGGGCGCGGCTTGGCGCTGCGCTGGGCGCGCGCCGGCAAGCACGTGATTATCGGCTCGCGCGACGCCGAGCGCGCCCGCACCGTCGCCCAGGAGATCTCGACCCTGGCCGGCGACAAGGCGCGCGTCGAAGGCATGGACAACGCATCCGCCGTGAAGACCAGCCGGACGGTGGTGCTGACCATCCCTTTCACCGCACAAGCCGACACGCTGAAGCAGCTCAAGGACAGCTTCGTCCCCGGCGCGGTGGTGGTAGACACCACGGTCCCGCTGGCGGCAGGGATCGGTGGAAAACCGACACGGACGCTGGGCGTCTGGCAGGGATCCGCGGTCCAGGCCACGGCGGAGCTCCTGCCGGAAGGTGTGAAGCTGGCCGCGGCATTCCAGAACATCGGCGCCAAGGCCCTGCTCAGCGACGGGCCGGTGGAGTGTGACGTGATGGTGTGCAGCGACGATCCCCACGCGAAGGAAGTCGCCAGCGAACTGGCCCGCGCCATTCCCGGGGTGCGCGCCATCGACGGCGGCAAACTGGAGAATGCGCGCACCGTCGAGCAACTCACCGCTCTCCTCATCCAGATCAACATGCGCTACAAGAGCCACTCCGCAGGTCTGCGGGTGACGGGCCTCGGCATCCCCGAACCGGAGTACCGGCCCCATACGAAAGGAGCGTCCCATGGCAAAGATCCCGGAAAAGTTCCTTGATCTCTTCAACAAGAAGGCGTTCGGCAGCCTGGGGACCCTCATGCCGGACGGCAGCCCGCAGGTGACGCCAGTCTGGGTGGACTGCGAGGGCGACACCGTGCTGGTGAACACGGCCAAGGGAAGGCAGAAGGACAAGAACATCCAGCGCGACCCGCGAGTGGCGGTCACGCTCATCGATCCCGACAATCCCTACCGGTACGTCGAGATCCGCGGCCGCGTGGTGGAAGCCACCGACAAGGGCGCCAAGGACCACATCGACAAGATGGCCAAGAAATACCTGGGCGTGGACAAGTATCCGTACGCGCAGCCCGGCGAGCAGCGCCTGCTGCTGCGCATCCGGCCGGAGCATGTCAGCAGCATGGGCTGAGTCAGATCTTGATCCGGCCGGTGTAGATGGCAATGCCGACCACGGCGTCCACGCCCATGCGCTCCAGCTCTTCGATCTGCTCCTCGCTATTGATGCCCCCGGCCGCGATCAAAGGCTTGCGCGTGGCCCGGCGAAGGGCACGGACGACATCCATCGGGATCCCCTGCAGCAATCCCTCGCTGTCCACGTGAGTGTAGAGGAACGCGGCGCACCAGGGCTCCAGGGCGCGCATCATCGTTTCCGCGGGTACCGCGGTCGGAGTGCGCCACCCGTGGGTCGTTACCGTCCCCTTTTTCGAATCCACCGCAAAGACCAGATTCTCGACCCCAATGTCGGCCGCAGCTTGCTTTGCGAATTCGATGTTGATCTCGCCGTCGCGGAGCAAGGCCGAACCGAAGATCACCCGCTTTGCGCCGAGCCCCAGTACCTCGCGTGCGCCCTCGATGGAGCGGATGCCGCCCCCGACCTGGCAGGGCAGTCGCTGTGTGAACTGCTTCAGCAGCGTGCGGTTGCTGCCGGTGCCCATGGCGGCATCGAGATCGATCAGTTGGACCAGCGGAAACTTCGAGAACCGCTCGATCCACGGCTCGAAGTCGTCGAATTCCAGCGCCTTCTTCTCGCCCTGCACCAGCTGGACGATGCGCCCGCCCATCAGATCGATGGAAGGGATCAGCATGGCAGCCTCACCGGCACCCCGGCCGCGCGCAGCTCTTCCTTCAGATCGGTGATGCGATTCAGCCCGAAGTGGAAGATGCTGGCGGCGAGCGCGGCATCAGCCCTGCCCCGGGCGAAGACCTCGACGAAATGCTGCGGGCCGCCCGCGCCGCCCGATGCGATGATCGGGATGTTAACCGCCTCTGACACGCGTGACGTCAACTCGCACTCGAAGCCCGCTCCGGTGCCATCGCGGTCCATCGAGGTGAGCAAGATCTCGCCCGCGCCTCGCTGCTCCGCCTCGCGCGCCCATTCCGAGGCGCGGCGGCCGGTCGGCTTGCGTCCGCCGCTGATGTACACCTCGTAGTCGTCGCCGACGCGCTTCGCGTCCACCGCCACGATCACCGCCTGCGAGCCGAAGCGCTCGGCGATGCGCGTGATCAACGAGGGATCGGCGACCGCGGCAGAATTGATCGAGACCTTATCCGCCCCGGCGTCGATGATCCCGGCAGCGTCTTCCAGAGATCGGATGCCGCCTCCGACCGTGAAGGGGATGAACAGCTCGCGCGCTGCGCGGCGCACCGCGTCGATGAGGGTCTTGCGACCCTCGTGCGTCGCCGTGATGTCGAGCAGCACGACCTCATCCGCCCCGGCACGACTGTGGGCGGCGGCCAGTTCCGCCGGGTCTCCGGCATCGCGCAGCTCCTGGAACTGAACGCCCTTCACCACGCGTCCACGGTCGACGTCCAGGCAGGCGATGATGCGCTTGGTCAGCATGCGAGAAAGTTCTTCAGGATCTCGAGGCCGGTGTCGCCGGATTTCTCGGGATGGAATTGCACGCCGAAAACGTTGTCGCGCTCCACTGCCGCCGCGAACGGCCCGCCATAGTCGCAGTCGGCGATCGTTCCCTCGCACAGCGGCGCGCGGTAGCTGTGGGTGAAGTAAACGAAGGCGCCCGTCGGGATGCCGGCCAGCAGCCGTGACCCGTCGCGGACAGAGATCTGGTTCCAGCCGACGTGCGGCGACTTCACGCCCGGGGGAAATTTCGACACCTCGCCCGCGAAGAGCCCGAACCCCGAGATCCCCGGCGCCTCCGTGCTTCCGGCGAACATCCACTGCAGACCGACGCAGATGCCGAGGAACGGCTTGCCACGCCGGATCGCTGCCGTGATGGGCAGCCTCAATGGGTCGAGTGCTCTTGTGGCCGCAAAGTGCCCGACCCCGGGCAGCACGATGCGCTCAGCCTGGGCGATGACGCCTGCGTCCGAGGTGATGACGGACTCGCCCCCTACCCGCTCCAGCGCCTTCTTCACCGAGGCGATGTTCCCCGCGCGGTAATCGACGATGGCGATCACAGCAGTCCTTTCGTGCTGGGCAGCACCCGGCGCATGCGGCGGTCCCGCCAGCAGGCCGCGCGCAGGGCCCGGGCGAAAGCCTTGAACAGTACCTCGATCTTGTGATGGCTGGAGCGGCCGTATTGCACCCGGGCGTGGACGTTGGCGCGAGCACCTCGGGCGAAGCCGTCGAAGAAATCGTGGACCAGCTCTGCCTGCAGATCGCCCACCAGCCGGGCGCGGACTCTCGTCTCCACCACGGCGGTGGCGCGGCCACCGAAGTCCACCGCCGCCAGGCCGAGCGTCTCGTCCATGGGCATCAGGAAGTACCCGGCGCGGAGGATGCCCTTCTTGGCGCCGAGCGCGCGGTCAAACGCCTCTCCCAGCGCGATGCCGACATCCTCGACCGTGTGGTGCTGGTCCACATCCAGGTCGCCCGTAGCCTCAAGCTTCAGGTCGAACCCGCCGTGCCGTGCGAACAGCTTCAGCATGTGATCGAAGAAGCGGATGCCGGTCGAGACCTGGTAACGTCCGCGGCCATCGACGTTCAGCGTGACCCGGATGTCGGTTTCATTCGTCTTGCGGTGCAGCGTGGCTTTTCTCATGCCGACACCTTCGCGCTCTTCAGTTCGGCCATCACCGCCCGCAGCGCCGCGATCAGCCGGTCGGTCTGCTCCCTTGAGCCCAGAGTCATGCGCACGCAACCCTGGCACCCGGGATCACTGGAACGGTCGCGGACGAGAATGCCTCGTTCCCGCATGGCCCCCACGAATCGCCCGCTCTCGGCGCCGATCAATGCCAGCACGAAGTTGGCCTGGCTCGGCCAGTACCTCACGCTGAGCTCGGCCAGCTCCTTCTCCAGGCGCTCGCGCCCGTGCCCGACCTCCGCGACATAATCCCTGATGTACTCGCGGTCTGCCAGCGCCGCCGGCAGGCACGCCAAGGCAACGCCATTCACGTTGTACGGCGAGCTGACCCGGCGCACCATCTTCATCTGCTCGGCAGCACCGGCCAGCACACCGATGCGCAGACCGGCGAGACCATACGCCTTGGAAAACGTGCGGGCGACGAACAGGTTGGGCGCTGTGCTCGCCGCGTCCAGCACGGTCTGGCCGTAGAAGTCGAAATACGCTTCGTCCACCAGCAGCGCGGCGTCGGGCGCCGCAGCCGCGATCTTCAACAGGTCTTCCCTGCTGGCGGCGCGGCCCGTCGGGTTATTGGGATTGGCGAATGCAATCAGCCGCGTGCGGCCCGTGATCCTTGCCAGGACCTCCGCCGTTGGAAAAGCAAAGTCTTCCTTCGCCAGGACGGTGATCACGCGCGCCCCGGTCGCGGCGGCATAGATCTCGTACATCGAGAACGTAGGGACGGCGACGATGACCTCGTCCCCCGACTCCAGATAGGTCTCGCACAGCAGGTGGATCCCCTCGTCCACGCCGTTGGTGAGCAACACCTGCGCGGGCGCGATGCCCAGGAATTCGGCCACCGCTTGCTCGACCGGCTCCCGCTCGGGATACTTCGCCAGGCGTTCGGGGTCGAGGTTGCGCAGGGCCTCCAGCACGCGCGGCGAGCAGCCCACGGTGTTCTCATTGAAGTCGAGGCGCAGGCCTTCGCGACCGCCCAGCGGCGGGTGGTATTCCTTCAACGTCCTGACGGCGGCGCGCGCGCTAAGCATGGGCGCACCTCAAGCGGACAGATTCCGCGTGCGCCCGCAGGCCCTCGGCCTCGGCCAGCGGCACCACCACCGGCGCGATCCCGGCGACGCCCTTCTTGCTCAATTCCTGGAAGGTGATCAGCTTCACAAAGTCGAAGACGCTCAGGCCGCCGCGGTACCGTGCGGCGCCGGCGGTAGGCAGCACGTGATTCGGGCCGGAAGCGTAATCGCCGGCCGCCTGCGGCGAGAAATCGCCGATGAAGATTGACCCCGCGTTGGTCACGAGCTCTGCGTTTTCGCGGCTCACGGTGATGTGCTCGGGCGCGATGCGGTTTGCCCACTCCATGGCTTGCGCCCGCGAACCCGCCAGCAGCGCGACTCCATTGGCTCGCAGCGATTCTTGGGCGATCGGATTCTCGGCCGCAAGGCTCGCGGTCTGCTCCGCCACGGAGTGCGCCAGCTTGAGATTCGTGCTGATGAATACTGCCAGAGCTTCCGGATCGTGCTCCGCCTGCGCCACCAGGTCGGCAGCGATGAAGCGCGCATCGCCTTCATCGGCGACAATCACCACCTCGGTCGGGCCCGCCAGCATGTCGATCGCGCAATCGAAGGCGACCAGCTTCTTGGCCGCGGTCACGTAGAGATTCCCGGGGCCGACGACCTTGTCCACACGCGGCACGCTCTTGGTGCCGTAGGCCAGGGCGGCGATCGCCTGCGCCCCGCCGGTGCGGTAGAACTCCCTCACGCCGAGCATCGCTGCCGCAGCCAGCGTCTCCGGCCGAGGATTGGGCGAAACCACCCGGATCTCATGCACGCCCGCGACCTGCGCCGGTATCACGGTCATCAGCAGCGTGGAAGGCAGCGGATAGCGCCCGCCGGGAACGTAGCACCCGACCGAATCCAACGGACGGACGACCTGTCCCACCGCGACCCCGTCCGCTTCGCGCCGCCAAGGCTGCGGCCTCTGCCACTCGCAGAAGCGGCAGATGTTGGCCGCCGCCTTCTCCAGCGCCCGGCGAAACTCGAACGAGACCGAGTCCAAGGCCTGCTTCATCTCCGCCGCCGGGACGCGCAGTGCCTGCCTCGTCCGCAATCCGTCCCAGCGCTCGGCGTAGCGGCGCAGGGCGCGGTCGCCGGTCTTGCGCACATCTTCCACGATCTTTCGTACCCGGGGTTCGACCTGGTCCAGTTGGCTGCCGCGGCGCTCGAGTGCCACCACCCGCTTCTCCGCTGCCCGGCCTGTC
>Ga0335070_10002710_pt1 | contig 20568 bp, 21 predicted proteins | sample Lox_Sample_13_FD_206722 | JGI IMG/M metagenome (GOLD analysis project Ga0335070, IMG submission 206722) | Soil microbial communities from Loxahatchee National Wildlife Refuge, Florida, United States - Lox_Sample_1.3 | ecosystem: Environmental > Terrestrial > Soil > Wetlands | place: USA...
GGTGGGCCGCGCCCCGTCCACCACGCTCATGATGTCGGCCAGCTCGGTCACCCGCTCGGTGATGCGGCCGTTGTGCTCGCCCGCGCGGAAGACGTCGTGGCCGGCGCCCTGGCCCTTCTCCATGCCCCGCTCGACCTGGCCCGGCTTCCAGAGCGCGACGCCGATCTTCGACATGATCAGGCCGACCGAGCGCTCCGCGCCCGCGATCGAGGCCACGATCGGGTCGTTCCAGCAGTTCTGCGCGGAGACCACGTAGCCCTCGGGCTTGAGATGGGGCAGGGCCATCCAGGTGGCCCAGGCGGTGTCGTAGGCCTTCATCGCGATGAACCCGATGTCGAAATCGGCGCCGAGCCGCTGCAGCTCGTGCACGTGCAGCGCGGTGGGCTTGGCCTCGAAGGGATCGTGCGGGCCGGTCACCGCGATGCCGCGGCTGCGCAGAGTCTCTACCTGCTCCGGCCAGGGATCCACGATCGTCACGTCGTGCCCGGCCCTCGTGAGAAACGCGCCCAGGTAGCTGCCGATCGCGCCGCCGCCGATGAAGAGCATTCGCTTGGCCATCTCGATGTCCTCCCAGGGCGGGATGTTATCCCCGCGACGGGCCGTTGCCAAGCCACACGCGGTGGGGCAAGATGCGATCCGGCAATCACCCGTGACACCCTCCAAGGAGGTCGGCATGTCGAGACGGCGCGTGTGGGGAATCGGACTGGTGCTGTTGGCGGTCGCTCTGGTGTCCGTGGCCACCGCGGCGCCGCCCAAGGACGCCATCGTGATCGGCCTCCTCGCGGAGCCGGTGACGATGGACCCGCCGCAGATCACCGATCTGAACTCCACCCGGGTGATCAAGCGGATGTTCGAGGGGCTGACCGCGCAGGAGCTCGGCACCTACAAGATCGTGCCCGGGCTCGCGCAGTCCTGGGACATCTCCAAGGACGGGCTGACCTACACCTTCCACCTGCGGCCGAACGTGAAGTTCCACGACGGCACCCCGCTGACCGCGGAGGCGGTGAAGTTCTGCTTCGACCGCCAGTTGAACGACCAGGGGCCGTTCTACGCGACCGGCACCTATCCCTACGTGAAGGGCTTCCTCGGCAACGTGGCGGGCGTGGAGGTGGTGAACCCGAGCACGGTGCAGATCCGGCTCAAGTCGCCGCTCACCCCGTTCTTGCAATACCTGGCTCATCACTCGCTGTACGTCTACAGCCCCGAGGCGCTCAAGAAGTGGGGCAAGGACATGGTGAAGCATCCGGTCGGCACCGGACCCTTCAAGCTCGAGACCTGGGAGCCGGGCGTGCGGGTGGTGCTCGCCCGCAACGATCAGTACTGGGGCGGGGCCCCCAAGGTCCGCCAGGCCATCTACGTGCCGATCATCGAGGCGCAGGCGCGGCTCTCCGCGATCAAGACCGGCGAGATCGACATGACCATGGACGTGCCCCCGGACAGCCTCGCCGATCTCCGCAAGGACGGCGACGTGGTGGTGGCGGAGGCCAACTCCTCCGCGGTCTGGTACGTCGCGCTCAACACCCGGCACCCCGCGCTCAAGGACAAGCGCGTGCGACAGGCGCTCAACTACGCGGTGCAGAAGGACGCCATCATCCGCGACATCCTGAAGGGCACCGCGATCGTGGCCACCACCCCGCTCTCGCCGGTGTACGGGCCCTACCACGAGGACAAGACCGCTCGGTATCCCTACGACCCTGAAAAGGCCAGGGCGCTGCTCAAGGAGGCCGGGTACGCCAACGGCTTCGACGTCACGTTCTTCGTGCCCGAGTCCGGCTCCGGCATGCAGTCGCCGGTGGAGATGGGCACGGTGATCCAGGCCAACCTGGCCGCGGTGGGTGTGCGGGCCAAGATCCAGACCATGGAGTGGGGCGCGTACCTCAAGAAGTACGTCGACGGCCCGGACATGGCCGAGATGTCGTGGAACCCGTCCATCGGCGATCCGGATCACATGATGTACATGCTGCTGTCGTCCGACCGCTTTCCGCCCGCCTTCAACGCCGGCTACTACCAGAACCCGCGGGTGGATGAGTTGCTGCGCAAGGGGCGAACCACCATCGACGAGAAGGAGCGCATTCCGCTCTACCGGGAGGCCCAGCGCCTCGTCACCGAGGACGCGCCGTGGATCTTCGTCGATCACGGCAAGCAGGTGATCGTCTACCGGAAGCGCGTACAGGGCTTCAAGCTCCACCCGAACTTCGACCTGGTGCTGACGCAGGTGTGGCTGCAGTAGAAGGGGTCGGGCTCCAGGGCTACGTCGCCCGCCGCGTCCTCCTCGCGCTCCCGGTCCTGGTCGGAGTCTCGCTGCTCGTCTTCGGGGTGATGCGACTGGCTCCGGGCGACCCGGCCGCGATCATGCTGGGCGCGCAGGCCACGAGGGAAGACGTGGAGCGCCTGCGCCGCGACCTCGGCCTCGACCGGCCGGTGGCCGTGCAGTACGTCCAGTGGATGGGCCGGGTGCTCCAGGGCGATCTCGGCCGATCCATCCCGCTGGGGCGCGAAGTGCTGCCCGAGGTGCTGGTGCGCTTCAAGGCCACCGTGATCCTGACCGCGGGCGCGCTCCTGATCTCGGTCACCCTGGGACTGACCGCGGGCGTCCTCTCCGCCACCCGGCAGTATTCCTGGCTCGACAAGCTCAGCATGGCGGTGGCGGTGACCGGCGTGAGCCTGCCCGTGTTCTGGACCGGCATCATGCTGATCCTGGTGTTCGCGCTCTCCCTCCGGTGGTTCCCTTCAGCGGGTATGGTGTCGCCGTACGGTGGCGGGCTCGGCGACATGCTCTGGCACCTCGTGCTCCCCGCGATCACGCTCGGGACCGCTTCCGCGGCGGCGGTAGCTCGGCTCACCCGCTCGAGCGTGCTCGAGATCATCCGCCAGGACTACGTGCGCGCGGCCCGGGCCAAGGGGCTCGCCGAGCGGGCGGTGATCGCGCGCCACGTGCTGAAGAACGCGCTCAATCCCATCATCACGGTGGTGGGCGTGCAGGTGGGCTATCTCCTGGGCGGCGCGATCCTCACCGAGACCGTCTTCTCGTGGCCGGGGCTCGGCTCGATGATGGTGCGGGCCATCCAGGCGCGTGACTACCCCCTGGTGCAGGGCGGCGTGCTGCTGATCGCCACCACCTTCGTGCTGGTGAACCTGGTCGTGGACCTGCTCTACGCGGTGTTCGACCCGCGGATCCGCTATGAGTAGCGTTCCGACGGCCGGCCCGGCCGGGAGCCGCGCGGCGACCGTCGCTCCGATGGGCCGCTCGAGCTTCGGGGAGGCCGCGCACATGTTCCGCCGGAGCGGCAGCGCGGTCTTCGGTCTCGCCCTCGTGGTCGCCCTCGGCGTGGCCGCCCTCCTGGCGCCCCTGCTCGCGCCGCACGATCCCGACGCGATCGACACCGCACGGCGGCTGGCCCTGCCGCTGACCCCCGGCCACCTGCTCGGCACAGACGAGTTCGGGCGCGATCTGCTCAGCCGGCTTCTCTACGGGGCGCGCACCTCGCTGGTGGTGGGCCTTGCCGCGACCGCGCTCGCCGCCGCCGCCGGATCGCTGTGCGGCCTGCTCGCCGGCTTCGTCGGCCGCTGGGTAGACCAGCTCGTGATGCGCTCGATCGACACGCTGATGGCCTTCCCCTACTTCCTGCTCGCGATCGCGATCATCGCGACCCTGGGCCCGGGGCTCGTCAACGGAATGGTGGCAGTGGCCATCGTGAACATCCCGTTCTACGGGCGCATCGTGCGCGCCACCGTGCTGGCGGTGAAGCAGACCGAGTACGTGGAGGCCGCGCGGGCCCTCGGCCTCTCCGAGCTGCGCCTCGCGCTCACCCATGTGCTGCGCAACTGCCTCGCTCCCCTGATCGTCGCGGTGACGCTCAACGTGGGTGGGATGATCACCGCGCTGGCCGGCCTGTCGTTCCTGGGCCTCGGCGTCCAGCCGCCCACCTCCGACTGGGGCAGCATGCTCTCCAGCAGCCGCCAGTACATGAACGTGGCGCCCCACGTGGCCGCGCTGCCCGGGCTGGCCATCTTCCTGGCCGTGCTCGGCTTCAACCTGCTGGGTGACGGACTCCGCGATGCGCTCGATCCGCGCCTTCGCTAGAATGCGAGGGCCATGACCGAGGCCGAGGCGGTGCGCGCGGAGGTGGAGACCCTGCTCGCGCTCGTGCGGGAGCGCTACGGGAGCCGGCTCGACGCCGAGCAGCTGGCGGGGGTGCGCACGTCGATCGAGGGGATCGTGCAGGCGTCGCGTGCCCTTCGCGCGGTGCGCCTCGGCAACGCCGACGAGCCCGCCCAGCCCTTCGGGGCCTACCGCGCGGATCCGTGATGGCCGAGGACGTGGTCTTCGCGCCGGTGCGGGTGCTCGCCGAGGGTATTCGGGCGCGCCGCCTCTCGCCGGTAGCACTGGCCGAGACCTTCCTCGATCGGCTGGAGCGGCTGGGCCCGCGCTACAACGCGGTGGTCACGGTCACGCGGGCCCGGGCCCTCGAGCAGGCGCGGCGCGCCGAGGCCGAGATCGCGGCGGGCCGCTACCGCGGGCCGCTCCACGGCATCCCCTACGGGGCCAAGGACCTGCTCGCCACCTCGGGCGGCATCCCCACGACCTGGGGCGCGGCGCCGTTCCGGGATCGCGTGTTCGACTTTGACGCCACCGTGATCCTGAAGCTGGAGGCCGCGGGCGCGGTGCTGTGCGCCAAGCTTGCGATGGTCGAGCTGGCGGGAGGCATGGGCTATCGCCAGCCCAACGCCGCGTTCACCGGTCCCGGCGTCAATCCCTGGAACCGCGAGGCGTGGAGCGGCGGGTCATCGAGTGGATCCGGCTCCGCAGTCGCAGCCGGGCTCGTGCCGTTCGCCGTCGGCTCCGAGACGTGGGGTTCGATCCTCTCGCCCGCCGGCAACTGCGGCGTCAGCGGGCTCCGGCCGACCTACGGCCGGGTCAGCCGTCACGGCGCGATGGCGCTCTGCTGGACTCTCGACAAGCTCGGCCCGCTCGCGCTGACCGCGGACGACTGTGGCCTGGTGCTCGAGGCCATCGCCGGCCGTGATCCCGCCGACCCGACGACAATGGACCGGCTCTATCGCTACCCGGGGGCGGGTCCGGCGGGCCGGCGCTTCCGCTTCGGCGTGCTGCGCGGCGTTACCGACGGTTGCGAGGACGCGGTGCGCGAGAACTTCGCGCGCTCGCTCGAGGTTCTGAAGGGCCTCGGCACCGTGGACGAGGTCACGCTCCCCGACCTGCCCTACGACGACATCACGCGGACGATCCTGTTCGCGGAAGCGGCGAGCGCCTTCGAGGACCTGATCGAGAGCGGGGGCATCGCGGGGCTCACCGCGCCCGAGGACCGGTACACCGCCTACGCGCGGGACGCGATCCTCGCCAAGGACTATCTGAAAGCGCTGCGGCTGCGAGGGGTGATGGCGCGCGAGGTGGATCGGGTCCTCGCGCCGCTCGACGCGCTGGTGGCGCCCGGCCGCTCCACGGTGGCGGCGATGCTGGGCGGCGAGGTGCGCAGCGCGATCCGCGGCACCGCGCGCGACGTGATGGGCAACGGGGCGGGGCTCCCCGCGGTGGCGGTGCCGAACGGATTCGGGGCGCGCGGACTACCGACGAGCCTGCAGTTCATGGGGCGGGCGTGGGAGGAGAACACCGTCCTCGCCGCGGCGGCCGCGTACCAGTCGGCGACCGACTGGCACGCGCGCCGCCCCGCCGAGGTCTAGCCGGGCGGTCTACTTGGCGCGGCGGGCGCTCACGTCGCCGTGCAGCTGGCGGCGGTCCTGCCGCAGGTCTCTGGCGTCGTCACGGCGCTCGGCCTTGTCTTCCCCGAGCTCGCGCGCGTCCGCGCGCCGCTCCTGCTTGTCGCGGCGCAGGTCGTGTATGTCGGCGCTCCGGTCCTGCCGGTCATGGTTGAGCTGGCGGCCGTCCTGACGGCGCTCTTTCTGGTCGCCGCGTAGCTCGCTGCGGCTCTTCTGGTAGCTCTCCCGTGCCGCCTTGATCGCGGCGGAATCGCCGGACTTGTAGGCGGCGCGGAGCTGCTGGCGGGACGCCTCCAGATCCTTGTGATCCTTCCGGATCTCGCGGTCGTCCTTGGTGATGTCCTGCTTGTCGCCGCGGATCTCGCGGTTGTCCTGCCGGATCTCCTGTCTATCGCCGCGGATGTCGCGGGTGTCCTGGCGAACGTCGCGACGGTCCCCGCGGACATCGCGGGTATCCTGCCCGCGATCCCGGCGATCCTGACGGACGTCCCTCCGCTCGCTCCTCACGTCCTGCCCAAGCGCGGGAAGGATGGCGAGGGCGGTGACGATCACGCAGGCCGCGCCGATGGTCCAGCCGATCCGTGTCCTCATCTGGGGTCTCCTCGTATCGAAGAAGGGTATGAGGTCGGGCTACGGAGGCAGGAGTGAGCAATGGCCTTGCCAGGCCGCTAAGACGCTGAATTGCAAAGCCAAGAACGGAATCGAGGCACGCGGGCCCTGACGGCTGGCGTCACCGCGGCCGCGCAGATGCGGCAGCCCTGGCTAGGCGGAACGCCGACCGTAGAGCCGGCGGGCCGCGCGGAGATGCGTCATGGCGGCCGCGCGCCGGCCGAGGGAATCGAGCAGCAGGCCGAGGTTGTAGTGGGCGTCGGCGAAGTCCGGATCCGCGGCGAGCGCGCGCTGGTAGGAGGCGATCGCCTCCGAGGCGCGGTCGGTCTCCTCGAGCAGCCCGGCGAGGTTGAAGTGCGCGATCGGATCGCGCGGAGCGTGTGTGATGGCCGCTCGGTAGTGCGCCTCGGCGCGCGTGGGCTCGCCGGCGTGATGGAGCAGTCGCCCGAGGTTGACGTGGGCGTCGGACAGCGAGGGATCGAGGGCGAGCGCCTGCCGGTAGGCGTGGCGTGCCTCGTCGGGTGAGGCGCCTTCCAGCTCGCAGCCAAGATCGAACCACTCCTCCGCGGTGCGCGCGGACGGCTCGGGTGCCGCCACCGCCGGCTTCGCGGCGGGGAGGGTGGCCGGCGGCGCCACCGCCGGCGCGTCGAAGTTGAAGAGGAACTGGCCGGAATCGGGCTGCCAGCGCGCGGCGCCGTCCCAGGCGACGATGCGGCGCCCGTCCGCGTAGATGGTGACGCTCGAGAGCGCCTGGTCGCTCGGCAGCTGGCGGCGCAACGAGGCGAGCATGCGCCGGATCCGGCGCGCGGGCACACGAGCGTCGAGGAGCCCGCGGGCCGTCCTGAGCAGCAGCAGGTCCTGGAAGCTCCACCGGAGGCGGCCGTCCCGGCCGCGGGCGGGAGCGAGCAGCGCGGCGTGCGCGCAGGAGCGGATCTTGGAAGCGGACAGACCGAGGATCTTCGCCACCTCGTGGGTGGAGAAGGACGTCATTTCCGTCCGGCTTGGGCTTTCCTGTCCTTGTCTTCGCCGGTCGCGCGCCGGGGCGCCTTGACCGGAGGCTTCTTGGCCGCGGCGGGCACCGCCTTCGCAGCGGGCGATTCCTCCACGCCGCCCGCACGCTTGGCGAGACTTTGCTTGAGCGCGTCCATGAGATCGATGACCTGGGCGCGCTGGGCCTCGGGGGCCTGGGTGGTGATCTCCTTGCCTTCTACCTTGGAATTCACCATCTCGAGGACGCGATTGCGATAGTCGTCCTGGTACTGCTCAGGCTTGAACTCGTCGTGGGACAGCTCGTCGATGAGGCGCTCCGCGAGCTGGAGCTCGCCCTCGCGCAGCTTGGCCGACTTGCCCTTCTCGATCTCGCCGAAGTCGCGCACCTCGTCGGCGAAGTACATCGTGTGCAGCATCAGCCCGTCCTGCGCGGGGCGGACGAGCACGAGACTTTCCTTGCCCCGCATCACGAAGGTGGCGAGCGCGACTCGATCGGTCTTGGCCATCGCGTCGGCGAGCAGCCGGTAGGGCTTCTCCCCGCCCTTGTCGGGCCCGAGGTAGTAGGTCTTCTCGAAGTAGATCGGATCGACCGAGGGCAGCGGCACGAACTCGGCGATGTCGATGACCTTCGACGATTCGCCCTCGAGCGACTTCAGCTCCTCGTCGCTGAAGCGCACGTACTGCTCCTTCTGGAACTCGTAGCCCTTGACGAGCCCGCCGCGCTCCACGACCTCGTTGCACACCGGGCAGAACATCTGCTGCTTGACGCGATTGCCGCACTTGGCGTGCAGCATGTTGAAGCTCACGCCCCCGCCGGACGCGGCGGTGTAGAGCTTGACCGGGATGGAGACCAGCCCGAAGGAGATCGTGCCGGAGCCGATGGAATGTGGCGCCATGGCCGTGAGACTTTGCACACTACCACCGAGGCGGCTATGCTCCAAGTCTCCGATGGCGACCGCACGGGATAGGGGTGGGCCCGACGCGAAGGGGCGAGGTATTGTGCCGGACGCCCTCGGCGGGGAGCGCCCGCCGCCACTCGAGGCCTACCGCAAGAAGCGCGATCCGGATCGCACCCCCGAGCCCTTCGGGGGACGACCGCCCGCGGGCGGCCGGCTCTTCGTGGTGCAGAAGCACGCCGCGCGCCGTCTCCACTATGACCTGCGCCTCGAGATGGACGGCGTGCTCAAGAGCTGGGCGGTCCCGAAGGGGCCCTCGGCGCACGCGGAGGAGAAGCGGCTCGCGGTGCACGTCGAGGACCACCCGCTCGAGTACGGCGACTTCGAGGGTGTGATCCCACCCGGCAACTACGGGGCGGGCTCGGTCATCGTGTGGGACCACGGCTGGTACCGCTCGACCAAGCCGCAGGATCCCCTCGATCAGCTCGCCCGGGGCAAGCTGGAGGTCGAGATCTTCGGCCACAAGATGCGCGGGCGCTGGACGCTCGCCCGCATGTCGGGCAAGGAGCGCGACTGGCTCCTGCTCAAGAAGGCGGACGGCGCCGCCGCGCCGCCCGGGACGACGGAGCTGACCGAGCGCTACCCGGAGTCGGTGATCTCCGGTCTCACCGTAGAGGAGATGGCCGACGCGCCGGGCCGACTCGCCGCGGTGCGCGCGCGCCTCGACGCCCTCGGCGCCCCGCGCGGCGAGGTGAGCGCGCAGACCCAGCCCTTCACGCTCGCCACGCTCGGGGACCGGCCGTTCTCCGATCCGGCCTGGCTCTACGAGATCAAGTACGACGGCGTGCGCGTGCTGGCGTCCCGCGACGGGCGTCGGGTCACTCTCTACGGGCGGAGCGGGCAGGACACCACCTCCCGATATCCGGAGGTGGCGCGCGCGCTGCTCGCCCTGCCGATCGAGCGCTTCGTGATCGACGGCGAGATCGTGGCGCTCGACGACGCGGGCCGGCCGAGCTTCCAGCGTTTGCAGCCCCGCATGGCGCTGACCGATGCGCGGGAGATCGCGCTGGCCGCGGCCCGGCGGCCGGTGGTCGGTGTGTTCTTCGACTGCCTCATGCTGGACGATCGTGATCTGCGACGCCTGCCGCTCGTCGAGCGCAAGGAGTGCCTGCGGCTCCTGGTGCCGCCGCTCGGGGCCGCGCGCTACGGCGACCACCTCGTCCGCGAGGGCCGGGCGTTCTTCGAGGCCGCCTCCGAGCAGCGGCTCGAGGGCATCGTGGCGAAGCGGGCGAAGAGCGTCTACTCGGGCCGGCGGAGCGGCGACTGGGTGAAGATCAAGTGCCAGCGGCGTCAGGAGTTCGTGATCGGCGGCTACACCGATCCGCAGGGCTCCCGCGGCCACTTCGGCGCCCTGCACCTCGGCGTCTACGACGGCCCCACCTCTGCCCCGCGCCTCGTCTACGTGTCTAAGGTCGGAACCGGCTTCGACGAGGCGAAGCTGAGATCGATCATGGCACGTCTGCAGCCGCTGAAGCGCGTGACGCCGCCGTTCGAGGCCGGTGCCATTCCCACCGGCCGCGGCCACCACTGGGTTGAGCCCCGCCTGGTCTGCGAGGTGCGCTTCACCGACTGGACCGAAGACGGGGGCCTCCGCCACCCCACCTTCATCGGTCTGCGAGAGGACAAGAAGCCGGAAGCCTGCCGCCGCGAACGGTCGGACGAGGCGGAGGCCTTGTCGCTAGCCGGCGTAGCCGGCCCCGCGGAGGTGGGGGGGCTTGGGGGAGGAGCGGCATCCGCTCCCCCCCAATCAGAACAAGGAGCTCCGGTAGCAGCGGTACCAGGGTCGTCCGCCAAGCGTTTGCAACCCACCAACGTCAAGAAAGTCTTCTGGCCCGCGGAAGGCTACACGAAAGGTGACCTGATCGCTTACTACGAGCGGATGGCGCCGCTCATGCTGCCGTATCTGCGGGATCGCCCGCTAGTGCTGACGCGCTATCCCGACGGGATCACCGGCAAGTCGTTCTACCAGAAGGACGCGCCCGACTTTGCGCCGGCCTGGGTGCGCACGGAGCGCATCTACTCGAAGGACACCGAGCGCGACATCGCCTACCTGGTGGTGGACGACGTGGACATGCTCCGCTACGTCGCCAACAGCGCCGCGATCCCGATACACTTGTGGGCCTCGCGCGTTCCCTCGCTCGAGCGGCCGGACTGGCTGGTGCTGGACCTCGATCCCAAGGGGGCGCCGTTCGCCGACGTGGTCAAGGTAGCCCTCGCGCTCCGACGCATCCTCGACGACCTCGCGCTGCCGAGCTACGTGAAGACCTCGGGCGCGACCGGGCTCCACATCCTGCTGCCGCTCGGGGCGCGCTACACCTACGAGCAGACGCGGAACTTCGCGCGGCTGCTGGCGGTGCTCGGGGTGGAGGCCGAACCGGAGATCTCGACGGTGGCGCGCCCGCTTCGCGCGCGCGGCGGCAAGGTCTACATCGACTTCGGGCAGAACGGACACGGGCAGACGATCGTGGCGCCGTACTCCCTGCGCCCGCTCCCCGGGGCGCCCGCGTCCTGTCCGCTCGAGTGGCGCGAGGTGACCCCGCGCCTCGACCCGGCACGCTTCACGCTCAGGACGCTGCCGCCGCGCTGCGACAAGATGGCCGATCCGTTGACGCCGGTGCTCGGGGCCGGCATCGACATGGCCGCCGCGCTCGAGCGCATCCAGTCGCGCCTCGGTTCTCCGTCTCCCTCCACCGGAGAGGGCCGGGCGAGGGGCGCTACGAATTCAGGATCGCCTGCAGCTGGCGGGCGAACTCGGGGCCGGTCCCGGCCTCCTCGTGCTTGAAGTAGACGTACGCGTCTTGCCAGCCCGCGCCCAGGCGCGCGATGGTCCGGCTCCACTCCTCGAGATCCGCGGTGGTATAGCCCTGATCCCGCAGCCGGAGATAGCCCCAGTCGGCGGTGGCCTGCAGCGGGGTCGTCTCCTCCTCGGTGTCGGCCAGACAGAGCGCGGCGTTGGCGGCGTGCAGGCGCTCGTATACGTCGCCGGCGAACCAGCTCTCGTGGCGGAACTCCAGCGCGCAGCGGAGGCCTGCGGGCAAGCGCGTAAGCAGGCCGTCCAGGCGGGCCAGATCTTTCTTGAAGTTGGGCGGGAGCTGGAAGAGCACCGGTCCGAGCTTCGGGCCGAGCCCCTTCGCGGTGTCGAGGAAGTAGCGCAGCGGATCGTCGATCTCGCGCAGCCGCGCGAAGTGCGTGATGCGCTGCGGGGCCTTCAGGGTGAACGAGAAGTTCGCGGGCGTCTCGGCGTTCCAGCCCGCGATCGTCTTGGCGTTGGGCATGCGGTAGAACGTGTAGTTGATCTCGACGGTGGAGAAGCGCTCGGCATAGTAGGGAAGCATCTTCCCGGTCGGGAACTTCTCCGGATAGAAGCTGCCGCGCCACTCGGGATAGTTGTAGCCGGACGTGCCGATGCGGATCATGGCGCCTCGCCGTCCATCATATCCTTCATATCCTTGCCGTCGGGGTCGTCGCCGGCCAGCCGGTGCAGGGCGATCGCGCAGGCGGTCGCCACGTTGAGCGAGTCGGCCCCCGGCGCCATCGGGATCCGCACGCAGAGGTCCGCCGCGCGCTGCGCCTCATCGCTCAGGCCGGATCCTTCCGCGCCCAGCATGAGCGCCAGCCGGCGCGACCGCGCCGCGTGCATCACCAGCGCCTGCACGGCGGCGGCCCGAGGGTGGGGCGTCAGGGCCACCAGCATGTAACCGGCCGCGCGGAGCCCGGCGAGGCCGTCGTGCCAGGGCGTCGACGCGAACGGCATGGAGAGCGTCGCCCCCATAGACACGCGGATGGCCTTGCGGGAGAGGGGGTCCGCGCATCCGGGGGACAGCAAGACACCCGCGGCTCCGAAGGCGGCCGCGTTGCGGAAGACGGCGCCGACATTGTCGGGGTCGGCGAGGTCTTCCAGCGCGAGCATGATGCGCGGCCCCGCCGGCAGGAAGACGGTGTCCGCGGCGCCCGGGTGTCCCGCATCACCCAGGGCCAGGCAGCCGCGGTGGAACTTGAAGCCGACGACCGCACGGATCGTCTGGGGGGAGGCTTCGTAGACGGACACGGACGTCCGCACCGCCAGCGCGTCCCGGAGATCGTTGAGCGCAGGCCGGGTGCCCAGGACCGAGTGGGTCGGGAAGCGAGAGCCTTCGAGCAGGCGGCGAACGACGAGGCGGCCCTCCGCGACGAAGAGCCCGGCCTGACGCACACGACCATCGCGAGTCTCGCGGTACATCTCGATGCGAGGATCGGTGGGATCCTCGATCCGGTCGACCTTCAATGCCGCCTCCGTGGCGGCCATGATCACACGGGGAGGCGGCCCGCGGGAAGCGGCGGTCGGTCGGAGCGGCGCGACTCTACGCCAGTGCGGCGACTATTCGAGCCGGTGGCCGAGGGGCCGACCGGCTCCCCGCCCTTAGCCTAGTGGTAGGCGGCGATGCTGGCGACCCACTCCGGCAGGGCTTCCGTCGGGCGCGGCAGGTCGAAGCGGATGCGGCTCAGCGCGAACTGGGGGAGCGCGACGTGCTCCATGCAGCGAAGGCAGTAGAAGTCGAACTCGAGCTGGGCGCGCCGGCCCTGGAATTCGAGCGGAGTCTTGCACACCGCGTGGTAGAGCTCCCCATCGGGGCTCGCGTAGACCGTGGCGAGCGGCGACTTGGCGATCTCGGCGGCAAGCAGCGAGTCGGGGTGGCGACGGCTGATGCCCGTGCTACCCTTCGGCCGGCCCCGCTTCCGACGGATCTCGGGCGGGTGCGGGTCGGTGATGTGCTGTCTGGCGGCGGCTTCCCGGGGTCCGTGGACGCGATCTTGAGTTCTCATGCTCGGCCCTACGAGCAAGAGGCGTTCCACAGCTGACACTGTGTTCAAGCCGTTGATTAATTGGTGATGATTGGCCGTCAAGTACGGTCGGTCAAGCGCAGGGAACTACAAATTTTGGTCCCCCGTGGCCGGAGGTTGTCAGCCCTAGAACAGCGGATGCTCGGAAACGGGCATCACGCGGGAGGCTCCCCAATGCTGGGTGTCGTCGCGACGATCAAGGTCAAGCCGGGAATGGAGCAGCAGTTCGAGGCCGTGGCGAAGGAATTGGTCGCCAAGGTCAACGCCAACGAGCCGGGCTGCCGGCTCTATGTGCTGCACCGCGGCGAGGCGCCGCAGACCTACGTGTTCATGGAGCGCTACGCGGACCAAGCGGCGGTGGAAGCGCATCGGGGCACTGACTACTTCAAGGCGCTCGGGCGGAAGATGGGCGAGTTCATGGATGGCCGCCCCGAGGTCCTGCGCTTGAGGGAGGTGGAGTAGCGGCGCCTACCCTCCCGCGAGCTTGACGGGGTAGCCGAGTGCGCGGAGCCGCTCGGCCAGACGCTCGCGATGGTCGCCCTGGATCTCGATGACGCCGTCCTTGAGGGTGCCGCCAGCTCCGCACATCTTCTTCATCTCGGAGAGGCGGGCCTCGAGTGCCGGTCCGCGCTCGGGCAGGCCGTGGATCACGGTGACCGTCTTGCCGTTGCGGCCCCCGCGATCGCGGAAGAGGCGGACCACGCCGTCACGAGGAATCGTGGGCCGGGCCGCGGGCGGCTTCACGCGCTCAATCTAGCAGAATCGGGGTGCCGGGAATCGTTGTACGCTCGAGGGCAGTCTCGAACGCCCGGCTCGCGGGTAGGAGGGGCCTCGTGAAGATCACGGACGTGACGCTCACGTTGTTCGCCTGGGACAACATTCCGAGCACTACCTACGGGCGGCACACCGGACGGTTCGGCGGGCAGAGCCAGCTCGGTCTTCTCACGCTGCGCACCGACGAGGGCGCCGAGGGGCACGCCTTTCTCGGCTCGGCGAGCCGGGGTGCGCAGTACGACGCCGAGTCGCTGATGGGCGCGCTCAAGCCGCTCGTGATGGACCAGGACCCGCTCGAGCGGGAGCGCCTCTACCAGGCGCTGCTCTCGCGCAGCCGCCAGACGACCTGGCGGGCCATCGGGGCGGTGGACGTGGCGCTGTGGGACCTGGCCGGCAAGCTCGCCGGGCTGCCCATCCATCGGCTGCTCGGCTCCTATCGTGAGCGCCTTCCCGCCTATGCGAGCTCCGCGGTGCTGCCGTCCAAGCAGGCCTACGCCGAGGAGGCGGCGCGCTTCAAGGCATCGGGCTGGACTGCCTACAAGATTCACCCGCCCACCGATCCGCGAGTGGACATCGAGATCTGCGAGGCGGTGCGCGGCATGGTGGGCGACGCGTTCACGCTCATGCTCGACTCCACTTGGGCCTACGACTACCCGACCGCGATCCGGGTGGGCCGCGCCATCGAGCGGCTCGGCTACTACTGGTACGAGGACCCGCTGGCCGACGACGACCTCTACAACTACGTCAAGCTCAAGCAGCACCTCTCGATCCCAATCCTCGCCACCGAGTACGCGCCGGGCGGCTTCACCGCCTACGCACCGTGGATCGTGGCCCGGGCCACCGACTTCCTGCGGGGCGACGTGGCGGTCAAGGGCGGCATCTCGGCGCTCGTGAAGACGGCCCATCTGGCCGAGGGCTTCCACATGAACTACGAGATCCACCACGGCGGCAACTCGCTGAACAACGTGGCCAATCTCCACGTGGCTATGGCGATCAAGAACTGCGAGTTCTTCGAGGTGCTGCTGCCCGCGGAGGCCCAGAAGTACGGGCTGGTCGCCGACATCGAGGTGGACTCGCACGGCATGGTGCGCGCGCCCACCGCGCCGGGTCTGGGGGCCCAGATCGACTTCGAGCTGATCGAGCGGAAGAAGCTCTCGGTGCTGCGCTAGCCGTCAGCGCAGGCCGGCCACCACCGCGGTCAGGGCGGAGGCGGCGCGGCAGAGGGCGTCGGGCTCGAGCGTCTCGAGCGCGTCACCGCTCGTGTGGTAGGTGTGAAACGGCGGCGGGCGGTGGATCAGGCTGCGGAAGGTCGAGCGTACCGGGCTGAGCACGAAGCGGCGCAGGTCCTCCGCGTGCGCGACCGGCACCATGGTGAAGCCGTGGGCGGGCACGCCCGCCGCGGCGAACGCGCGGTGATCGCTGCCGAACATCGGGATGCGACCGACCACGTGATAGCCCGCATCGCGCCCGAGGCCGGCCGACTCGAGCGCGGCGGTGACCTGTTCGAGAAACGGGGTCTCCGCCGCCACATCCCACAGCGCGACCGCGTCGCCGATGCCACACAGCTCGAGGCTCAGCACGCCCCCGACGTCCGGCAGCGGAGTATCGGCCACATAGCGTCGCGCGCCCAGATAGTCGACCTCCTCCGCCGCGGTGAAGAGCAGCCGCACGCGCCAGCCTGGCGGGATGCAGGGCGGCAGGCGTGGGATCAGGTGGAGCAGCACGCCGACCGCCGCCGCATTGTCGTTGGCTCCGGGGCTGCCCGGAATCGCGTCGTGATGTGCGCACAGCACGAGGACGCGTGCGCCCTCGCCGAGCTCGACCGCGAAGGTCTCGCCGGAGCCCTCCGCCGCCGCGAAGCGATGGCGCGAGAAGGCGATGCCGCGGTGCTGGAAGTATCGCGGGAGCGCGGACTCCCGCGCGGCATTGTCACGCCCGCACAGCAGACGGGCCAGCGACAGGGGCGTATCGTCGCCGGCCAGAACCGCCTCGAGTGGCGCCGGCGGCCGGATCGGGCCGCGAGGGCGGCGACTGAGCAGCCGCCCCAGCGACCGTAGCAGAAGCTGGCGCAGGAAGAGGCCCGCGCTCAGTTGAACACGACCACGCCGCGGGCGACCTGCCCGGTCCGCAGCGCGGTGAACCCTTCATTGATATCTTCCAACTTGTAAGTGCGGCTGATGAGCTCGTCGATCTTGAGCCGGCCGTCGAGGTAGAGGTCGACAAGCTTCGGGAAGTCGGTGTTCGGCCGCACCGAGCCGTACATCGTGCCCTTGATGACCTTCTCCTGCAGGGCCATGTTGTAGGGTGTGATCGGCGCGCGCACGTTGAGCGCGGCCATGCCCACGATCACCGCGGTGCCGCCGGGACGGATCGCGTCGACGATCTGCAGGGTGGTGGCTTCGCCGCCGATGGCGTCGAAGGCGTAGTCCACCCCGCGCCCCTGCGTCAGCTCGCGCACGCGGTCGACCACGTTCTCGGTCTTGGCGTTGATGGTGTGTGTGGCGCCGAAGCCCTTGGCGTAGGTGAGCTTGCTGTCGAGGAGATCGGCGGCCGCGATGATGGAGGCCCCGGCCAGCCGCGCCCCCTGTACCACGTTGAGCCCCACGCCACCGCAGCCGATGACGAGGACGGAAGCGCCCGCCTCCACCTCGGCGCAGCGGGTGACCGCGCCGACGCCGGTGGGCACGCAGCATCCCATCAGCGCGGCCTGGGGCCACGGCATCTCCTTCCGGATCGGCACCAGCATCTCGGCCGGGCACACCACCTGCTCGGAGAAGGTGCCGATGCGCGCCATCTGGTAGATGTCTTGCCCATTCCGCTTGAGCCGGAAGGTGCCGTCGAGCATGCCCCAGCGCGGCGAGGCGTGGCCATCGCACAGGATGGAGCGGCCCATCGAGCAGTAGAGGCAGTGGCCGCAATGGGGCCGGAACGAGAAGATGATGTGGTCGCCGGGCTTCACGTTGGTGACGCCCGGGCCCACCTCCTCGACGATGCCGGCCGCCTCGTGGCCCAGCACCATCGGGAGCGGCGGCGTCCAGTCACCGTTCATGATGTGCCAGTCGCTGTGGCAGACGCCGGCGGCCTTGACCTTGACGCGGGCTTCGCCGACCTTCGGACCTTCCTGGGTGAGCTCCACGACCTCGAGCGGGGTATTGGCCTTGTAGAGAACGGCGGCTTTCACGGCGATCTCCTTCTTTGGAGAGTTAGGGAACGGCGGTGACGTCCACCTCGACCTCGGTCGCGACCGCGACCGTGCGATAGAGCGGTCACCGGTCCTGCCACGTCTCGACCAGGGCCCGCGCGGTGACCTGGTCGACTCCGCGCAGCGCGAACTTCACGTGGATGGCCTGGAACCGGTTGGGCGCCGCGTTGCTGCGGATGCCCTCGATCAGCACCTCCATGCTCTTGAGCGGCACTCCGGTATCGTGGGCGTGCTTCTCGATCAGGGTGACCCCGCACGAGGAGATGCCGGCGAGGAACGCCTCGCCGTTGGTGATCGCCTCGTTGGGCCCGGACGGTGAGTCCAGGACGAAGTGCTGGTGCCGGGCGCTGTTGAGAGAGCGGCCGAGCACGCCACTCGAGCCGGATCGCACCGTGTCGATCTTGACGCCGTCGGTCATGCGTGGCCTCTCGGGGTCCCGGCGCTGCGCGGCCGATGATGCGGCGGCGCCGGGGCCCTGTCAAGCGCGGTATCATCAGGCCCCATGGGGGCCCGATGGCGGGACTGCGCTGGCCGCACGTGATCTTCCTCGGATCGACGTGGGCCCTGGTGTCCTTCCTGGCGCTCATGGTGGTGGGCCTCGCGTGGACCACGCGACTCAAGCCGCAGGCGCTGGCGGACGCGCGCGCCCAGCGGCAGGAGACCGTGCGGGTGCTCGCGCGTCTGGCCGACGCGCAGGTGCGCGACAAGCTCGACGCGCTCGGGCCGGTGGCGGGACATCTGGCCCAGATCTGGGCCTCGCACGAGCCGCGCGCGCTGCAGCGCGAGATCGACGGCGTGCGGGCGATGCTGCAGATGCCCACCCTGTTCGTGGTGGCGCCTGACGGCCGGCCGCTCGCGTTCAGCCCGATGACCGCGCCCGACGGCAGCTCCAACCTGGATCTGCGGTACTCGGACCGCCCGCTCCTCCAGGAGGCGATCCGCACCCAGCGGCCGGCCATCTCCGGCATCATCTTCGGGCGGGCCACCCGCGATTTCATCGTGGGGGCGGCGGTGCCGATCCAGATGGACCAGCAGACCGTCGCCTACCTGCTCGGCAGCATCCGCCTGCAGGCCTCCATCGAGGCCATCGAGCAGGCCGCGGCCGGTCCCGGCGGGTGGCTCGTGATGATCGATAGCGACAACCGGGCGATCTACCTCGACCCGAAGACCCGCCAGGTCACCCAGGAGGACTGGAAGGGCCATCCGGTCGTGCGGGAGCTGTCCCGCCGGAACGGGACGGGGATCGTGGAGATGGACGACGGTGACTGGCTCGTGACCCAGGCGGTGATGCCGACGCTGCGGGTCAATCTGGTGCTGCTGGGCTCGGTCCATCAGATCCTGGGGTCCCAGCGCGCCGTGCTCCTCACCCTGGGGGCCACCCTGCTGGTGTCCCTCGCAATGAGCCTGGCCGTCGCCACCGTGGTCGCCATGCGCTTCGTGCGCGAGCAGCAGGCGGCCGAGGCGGCCGACAAGGCGCGTGTTCCGGTGAGCACTTAGCCCCATGGACGGGCTGCTTTCACAACCGGTGGGGACCGGGGTCTCAATAGGCAGGGTGATGGCAGAGGATGCCTTCGAGGCGGTGGTGGGAGCCCATCACGCGGAGATACGGCGCTACCTGCTGCGGGTCACGGCGCGCGCCAGCGACGCCGACGACCTCTCGCAGGAGACCTTCCTTCGCGCGTTCCGGGCCTACCGCGCGCTCCCGGATGGCGCGAATGTGCGGGCCTGGCTGTTCACGATCGCGACGAATCTCGGGCGGAATCACTTCCGCGCGCAGTCGCGGCGGCGGAAGGCTTACGCGGCCGCGGCGCTGGAGATGCCGGTGGGCGCCCCCGCCCACGCGGACGGACAGGTGATGGCCGAGCAGGCGCGGGCGCGGATCGAGCGGGTGATCGACGGGCTGCCCGAGAAGCAGCGGCTGGCATTCATCATGAGAAAGATGCACGAGCTCGAGTACGCGGAGATCGGGACGAGCCTTCGGTGCTCGGAAGAGAGCGCCCGCGCGAACGTCTTCCAGGCGCTCCGGAAGATCCGGCGCGGCCTCGACGGTCACCTCGCGGCGGGAACGGAGTCTCAAGCATGAGCAAGCGGCCTGCGGTCTGCCGGGAGATCGAGCCGCATCTCTTGGCGGTGGCCACCGGGGAAGCGGACCGGCGCGCCGCCGAGCGGGTGGAAGGGCACGTGGCGATCTGCCGCTCCTGCCGGGAGGAGCTCGGCCAGTACCGGGCGGTCGACGGCATGGTCCACTCCCTCCGCGGGGCGCCGATGGTCGGCGACGACGCGACCCTGGCCCGCGCGCAGCTCACCGCGAGGCTGGCGGACCTGCGCTCGCGCGTGGTGAGCTTCGGGATCTTCCCGTCCCGGCTCGGTCCGGTGCTGATCGGCCGCTCCGAGCAGGGTGTCGCGCTGGTGCAGTATCTTTCCGCCTCGGGCTCGCTCACCGCGAGCGTGCGCCGGCTGCTCGGGGATGATGCGGTGGAGGACCGGAGCGCCACCGAGGGGCTGCGCGCTGAGCTCGAGGAGTATCTCGAGGGTCGGCGAGCGCGCCTGGACTGGCCGCTCGACCTGCGGCGGATGCGCAGCGATTTCCAGCGCCGGGTACTGGAGGCCACCTCGGCCCTGCCGTACGGCGCGGTCGCCTCCTACGCGGGCATCGCCGCCCGGATCGGCGCCCCGTCGGCGGCGCGGTCGGTGGCGCAGGCGCTCCGCTGGAATCCGCTGCCGATCGTGATTCCCTGCCATCGGGTGATCGGCAGCACCGGCGCGCTCGTCGGGTACGCGGGCAAGCGCGTCGAGCTGAAGCAGCGCCTGCTCGCGGTGGAAGGTGTCAAGACGGTGGCCGCGCACCACGACTTCCGGGTTCCGCGCGAGGCGATGTACACGCTGATGGACGGCGAGCGCGAGTACTGCGTGCCGACCTGCGGCTCGCTCTCGTCCAAGCCCCTGTCCGTCCTCACCCTGTTCGGCACGCGTGAGCGCGCCGAGGCCGCCGGGCTCGCGCCCTGCTCGAGCTGCCGGCCCGATCTGCATCCGCTCCCCGCATAGCCGCGCCCCTCCGGCTCGGCCCGCCTCGTTTCACGCCGCGTGGGCCCCGGTGTCTCATCCGGTGAACGAAACGGACGACCACGGAGGAGGACACGATGATCACGGAGACGGAGGCGACGATCATGATCGCGGTGATTCCATTCCTGGCGGTGTGGGCCCTGCTCGTGGTGTCGCGACGCGTCGCCGAGGCGCGCGAAGCGCGCGTGGCCCGGCAGATCGCGCTGACCGACGCCATCCACCGCGAGCTGGGGGCGGTGGCGGCGCCGGAGGTGTGGCGGGGCTGGGGGGGCGCCTGGATCGTCTCGGTCCGGCTGCCGCTGCATCGGGAGGCTCTGGTGGGCAGCATCAGTCGGATCACCCACGATCTGTTCCGCCGACTCGACCGGCTGGAGCCCCCGCGCGTACACCTGCTGCTCGTCCCGCAGGAGCCGCGGC
>Ga0335070_10002711_pt1 | contig 20568 bp, 18 predicted proteins | sample Lox_Sample_13_FD_206722 | JGI IMG/M metagenome (GOLD analysis project Ga0335070, IMG submission 206722) | Soil microbial communities from Loxahatchee National Wildlife Refuge, Florida, United States - Lox_Sample_1.3 | ecosystem: Environmental > Terrestrial > Soil > Wetlands | place: USA...
AGAACCCGCGCTCCGACAGACGTAGAGGCAGGGGCCGGCACGCCCCCGCCTCTCGTGTTCTTCGAACACTCGTTCAAGGCGTTGGATCGATGGTGACGTCGCCGCTTCCGGTATCCAGGTCGATCCTGATCTTGCCGTCACCTCGCCGGTAGCCGACGACCATTCGTTTCTTGACGATCGGCTGGGCATCCTTGAAACCGCACGTAAGGTCCCCGCTGCCCTGGTCCGCGACGAGCTCGAACGACGATGTCGCGGGCAGGCGCAGCCTGATGTCTCCGCTGCCCGTGTCGCCCTTGATGTGCGCCAGGCGAGCTCCGACGGCCTCGAACTCGATCGTCCCAGAGCCGGTGTCCCCCAGGAACTCCGTGGTGTCGGCCTGCTCGATCCGGATCGATCCGGATCCCGTATCGGCGTGGATCGTTGATGCCGTTGCGCGGCTCACTCGGATCGCGCCGGAGCCGCTGTCGAGTTTCAGGGCGTCGCCGTCGAACCCGCTCACCTGACACGAACCGCTGCCGGTGTCGCACGTGTACGAGCCCTTGATCTGCTCGGCACGCACGTCACCCGAGCCGGAGTCCGATGTGATGGTGCCATTGAGGTTGCGGGCGGTGATTTCGCCGCTGCCCGTGTCGAGGAGGAGCTTGCCAGTGAGCCCCTCGGCCGTCATCGACCCGACAGGGTTCCGGAAGCTGGCCGACACGGCGCGGCGCGGGAGGCGCACCTCGACGTCCGCGTACACCATGACCCCACTATGGCTGCTCACGGTGACCCTGTGCCCGTCGTAGTCGACGGTGGAGTGGCCGCCGGCGGGGTAGCGAATCGTGCCGTGGCGGTCGAGGGGGTACCGGACACGGAGCGCGGGCTCGCCGTCCTTGCCCGTGACCTGTTCGAACCGCATCGCGGCGGCCAGTTCCTCGCTCTCCGCGTGAACCGTCGCGACCGCCACCACCGCATTCCCGTCGCCCGCGAGGACGGTCATCTTCCCTGCGAGGTTCTCGACTGAAAAGGGTAGCGACGGGTCGCCGGACAGGGTGGCCTGCAAGGTTCGGGTCGTCTCCGCGCACGCGAGACCGGCCATCAGGATCGCCGTCGAAGTCAGTGCAAGAGCTCGTCGAATCATGGTCGTCGTCCTCCTAACGTCTGAGTCATTCAACGAGTTCCCGGGGGAAATGTTCTCGGAACGAAAGATGGGACCGGTCCGGCTCTTCCGACGCAACCCGCACCTGCGTATAGCCGTAGGCTCGTGCAGGAGGTGACTCGTGAAATCGCGTCTCGTGCTCGGGGTGACTTTCGCACTGTTGCTTGCCGGTGGCACGGCAGGCGCAGCGCCGCCAGTGCTGGCGAACGGCTCTTTTGTCGCCGAGCTCAACGGCTTCATGATTCACTACGAGGTGCACGGCCACGGTCCGGTGCTCATGGCCCTCCCCAACTCGTGGGGGCTGACCTGGGAGGGCCTGCGTGCCCTCTACCGACCGCTCGAGGCGAACCTCACCATGGTCTACTTCGACCCGCGCGGGATGGGGAAGTCCAGCCCGATCAGGCAGGACTCGGACATGGGCATGGCGGCGGTGCGGGAGGACTTCGACGCCCTGCGAAGGCACCTGGGGCTGGGGAAGGTCAACGTCATCGGGTGGTCGAACGGGGCTATCAACCTGATCCTCCTCGCATCGGAGCTGCCGGACACGCTCGCATCCGCGATTTTTCTCCACGGATCGCCGCGCTACAGCCAGGAGGACGATAAGGAGTTTCAAAAGAAGAACCCCGACCTGGTCCGGGTCTACACGGAGTTCTTCAAGGAGATGGACTCTGGGCCGATGTCTCCCGAGGAGGCGGACGCCCGTGTCAAGCGCTTCAACGTCGAGGAGACCTTCGTCTACCTGTGGGCGGACCGGGAGGTCGGGCGGGCAAAGCTCAAGGCGATGTACGCCGACACGGGGTTTTCCTGGCGCCATACCCAGTACCAGGGGAAGGATTTGGGGGCGTACGACTTCCGCGACCGGCTCCCCAGGATCAAGACGCGTGCGCTGGTGATCGCCGGCGCTCACGACCTGATCCCGGTGGAACGGGCGCGCGAGATCAGCCAGGCGATTCCGGGATCGGTGTTCGTGGTGTTCGCGAGGAGCGGCCACTTCGCGCCGGTCGAGGAGCCCGAAGCGTTCGTTGCCGCGGTCCGGGGGTTCCTGACCGGCAAGTGAGCCAGTGGCGCGAGGCCGGGATACAATCCCAGTTGAGAAGATAACGCCGGCGCCGAGATTCCGGCCTGATCGGGGCTCGGGGTCGCGCTCGGTGGGGGAGGGAGCCATGGCCGAGCAAAAGATCGGCCGAGTCACGCACTACTGGGCCAAGATCGGTGTGGCGGGGATCGAGATAACCGCCGGCGAGGTGCAGGTCGGGGACACGATCCGATTCAAGGGCCACACCACCGACTTCACGCAGAGGCTGGACTCCATGCAGGTGGAGCATGGCGCAATCACGGTCGCGCGCGCCGGCGACTCGGTCGGCGTGAAGGTGACTGACCACGTCCGTGACCACGACGAGGTCTACAAGGTCACCGAGGAGTAGCCAGGCCGGGGGGGACGGAGCGCGCCAGCGGCCTCAAAGCGATGGGGGCCGCTCCCGGTACTGGGCGGGGGTGAGACCGACGGCCGCCTTGAACTGCCGCGTGAACGCGCTCTGGTCGCAGTAACCGCAGGCTACAGCGATCTGACCGACCGGGTAAACGCCCTCCCGCAGCATGCGGCGGGCCGCGTCCAGGCGCGTCTTGATGATGAGCTGCGCGGGGGTCAGGCCAAAGAGCAGCCGAATCCTGCGGGTGAAGCGGTAGGGCGAAAGGCGAGCCATCGCGGCGAGGGACTCGACTCGCAACGGACGGTCGTAGTGCTCCTGGATGTGACGGATGGCCCCCGCAAGATCGCGCAGCGAGTGTTCCCCGGAGGCGGGAGAGTGGACGTCGCGCGAGGTTCCCGTCAGGCCGATCACGCTGCTGCCACGCCCGCGGATCGGCACCTTGTTCGTGATGCACCACCCCTCCTGATGGTTGGGATAGAGGTGCAATTCGAGAAGGTCCGAGATCTCGCGATCGTTGCGACAAACCCCGAGGTCCTGGGCGAGGTAGCGCTCGCCGAGCGGGTCGGGGAAGAGATCGCGCGTCGTCCGGCCCAGGAGCTCCGCCTTGCCGCCCAGCCCTAGGCGGCGGACCAGAGTCTCGTTGACGGAGACGTAGCGACCCGCGGTGTCCTTGACGAAGAACACCACGTCCGGAAGCCGGTCGAAGAGCTCCAGCGCGAAGCCGGCGGCCTCGGCCCTTGCCTCGAGTTCCGAGAGGGCAGTCATCGTCTCATCTCGGGTGTGCTTTGTGCGAAAAGCGCAACCCCTCCTCGGCAATGGTACAAGACACCGGGGCCGGCGTGGCCTAGCCTGTGATGGGGAGGGCATGCCCGTCATGGCGGTTGCGGTGGCTGCAGGAAGGCTCACCGGCACGGTCTTCAACGTGCAGCGGGCATCCTTCCACGATGGGCCCGGCATCCGGACCACGGTTTTCCTCAAGGGTTGCCCGCTGCGCTGTCCCTGGTGCCACAACCCGGAGGGCGTTGCGGCGGCGCCGGAGTTTCTGGTGAGCGAGGCGCGCTGCCTGCACTGCGGCTCGTGCACCTTGGCGTGCCCGCGCCCAGGTGGGCCTCTGCCTCCGGGGTCGGCGCTTGGGTCGGGGGGCTGCGCCGCCTGCAGACGGTGCGTCGAGGTGTGTCCCTCCGGCGCGAGGGAGATCGCCGGGCGAGCGTGGAGCGTCGAGGAAACTCTCGGTGAGGTGCTCCGGGACAGGCTCGCCTATGACGAGTCGGGAGGCGGCGTGACGTTCTCCGGAGGCGAGCCGCTCGCGCAGGCCCGCTTTCTCCTGAGTTGCCTCGACGCGTGCCGCGAAGCCGGTCTGCACACGGCGGTCGACACCTGCGGCCTCGCCGCCCCCGCCGTAGTCGCGGAGACGGCCGCACGGACCGACCTCCTGTTGTGGGACGTCAAAGTGCTCGACCCCGAGCGGCACCTCGCCCTCACCGGGGCGCCACTCGAGCCGATCCTCGAAAATCTCGCGGTGGCCGCCGGGACCGGCACTCCGATCTGGCTGCGCATCCCGGTTATCCCGGGGGTCAACGACGACGAGGGGACGATGAATGCCGCCGCGCGCCTCGCGGCCGCAACCCCCTCGGTTCGGCGGGTGAGCCTGCTGCCGTACCACAGGACTGCCGACGGCAAGCGCGCCCGCCTCGGGCGCGAGAGCACAATGGCCGGAACGGCGCCTCCGACCGAAGAGCAGATGGGAAAGCTGGCCGAGTTGCTTCGGGGGACAGGTCTCGAGGCGACCGTTGGAGGATGAGCAAATGAACGCACGAACCGAAAAGCTGCGCCAGGAAAGCCTCGACGCGGTCCCGACGATCTCCAGCGAGCGCGCCGAACTCATGACCGAGTTCTACCGGGAGAACCTCGGGCGCTGGTCACCGCCGGTGATGCGCGCCCGTGCCTTCAAGTTCCTCTGCGAGCGCAAAACGATCTGGATCGGTGATGGCGAGCTGATCGTCGGCGAGCGCGGGCCGCGCCCCAAGGCCGTTCCGACCTACCCCGAGCTCACCTGCCACTCGCTCGAGGACCTGCGGATCCTCGACTCGCGGCCAAAGACCTCGTACCGGGTCCCCGCCCAATGCCTCGAAGCGTACGAGAAGACCGTGATCCCGTACTGGCGCGGCCGCTCGTTGCGGGACCGGATGTTCGAGCTGCTCCCACCCGAATGGCACGCCGCCTACCGGGCCGGCGTCTTCACGGAGTTCATGGAGCAACGCGCCCCCGGCCACACGGTGCTCGACGACAAGATCTACCGGAAGGGGATGCTTGACTTCAAGGCCGACATCGCGCGTGCCCTCGCAGCGCTCGACTACGCGTCCGACCCCACGGCGCCGGACCGGCGTGAGCAGCTGGTCGCGATGGACCTCGCGTGCGAAGCGCTCATCCTGTTCGCCGAGCGGCACGCCGAGCTTGCGGAGAAACTTGCTGAGACCGCCGCCCCGGTTCGCCGGGCGGAATTGCAGCGCGTCGCCGCGGTCTGCCGCCGCGTGCCGGGGCATGCGCCGCGCGACCTGCAGGAGGCGCTGCAGTACTACTGGTTCTGCCACCTGGGGGTGATCACCGAGCTCAACGGCTGGGACGCGTTCAACCCGGGCCACCTCGACCAGCACCTGCTTCCCTTCTACCGCAAGGGGCTGGCCGACGGCACGCTCACGCCGGAATCCGCGCGCGAACTACTGGAGTGCTTCTTCGTCAAGTTTAACAACCACCCCGCGCCCCCCAAGGTCGGCGTGACCGCGGAGGAGAGCGGAACGTTCACCGACTTCGCGAACATCAACCTCGGCGGGCTGCTCGCGGACGGCTCCGACGGCTCCAACGAGGTCTCGCACCTGCTGCTCGAGATCGTGGACGAGATGCACCTTCTCCAGCCGTCCTCCAACGTGCAGGTCTCGCGCAAGACTCCGGACGTGCTGCTCAAACACGCGCTCCGCGTCGTCCGCAAGGGGTACGGTTTCCCGTCGCTGTTCAACGCGGACGTGGTGGTGGAGGAGCAGTTGCGTCAGGGTAAGACGCTCGAGGACGCGCGCGCCGGCGGGTGCTCCGGGTGCGTCGAGGTCGGCGCATTCGGCAAGGAGGCGTACATCCTCACCGGGTACTTCAACCTCCCGAAAGTGCTGGAGGTCGCCCTGCACGACGGGGTGGACCCGCGCACCGGTGAGCGGCTCGGCCTGCCGACCGGCAATGCGGCGGGCTTTGCGAGCTTCGAAGACCTCTTCAGCGCGTTCGAGATTCAGCTCCGCCACCTCAACGACGTGAAGATCCGCGGCAACCAGATCATCGAGAGCCTGTACGCGACCGAGATGCCGGCGCCTTTCCTGTCGGTGCTCATCGACGATTGCATCAAGAGGGGACGCGATTACAACGCCGGTGGCGCCCGTTACAACAACACGTTCATCCAGGCGGTTGGCATCGGGACCATGACCGACTCGCTCGCCGCAATTCGCCGACTCGTTTTCGAGGAGAAAGCTCTCGCTCTGTCCGATCTTGTTGCGGCCCTGGACGCCGACTTTGCCGGGAACGAGCCCCTGCGGGCGCGCCTCGTGAACAGAATGCCGAAGTATGGCAACGACGACGACGCGGCGGACGACCTCATGATCCGAGTGTTCGAAGCGGCGTTCAGCTGCATCGACGGGCGTCCCACCGTGAACGGCGGCACCTACAGGCTGGAGATGCTACCGACCACCTGCCACGTCTACTTCGGCTCGGTGTGCGGCGCGACGCCCGACGGCCGGAGGGCCACGATGCCGCTCTCCGAGGGGATCTCGCCGGTGCAGGGGGCCGATCGGCGCGGGCCGACCGCGGTGTTCCGCTCGGCAGCCAAGATGGACCACGTCAAGACCGGCGGCACGCTCCTCAACATGAAGTTCTCCCCGACGATCGTCGCCGGCGACGAGGGGATTGACCGGCTCGCACACCTCGTGCGCAGCTACTTCAGGGCCGACGGCCACCACGTCCAGTTCAACGTGGTCTCTGCGGACACGCTGCGCCAGGCGAAGGCCGACCCGGAGACGCACCGCGGGTTGATCGTGCGGGTGGCGGGCTACTCGGACTACTTCTGTGACCTCTCGGGCGCGCTCCAGGACGAGATCATCACCCGTACCGAGCACGCGGGGTTCTGAGGGACCCCCGGCTGTCGGTCAGATCGGCATCTCGTAAACGCGATAGCGGCGGATCTGCTCCAGGCCGAGGTTGCGCATCGCGTTGGTCATGCGCACGTTGTCCTCGAGCACGTAGTTTGCCTCGAGACGGACGTTTCCGCGCGGATTCAACACGTCGTGCGTGCGCCGGTACAGCAGGGCGTCGACCGCGCGCTGCTGGTACTCCGGCACCACGCCGATCGCCCACATCCGGTACTGCGAAAGCCTCTTCCGTCCGGTGAGCAGGCGCCACCAGCCAAGCGGGAGCAATCGCCCGTTGAGGCCCCGCAGGAGCACGTTGATGTCTGGCAAGGTGATCGCGAAGCCGATCGGTTCCCCGGCTGAATCCTCGGCGATGAGCACGAGCTCGGGATCGAGGATCGGTTTGATGTCCCGCGCCAGCGCCCGGCCCTCCGCTTCCGTGGCCGGGTAGAACCCCCAGTTGCTGGAGATCGAGCGGTTGGCCACCTCCACCAGGATCGCGATGTCCTTTTCGAGGTGCTTCATGTTCACCGGCCGCACCGTGATGCCGTAGCGTTTCTGGACCAGATCGGTGACGGTGAGGTAGCGCTCGGGGATGCGGTATCCCTCCGTGGTGTCGGCCACGTAGACGAGCAGGTCCTTGGCTTTCGCGAGGCCGAAAGCCAGCAGGTGGTCGTTGTACCAGGGTGGGTTGTGGGGCGCCATGATCACCGGCGGCCTCTCGAAGCCCTCCACGACGAGCCCCCACTCCTGGGAGGCGAAGCTCCACGGTCCCCGCATCGAGCGCATGCCCTGCCCGCGCAACCACTCCCGGGCGGCCTCGAGGAGCAAACGGGAGGCAACGGGGTCGTTGGAGCACTCAAATGAGCCGAAGAGGCCGACTGGGTCTCCCCAGTGGCGGACGGCGAGATGGTCCACGAACGCCGCGACCCTGCCCACGACGTGTGTGTTGCCATCCTCGGCCAGGAAGAGTTCGACGGTGCAGTGGTCCAGCATCGGGTTGCGCCGGGAGTCGCACTGCTTTCTCTGTTCTGTCCGCAAGGGCGGCACCCAAACCGGGTCGTTCCGGTAGAGCCGGTACGGCAGGCCGACGAATCGCCTCAGGTCGGCCCTTGCGGCCACCCGCCGAACCTTCACGTGATCCGTGCCCGCGAGGTTCATCACTCGACCCGTGCCATCATGGCGGCGTCGGCGCCGCGGCAGCGCCAACCCGTCGTGGGTCGCCGACACCGACTAGGAGCCCCGTGGCGGGATCCACCATCACGGCGTTGACCCCACCAAAACTGCGGCGGTCGTTCAAGCTGGAAGAGGACGAGACGACCTTCCGATCGAGGAAACCGCGAAGCGCGAGCTCGTCCACCAGCTTCTGCGTGATCGGATCGAACAGCTCGATGTACATCTTCTGCTCTGCCAGGGGGTCGACCGGCGGTGTTCGACACGCCTGCCTGTCCTTGACTCCGCTCGAGCGGCTCGCAAGCGCCCGCGGGGCCGCGACGGCCTCCCGCAGCGACTTTCCACGGTCAACGACATTCGTCACCACGGAAACGATCGTGCCAGGGATGCGCGCGCTTCCGGCTCCCCCCAGGACGAGGAAGGGCTCCCCGTCGCAGAGAACGAGCGTCGGCGTCATCGTCGTCCTGGGCGTGCGCAGTGGCCTGAGAAAATTCGGCGATGCTCTGTCACAGAACTCAAAGGCCTCAAGCAGCGAGTTGTACTCGAAGCCAAGGGTGGGGGTGGCCACGAAGCCGCCGTAGCCAAGTGTCTGTGTAAGCGCCACGGCGTTGCCCAAGCGGTCCACCACGGATACGTGGCTCGTGTCCCTGTCGTGGAACCACGCGCCCGCCGAGGCCGGCAGCTCGTCGTCGCGCAGGGCGTGGTCGAAACGAATCAACCCGGCCCTCCGTTGCGCTTTGGTCGGATCAGGGTTTGAAGCCGCCAGGATGGCCGCGCGAGGGCTGCCCGGCGCGTCCAGAAGCGCCAGGTTCACCGCCTCGAGAAGAAGGTGCAGGCGGTCAGCGGTGTCCTGCTGGATCAGCTGCGGTGGAAAAGCGTTGAGGATCTGCAGTGCCTCGACAACGACGTCACCGCCGCCGGGGTAGGGAAACGCCACAACCTCAAGACCGCGGTAGCGTCCGCGGACCGGTGCGCGCTCGGTCACCCGCAGAAGGGCGAGGTCCTGCGTCGTGACGAATCCCCCGTTTGCGGCCATGTCTGCCGCGATCTCCTGGGCGATGCCGCCGGTGTAGAAGTCCTCCACGCCGTGCGCCGCCATACGCCGGAAGGTAGTCGCAAGCGCCGGCTGGCAGTAGACGTGATCCAGGGGGAACAGCTCCAGCCCGTCCTTGAGGAGCGTGCGGGCAAGAAACTCGTTCTCCCGGATTCGGTTCAGGTAGTGGTCAACGACAGAGACGGTGCTGGGTTTGAGTTGATGGCCGTAGTCGGCGAGCTCGATCGCCGGCGCGAGAACTTGGGCCAGGGTCATCGTGCCGTATCGCTTCAAGGTGTACGCGAGGGTCGCCGCCGTTGCGGGTGTGGCTGCGAGCTTGTACCCCCAGAGAAAACCACTCTCCTTCAGGGGCCGGATCTCGTCCGGCGCTACGCGAAGCGGCGCCGGCGCCGAACCGTCGATGGCGATGTCACGCCCATTTCGCAGGTGGATGAGGACGTAGCACTGGCCGCCGACGCCGGCGTTGAGCGGATCCACGACCCCCGTGGCGAAGGCGGTGGCAACCGCCGCGTCCACGGCGTTGCCGCCAAGCTCCAGCATGCGCGCGCCAGCGCGCGCGGCTTCCGGAATGCCTGCGGCCACCATGCCATAGGGCGACGTGACCTCGCTGACGGGCAGCTCGCCTGAGGGACCTGCGATGATGTCGCTCACCGTACGCGCGGGGGGTGAGGCTCTCCCGCCCGCCGCGACGGCCGTCGCGGTCACGAGCGCCACCAGGGCTGGGACGAGAAGAGCACTCGAGGTGCGGCGGCGCACTCTTCCTGCAGGCTTTTCCGCCAGGCACCGCGCAAGACTCGCCCCTGGCATCAGCGTTTGAAATCTCCCGAAGGCTGCTCGCGTGACACTCGACATGCTCCGAATGATAGCAACGCTTCCGACACGACTCTCCATGGGCGGCTTCTGGCGGACGCTCAGCGGCGCGATGCCGCGCCGCGGGACCCGAGCAGCTCGAGGAGCTCATCGAGCATGTGCAGGGTGAGACCCCAGATCACCCGGTCCTGGAACCGGTAGCACGGCATGAGCATGGGCACACCGCTCCGTGTCCAGACCATTCGACCGCGGTTGCTCCGGTCGCACAGGAACGCGAGCGGGACCCACAGCGCCTCCCGCACCTCGCTGTTGGGGGTGAGGGCGCGGTCGCCGGCTAGCGCGAAGACGAACGGCACCACCGACAGCGGACCGGGGCCGCGACGCAGGTGCGTACGCACCTCGGAGAGCTCGCCGAGCAGCTCGGCGTCAACTTCGAGGTCGAGGGCGAGCTCCTCGCGCGCCTCGCGCAGCGCGGTTGCGAGCGACCCTGCGTCGCCGGCGTCCACCCGGCCCCCAGGCCAGGCCATCTGACCCGACCATGGATCCCCGGGGTGCTCCGCCCGATGGATGAAGAGCAGCTCGAGGCCCGTGGCTCTCTCGCGAAGCACCGCCGCCACGGCCGCCCGGCGTCCGTGCGCGACTGTCAAAAGGGTGCGGGGACGAAGGTGAGCGAGAGCCTCCTTGACCTCTGCAAGGGTCGGCAGGGTGTCCATCGGGGAGGATTGTCGCACCTTTCGGATGAGGTTAACCTTGCGTGACGGAGAACGTCCAGCAGTGCACATGCTCAAGATCCGGCGCAAAGCTGCGAGAAGGCAGCGACCTGTGGGGCCCGATCGGTCCATTGACAATTGCCAATACGGGAACCGCGTGCCGTGTGTGGCAAGGAGGGAACCGTGATGAAGAGATCCACCGTCGTTGGGGCCAGGCTGGCCTTCGCCGCGCTCGTCGCTGCGGGCGCACGTGTCGCAGTCGCGCAGGCGCAGGACCCGGCTGAGGTGAGCTTTTTCGAGAAGAGCCTCCACTACACGAACCGGGGTATCGAGTTCGTCTACGCGAAGGAGCACGGAGGCCTGGAAAGGCTCACCGGGCTCACGGCCTCGCAGGTCGGGTGCGTGAAATCCCAGTGCCATGTGCGGACGTGCGACACCTGTCACCTGAAGGAGGTCAACGGGAAAGCAACGTACACGCTCGATCCGGCGGTGGCTCAGGCGGCCTGCGAGAGGTGCCACGGCGCACCGAGCGGTGCGGACGTCCATCGCGAGAAGGGAATGAAATGCATGGCGTGTCACAGCATCCGCGAGGTCCACGGAGACGGGGTTGTTTACGACACCTACATGCAACCGGGCGTGCTCGATACCCGGTGCGAGACGTGCCACTCGAATATTGGGAAGTCAGCAAGCCATACGGTCCACAAGGGGGTGCTCGACTGCAGCGCCTGCCACGTCGCTGAGGTCGAGACGTGCTTCAACTGTCATGTCGAGAGCAGGGTCAGGGATGGGAAGAGTCAATCGGTTCCGCTGAAGGGGATGCTCTTCCTCGTCAACCACGACGGCAAGGTGACCACCGCCAATTTCCTGACCTACGTCTACCAGAACAGGACATTGATCACACTGGCACCGACCTTCTCGCACTCGATAACGCGGGCAGGCCGAAAGTGCCGGGAGTGCCACGGCACGAAGAACGTCCGGGACATCTCGGCCGGCACGTTCACCCCGGTCCGGTGGGAGAACGGACGGGTCACCAACGTGCAGGGGGTGATACCGGTCCTTGAAGGGATGAGGTGGGACGTGCCGTTCCTGAACTACGAGGGCTCGAAGTGGGTCCCAGTGGCCAATCCGGCCGAGCCCTTGCTCAATTACTCCGGTTTCTGCACGCCCCTGACGCGTGCGCAGCTCGCAAAGCTGGAAAAGGTTCGAGGAGGCAACTGACGCGAGGGTCGGGCCGACTTGCGTAGGAGGGCACATGGCTAGAGGGGAGCAGTGCCTGTTCATCGGGATCGGCGGCCACGTGGTGGCGCTGCGCCCGTCCGACGGGCAGGAGATCTGGCGGCAGAAGGTGAAGACGGCGAGTTTCATGACCGTGCTCGTGGCCGGCGATGTGGTCTATGCGGGCGCCGGGGGCGAGCTTTTCTGTCTCGATGGCGCGAGTGGCCGGATCATCTGGAAGAACCGGCTCAAGGGCCTCGGCAACGGACTCATCTCCTTCGCTGGCGCGTCCACGGTCGAGGTCGCGGCGGCGATGGCGGCTGCCCAAGCGGCCGCAATGGCGGCCACCACGGCGGCCGCGACGTAGGGGCCCGCCTTGCGAGCGCGGGTGCGGGTGCCTTGACGCCCTTGGGCGCCGCACCCTAGACTTCCGGCAAATCCACGGCGGGAGGTGAGAGATGACGCGGTCAGCTTCGGGCGCGCTCGTACTGGTGCCGGTGGCGGCGCTTCTGGGTGTCTGGGTTTGGGCAGGGTCCGGGTCCGGTGGCCCGCTGCCCGCCATGCCGATTCCGGCGGACAACCCGCAGACCGAGGCGAAGATCAGGCTCGGCAAGCAACTCTACTTTGACGGTCGTCTATCCGCGGATGGAAAGATCAGCTGCGCGACGTGTCACAGCCCGAAGATGGGATGGGCCGGGCACGACGCGACGGACACCGGAATTGAAGGGCGTGTTGGCGACCGCAACTCGGGAACCGTGGTGAACTCCGGGTACATGAAGTACCAGTTCTGGGATGGGCGCGCCGGGTCCCTCGAGGAGCAAGCACTCGGTCCGATCGCCAACCCCGTCGAGATGGGGGAGACGCTGGAGAACGTCGTTCGCAAGCTCAATGCCGTCCCGGGATACAAGAAACAGTTCGAGGAGGTCTTCGAGACCGAGGTCACGGCCGACGGCATCGGCAAGGCCATCGCCGCCTTCGAACGGACGATCGTGTCGGGGACGTCTCCGTACGACCGCTACGTCGCAGGGGAGGCGAAGGCCATGAGCGAGGCGGCCGTGCGCGGGATGGGGATCTTCAACGGCAAGGGACGGTGCTCCAAGTGTCACAGCGACCCGGTGTTCTCCGACCAGAGCTTCCACAACCTGGGTGTCGGGGCAAACTCAGCCAAGCCCGACATCGGCCGCGAGGCCGTGACCAAGGATCCGGCCGATCGCGGCAGGTTCAAGACCCCGGGCTTGCGCAACGTCCAGCTGACCTACCCCTACATGCACGACGGGAAGACACCTACGCTGGAGGCGGTGGTCGAGTTTCTCGACAGGGGCGGTGTCCCGAACCCGAACCTCGACCCGCTGGTCGTACCGCTCAAACTGACCCCCGAGGAGCGGAAGGACTTGGTCGCGTTCCTCAAGGCTCTCAGCGGACCCGAGCCTATGGTAACGGCGCCGAAGCTCCCCTGAGAAATCTCCGCAGTGACCGCGGGCCCCGCGGCCTGGAGGCGCACCAAGGAGTGACGGCGTGACGCTCTCTACCCTATTTCCCTGGATCGCCTTCAACGTCGCCGTCATTGGGGTTCTGGCGCTCGATCTGGGTGTTTTCCACCGCACGCCCCACGCCGTCTCGCTCAAGGAGGCGACGGTCTGGAGCGTGATCTGGATCCTGCTTGCCCTGGTCTTCAATGCCGTCGTGCTCCTGTGGAAGGGCCAGGAGCCTGCCTTGCAGTTCCTCGCCGGATACTTGATCGAAAAATCCCTCTCTGTGGACAACATCTTCGTCTTCGTGTTGATCTTCACGTTCTTCGCTGTGCCGGTGGAGCTTCAACACCGTGTCCTCTTCTGGGGGATTCTCGGTGCGCTGATCATGAGGGGAGTCTTCATTGCAGCGGGTGCGGCGCTGCTCGAGGCGTTTCATTGGGTCATGTACCTCTTCGGTGCTTTCCTCGTGGCAACCGGGGTCAAGATGGCCCTGATGAAGCATGCCGAGGTGCATCCTGAGAATAACCCTCTCGTGAGGCTTGTGCGGCGATTGCTTCCGGTTGCCCCAGACTACCGGGGCAGCCGCTTCTTTGTCCGGGAAGCTGGCCGCTGGATGGCAACGCCGCTCCTCCTCGTGCTGGTCATGGTGGAGAGCACGGACCTCGTTTTCGCCGTGGACTCGATCCCCGCCATCTTTGCGATCACCCGTGATCCGTTCATCGTCTACACCTCGAATGTGCTCGCCATCCTGGGACTGCGCTCCTTGTACTTCCTCCTCGCCGGTATTATCCAGCGCTTTCGATTCCTCAAGCTCGGGCTCTCCGTCGTGCTTGTCTTCGTGGGCGTGAAGATGGTTCTCTCCGACGTCGTGAAGATCCCGATCGGGCTGTCACTTGGGATCATTACCGTGGTTCTTGCCGTGTCAATCGTGGCCTCGCTACGACACGGACCACGGCCGGCCTCGGAGCGAGGGTCCGGGAGTGCCGCAGGCTAACTGGGTCGGCCGGTGGGGGAATCAGTCTTGCGGCGGCGCAGGAGCTGAAGTTTGGCCCGCCCCATCGAGACTCGACCGTTCGAGGTCGAGCAGCCACCGCTTTCGCCAGAGCCCGCCGCCGTAGCCGGTGAGGGAGCCGTCTGCACCGACCACGCGGTGACAGGGGATGACGATGGCAATTCGATTGTCGCCGTTTGCACGCGCCACCGCGCGGACAGAGCCAGGGACGCCAATCAGATTCGCCTGCTCACCGTAGCTGCGCGTCTGTCCGTAGGGTATGGACAGCAGCCCTGACCATGCTTTCCTCTGGAATTCGGTGCCCCGCATGTCGAGCGGTGTCTCGAAGCGCCGGAGCTCGCCCCTGAAGTAGCGGTTCAGCTCATCTGAAAGGCGATCGGAGTGTTGGCTGGTCCCCGGAACGAGCGGGGCCTTGAAGAGTCTCGCCAGGCGCATCAACTGCGTCTCGATCATCTTGCGCTCGACGAACTCGAGGAGGCAGATGCCAACGGTCGAGGCGCCGACGAGCATGGGTCCGAGTGGTGTCTCGATCCGGGTCATCGTGATGGCTGGGCCGGTTGCCTGCGAAGGCGATGTGCCTAGGATCTTGCGAAAAGCCTCGCCGAACGCGGACAGCGACTCCCAGCCGTGATCGAACGCTGCTGTCGTCGCGGTGTCCCCGTGTCGGATGCGACCAAACGCGGCCCCAATGCGCAGGGCTCTCACGTAGCCCTGAAAGGTCAGGCCGTGAGTCTTCTTGAACCAGCGTCGCAGGCCCACCGGGTCGATCCCACGGGCGCGGAGATCCGCGTCCCGCAGGCGCAAGCCCGGGTCGGCCTCCACCTCCGCGAGCAGCCTGCGGACGGCATCCGGCACGGCACCGGGGGGTTCCACCGGACGGCAGACACGGCAGGGGCGGTAGCCTGCCAGGAGCGCCTCGCGCGCCGTCGGGAAGAAGACGACATTCTCGCGGCGAGGCTTCCGTGCCGTGCACGTGGGCCGGCAGAAGACGCCTGTCGTGGTCACGCCGGTGAAGAACAGACCCTCGAATGCCGGGTCCTTCTCCACCAGTGCCCGATACATCGTGTCGGTGTCGGCCAGCAATCTCTCGCTCATGGGCTCAAACTAGTCCAGTAAGTCAAAAGAGCCAACCGGAAAATGGACGGGGAATTCCGCGGTGCACAGGCCGGTGTCGTTCCTCAGTGGGTACGGAGTACGACGGTGCCCCGAGCGTCGCGCAGCCGGACCGAATCGGGTCCGATCTCCTCGACCTGGAAGCCCTCGATCATGGTGCCGATCACGACCTGCTGCCCGTTGATCCCGGCGAACGGCGAGCCGGGCCTGTAGACGACGTAGTCGAGGTGGAGCTTCACGTGCCCCAGATCTGCGTCGACCACGAACGTCCGTTCCCCGCGGCCGCTCCCGGTCGGTTGCTGTTGCCGCGAGGCTGGCGGCCCCGCATCGTCGAGCGTGTTCTGGCCGTTGGCGGCAGCTGGTTGAGGCCCGGCTGTAGGGACGGGCAGCGCGGCGACCGCCTGCGCTTGCAGCGCCGGTGGCGCGACCGCGGGGCGCGGCCGATCCGGCATGATGCGTGTTCGGCCGGCGGCAACTGCGTTCGTTTCGCCGCTGGTCTCTGCGGTGGCACGGCGTAGCTCGGTCAGCCCCTCTGGGACGGTGGTCGGCGCCGGCGCCGGGATGGCCGTTGAAGCGGGCGCGAGGCTCGCGGTGCCGGAGGAAGGGCGCCGGCCGAGGAGCCACCAGGTAGTGGCGGCACCGGCCACCGCGGCGGCAACGATCAGGGCCACCACCGCCAGCGGGTGTCCGGTCCTCCAACGCTTGGGGCCCACCGCCAGTCCCCGGGGGATGCCGCGCTGCCGCCCCTCGCGCTCCGCGGCCTCCTGGCGCGCCTTGCGCAGAGCCTCGGTGATGAGGCTCATGCCGCCTTCCCTTCCAGGTCGCGGACCGCGCGGCGCACGTGGTGCCAGGTGATGTGGCTGCGGTCCTCCACGTACCCGGCGAGCAGCGCCTTGTCACAGATCGCGTTGATGAGTCGTGGGACGCCCCGGGAATTGCGGTGGATCGCCCGAATCGCGGCGGGCGAGAACGTCGGCCGGCCGTTCGAGCCGGCAACGGTGAGCCTGTGGAAGATGTACGCCTCGGTTTCCTCGCGGTCGATCGGTTCGAGGTGGTAGCGCACGGTGATCCGCTGCCGTAACTGCCGAAGTTCGGGCCGCCGGAGCCTCTTCCGCAGCTCGGTTTGGCCGATCAGCACGATCTGAAGCAGCTTCCTGTCGTCGGTCTCGAGGTTGGACAGCAGGCGGACCTCCTCGAGGAGCTCGTCGGAAAGGTCCTGGGCTTCGTCCACGAACAGCGCGACGTCCTGCCCGTCCCGGACGCGCTCCAGCAGGAACTCGTTGAGGCGCTGCATCAGGCGGACCCGATCGTTGCCCCGGTCGTCGAGGCCGTACTCGTGGAGAATGGCGCGCACGAGCTGGATGCCCGTCATCACCGGGTTCAGGATCAGCGCCGTCGCGTACCCTTTGCCGAGCTGTTCGAGGACCGCCCGGCAGAGCGTGCTCTTGCCGGCGCCCACCTCGCCCGTTATCTGGATGAAGCCCTTGCGCTGCGTGATGCCGAAAAGCATGTGTTCGAACGCCTCGCGGTGCCGGTGCGAGAAGAACAGATAGCGCGGGTCCGGCGTGATCGAGAACGGCGGGGCCGTGAGGCCATAGAACTCTTCGTACATCGTTCGGGTGGACCCTCCCCGGCGCCACCTCCTCGCGGCGCCCCATTCTACTCGTCTGTCAGACGGTATACGGATCCGCGCCCGGCGGCGCTCAGTCCTGCAGGATCAGGCTGCAGCAGGTCACGCCGCCCTCGGCCTTGGCCAGCTCGGAGAGGTCCAATCGCGCGAGGCGGACGCCCGCGCGCTCGAGCCGCGCCGCGGTACGGGGGAACGCGAGTGGGTAGACCGCAGTGTCGGCGACCAGAAGCGCGTTTGCGGCGTACTGCTCCGCGGGATCGACCTCGGTGCGCCGGAACCCGTCGAGGGCAGCCGCGTCCACCCAGGCCGGGTTGACCAAGACCGCGTCCTCGGCGATCTGCGTGACCGCAGACTTGAGGTGCAGGCATCCCGAGACCGGGACCGGTTCGACCGAGTAGCCGTGCCTGGCCAACGCGGACCCAAGCTGCCCGATTCCGGAGGCGTTGGTCCGGGCGGAGAGCCCCACGAACACCCGCCGCCCAAGGCGCAGCACGTCGCCGCCGTCGAGTGTGCCGGGCGCCTCGATCACGGCGATGGGGCGGTACTCCGCGAGCGCACGGGCTACGGAGGGCACTTCGGCCCGGCGTGACTCGGCGCCGGGCCGCGTCATCACCGCCAGTTCTTCGACGACGACAGCAGTGTCCTCGACGAAGACCGAGTCCGGCAGGTCGGGCTCCTGGGGGAGGCTAACCACACGACAGCCGAGCTCGGCGAGGCAACGCTCGTACGCCTCGTGCTGGCGGATCGCCAGCCGAACGTCGATCGGCTCGCGCGAGATGTGAGTCAGCTCGCAGCGGCCGATCGCGTCGCTGACCTTTCTGGTGATCGCTGTAGGCATGGCGGTCCTCGACCCCAGCCGGAATCATACCGGAGGCGGTGCGCGACTAGTCGAACCCGTCGTTCCGGATCACGACTCCGGAATGCATGACGAGGCGCACATCCGCCATGGCGTGGATGTCCTGCAACGGGTCGCCGCCGACCACGACGAGGTCGGCGAGCTTGGCCACCTCCACGGTCCCGAAGTCACCGAGTCGGTTGGTCACAAGGGCACCGTTCCGGGTCGCGGAAACGATGATTTCCATTGGCGACATGCCGGCCTGCTGCATCAGCTCCATCTCGATCATCGGCATCCCCAGCTGGAACGGCGCGTCGTAACCGTCGAAGTCGGTTCCGAGCGCGACCGTCCCCCCGGCTGCCAGGAACCGGCTGAGGTTGGCGACCGCCCTCGGCTCATGGTTGTAGCCGACGACGTGCCAGAGCTCGAGTGTCGGGATCCAGACGACGCCCTGCCGTACCGCCCGCGCCAGGAGCTCGCTGGATGGGTAGTCCACGACCATGTGGGCGATGTCGTCCACGCCGGCATCGAGGGCCCGCGGAAGGTCGGGCGAGGTTGTCACGTGCGCGCACACGGGGATCCCCCGCGCGTGCGCAGCCTCGACCACAGCGGTAGCTTCCTGCAGCGAAAGCGTCGGGATAGACCGGCCGAAGTCGCCCCCCGACTCAATGGCGATCTTGATGATATCTGCCCCCTGGTCGATGAGGTGGTTGACAGCGGAGCGCGCCTGCTCGGGCCCGATCACGGGCACGGCGGTGCTGGACCCCCACGGCACGATCGGGTACCCGTTTGGGACCGTGATGAAGGGCCCGGAGGCGACCACGCGGGCCAGAGTCGGGTTCAGACCGAGCGTGTCAACCAGAGCAAACTGCGCGCTTCCACCGAGGTAGCGCACGGTCGTCACGCCACCGTGCGCCCACGCCTCGAGGTTGCTCTCGACGTAACCGTTGTGGACGTGGGCGTTGATCACGCCCGGCACGATCGTGGCGCCCCGCACGTCGATCACGGTGGCGGAGGGTGGCACCTCGACGTCACCTGCTCGGCCTACCTGGAGGATGCGGTCGCCGCGGACCACAATCACCGCGTCTGGAAGCGGGTCGGCGCCGGTCCCGTCGATGAGCGCGCCCCCGGTCAGCACCACCACCCTCGGTTCGGCGGGGTGCAGGTGTCTGCGCGGGTGCCTGTCGGTTTGTTGCGGTGCCGCCGGCGAGCTGGCAAGCGCCCACGCGGCGACAGCCACGGCGAGGGTGAAGCGTCCCCGGAGGACCCGAGGCGCGGACGTGCCGTGCCGGGGTCTGCCGCGTGATTCAAGGGCTGGCTCCATGAGCGGGGCAATCCCATCTCTTGATACGCAACCTGCCTGAGCAGGTTTCCCGGAAGTTCCTGTTGCAGGACTCCGCCTGAAATGCGTGAAAGCCTGAAGCCGGGCAGTTTGGAGCCGTAACGGATCGCGCGTCGGGGCAAACCGCGGGCCACACCGTTGCGTAGACAAACTCATGGGGAAGCCGGGGAGACCGGCTCTGGGAGCCTGGCTGACAACCGCGTGGCTGCTCTGCGCGGCCGTGGGCGTCGCGGCTGCGGCAGAGACGCACATCGACTTTGACCGTCTCTCGCTCGACGAGGGTCTGTCACAGAGCATCGTCGAGCAGATGGTTCAGGATCGCCAGGGCTTCATGTGGTTCGTCACCGAGGACGGCCTGAACCGGTTCGACGGCTACACCTTCACCGTCTACCGGAACGTCGCCGGTGACCCATCGAGCCTCAGCCACAACGAGCTCAAGAGCATCTTCGAGGACAAATCGGGCATCCTCTGGGTCGGGGCGTTCGAGGGGGGGCTCAACCGCTTCGACCCGATCTCGGAGAAGGTGACCCGTTACCGTCACGACCCGGCCGATTCCGGAAGTCTGGCCGCCGACACGGTCCGGTGCATCACCGAAGACCCGTCCGGACGCCTCTGGGTCGGTACCCAGGGAGGCGGCCTTGACCTCCTCGACCGCGCGACCGGCCGGTTTCGCCACCACCGCGCGAGCCCCGGCACGCCAGGCGCGCTGAGCCACGACGATGTCCGGGCGATTTACGGAGACCGTGACGGCGTGCTCTGGGTCGGCACGAACGGCGGCGGGCTGAACCGCCTGGATCCGGCGACCGGGTCGTTCATCTGCTACCGGCACCGGCCGGGAGAGCAATCGAGCCTCGCCAGCGACGCCGTGCTCGCTATCTTCGAGGACAGCCGAGGTGCTCTGTGGGTCGGCACGTACGGAGGAGGTCTCGACTCGTTCGACCGGAACACGGGGCGGTTCACCCACCACCGTGCCAGCGCCTCCGTTCCAGGTTCTTTGAGCAGCGACCTCGTCAAGGCCATATGCGAGGACCACGCCGGCACGCTCTGGGTGGGGACCGACGGGGGCGGACTGAATCGGCTCGATCGGGAAACCGGCACGTTCACCAGCTTCAGGCACGACCGCGTCAACCCGGCCAGCCTCAGCGCCGATCGCGTGTACTCCCTCTACCAGGACCGCTCGCGGGTTCTTTGGGTGGGAACGTACGGCGGCGGGCTCAGCAAGTTCGATGTCGGCCGCAAGAGGTTTCGGCGCTACGCGAACGACCCGAACGACATCAACTCGCTGAGCCACAACATCGTCTGGTGCTTCCACCAGGATGCTGACGGCGTGCTGTGGGTCGGCACCGACAGCGGAGGGCTCAACCGCCTCGACCGGCGCTCCGGCCGGTGGCAGAACTTTCGCCACCGGGCCGGTGACCCGTCGAGCCTCGTTCACGACACGGTGCGGGGTCTCCTTGAGGACCGCGACGGC
>Ga0335070_10002712_pt1 | contig 20557 bp, 20 predicted proteins | sample Lox_Sample_13_FD_206722 | JGI IMG/M metagenome (GOLD analysis project Ga0335070, IMG submission 206722) | Soil microbial communities from Loxahatchee National Wildlife Refuge, Florida, United States - Lox_Sample_1.3 | ecosystem: Environmental > Terrestrial > Soil > Wetlands | place: USA...
GGTTGATAGCCCCCGGCGTGGTCTGACGTACTCAGGCGGAAAGAGAGTCAACGAGCACGAAAATCTCGTGGTTCAGAAAGCTACCGAAATCGCCGCTCAAACAGGCGGGCAATTCCGCGAAGCGAAATCAGGATTTGAACAGATCGACAGTTTGGAGGCATTGCAATGAGTGACACAGTAGGCGGTTTTGGCGGCATTTTAGACGCATCGACGGGCAAGCGTATTGCCGCGCCAGAAGGCAAAACAGGCGAGGCGATGAATCGTTGGGCACGGAAGAACATTCAGTCCACAATGCACCTGTCCTCTTCACAGAAGATGGCAGCGCAGCACGGCGTCACCTGCTACATCTACAACGTCTCCCCGGTGTTTGAGCATCCGCGTCGTGCGGATGGATTCGGAACCTTCCTGATCCCGCGTGCACCGAAGGTCGGCAGCATGATCTTCGATAAGGAGACGGGTCACACGCGCAAGGCAACTGCCGAGGACATCTCCGGCCCCTATCGCCTGAGTGCCCCCATCGTCATCAACCACAGCTACATCCGTTCGTTCCCCGGCATGAACGAAGGCAAGCGTGTTCCCTACATCGAGTACGGCGAGGACATCGCTGAAGATTTGGTCGGCTGCTCCGAGAAGTATCCGCTCGATCTTACGTCCGAAAAGGACGAATACTCCAAGAACCTCAAGAAGTGGGGCGTCTTCATCACTTACGGCAAGCCTTTCGAAGAACTGTCAAAGGCAGAGCAAGAGGCTCTCTACAGCGAAGCAATGCAAAACCACAACGCCCGCTGCATCGAGAAGGTCAACAAGGGTGATGTCCTCTTCGAGCAATACAAGATGAGGGGCAAAGGCGGGCCGCTCAAGATTCACCGCGAATGCGCTCTTTACCTCGGTCAAGTGATCGGGCCGGAGTATACCGACCGTGCATGGGTCACTGCTCGTGGCGGTACGGAGACGATGACAGGCAAAGTCGATTGCCCCTTCTGCGGAAGCAAAATCAAGGCAACGATTGCCGTCTGCCCGAACTGCAAAAACATCGTCGATCCTGACAAGTACGAGAAGCTCTCTCGGCGTTCCAAGAAAACCGAGAAGGTGGGTGAGTAATGAAGGCGCTCATCACTGGTGGTGCGGGATTTCTCGGTCGGCACGTCGTCGCAGAGTTTGAGAAGCACGGAGTATCCACTGCGGCATTGGACAATTGGGAACCGCACTGTGGCGCAGCCAACGTAACAGCCATTCCCATGGATGTCACCGATTACACCAACCTCGAACATCTGATCGTCGGCGTCGGTTTCGACACAATCATTCATCTCGCCGCCTACGGGCGCAATCTCTCCTGTCAGGACTTCCCGCAGCGTGCATGGGAAGTCAATGTCGATGGGACTCACAACGTTCTTGAAATCGCTCGTCAGCATCCCAATGTGGTGAAGCGTGTCGTGGTTTGTAGCAGCAACATCACGCTCAGCGATGTTCCCACGGTCTACAAGATGACTAAGCTGATCGATGAATCTCTCGTCGGGCTTTATCACGAGTTAGGGGTCAGTGTCATGGGTCTCCGTCCCTCGAACATCTGCGGCATCGGTCAATCGCGCACCGAGTATCAACCTTGTGCGATGGCGGGACTTGATTTGGAATTCGAGAAGAATGGCTTCGTCTCCATCACGGGTGACGGCACACAAGCTCGTGACTTCGTCAATGCGAAAGACGTTGCTCGTACTTTCTGGCTTGCAGCTAACTCGGAGGCTTCAGGCACGACCGTCGATGTCTGCACAGGCAAGCTGACTTCGATCAACGAAGTCGCAGAGATTGCAGGCGTGCCCGTGAAGTATGTCGATCCCCGTCCCGGCGATGCCAAGGTTCTCATCAGTGATCCGGAGCCTGCAAAGCGATTGCTCGGTTTCGAAGCCGAGATTGGCATTGAGCAGACGGTACAAGAATCATTCCCTGCTGTGATGGCGGTAAAGAAGGTCGCATGACATCCGGCTGCAAGAGAACCATAAAGGTTGCCGTTCTCATTTCGACTTGCTGGAAAGACAAATTGAATGGCGGTAACGATGCCATCCGTCAGACGTGGGGCAAGGAGCTTCCCGAAGGCTGGGACTTGAAGTTCTGCATCGGTGATCGTGAATTTACTACCAAAGAAAAAGAACTGCTCTTAACCAACGACTTCATCGGCTCACCCGGTACGCTCGGCAACATGGACGCAAGCAAATCTTCGAAGTGTCCTATCGGCACGCCGGAAGACTTGTTCGAAGACGAGCTTCTTCTTCCTTGCGATGACGGCTATCTCGGACTCCCGTGGAAGACGGTCGAATCCCTCAAGTGGGCGATGGAACGTGATTACGACTTTGTCGTTCGCGGCTTCGTTGACACCTTTCTGTTTCCTAAGATGATGGTCAAGGCTACCGACCTGTGGGAGAAGGATGCCGCAGGCTGGAGCTTCGGCTGCGGGCCGTGCCCCGCTCACCCCGATTTGACCCACTCGTGTGCGCTCGGCGGTGCCGCGTATACGACTTCCCGCAAGGCATCTCAGGCAGTCATCGATGAACCGATCCGGCATTGGGGTGAAGACACTCACGCCGGGTTCGCTCTCCACAATGCAAATATCCCCCTGATCCACGATGACCGCTTCGTGTGGGACTACGGTACTCCGGCGTACTGGAATCGTTCAAAATTCTCGATCCACATGTGCGACCGGGGGCGTAAGTGGAATCCCAAAGAGATGCTCGACATGCAGGCGAAGATCGACTCTCAGCGGCACAAATACCCCAATTGGGATGGAACCTGCCGCTCTTGCGGACATACCCGGTTCCGCCATGGTCTCTACGGCCCCACCTGCCGCCATTGCGGAGATGCACATGCGGCGGGTTCAAAGCGCCCACAGGGGGTTCCGATTCTCGCTACTACGGTTCCTGATTATACGGATGGTGAAGGACAGAAATTGTCTTCTCCGTAAGCAGGGAAACTGGGCCTATCCCAGCGCCGAACATCGGGTAATCGTCAACCCCGCGAGTTGCCAAGGAGAAAGAAGCTGCCCAACAGCACACCCGTTTAGAACGGGAATCTTTCTTTGAGGAAAAAGTACCATGCCTACTGCCAATCCATTGAACGCAGCCGCAGCTATTGCTGTCGAGCTTGAAAAAGTTCAGGCGATGGTTCATCCGCAGTTCCAACAGGACTGCCTGATCTACAACCGTCTCCAGAACCTCAACAACTACAAAGTTTCAGATCGTCTGACCCGCATTCCGCTGCTTGCGCAGCCGGGTAGCACCTTCCAGCAGTTCGATCCCGATGGGATCGCCGACACCATGGGCACGGGCGGTGCAGAAAACTACATCGTGGGCGTTGCGTCCATCGTGTACTTCTGCCAAGCCGTTCAGGTCACCAAGCGTGCGGAATGGGCTACCGATGGCTCCGTCAAGGCGGTCACGGATGTCTACAAAGACAGCTTCAAGATCAACCTGAAGCAGTTCCGTTCGAACATTGAATCTCTGCTCTGCTTCTCGGACGGCTCCGGCGTCATTTCGACCCTGATGGTCACGCCGCCTTCGAGCACCCAGCAGAACTTCTTGCAGGTCAATAACGCCAACTCATTCCAAGCCGGAGTGACCTATCAGGTCTTCGAGGCGGGTCTGGCGGCGAACCGTGGCAACATTCTCGTTGCCTCCGTTGACTCTGCCAACAACATCATCTATCTGATCCTCGGCGGTGCGGGTGGTTCTAACTACTACCCAGTAGGCACCGTGGCGACGGACGTGTTCCTCGTTGCAGGCGCACCGGGCACCACGACCGTTGACTATCAGCCGGATTCCTACACCAGTGCGACGGTTTCCGCCTCGCTGAACGGCATCCCGCTCATCAACCTGAACAGCGTCTCCGGCACTTGGTTCGGCGTGGACAAGACCACTCCGGGCGTGCAGGGCGTGCTCAACCCCGCCTATGTCAGCGGCGGCGGCGATGCACTCACTCCGCAGATTTTCCAAGAGCTTGAATCGTTCTTGGCGCGTCAGAACGGCTCTGATTCCGACGACCTGCTCAACTACTTCGTGAGCGCGAACGTCGATCAGATCACCGCATGGGAGAACTTCTCTCTGTACACGAACGACTTCGTCACCGCGTTCTCGCCTCAGGCGGGCACCGAGGACAAGGAACGCAAGGATTACCTTGCCAAGGGTCGTGTGAAATCGATGGCTGGTCACGAAATCATCGGCGGCGGCAACATCAAGTCCGTTCCGCAGCGCATCGACTTCCTGAACGAGAAGTACCTTGGTCGCACCGAAACTCGTCCGGCGTCTCTGTTCGACGTGGGCGGCGTGACGGTGTTCCCGGCGTGGAACAACGGTATCGCTCCGGTGAGCCTGTTCTACTACGTCATCGGGACGCAGACCTTCACGTGCAAGCCGCGTGCAGGCGCGTACTCTGACCATCTCGCCAACCCGCTCTCAAGCTAAACCAAGCCTTCTGAGGGTCGCACAAACAAACGCCTCGGTCTTCGGATCGGGGCGTTTCTATGTTGGTCGTGATTATACGAAGTAGAGGACTAAATGCCTGTACAGACAACGCCATACCAGACCGCGCAGGACGCGCTGAACATCGCGATTGAGGCTTCCAACGACGGAGGCGGACCGAGCGGTATGACGGGAAACGTCCTCAACGTAACCTCCAATGCACAGGTGTTGCCGACGTTCCAAGACAACTGGATTTACCTCCAAGACCGCCTGATTAGCTGCGGCTGCGACGAATTCAACTACACGAAGCCCGTTTATAACCTCGGAGCGAGTGCAAGCCTGAATCCCTCCGTCAACATGGAGTTGACCTACAACGGCTACTTCAACGGCGTCGTCTGGACAGGGCCGAATATCACAGCCCCTTTGTGGGATTCCGGTACTACCTACACGCAGCAGATGACGGTCACCTTCGGCAACACGTACTACGTGGCTCTGCCGAATAGCAGTACGAACCTGAATCAGGAGCCCGACACTGCAACGACCTTCTGGGCACCGTTCAACAACATCGGGCCGTGCCTGCCTGCGAACCTTACGAAGCCGCTGGAAGTCTGGGAGCGGCAGGCGGGTAACAACTTTTGGGTGCCTATGGTGCAGGCTCCCGACAGCTTCAATCGCTTCACGCTGACAGAGCGGTTCGGAACTTGGATTTTTGAGGATGACCGCATGATCCTGCCGCCGTGCAGTCAGGCGAACGACATCAAGATCAAGTTTCTGGGTCGGAAGCCGCCGATCATCACGTGGAATTCACCAATCATGGTGGGCGGTGCCGCCCGCGCATTGGCGTTCCTTGCGCTCACCGATCTTGCTGGTGGACGTGGCGGACCGATGGCGGATAGCTACAAGAACAAAGCTGAAGAAGCCATCAATCAGATTTTGAACCGGACGGTGCGCAAGATGGCGTACTCGTCATTCGTGCGCCTTCCGTTCCGTGGTACACGCAACCGGGGACGCCGTAGCGGAGTGTAAGGGAGAACCATGAGCGACAACCTAAAAGTTATCAACTGCACGGTCACAAGCCCGCAAGGGCAACCATTGGCGGGCGTTCAGGTCGCTGTGTTGGTGGGTGACATCAACGGAGCAAGCCCGGTCAATGCGAGTACGCAACCCGGCAGTCCACTTGCCACGCTCTTCGCTGATCCGCAAGGGACGAACGAGATTGGCAATCCCGCCACGACTGACGGGTTGGGGCATCTCTGCGCCACTGTTAACGGCGTCACGACCATAGGCGTCTGGGTGAACAACACCGGGTATGGGTCGAGCAACTACTACGTCCTACAAGTTTACGGTCCGGGCATCGTGGGACAGCAGCTTATTCCGATCAGCATTCCTTCCGGTGGAGCACCAGCGACCTAATGAATATCACTTTCGCAATCACCAGCTATCAGGAACCCGCTGAACTGGTTGCTAAGTCGGTCGCTGCACTGAAGACGCTGTACCCGGATGCCTCAGTCGTGCAGTTAAGCGATCTGGCACCTAATCGGTTGAAGCTCCCGCAGTTCGCGGGAACTTGGACGCTGCGTTGGATGCAGGCGGCATTGGCGACGAACGCTGACGTGATAGTGAAGATCGATCCGGATACGCGGGCGTACAAGGCGGTGACGACATTCCCGACTGCGGACATCTTCGGGCAGATCGCAAAGAACGGCGTGTATTACAACCTCAAGGGCGTGATCCACGGAGCAGCAATTGGGTTCCAGAGAAGTGCCGTGCAGAAGATCGCGAACAGCGGCTTGCTGCTCGACAAGAAGTACACTGCGCTGCCTTATGTGTTCAGCCGGGACGAGAAGGAAGCCATCTCGTTGCAAGACCCGATTGTGCATGACGTCTCGATCCGGCTGGGATTGACGACAGGAAGCTGGGAAGGGTTACAGATTCAAACACGCTGGGAACAGATCAAAAAGGTCGATACCAGCAAAGTGACGTTCGCCCATCCCGTGAAGGACTAATGAATGCTGAATAAGCAAAAGACATTTTCGCTCGACCTGAGCATCTTTCAGGGCAAAGTCACCGACATGGCAGCAGGCAACCTGCCTGCCGGGGCTTCGCCTGCTTGTTCGGACATGTTCTTCGGCGGTCAGTACACAGCGACACGTCCTGCTTTGATTCACACTCTCAGCAACATCGGATACAGCGGGTCTGGGCGTTCGGGACATCAAATCTTTTCGCACAACGACTATCCGCAGCCGAACGGTCAGACTGAGACCATCCTGCTCTATGACGACGGTCAACTCTGGTACGACAACCCATTCAGCAGCAGCACTGCGCAGATCGCACAGGTAACTCCCGGCTCTCGCTTTAAGTCGATTGCCGCATTTAACAAATTCTTCATGGCGTTCCGTGGTGCAGTTGGCGGAACGTTCCCGAACCTCAGCGGCTATGACTTGCCGCAATACATCAACCCGAAGGGCGACGTTCGTCCCATTACTCAGGATGCACCGGGTGGTGGTTTCTCCGTGACTGGTGTGACCATCGCTCCTGAAGATTTGGTAACACCGGGCGCATGGCTCATCGGTCCTGCTATCACGAGCATCGTGCTGGGTGGAGCAAAGACGATCACGGTGAACATTCCCAACAAGGGAACCGTGACGATCACCGAGTACACGAACGCCACGGTGACCCTGAATTCTCCAGTAACACTGGCAAAAGGGCAGGTTGTTCAGCTTTACAACATCAAATGGGCCAATCCGGGCGGGCCGCAGTGGGCGAACGGTATTGCGGTCGCAGCGGCGGTCGTGTCGAGCACAACATTCGTCATCAACATCGGCGGCGTGACGCAGAACAATTCTGCAAATGACGGAACCTTTGCTCAGCAAAACACTTCAGCCCTTTCTCTCACTCGTCAGAACAACATCGTGACGGCTTATCTGAATGGCACATCGTCCGTCAGCCCAACTGAGATTCAACAGGGTTGGTACGTGAGCATCGTTGACACGCAGGCGACTACCACGGCGCAGTTACCTGACGGCACCGTGCCTTTCACTGCAAACGAACTTTTCCAAGCGATCTTCCCGTCGTCGAGCGGATCAGGTGGAGCAATCGGACTTCTCACCGGAACTACGGTCTTCATCAACGGCTACCCGGAAAACACTCCGACTTATCCTGTGCCGGAGCCGACAGGCGCTTACACATGGACGTATCCCGGCGATGGTGGAAACAACCCTTATCAGCCTTCGGTAAATAACGGACAGCCGAACGCAAGCACATACCAACTGACAGATCAGCAGTCGCTCCTCTTCAACATGGAGCCGAGCGGCTTCATCCCCGGCTTCGGTTACGAACACCAGAGCACGAAGAACGTGCAGATTCCGAACCTGCACCCGGATGGTTCCTATGCAGGATCGGCAGTCGATCTGCCCACCCATCAATACTTCCACGGCGAGGGAAACAACTTCGACTTGAGCGCCTTCGGCGCATTCACGGTGAGCCAAGCCGGAAACATCACGTTCAAGATGAGCCGCTCTGACGGTGTGCTCTTGGGTATCAAGGGAGCAACTCGCGTCAGCGGGCCGCAGCAGACGGTCATCACCAGTGCCCCGCAAACCATGACCGCCATCAAAGGCTACCCGCTCGTCTACTACAACAACACCAGTGGAAATGGCGGCACCGTTGATACGTTCACCGTGAACTTCCCGGCTCCCGGCGTCTATGAATTTGAATTGGACATGCGCCACTGGACTTCGAGCCGTATGTGGTTCGATCTGGTTTACGTGGACAGCGGAGTGAACAAGGTCATTCTTCCGACTCAGGGTCCGGGTTCGGCGACTGTGAAGGGCGATGGCGTGGGGAATATCCATGTCACGCTGCCTATCGCTGTTGAAGCACTACCAATCGGCTCTTGGTTGTACCTGACGCTGAACACACCTGCTCCCGCTAACGTCATCAACTGGACGATAAGCAGTGATGGAACGGCGCTGATTCAACTTGCGGCGAACGACAACGTCACCCTCACAGTCGGCGAGGAAATTCTGCTCAATGGGTTCCAAGGCAGCAAACAGCCCACAGGCTGGAATGGTCAAACGGTGACAATCACCGCTGCGGACACGAGCAGCGGCACATATCAGTTCGCATGGAGTGGTCCCGCTGGAGGCGGAAGCAGTTCGACGGGCACCGCAACTCCGGTGAGTCAACAGTACCCATCTGGCTTCGTGCAGGTCACTCAGACCATTAGCCCGACTGAGTTTGTCTTTTTTGCTATCGGAAATACCCAAACCATTAAGGCAGCAGGCGTGGTCTACGACTACTTCGGATCGCTGAACACTCAGCAGTCCTTGACCCCGTCGCTGACGCCGGGAATCTCCAGCGCGATTACCGCAAACACTCAGGCATCAAACAGCGGTATCGTGCAGGGCTTCCAAGTTCTAAGCGTGGATACGACCACAACGCCGAACAGCATCACGTGGTTTCAAGCGGGATTTAACGATTCCTACTCAGGCGGTCATATCCTTCAAGTTCAGCCGCAGTCGCAGATCACGGGCGGACCGCGCAATCTCGTGATGTTCAACATCAACGAGGATGGCGGTGCGACTCCTGCTTCCTATCCGATCTACGTGCAATTGAATGGCGGTACGGAATTCGCCAAGGTGACTCTGCCCCTCGGTCCTCCGGGCACTGTCGCACGCGCTATCGCATGGACTGCGGCATACGGCTCGTTCTATTTCGCTTTGAGTCCGGGGCAGGTTCCCGCCACTGCGGGCAATGCTCCAGTCATCAGCCTTGGCACCATCGTCTACGACAACACGACAATCAACACGATCATGGACTTCAGTGATCCGGCTCTGTTTCAGGGAATCTGTGTCGGCCCGGTCACACCGGACAACACCGCTGCGCTGAGCAGCGACTTCGGCGATCTGACTTCAACCATCGTTCTGCCGCCATGTGCGGGTGTCATCGAGTACAACCAACAGCTTGCGGTGTGGGGTGAACTGAACTGCCTGCCGAATCACTCCATGGTCAACATGGGATTCGATGGCAACTATGACGGGAACACCACTCTCGGCGTAAATGCTCAGCCGCTCGGTTGGGACAATCAGACCACCTACAACGGGATCACGCCGGACGGCGAAGGCTTCCTTAGCCTGAGTGCGGACGGCACGGGCTTCGCTTACACATTAAACGGCACCACGGGAACGCTGAACTACGTGATTTACTCGCCGTCCACAGGTGTGTTGGCGACTGCGAGTTTCGCGATGTCGAGCTTTACGTCGGCCAACACGTGGTACGCGGTGAATTTCTCCGGTGCGATGCCCGCGTCGATTCCACCTGATGCCGTGTATTTCCTCTACGTGAGCAGTGGAAGCACGAACTGCATGATTAGTCAGAGCTTCTATCAGGACTATTACGGTACGCCAATCGGTCTGCCGAATCGTTCGTACATCATGCGGTTCCAAGCTGTGCAGTCAGGCGGCAATACACTGATCGACAACCTCCAGATCATCGACGCGGCTCAGCCTGTGCTGAACAATCAGATTCGTCTGTCCTATCCGGACAATGAGTTTGGCTACGACAATCAGAATGGCTACATCATCGGTCTCGACACTACGGATTTCATCGCAACCTGCTTCTTGCAGCGGCAGTATCTCTATGCCGTAACCGATGGTATCGGTGAGCAGCACACAATTCTCGCGAACGCCCAACTGCCGTCTGAATGGGATGTCAGTATCCATGCGAAGGAATGCGCTTGCGCTGGGCCTGATTCCGTTACGACCGCCCGTTCAACTACGTGGTGGATGGGGCGTCATGGCGTTCAGGTTTTCCACGGCGATTCGCCTAAGAAGATTTCTCAGGCAAATGCTCAGGACTTCGAACAAACCAACTGGAACGCGGCGAGCAACTCCTGCATGGCGGCTGACACTGTGCAGCGCGTGCTGTACATGAGCTTCCCCACGGGGACAGCTACGAATCCGAACATGGCTTATTCCATGAATACGCGCCTTGCGGATGTGGAGTACAACGTCCCCGATCCGGTTCACGTGTCGCAGTACACGGGGCGCATCATCACGACTGACCTGTCGGAGAAGTGGTGCCCGATCAGCGTGCCTTTCAACTCGCTGAATATGTGCGTGCGCAACACGCCTGCGGGATTTGCAAAAGTGATGACGTTCGGCGGCGGGGCAGACCCGAATACAAGCGCCCTGTACGGGCAGCTTTACCTTCAGGATTACTGGAACTATCCGCCTGTCACTCCGAGCGCGACTGTATGGAATTGCCTCGATGCGGACTACGGCGTCATCAACTGGTTCTACTACACCTACTTCTTCGTCGCACACGATGTCGAGAAGCAGGCTCAGGAAGCTCTCTATCGCAAGCTGTTCGGCTACATGTCGGTGCACGCGAGTGGCGTGGGTAAATTGGCGATTCAGCCGTTCGTTGCTTCACTCGCCAATCCGTGGCCTGCATTAGCTCCGTTCCCGTTGACTCTCACCGATCCGGGCAACGACTACAACCTTGGTCTGAACGTTCTCGGCGAACGCATGAGCCTGAAGTTCAGCGGCGTGCCTCTCACCGATGGTGCGGGTACAGCAGTGTTGCTCACACATCTGATCGTCTCGTTGCGTGAAGACAACGTATTCCCAGTCTCCGGGCTGTGGTAAGGGGGACTCGTGGCGAACAAACCGTTCTTCCCAACCCTCAATCGGATTCGAAGCGCGAGGCGCGGAGAGCTTGATGGCTATGCCGTGGCCGAGGCGTTCGATCAGGTGTCGAAGATCGTCAAGCAGCTTAACGATCAGATAGCAGCGGTAAAACCCGCAGCAGCTACGACGGCAGCGACGGCGAAGGCGGCTTCAACAGCCACGCCGAGCACGACAAGCTCAAAGCCGACCTCTACGACCGCGCCTTCGTTTGCGGACTTAATTAGCGGCACCAACACTGGTGCGGCGATGTTCGTCGGGCCGGGAGCAAGCCTCGATTATACGGGTGTAGGGATCATCAACGCCTCGGAGATTCAGGGCGTCACGATTAGCGGAACACCGAGTCCCGGATTTGTGCCGATTGCGACAAGTCCGACGACTGCTGTCTGGAGTCCTCTGGGAATGACGACAGCGATTGATTGCATGGACGCCACGAGTCTTCGCGGCGGATTAGATTGTGGGAGTGTGTAAGAACAAATGCCAAGTGCAACCATCTTTTTCAGTTTTCAGAATGCTCGTGGGCCTGTTGCCGATATGCCCATTCTGTTGGACGGCCAATTCTGGTGGGCTGAAGACACAAAGCAGCTTTACATCGGCACCCTCAGCAGTGGGAATCTTGCCATCACTGGCAGCACTGGTGTCTTCCCAATCAGCATTTCAAACGTTGCGCACAAGTGGTTGAACAGCTATGACGCAACCACGGGTCTCTTCACTCAGACCCAGCCCGCATACTCCGATATTTCGGGAACGCCGACACAACCCGGAAACACACCATCAGTTAGTCACGAATTTCTGACTTCTTATGATTCATCCACGGGCATCTTCGGTCAGGGTCAACCCGCATTCAGTGACCTGAGCGGTTCAATTGCTACGGGTCAAATCCCCGCTGCAACGATCACCGTGGCACAGATCAATGCAACGGGGACACCGTCCAGCAGCACATTTCTGCGTGGCGATGGATCATGGGCGTCTGCGTCAGGTGGAAGCTCTGTCAGCGTGAATGGCTCGTCCGTCAGCAATCCAAATTTCAACGGCACCACGCCTGCGGCTCCGGGCGGAAATCAGAACGTCACGTGGCAGTCTGACGGGTCTGGTAATGTCAGCGCCTACATCCCATCTTCACTGCCGCCGAACGGTTCAGCAGGCGGCGATCTGAGCGGAACCTATCCCAACCCCGCAGTCGCCAAGATCAATGGCGGATCGGTTCCGACATCGAAGACGATTGTCGGCACCAATTCTTCGGGTCAGATCGTAGACGCGACTTCCGCAACCCTGACGAACAATACCAGCGGAACGGCTGCGAACCTCAGCGGCACTCCCGTTCTGCCGAATGGCACGACTGCAACAACGCAATCGGCAGGTGATAGCACGGACAAACTGGCAACAACAGCATTCGTGCAGGCGGCTCTGCCTCTCTTCTCAAAGACCTTCTCGCTATCCTCATCGGATGTCATCAACTCCAGCACTTCACCTTATGCGCTGGTCACTCCTTCAGCGGGACAGATTGTCGTGCCCATGAGCATTTTCGTCGAGGGGATTCCCGGCACGAACGCCTATGTCGGAGATAGTGGCTCTGTATTCCTCTACAACGACGGCGGTACAACGCTTAATGTGTGGTCTGGATTGCAGACTAACGCTGGAATCTTCAGTCAACTTCCGATGAAGAACAAATTTGCCCTGCTCATTCCTGTAACAAACAGTCTCGTCCCGGATACCGGAGCCGACACGATTGTCGGCGCAGACTTTGCCTTTGTGTCGGGTGTCCAAGCAGGTGTAGGTCCGATTCAGACTCTCAATGTCACGAGCGGATCGGCAGGATCAGGCTACGCACCGGGCGACACCGGGCTGCTTGATGGGGCTGGAAATGGCAATGCCGAATACGTCGTTGACACCGTAGACGGCGGTGGTGGAGTGCTCACTTTCCATCTCGACAACAACGGGACAGCCTATTCTGCGCCGACAAGCGGGGTCACAACCACGGTGGAGGACGGCGGCGGCGACGGGTCTCTGGAATTCGACATCACTGCGATCTACGACTTCAACGGGACAGCAAAGATTCAGCTTCTCTACTACCTCTTCAGCACCTAACCCCTAACCCTAAGGGGCTGAAGGCTCACGATTATACGGATATGAAGGGAAAGCCATGCTTGTAACACCACAGATACCGATTCAATTCGCTCTTGACCATCTACAGCATGTTGGTTGGGGCGTTGTCATTTTGTACGGTGCCCGAATTGTCTGGTGGACTCGTGGCGCAAAGGCCAAAGCGGAACAGGTCTATACGCAAACGACCAATCACATGCCGCATTCGCTCGACCGCATTGACCGGAATATTGCGATCCTCGTCGGAATTCAGGGTGGAACTGCGGTCACTAAGGGGGAGGACGAGAACTAATGCCTATCCCTGCATCGCCTACGCAGATTGTGACCGAGTCGATTGTCGGCCCGTACACCCTGACGCCCGTACCGGATGGAGACCTGAATGTTTCGTGGAATCCAGCAGACCCGGACAATGGGAACTTTTTCTATTTTGACAATCCGAACGGGGACATCCTCGTCGCGTGGAACACCGACTACTCGGTGACGCATTTCCTCACGATCTACTCACAGCCAGACGTTCCGTTCGACCGCACAGGCGACATCACGAACTACGCCATCGCCGCTGGTCAGATCGCTATGTACAACTTCAGCCAAGCTGTGGGCTGGGGCATCAACGTCGGACCGACGCCCACATCATTTCAGATCGACATCGGCGCAGACAGCGCCTTTGTCAAGTTCGCAGTAATTCAGAGGTAAGGCATGGGATTTTTCGGACAACTTTTTGGCGGCGGGGCAAGCAACTTCAATCCGGCAATTCAGGGTGCGACCGACCTTTTCAACACCACGAAGGGTCAAGGGGGCACTCTGTTCGGTCAGTCGCAGGGCATCTCCAGCCTGCTCACGCCCTTCTTCTCGAACATGCTGAAGAACCCGCAGGGAATCGGAGCCACGGCGCAATCTCAGCTACTAACTCAGGCAGGACAGTCCACCGCTGGGGGCTTAGGAGCCGCCCGACAGCGTGCTCTCGACATTGGAGCCCGTACCGGGAACACGGCGTCAATTCCATCACTCATCGCAAGCGCCGACAAGACGGGCATGACGAATATGAGCAACACCACGAACGATCTTGCGCTCAAGAACGTGATGGAAAAGTTGAATCAGCAGAAGGAAGGCGCATCGGGTCTCAGCAGCTTGTTCGGTCAGGATTTGAGTGGAGCCCACGGCTTTGAAGGTCTGTCGGGTGATGCGCTGAAGACCGAGTTGTCCGCAATCGGTCAGAAGAACGCAGCGGCAAATCAGGGAATCAGCAACATCATGAAGATGGGCAGCATGGCTCTCGGTGGGCTCGGCAACCTCGACATGGCGGGTGGATCGAGCCCGATGGAACAACTCATGAACTTCGCAGGTGGGGCGTAAACAATGGCAGAAGGTTTGATGGACATCTTGCAGGCAGACCCGGATCAGCAGGCGACGAAGATTCCGCTCTCCGCTGATGGTCAGCCGAATCTTGTCATGCGTCCGGTTCCTGCTCGGCAGGTTCCGCAGCCGCCTGACATCTCGTCGGCTCCGTTAAATTCTCGTCCGGCTCCCTCACTCGCTCAGAGTGTGATGGCACCACCGAAGCCAAGCATCGGTGTGCCGGTCCAGCGTGAGGGTTACACCGGAGCACCGATCCCCGGCACACAGCATGAAGTGGAAACGCCGCAGGGATACAAGTACGAAACGACTCCCTACAACTATCAGGAGCGTCTCAATCCGATGCTCGGCATGTTCGCTCATGCGCAGAACATCGGCAACCCCGCCCTGCGCACGCTGAGCCGCATTGCCTCTGGTATCGGTTCGGTAGCTGACAACATCGCCTCTGGCATGAGTGGTCAGACTGAAGAACGTGCAAAGCAGATCGCCGCCTCTGACAAGGAAGCCGAAGAAACACAGCAGATGAAGATTCGAGGCAACGAAGAAAGCCGCAAGCTCGGCGAAGAGTCACTCGTGAGTGACGCTCAGGGCAACGTCGTGGGCTACAAGATGGGCGGTCAGATTCATGGCTTGGAAGGTGCACCGCAGGAAATTCGCGATTTGGCTGAAGCTTCGAAGCCGAAGGGCGGATGGTCGATCAAAGAAGTCAACGTGCTCGGCCCGGATGGAAAGCCGCAGGCAATGAGCGTCTGGATGAATGAGAGCGCGTTGTCGAAACTCACTCAGTCACCGGAGTTTCAGCAGGCTCCCGACAAGATGAAGTTCCTCGAAGATCACGGTGCAATGTCCCGCATGAATCTCGGACAGGCTGCGCCTTCGGGTGCCGCTGCTCGTCCTCAGTACCACATGGTTCCGACCGGAAACGGTATGGAACAGCTTGCGTTGATGAACCCGAACGATCCGACGAAGCCGACGTTCATCGGTCAGCCGACGAAGATCGGTACGACAAAGCTTCTGACGATGGTCGATCCGAACAATGTCCAGTTCTTCCAACAGGACAGCAAGACGGGCGGCATCACTCCGGTGAGCGGTGTGCCAAGTGGTCTCACTACCTCGCAGCAGGCGGGTCAGGTACAGCACCGGGCTGACGCTTTCAACAAGGCTTATGTCGATCCAGCGATGGCGGTGGAGAAGTCCTACGACATGATGGATCAGGCTTTCAAGGAATACCAAGAAGCGAAGGCACAAGGCAAAGACCTTCCGACTGGTGCTCAGTCGATGCTTGCTCTCTCCACGCACCTTTCCACGACATTCGGAAACGTCAAGGGGAGCCGCATCACCAAGGACATGATCCAAGAACATCTCGGCGCACGCAGCGTGAGCGACCGGGCGCTCGTTGCGATGCAGCGTCTCACCAATGGTGATGTGCTCTCGCCGGATCAATGGCAGGCGTTCCATGACCTGATTGGTCAGTCGCGTCAACTCTCATGGCAGAACGTGCTTGAAGAAGGCGCACGTCGTCACACGCCGATTGACCCGACATGGGTTCAGCGTGCAGGAGTCCGTACCGGGAAGCTCGACGGGCAACCCGTATTTCAACTCAATGGTCGTGTTTTCGATTTGACGGGGCACGAGCACACAGGACAGTAATGGGTAATCCTCAGCAAGTAGTTTGGGATGACGAGCAGAAAGCGGCTCCGGCTGCTGCGCCGTCGTCCGTTCAGTGGGATGACGCGGGGCAAGCCAAACCTGCCGCCGTTGCCGCTCCGCGTGTTGCTGCGCCTTCGGCTCCAGCGTCCATCGCTCCTCCGAGCGGAATGGATTGGCTCATGCACCCATTCAAGTCAGCGGGTCAATCCATTGACATCGCTTCCCAGTATTACGGCGCAAAGGGCGATAAAGACGAATCCATCGCCAAGGGCGTAGGAAAATCGCTCGGTCGCACGGCGACCATGATCCCCAACATCGTTGCTCATCCTTATGACTCTTTGGTCGGCGGCAACATCGAACTGATGAACCGCTCTCGTGAAGAAGCTGCTCAAGGCAAAACCCCTGAGTCCATGCTGCACAGCGTAGCCGCAGGCGTCCCGTTATTCGGCCCGATGGCTGTAAGCATCGGTGAACGCATCGGCGGGACTCGCGAAGCTGCTCCGACAAAGTCGGACATCGCTGGTGGTCTCACTGATGCTGCGACTCTTGCTCTGCTGCCAAAAGTCAGCGAGATGGTCAAAGAGGGTGCCGCGCCGGGTGGGGTATTGCGCCGTGGTGTGACATCTCCGATGACGCCAGTAGGTGAGGGTGCTCCTGCATTCCCCACGGTGAGGGGCGTCGTTGATGCAGCAGCGAACACTACTCCGGGTCGTCAAGCAATTGCAGCAGGTAAGTACGTCATCCCCGCAGTCAAGGGTTTCGCGAGTGACATCCCCGGCGTAAAGGGCGCTGTTCAAGCTGTCAAGAACGTCAAAGCGGCGAAGGCTGCTATGTCGGAAGCCGACGCTCGTGCTGCTGACTACAAGATGGCACAGGAGCAGGGTGAACTTGCCCGCTCCGGGGCAAAGGACGCTCCTCAGAACCGTGAAATTCCCGTGCTTCCTGAAGGTAGACCGGAAGGATTCCCCACGGTTCTGACTGAGAAGACTTACCCGAATGGGCGGGTAGAAATATTAGGGCCGGGGGATAAGCCCTTCGCAGGTGAACGCTCTTCGCCAAGATTGACTGAGCGTGAAGTAGCGGAAAAAGCGAAACAGCGCGGGCTCACGCCTGACCAATTCAAAGAACAGCTTCGTAAAGCGAAATCCACGCCCACCGCTGACATCGGAGCGTCACAAACAACGGAGACCCCTGCGGCTGAAGCCCCGGCATCTACACCCGACATCAGTGCTTCGCCTGAAAAGTCAGTATTACCTAACATGGGCGAATGGCAGACTCCAAGCTTCGAGGAACTTTCCTCCAATATCAAGCGCGTCGGTCGTGCTGGAGAGTCGAAAGCAGCCAAAGCCATCGCAGAACAGACGGGTGAGGGGCACGTGTCGATGGGTCAGTTCGCCAAAGCGAACGGGCCGCGTATTGACGCTGCGGTTCCCAATACGCCCGAAGGTCAAACTCTCGCGAACCACATCCACAGCATCACCAACCGTGAACTTGGTCAGTTGGCTGAACGCCTAAAGGTGGACATCGGCGGTAAGCAGGTCGGCGCAAAAGGCATCAGCCGATCTGAAGTGTTCAACAAGATGCTCGATGCTGGACACTCCCCTGAGGACATCGTCAACGCCCACTACGAGCGCGTAGCGAATCCGCCGTCCGTAAGCGGTGGTGCTCCTGACATGGCCGATCCGAACCTTCAGCGAGTGAGGCAGCGCCTTGCCGATCCGCATGTCCGTGCTGAAAACCACATCGGGAACATGATGATGGCGGACAAGTTCATCAGTGGAGAGCGCCTGCCTTCGCGGATCGGCGCACTGAACGATTTGGCTTCGCAAGCTAAGACCGCTTCTCCTGAGGAACTTCAGGAATTTGATCGCATGGGGCGGAATCAGTACAACGAAGTGAAGTCCAACATCGCCAATGCCTATAAGGAAGCTCCCAAAACTACGGCGACCCCGAACATCGCAGAAGCTCCCGCTCAGGCTCCGAAAGTTTGGCGTGATGCACCGGGCGAACAGCATCCGGTGAAGATCGTCTATGACGAGCATGGACAGCCGACTGCCGAGACCGATGGTCGGCACCGAGTCATTCAGGCATTGAAGAACGGCTACGACCGCATTGAAGTGATCGTGGATCGCGGCAACGGCCCGGTGAAAACAACCGTGCCTGTTCGGGCATTGGCTCGTCAGATGGGTGTGGACGAAGCGTCCTTGGCTAACACCGATTCTCAGCAGTCCTACCGGGCGGGCGGCGGCAAACCGCGTATCGCCATCACGAAGCAGTAATCTCGAAATCCCCGAAGCGGCAAACCGCAGCCTGAGGGAGAATTTTCTTCATGACAGGTGCTTGCTCTGAACGAGAGTGGATTACGATGCGACCGTCGAAACCCGTGCGTGCGAGATACCGGGCGACTTCCTTGCCGTTCCCGTGCAAACGGTCGGGGAACCCAGCGTCCATCCAAGACAGGTCGTGATCGAGGAACACGCAGTCAAATTGCTCCGCGCTCAGTATCTCCAGAGCAGCATCCGCAGTCTTGGCGTAGCGCACGCCGGGGACGTGCTGACGGAACCAACTGATGCGATCCTCGCTGTCGTCGAGCACGAAGACCTTCCAATGCTTCGGGACGGTGAACTTCATCGAGCCTGCTCCAAGTCCAGTTTCATGAAGAGAGCTTCACGCGCTATGACACGCAGGTCTTCTTTGGTTGCGATCACTCCCTGAGGGACGTATTTCTCTGGAAACTCCATGACGTTTTCCAGTTGGGCGATTTGCGCTTGCCTGTCTGGGCTCATTGCACCACCATCACGGCGACGAGAGGCAGTGCAATCACACCGATGAGGATCGCCGCAGCGACATAGGCGACCTTGTTGGACACCGGAGCCCGCAGAATCCGCCAGAGGAAGATTGCTCCGGCGACGGCGAAGATACTGAGCACAAGAACGAGCCAAAGCCCGACTGCTGCCAGACCCAGTTGAATGAGGAAACCCATATCCGACCCTCCACTACATTCTACCGAGGGGTCAGATCGTTTGGTTATTTTTGAAGTGGCACGGACGTGGGGGCCGGAAAAACGAAGGTAATCAGGTGGATAGTTACTATAACGTGGCTTTGATCGTGTTCAGGGCATTGGTGTGACGCAGCCGAACCCACGTCTCCGAACGCTTCAGTTTATGGGCGATCTGTGTGAGGGACATGCAGTTGTCGGCTCCCCGTCCAAACCCATAGTGGAATTCGAGGATGAGGCATTCCACGTCGTTCAAGCCGCTCAGATCGATGTCCGGGATTTGACTACTGGGCTCCTCGGTTGGAGCCAAGTCGAGACCGTCCAGATCAACCATGTGGTTCTCTTTTCTATAGCGGACTTCCCATTGGATCGCCGTGTTGTAGATCACGCGCTTCGCATACTGCGGGGATTCCATTTTTTCAGGATGTGCTTCTGTGGCTTTCCACCACTTCAACATGCACTCGCTCTTCACATCTTCCTGCCAATGGGAGATTCCGTACTGACGGCAGAAGTTCGTTGTGAACGTGTCGATGTACTTCTGAATGTTCTTGATCGGCCCGGTTTTGAGTCTGTTTTTTTGAGCCTTAGTGAGCTTGATCGGTGCTAACGCTGTTGCTGTCGCCATTCGTTGGATCGCCTTTCGTTTTGCTGCGACCCCATGCCGACACGCCGTGACCGCCCAACAGCACAGCCATTCCGCCTTCGTACACTTCCTTGATTCGGTCGCTATAAAAGAGCCCGATAGTCAAAACAAACATGCACAGGATGATTGCCACGGAGGTTCCGAGGAACATCAGGCGTGAGTTGACTTCGGGGATGTTCTTGCAGTCTTCGATCTGCTTGATGAGGTAGTTCTTGGTGTTGCGAAATGGAATTGGGAAATTCATCTACTCTTTGAGCCTCGATCTGATCGCCCGCTTTAAGCATTGGCTTTGCAGCCATGCGAAAAAACGGCTCAAGTCAAGCCACAGCCTCACTACCCTGAAATTCGGCTTTCTCTGCATCGCGTCTCCGAAGCAATCCAGCCACGACCTTTCCGCCTGCGTGATCCCACTTCTCAAACTCATTTGCTGCTTCGGAGAATTTGCCCTGATTGACAAGTTGAAGAAGGGTGGAATGCTGAAGGGAGCCGTAGCCAAGGTTGAAACTGAAATCCACAAGGGCATCGAATTGGCCTTGTGTGAGAGGTACAGTCACCAGAGCATTGACGCAGTTGACTGCCCACGCCATGTCCTGTTGAAGCCACTGATCGGCTTGTTCCTGTGTGCAGGTATCACCGGGTTTGACGCCGAGCGTGTGACCGTACCCGATAGTCCAGC
>Ga0335070_10002713_pt1 | contig 20553 bp, 25 predicted proteins | sample Lox_Sample_13_FD_206722 | JGI IMG/M metagenome (GOLD analysis project Ga0335070, IMG submission 206722) | Soil microbial communities from Loxahatchee National Wildlife Refuge, Florida, United States - Lox_Sample_1.3 | ecosystem: Environmental > Terrestrial > Soil > Wetlands | place: USA...
CCGTGTATTTCGGCTGCTCCTTCTTCGGAAACACGACCACGAGGGGGCTGGTCACGTCGTTTCCTGCACCGTTCGCGGCATAGACCAGCGGCACCGTATCGGTTGGCATGTTCCAGGCGAACGCAAATATGGAAAACAGGCCCGGCTTGCCGCCGGGCATGGGCCAGGCGCGAAACTTCTGATCGCCGACGCGCACTCCCGCTTCTGTCCAGCTTCCCGAGACATTGAACGTGGCGAGGTCTGCCATCCCCAGATAAAGGTAGTGCTGCTCTGAATCGACGCTGACAATCGGCGGTTGCGTAACGACGGTCAGGTCGCGTTCGGCGCGGCCTGTCTTTCGAAGCAGGTCGTTCGAAGTCGCTTCGACGATCAACTTCGCATTGCCCGCCTGCAACTGTGGAGTGGTCTTGACGCCAGCTGTGAACTCCCAGGTACTATCGGGCGACTTCGACGGCTGCTCCATCGCAGAGACTTGGTAGCGAGCGCCATTCTGCTCGACGAACGCTTGCAGCCTGCGAATGCCGCGCGGATCGCGTACGTGAACAGTGATGGGAGTGGCTTGACCCAGGGAAACGACTGCGGACGGGAGTTCGACAACGGGTGTGGCTGATCTTGCCAGTAAGAACACAAGCAGCAACACAACAAGCGCAATGACGACAAGAATGAGTTTTTTCACATCCCAGTGTAGCTCCCGACAAGCAAATTAGCCGGTCGCCAGGGATGCCCAATTGGATTCCTGCATCTGATTGAAATGAATCGAGATTCCTGCGGAAGATCGATGTGATGAGCAAAATAAAAAGGCTGTGACTTTGGTTATGCTCTAGCCGACAACTCCTGCGAGGGAGTCCCCGGCGCGGACGCATGTACCGTCACAGCCTTTGATGCGGTCACCGCTTTCGCAGTTCCAAACCCCAGCTGACACCTCGCAGCGCAGTTGGTTTTTTCGGGTCCGGCAGTATCGGCGAGTCGCCCCGCCTAACTGACCACTCAGCTTACTTCAGGCTAACTACGTTTAAGATGTCAGCCCTTTTCTGCCGTCGACGAATCCAATCCTACTCCAGAAAGCGCGTTATAGATGCCCGGGCTTGGTGCATTCTACAGATATTTCAGAGCGTTAAGTTTTGCGCGCAAGCTGCTGAAATCAAGATACTTGCAATTCTCGATTTAGGAATCGCCTAGGTTTTTCACACCGTTTTCACAGAACTGGTTGACCGAAATGCACACGACATCCAGAAACCCCACGTTCACACATCCTTACTCCAGAGCAAGTGTGAGGGGGAGTGAGAAATCCAACCTAAAGCGTCAGCGTGTCTGTTGCGCACTTGGATGCGTGTGTTGCGGCAGGACGTGGGGAGCTGCCTGGCGCTCGCCCGCGAGGCGCTTGCCCATCTCCGTCGTGCGAACCAGGCAGGGACGAATCGCGGCGACCGAATATCGCCGGACCATGGCACGGTTCGAGCATCGGATGTTTCGTCTCGAACGCAAAGCCGGCCGGACGCTGCTCTACACGTGTGACGCATAGCCACACGTCGATCGGTTCGTTTCAATTTCGACTGACTTGAGACAAAGGCCGACAGCGTAGACTGTCGGCGTGGAGCATCTCGTTGCGTTAAGCCAACTCGGAGGCATCGTCGTGGCGTGGAAGTGCTCAGGGTGCGGCGAGATATTTCTGGAACCAACATTGGGAACCACGCCAGAAGAAAAAGCAACAATTCTGACCGACGAGGTCTTACGCCACCTTGCTAAAGTCCACAAAGAGAAGACGGTACGTTGAAGTCTTGAATGGGTGGATCTGTCCCGCTTGAATCGATTTGCTTTTGCGTTAGCCTGAGAGATACTTAGTACGCCTGTCTCACATGCGCCATTTTGTGGAGTGTGATCTCGGGTGTGGGCCGCTTCTGGGGGAGGGGCGGCCCTTTTGTTGCTGTTATGCAGAATCGCCAGTCTTTCAGGGGAGATCCGCACTCCTGAAGCGGTGTTCTCGCTTGGCCGAGTGGATTTTGGTTTTCACGGATCTGTCTCATACCCCCTTTCCGAACTTGCGCGAAGCGCATCGGGTCGCGGCTGTGATCTAACATCCCCAAGAAAACGATGCTAGGGTCTCGAACCACGCGACCGCTTTGGCCTGACTCTCATTGAGCATTGGCTTGCCGCGACTACAAAGATGGTTGGAATACAATTCTGTTGGATTTACTAAGACTATGGCAATTCGACCGTCCGGCCTCGTGCATGTTCCCGCGAGGCGACCCCGGCAGGGGCCCCCGGTTCTGTTTGTTCCGGGAGCGTTCACGGGCGCCTGGCTGTGGCAGGACTCGTTTATGCCGTACTTTGCGGTGCGCGGCTTCGACGCCTACGCTTTGACTTTCAGCGGGCACGGACGAGGCGGATGGCCGCTGCATAGCCGCGGTCTGCGGGAATACGTTGAGGACCTTGGGACTGCCGTCGATCGCTTACCGGCTGCGCCAGTACTGATTGCCCATTCTCTAGGGGCGTGGGTTGCCTATCATTTCGCCCGCCAGCGCGCCCCCAAGGCGCTTATCCTGATGTCGCCTGTACCCGTGGATGGAGTTCTCTCCCTGTTCCTTTCCCTGGTTGCGCGTGATCCGCTTAGCGCACTGAAGCTTGCGGGAATGGTCCTCTACCCGCCCGTGCGCTGGCTCGGCGAGCCTCCGGTGGGCATTTACTCAGCCAGCGCCGATCGCACTCGCGCCGCTACGTGTACGCGACGGCTGCAGGCGGAGTCCTGGCGAGCGTTAGCGGAGGCCTGTGTTCCGTGGTCCTTCGCTCCGCCTCGGCCATCAGTGCCGACCCTGGTCATCGGCTTCACAGGGGACGGGATCGTCACCGCTGAACAGGTGCGGCGAACGGCGGTGCAGCTCGGCGCTGATCTGCAGATTCACCAAGGCTTCAGCCACACGCCCACCGTCGAGTGCAACTGGGAAGGCGTGGCGGACGCTATGCTCAGTTGGATACGTCGGGCACTTCCAAACGACGTAGAACCGCACTCGCGGGTGAAAGCTAAGCGGCGCGACATCCCAGTAAGCGGCAAATTGCCTTAAGAGCGCGGCGTAGCCATTCGCTGGCCTCCCGAGGTCTCTTTCTGAGTTTGAGTATAGAGAAAACCGCCGCCCCATCCGGTTCACCGAACTTGGTCGCGCAACGGCTATCCATCCGACGTGTGGATGCGGAACCATACTCTTTGCGGCGTCCACTCCTATGTGGATGTTGCTGTTTCCCCAATAAAGCGTATTTTCAGCCTAGATTGGCAAAGATAGTGCGGCAGTGACGCTGCCAGGTCGTGAACTTGCACCATTGGAGGGGGAATGGGACACTGTGCAGGTGCTGGACCCTAATCGGGGGTAAGCACAGAGGGGCACCGGCCCAAGCAGCTTCGAGCCCATTGGCCCGCAAACCTCCGGAAGAACGCGACCAGGCGGTCATGACTCTGACAACGACCAAGGCTGCTCCAGCCAAGCGATTGGATAGCCAACGGGTTCAAGCCCAGCTTGAGCTCAAAGACCGGGCGCTGGCGGCGAGCGCCGAGGGCATAACGATCGCCGATGCTCGCCTGCCCGACAACCCTCTGATTTATGCCAACGCGGGCTTCGAGCGACTTACCGGATATTCCGTCGCCGATGTGCTCGGGCGCAATTGCCGCTTTCTCCAGGGCGCCGGCACCGATCCCGAGACCGTGGACGCCTTGCGAACCGCGATTCGTGAAAAGCGGCCGATTACGGTCCAACTGCTCAACTACAGGAAGGACGGTACCCCCTTTTGGAACCGTCTCTCAATTACTCCGGTCCAGGACCACTCTGGCGTTGTCACGCATTTCATCGGCGTTCAGTCGGATGTGACTGAAGAGAAACAGGCGAAAGATGCCCTCCAGAACGCGAATGAACGGCTGGAAGCCGCTAATCGAGCGATGCAGAAGGACCTACAGGCGGCTGCAGAGTTGCAGCACTCTCTTCTGCCAGTCGAATTACCCAAAATTCGGAGCATGAATTTCGCCTTCCGGTTCCGTCCCTGCAGCGATGTGGGCGGCGACTCGATCAACGTGTTCTCGCTCGATGATCATCACGTCGCCCTTTACATACTCGACGTCTCCGGCCACGGTGTGGCATCGGCTCTGCTCTCCGTCACACTCACGCACATGATGTCGGCTTTGCCGGATCGCTCCTTTCTCTACCAGGCTGCTTCTGAGAAGACGGGCGAGTACTGCATTACATCGCCCGCGGAGGTGGTTTCCAGGCTGAACAGGCACTTTCTACCCAATCCCGGCGTGTCGCAGTTTTTTACGATGATCTACGGGATCCTGAATACAGAAACGGGAGAATTTTGCTACACAGCCGCCGGGCACCTCGGTCCGATTCACCTCTCTCGCAACGCAGCTCCCAGCATTGGAGAAACAGGAGGCATTCCCTTCGGACTCCTGGAAAACACCACCTACGAAGAGCACACCGTGAAGCTTTCCAGGGGAGATCGGATTTATCTTTGTACGGACGGCATCATGGAGGCTGCGAACGGGGCAGAAGAGGAGTTCGGAGTCGAACGGCTGCTAGAGACACTCGAGGGGAGCCTGGATTCGACTCTTGGCGAGAGTCTGTCCGCGGTGATGGAACGCGTGGAAGCGTGGTCTGCGCCGTTGGGACCTGCGGATGATGCTTCCATGCTCGCAATCGAGCGCTGTGACTGAGTCGAGAGGCCACTTCACACTCGGTGAAGGCCATTTCCGGACGGACCATGAACTGCTGCTTCGACAGTAACTGGGAACTGAGATCGACAAACACTATCGAGCTACTTTCCACACAAGCCACGCCGTCAGTAAGCCCCGGAGACTCCAAGCCGTAGTGCGTACCCAGTTTGTGGCCACAAGTTTTCGATAAGCAGCCGTGTCAAAGCCAAGCGCGAGGCGATTATGCTGTGGAACCTGCAGAAATGCTGTCGATGCCCAAATCACCAAGAGCAACAAGAAACCAGCCAGCGCGGCCGACGAAGGCACCCGAGGCGGAAGATTCCACACCAGGAAAGCGGCACTTAAGCCTTCCGCCAGCATCGGCGGACCAACAACCCACGAGATCAGGCGTGTGTGGTTACGGTGGAACCCTTTGAAATCGCTAGAGCCCACAAACCGGAACAGAGGATAGTGGACAACCTGCACCAACCAGATCAGACCAACCATCGCCCATGTAGCAGCGAACTGAATCAGCACGATAATTCGTGTCACTTCTGGCGAATTGGGACTTGTGAGATTCAATGGGAATGCAAACCGATCTTCTGGTTAGTCGATAAAGGACCACCAACGATGGATCGCGCCAGATCGGGCCATGCGTAACAACCGTCTACCCGACCTCCCTTGGGACGAGTACTCGTCACCATGTTTCCGATCCCGGTCTGCCCTTAAACGGCCCGATAATATCGGAGGTGACCCAGCCGCCATAGAATTCACCCGGCTGAGCTTGCACGCGTTCTTCATCGACGTAACAGGCGTCGACCCTGCCCGCATAGAAGGCAAGATGACCTCGGATAGCGTCGTAATCGGGCGAAGCGGACTCGTAGCTCCAAGCGGCCTCCGTTGCGAGCTTGTCGCCCAGACGCAACGACCAGTAGGAAGCCAGGCCCTTGAACTCACAGAAGCTGCGACGGGCGCTAGGTATGAGCAAGTCCTCCCGCACGTCTGCCCGTGGGATGTAGTAGACGGGCGGATGGCTGGTTTCGAGTACACGAACGGCATGAAGGGTATCGGCAACCAACTCTCCGGCAAACTCGACCCGGACGCGCTTTGTCGTTGGCTCAACCTTCGGCGGGCGCGGGTATTTCCAAACAGATTCCTGATTCATCGAACATCCTTAATATGGCTGTGCGGAGCCGCGGAAGAGGCTGCTCGGTGGTCCGCTTGTGATTCTTGTCTCCCCACGAGCAAAAATACGGCTGGGTAGAACTGCACCCAGCCGTAGCCTGTTCAATAAAAGAAAGGATGCGCCTTTGACTACTGGGGTATCAGTACAGAGTCGATCACGTGAATGACGCCGTTGCTGCACGCAATGTCGGCCTTAACCACGGTGGCATCGTTGATCATTACCGTGCCGCCGTGGACCATGATCTTGACGTCCTTGCCGTTCAAGGTCTTGGCCTCACTCATCTTGACCACATCTTTCGCCATCACGTCGCCTGAGACAACGTGATAGGTAAGGATTGCCACCAGCTTTTCTTTGTTCTCAGGCTTAAGCAGGTCCTGAACCGTTCCCGCGGGCAGCTTGGCAAACGCCGCATCCGTTGGGGCAAAGACGGTGAAGGGACCGGGCCCGCTGAGGGTGTCTACCAAGCCCGCAGCCTTCAGGGCAGTAACCAGGGTCTTGAAGTCGCCGGCTGCTACGGCGGTCTCGACAATATTCTTTTTCGGGGCTGCGTAGGCGCTGCTGCAGAAGGTGAGCAGTAGGGCCAGGCAGGTCATAACGTAAATTCGTTTCACGGGATTCTCCTTGAACTTCTCTTCGGATGTCAGCTCTACTAGCCGCATACGTGTCAGATTAGTAAAACGTATTTTCCGACTGAGAAAACTTCCATCCCGTGGCGCGCCGCGGTCGCGGAGGTCAAACCGCTCGCCAAAATTATTCTTGAAAGTAAAAACGAGCCCTTCTGCCCTCAGCTTGCACGTGTCGGCCCCTTATCTCTATATTCAAATATCTTTGATTGGAATGAATCAGGCCAACCGAAATCTTCATCCATGTAGTGCAGTGCAGAACAACATCACAAATCCAGCAAGGTCGGAGGCAAATGGATGTTTACTCGAGCTGATTGGCTGATTCTCGCAGCCGCTTTTTTGTCTTTCCTCTTCTCGGTGTCTCTTTGGTTTGGCTTTGGCATGACCGCCAGCAAGGAAGCAGGAGTGTTTGTGGGCCTTTGGGTCCCGTCCATTCTCTCGGCCGGAAACTACTTCCGTCAGGCAGCGCGAGCGAGCCGCAATGTCTGACACGGCGATCTTCATCATTGGTCTGGTCGTATCGGTGTTGCTTGCCGGTGGCCTGAGATTCACCGTCCTGGAATTCCGGAGGCTGGACAAAGAAGCCACCGATAGAAGGCAGGCAAATGCTCGCTCTGCCTCTTCCACATAACACGCGTAGTGCAGACCAATAATCTTGCTTCGTGTTCATATTGTGACGGTTTGAGGGGCATGCTGACATGGCCGATTCTTATGTAGTGTTCGGAGCGTATGGAGGAGTGGGTTCTGCGCTTTGTCGCCGCCTCACCAAAAAAGGCGCCAAGCTTTTGTTGGCAGGCCGAGACGAAGCACGTCTGGCTAGTTTGGCGTCGGAGCTGGGCGCCCAGACGTTTCCCGTAGACGCCACCAATCTGCGGCAGGTTGAGTCTTGCATGAAGCAGGCGGCCGAGTTGTACGGGCAGGTGAGTGGCGTAGCGAATTGTGTTGGCTCCCTTCTCCTGAAGCCTGCGCACTTGCTCTCCGAAGAGGAATGGGATGCCACGATCACGACGAACCTGAAATCGGCCTTCGCGGTGGTTCGAGCTGCGACGATTTCAATGGCACAGCAAGGTGGTTCCATTGTGCTGCTCTCAACGGCCGCGGCCCGCATCGGATTACCGAACCATGAAGCCATCTCGGCGGCTAAGGCTGGCATCGAGGGGCTGGCGCTGGCTGCCGCCGCAACTTATGCCTCAAAGGGACTCCGGGTCAACTGTGTGGCCCCAGGGATGACACGCACCCCTCTAACGGCCAAGCTGCTGCAGAACGAAATGATGGCCAAGGCTTCCGCTGGCATGCACGCGCTGGGCCGGATCGGAGAACCAAACGATATCGCTTCAGCGATTGAGTGGTTACTCGATCCCGAACAACGTTGGGTGACTGGCCAGGTGATAGGTGTTGACGGCGGGCTGTCCCGAATTCGTTCGCGATCCTAAAGATATGACAATTTCCCGCCATGCCGATTGTCTAATCGTGGGTGCCGGAATTGCAGGACTCGTGGCCGCTCGTAGCTTGCAGAGCCGGGGTTTCAGCGTTCTCATCCTCGACAAAGGACGAGGTGTGGGAGGGCGGTTGGCGACTCGAAGCTTTGAGGGAGGCCGATTCGACTATGGTGCTCAATTCTTCACGGTTCGCAATCCCGCGTTTCGCAACTTGGTCGAGGAGTGGCTGGCGGCGGGGATCGTGGCCCCCTGGGCGCAAGGGTTCCATCTGCCCGACGGCAAATTCAAAGATACTGGAGAGGTTCACTATCGGGGAGTGGGTGGGATGCGAACTATCGCCACACACACGCCCTCACCTGGCACGGCCTATTCTGGATTGGGCTGGGCGGGCTTTTACACGGCGGGCATTTTCTTCTATGCCCTCGACCGCCTTTCGTACTTCCATGCGTTCTGGCATCTCTTTGTGCTGGCGGGAAGCACCTGTCACTACTTCGCCGTGCTGTTTTATGTTGCCCAGCCTCGCGTCTGACGACGAACGGCCGCTGGCGTTGCTCGCTGGCGCGGGTTCCTGGGATTAGGCCTGCGACGTGTCGCCGCACGTCAGCAGCGGTCTGGAGGATTCCGACGCTCAGCAGGTCACATGGAGAATGGCGTTGGTCTTCTCGGCGCCCTTATTCAAGAGTTCCATGGCTTCTTCCGTTGGGAGGATGAGCAATTCAACTTTGCGCCGCTTGGCCTCCCGTTTGACCTCATCCATGACTGGCAGCGCTCCTTCGCCCGTGCCGACCACCAAGCGACGGCATTTCCACGGGATCTCCTCTTCCAGAGAGAGCGGCGTGTGTCCGAAGGCTTCGCGAAACTTCTTGGACGCTTTCTTCTTCCGTTTCGCCACCTTGCCTCGGGCGATCACCACGTCATAGTCATACTCAATGCCATCGATCCGAATCTGCCCGAATGAGAACTGCTGGAACTTCATAGCGGACCTCGGGTAAAGGATACCGCCATCCGGATCTGGTCGATCATGCCCAGTCCGAGCCCTGCCTCTTCAGACACCCTGAACATAGCTGTTAACCCACCCCACTGTTAATAGGGACACCTCCATGCCAACCCAAGCCGTTGAACACATCCGCCGAATGCGCGGCGGTGCGCAGGGCCATCTCATGCGCTGCGCCGACAGCAATTACTACGTCGTCAAGTTCCGAAACAACCCCCAGCACACCCGAGTATTGGTCAACGACTGGCTGGGCACGCGCCTCGCAGAGATGATCGGTCTGCCAGTACCCGTCGCCGACGTCGTCGAAGTACATCCTTGGTTAATTGAGCAGTCGCCGGAGTTGCGTATTGACCTGTGCGGCAGACAAACGATGACTACCTCAGGCCCGTCCTTTGGATCGCGTTATGTGGTTCCGCCAATGGAGGGCGAGGTGTACGACTACCTGCCGGAGGCCATGACTGGGCGTGTCCGGAATCTGCCGAGTTTTGCGGGCATACTGGCGTTCGACAAGTGGACCTGCAATGCAGATGGACGCCAGGCAGCGTTCTGGAAGCGTCGCGGCGAGCGCAAATTCACCGCCAGCTTCATTGACCAAGGATACTGCTTCAACGCAGGCGAATGGAGCTTCCCGGATGCGCCGCTGCGTGGCGTTTTTGGACGCAATGACGTTTACGCAGGTATCACTGGATGGGAGAGCTTTGAACCCTGGCTGAGCCGTATCGAGAGCTTTCCTGAAAGCTCACTCTGGCCGCTCGTCGATCAGATTCCCACTGAGTGGTATGACTCTGCGGCGGACGAACTTGAACAATTGTTGTCGAACCTACTGGAGCGCCGCACAAGAGTGAGGGACTTGATCCTGTCGTTCAAGAATTCCTCCCGCAATCCGTTTCCCAGCTGGACTCGACTAGCGGCGTAATCCCACGAAAAAACCGCCCTGCCCTCTGTCTGCTACACTCACAGGCAATTCACCTACTCAGGTCATGGAAGGGTGCGATGGACATCGCAAACGCAGTGGCAGCCCTCAAGGAACAGCGCACTCGCATCGACCATGCCATTGCTGCCCTTGAAGGACTCGGTTCTCCTGCTCGGCGGGGACGCCCTCCAAAGTCCGGGGCACGCACGGGTCGGCACATGAGTGCGGCAGCCCGTAAGCGGATCTCTGAAGCCATGAAGCAACGATGGGCAAAGTGGCATCGCAAGTCTGCTCCCAAGAAGTCCGCTCCCGTGAAGACGAAGACCCGCCCGACGATGAGTGCTGCGGCCAGGAAGAAGTTGTCGGAATTGATGAAAGCCCGTTGGGCCGCGAAGAAGAAGTCCGCCTAACGCGATTTCCGTCAGCCAACCATTGGCGCTCATGCCAAAGAATTCAAGACTTCGCTCAGTTTGCGATGATCCCGTGGACATTGAGCAAGCGCGACCGGGCACATACGTCTTGGTGCTTTCATCGAGATCGACTGACCTGATCCAGATAGGAAGGCTCGGCGATTTACAGCTTCGGTCGGGCTTTTATGTCTATGTCGGCAGCGCCCTCGGGCCGGGAGGCGTCGGTGCCCGGCTCGCCCATCATCTCAAGCCCTCACGCCGGCCTCACTGGCACATCGACTACTTGAGAGCGCATAGCAGGGTCGAAGAGATCTGTTACCGTCTCGACACTCGGCATTTGGAGCATGTCTGGGCGGAACACATCGGATTGGCTGAGGGAGCCTACATTCCTCTGGTCGGCTTTGAATCCACCGATTGCGGATGCCAGTCTCACCTCTTCTTCTTCGAGCGACGATCGTCGCATGAGCGCTTCAGGCACGTGCTAGGGAAAGCTATCAGGACGGTTTCCTGCTCGCGCCGTAGAACGTGACCTCGCCATCAACAACGACCGCCACGAACCTGTTGCTTTCTGCGTCCTTGAATTGCACGACCTGATGACCGCTGCGAGCCAACTGTCCCCATCGGCTCGGTTTCTCCGGATTCTGCTCGATGGCTTGGTACTGGTGACCGTCAACACTGAATGAGGCGGTTTTCAAATGCTGTCGACTTGTGCGGCGGACGGGTGTGGATTTGTCGCTGACGCTTACGGACTTACCCGTCATCAGCTGCGCGGCGACCGACTTTAGAAGTTCCGCGTCGACCATTGGGAAGTATCCGGGCTGGAATCCCAGCTGTGGGTTTCACGGTGAAGTCGTTTCTGCGCGCCATCTTACCGCACGTGTGACGAAATTGCGCTTGCGGCGGCCTTCGGCTCACAAAACTCGTTCGGCATCGCCGAAATTGACTAGAATGGGGCGGCGCCGCACTAGGCCACGGGCCCAGGCTCCACGGTTCCCCGCCGAGGTTGTTCAATTGAAGAAACTCAAGACGCAATCCCTGCGCAGTCCGAGCGCCGAGCTCAAGAGGGCGGCTCTGGTTCGTGCCGACGATGAGGCCCGCCGAATACCCTGGCAGCGCCTCCACGATGTCAGAAATCAATACATCGACTGGCAAGAGTTTCAACTGTGGGTGCGGTCAATCCTGGAAGTTGAGGGCCGCATTCCCGATTGGCTGATTGAAATCGTCAACGACCGTTGCCCCGGATTTCTGGAAAGCAATAGGGCGTCAATGCCAAAAGCAGCCCAGACTCGGCCTCTCGCTCTCCGACTCGAAGACTGGATCGATGAAAATGTCTTCGGCTTTGCTAAGCAGGAAGGTTGGTTTAATGCGATTACTTACTACGCGATGCGAGACCCGCGTTATCAGCGGGCCGAAGTCTGCTGGTCGGAATGCGTGGAGAGTTGGAAGAGGGTCAAGCCGATTCGATATCCGTCATTCAAGGAATGGACAGCCATGGCGGCACAATGTGACGAAACCGCCCATCTAACCGCCGGTGAACGCAAAGCCAGATCATCAGCTAAGCTGGTACACCCCGACCGACTAGCCGACGCCGTTGCCCGCTATATGGATTATGAGGCGCTGGCTTACTGGGCTCGGCCTGCATTGGAGCATCGTGCCGAGCTTCCTGCGGAAGTCGCCGACCAGGTGGAACGCCGATGCCCAGGATACTTGTACACCCGGCTACCAACACGAGGAAAGGCGCCCAGAGGTTCCGCGCAAGACTGGGAGCACCTGATGCTCTGGGTCGGCGACCGCTTCTTCCTGGATGCGAAACAAGAAGGCTGGTTCGACGCCATTCTCATCCAGGCGCGAAGCCATCCGCGGGCAATTCGGACAATGGAATTTGCCGACTATTGCGACGAGGTCTGGGAATCGGAACCGCCCAAACCCTACCCGCTATTTGAGGAATGGCGCAGGGATGCCGATTCTTACGTTGACCTCGACGACTAAACGCTCTACAAGTCCATAGGCACTCAGCGTTCTACAAGAGTCAAGTTCCAACTGTTTTACACGCCAGCCTAGATTGCGTTCCGGGGGTGTATCGTGGCCCTCGTCTGGCAGATCCTGACATGCCGGAAGTATGCGTTGCCGGCTATTTTCCTTCCACACCCACAGGCTCTGATCACCAAAACATGCTTTTGAACTCGAAGTACATTCCTGCCGTGGGCAACGGATGGTGAGACACCGTACTCGCTCACCAGCCATTTTCCAGTGGCCGAATCAATCAGCGCCATATTGATCTCGTCCCCATGCTTCCTGCAGAACTCTTCAAACGCCCTGTCAGTAACGAACGTGTCAAGCACCATTAGCTGACCGGCCGAAATCCAGTCCCGCACGTCGCTCAGGCTTACCCCTAGAAGGTCCGCAGTCCGTTCCCATTTGTATCCTTCCTCCCCTTTGGCCAGAGCAGCCGTGACGCGCTCGACAGCAGCGGGATCGAGAGATACGCGGTTCTTCTCCACGAATGCCGCCAAAGAGCGTGCCGTGACGCGCGGATCACGCACTCTCAATATGCCACTTCCAATGAGTTGCCGGACTCTGGAGTGTCTGACGCGAAGGGTTGCCATAAACGCCCTCAGCGACCACCCATCAGTGACCCTCGCACTCAGACCCAGCGCCACAATCCGAAAACGGACTGCGCGGACCGAACGGTTCATGCGCTGGGCGATCCTTTTGACCGGTTCGTATCCGGCCAGGTTCAACAACCATTCGTCATCTGCCGGTGTCCACGGCGCGGAGACCGGCCGCCGGGTTGCGGCAGCGTCCGCCGACTTCTTAGCCTTGCCTAAGGGGAGTTCCTTAAGCGCCGCCAGTTCGGGAGTCTTCCGCAAATCTCGGATGCGTTGCCAGCAGTTACCACGCGTCCAATCTGGGACCAGCTCAAGCACCTTGTTAATTGCCTCGCGCTTTTTGGCAGGTCCGAGCTTAATCCCGGCGATCAGCAGTCGGTCGATTGCGGCCAACTGCTTGCTCGACTTTGTACTTTGCTGACCCTGAGCCATGGGCATCGCGCAACCTCACTGCGGTCAGACGTGAATCGAGAGCCTGTTTCGTGCCCAACTGGGTTATGCACAAATCGCGAGCACCACTTACGAGCAATCCGGCAAGAGCGAAGTTGGGTGCCGTCGCCAGTGCGGGAGGCATCTTCCTGCTCGCACCAGTTCCCTCAGCAGAAGGAGCGGCCGACGATCAGTTTCTGTCGAGACGAAAAGGGCGTGCGCGGTCGGCAAGCGGCTTAATGCCGCCTTGCCTGCGGCTTGTGGAAGTGGCTGGTATTGTTGTGGAGATTCTCCCCCCACATTTATTGAAGGAACATCGAGACAGGAAAAGTATCCAAAAAAAACTCCTCATCACGGCCTGCAATTGTCTTGCGATAGTTTTCTCTCGAAACCACGAAGCGAGCGACCGTGACAGTCGGAAGTCCGCAGCTTGACACTCATTCGCGCAAAATGGCACTCTGCTGTTCTGGCCGGCGAACCCTAACAGGAGATGTGAAGGCCCTGGATGCCGAGCCCGGATTTGAACTTTGATTGGGTCCTGTCTAAAGACTCCTCAGACAAGAAAAGTCCGCCACTCGACGCTGAGTTGACCGCAGCCGCTACCAAGCTCTGGCCGCGCGTCCAAGCTCATGCTCGCAGGGAATTTGCGGACAAGAATTCTGCCGAGGGGGTTGCCTTGGCGGCCGAAGTCTGGGAGAGAGTTCTGCAGTCGGTTGCGAAGACCGTGCGGCGGCACAATGGCAAAGACCCGGGAATCGTCGATCTGGACGCCTATTTGTTCGGGGCTTTCCATCATCGATTCAATCGCGCCCTGAAAAAGGAACGGCGAAGACAGGAGACGATAGAACTCGTCCCTTCAACCCGCGACCTGGAGCAACTTCCGGCGGCTCGGGATGCAAAATATCTCCAGGACCTCGAGCAGTTAATACAGGTCAGAGAAGTCGTCCAGAATATGGACGATTGGACACGCAGGGTCTGGACGGCCAAGCAATACGGGTATACGTGGAGAGAGATCGGTGAATATGTGGGCTTGAGCGAACAGACGGCCAAGGCTCGATTTCACAATGCGCTGCGCAAGCTAGCAGCTCGCTTCGCGTCCGGCAAGTGACAATAATTCCGGCGAGAGAAGGCAAACTCTGAGCGACCAACACGAATTCGGCCAAGACGAGCAACGCTTACTGGACGCGCTGACGCGGGGTTTGTCGCGCGAGTTTCCCAACCCCGACCGTGTCGGGTGCCCTGATTCTGCTGTCCTGAGAGGCATCGCTTTCCGCCAGCTGAGGCTTGAAGAGGTGGACAAGTGGCTGGATCACCTCGCTTCCTGCAGCCCGTGTTTTCAGGAATTCACCGAACTGCGCAAGCAAGCCGCGAGCCAACGTCGCCGCACACAGGCGTGGCTCGCCGCAGCTGCCGTCCTAATTCTCGCTGTGGCGGGATGGTTGTGGGTGCGAACTCAACATGCGGTACAGCCACCAGAAACTGCTGTTTTGGATCTCCGCGACCTCTCTGTGGCCCGCGGACAAAACCCAACTCAATCGGATCAGCGCCCTCTTGAAATCCATCGCTCGGTCAAGCACCTGATTGTCGACCTGCCGATCGGGAGCAAAGAAGGAGCCTACGATCTGGCCCTTCTGAGTGACACGGGTGGTCAGATCATCGCCGCGAGCGGCATAGCACAGTTGCAGGATCACGTTGTCAGCCTTCGGGCCGATGTGGATGTCAGTAGCGTCAAGCCGGGCCTGTATTTTCTTGCACTCCGACAACCCGGTCTCGAATGGACCACGTACCTAGTTCGGGTGTCTTGACTTTGGAAGCCCAATTCACTATAGCGAAGAAAAAGCGAATATGATACGCTGCCTCTGTGGACGAGGGACGCAAACGAGTGATCGCGATCGTGGCGGGAATCCTGGTGGCCCGCCATTTGAAGACTACGGAAGATCTCTTCGATTCGAAGCCAAGCCCGAGGACGGAGTCCCTGGTTGCATCGGCTGTTCAATGGGCTGAGAGGATCATGAAGAAAATCGATGGCGTCTATCGGTAGTGACGCAGAGCTGGCAGTTGGGGCGAGTTGGATGCCACTGGGTGGGGTCTTGTTAATCGGCGGATTAGTAGCTGTTCGATGGGCACGGGCGAAATTTCTTGTTTGCCCGTCATTCGGGGAGTCACAACGGACCATCGCCACATCTACCTACCCCCGAAGCAAGACGGGTTCTATCTCACCTTGACGATGACCTTGCCTTTCGCACGTCCCTGTTCGACGTAGGCCATCGCCTCTTTGGTTGATTCGAATGGAAAGACCCGATCCACGACTGGGCGTATGGTTCCAGCATCGATGAGAGAGGTTATTTCGCGTAATTGGTCTCCGCTTGCTCTCATGAAAAGAAATGAATAGCCCACGCGACGACGTTTCGCATTTTTCCTGATTCGATAGCTCAAGAGGCGCATTACCTGTCTCAAGATCCAAGATGCTTCCATGTCTTTTGCAAAATCGGGATCTGGTGGACCGGAGATCGAGATGAGCTTTCCCCCAGGCTTTAGCACTTTGAGCGATTTGTTGAGAGTCTCAGTACCAAGACTATTGAGAACAACATCGTAGTCACCCAGGACTTTTTCGAAATCGGTTGTCTTGTAATCGATGGCAGTATCCGCGCCGAGGCGCTTGACCAAATCGAGATTCCCAGCGCTCGTTGTCGTGGCTATAGTTGCACCAAGATGCTTGGCCAGCTGAATCGCGAATGTTCCAACGCCCCCAGAGCCCGCGTGGATGAGAACTTTCTGCCCTTTCTTCAGGTTGGCTCTCTCGACCAGCGCCTGCCAAGCGGTCAAGCCAACCAGAGGGATGGAAGCTGCTTCTTCCATGGTGAGATTCTTGGGCATTATCGCGACGGCATCTTCATTCATCGAGATGAGTTCGGCGAAGGAACCGATTCGATCCTGGGGAGGCCGTGCATAGACTTGATCGCCCGGCTTGAATCGCCGCACCCGTGATCCGACTCGGACTACAACCCCAGCCACATCGTTGCCCAAGATGAGCGGTAAGCGATAAGGCAAAATGAGCTTGAACTCTCCGTTTCTGATTTTGGAGTCCAGGAGGTTTACAGCAGCGGCGTGGACCTGGACCAACACGTCATTCTCTCGCACCTCCGGGTCTGGCATTTCGCCGATCCGTACGCCGTCCTTTTTTCCATACCGATCGACGATAAACGCCTTCATGATCTCTCCATCCCGACCGGCACGTACTTCCTGCTAGCCTTCCAAAGCTGCCGGTTGATGAAATCAGGTGCGAGGCGGCGCAGCAACGCGAGTTGTTTGGACTGACCCGGCCGGATCTCGACGGCGCCGGCCTTCAGCGACGCAAAGGACTGCTTCACCAGCTCCTCAGTGGTGATCACGGTGACCTCGCCTTCCGGAAAAGCCGCCGTCAGATCTGTCTTGACTGCTGGGGGCATGAGCTCAATGACCTCGACCCCGGTTTCCTCCAATTGGAACCGTAGTGACTGAGTGTAGGAGTGAATTGCGGCCTTGGTGGCGGAGTAGATTGGCGCGGCGGGCAGCGGCACGAAGGCCAGCCCGGACGACACGTTCATCACCGTGCCCTTGTTGGCGGTGAGGATGTCGATGAATGCGGAGGTCATGCCGATTACGCCGCCCACGTTGATGTTCATCTCCGCCGTTAGCGCAGCCAGGTCGGCATCCGGGGCCCGAAGGTTCTTGTATTGCATGATGCCCGCGTTGTTCATCAGCACGTCGAGCCTGGGGAACTCCGACTTCACCCGCGCCGCAAGGGCGGCGATCTGAGCCGGATCGGCGACGTCGCTCTGGATGGTGTGTAGCTTAGGATGCTTGGCTTTGACCTTGTCGAGCACCGCCTGGCGTCGACCGGTAACGATGACCTCGTTGCCGAGTTCAACAAACTTGAGCGCGAAAGCGAGGCCGATTCCGGCGGAGCCCCCGGTAATAAGGATGGTGCGACCAGTCAGTTTCATGGAAGTCCTTTCGTGACCACTGTCACGTAAACACGTTCGATACTTGGCGGCCGGGAACGGTATCCACCCCCGCGGGTCGACCGTCTGATACCGCATATCCAATTGGATTATGGCTATAATCCAATAGTTACAAAAAAAATCAAAAGCTGCGCAAAAGATGGTCTCGCATGCCCGTCAGCACCTTCTCCCTGTCTGCAGGATCGGTAAGAAGGCGGGCAACGGACACGGCACCCGCCATGGCACTGAAAATGACGAAGAAGTTTTGTTCCCGTTCCCTTGCGGTCCTTCCCGGCATGAACTCCACCCATCGGTCCGCCCGCTGTTTCATCAGGCCGGCAATTCGTTTTCTGACACTGAATTTGGCACGAGCAATCTCAGGTGCCAACGCTGCGACCGGGCAGCCGGCATCGGGATGATCGCAATGCTCGGGTGAAAGGTACAATCGCACAATCTCCTTCCACCTGTCCTCGCGCGGCACGTTTTGCAGGGAGGCATAGACCTTCTCGCTATCTGAGAATGCCTGCGCAATGGCGTCGGCGAGAAGCTCGTCCTTGCTTCGAAAGTGCTTGTAAAATCCGCCCACCGTCATGCCGGAGGCCTTCATCAGGCTGGCGACGCCAGGGCCGCTCAGCCCCTCAGCGCGAAGTTTGCGAGCGGCGTTCCGCACGATACGATCGCGCGTTTGCGTCTTGTGTTCCGGTTCGTAACGCATAGCAGCTGTTGGTTGGATTATATATATAATCCTCAGATTCAAACATTTCAGTCAGCGGCAAGCGGCACTAGCGCTGCAACAGCCCGTCGAGACATCCTGGTTAGCGCGATCACAGTGGAGTTCTCCGAGCTAGGAATCTGCTTCTGCGAACTCCCCCGAGTCGATGGGTTCCTCTCAAGTCATGGCATTCGGATGTGGACCGCAGTGCCGCAGGTCAGTACCACAAACGCGTTTGAGGTGAGGTTACTCCCAGATGGTCGGCAAGTCAGAAGTAACTGTAGAGCATGCGTCTTTGACGCGGACCAAAGGCCAATCGATGATAGTGGCTGCGGATGGACGGCGTGGAACTGTGGAAAGGGGTTAGCTTGATCAAAGCTCAGCGCCGCTTCCTGCTACAGGCCGGTTACGACCTCGATTGCTGTCTCCAGTTGTGAGTCCTTGCCGTCCCGCAAGGCTTCTCGTGAGAGTTCAGTTGAAACGGTGGGATTAATGCCGTCGTTCTCCAACATCCTCCCCTGCCAAGTGAGATAGGCGGCTACAGGCAGTCCGAGAATATAACCGTGCCCGACCTTGAAGGCGCCACCGCTTAGTAGCCGGCCCGGCGTCTTGGTTCCCACAATCGTCGCCAGCTTGTTCTCTTCCGCAAACGCAGCCACCATCTCGCCCGCGCTGGCGGTGTGCTCGTTGACCATTAGAACGACACGTCCGTGAAAGCGGCGCGGACCAAGCCCTTCGGTAACGACCAGGATCGATTTGTCCACGAATGCATAGCGGGCCGCCAGCCAGAGCAGAGTCGATTTGCGTGACGGGATGTGACCGAAACGAGTCAGTTCCTCTCTTCGATAGCCGCGCTCGCGACGCTTGCGGGTAAGGCTGTAGCCGACTTCCACCTTCCCGGGAGTAAGGTAGCTCATCAGTCTCAGACCGCCGATCCCTCCCCCGGTGTTGCCACGCAAGTCCACAATCAGCCGACTGCAGCCGTTCAAAGCGGCAATGCCTCGATCGATGTCCTTGGCCACGTCGATTCCAATAGCGCCTGGGAACATCGCCACCTTCAATAGGCCGACCTCATCAGTCAGCATCTCGGCATGGACCGCCTCAGGCGCCGTCACGGGATGTTTCTTATCCTTGGGCATTGGCAATCTGAGGCTGACGCCCTCGACCACCCCATCCAGTTTCTGGACGGTGATCTGCGCTGATTCGCCGGCTGAGAACGTCAGATCCTCCGGCGGCCGAATCTCCCGCTCGCCCATTCCGAGCAACAAGTCGCCAGGCCGTATCCCCGCCAAGTAAGCCGGGCCGCCTTTGTGCACATCCTGAAACATCCAGCGTTCGGTACCGTTCACCGCGAACCGGTGCAAGGTCGCGTTGATGGCATGCCGCGCCGGTATGTTGCGCATTCCAGCATGCCGGAACCCGGTGTGGCTGGTCTTGAGTTCCGCCACCAGTCGGTTGACCTCTTTCTCGAAAGCCTCGGGTTCATCACATCCGAGGATTTGGTCGCGTCGGCTCTTAGTAAGCGCCTTCCAGTCCACCCCGTTCATCGCGGGATTGAAATGTTTGGTCTCCACCAACCGGCAGACTTTGTCGAAGATCTTCGTTCGTTGTTCCAGAGTCAGATTCATTGCTTCCTAATCCCGACTGGCGTGGAAGCGTCGCCAATCGCCACGAATGCCGCCCAATAAAATGGGCTCACCTGATCGCCGTATTTCGCCAGCAGGTCCAGCTTGGCCCCGCGTAATGCCTTGCTCGAATCCTCTCCCAAGGCTAAGCGCTGATAAAACCGCTCCATCAGTGCACTTGCGAAAGTGTCATCGGCGCTCCATAGGCTGGCGACAACCGCTTTAGATCCTGCCGCCAGAAACGCCTCGGCCAAATCGCTGACGCCTTCTTCCCCCTGCAATTTCCCAAATCCGCTGTCGCAGGCGGAAAGAGTGGTTAACTCCGCATTGAGCCTCAACCTCTTGATTTCCCGCACTTGGAGTAGCCCATCTTCTCCCAACTTCGGGTCTGGCCCGAGAACCAAAGCGGATCGCTCAGGATATTGCGGGTCAGCAAAGCCATGGACCGCCAAATGCAGAACGCGGAACTCGCTCAGCGGCTCTCTCTTGAATGTGGACTCGGTGGCGGCAGTACCAAGAAGAATCTCTGCGTTCTTTCCTACGATTTTACCGATATTTTGCACTTCTTCCCGCGTCTCTGGCAGGTCATGAAGTCTCACCCCTGCAAAGTCGGCGAACCCGCGGACGAATCGGCCGCGCAAGGTGTCGGGCGCCGAGATTCTGCGTCCCGCGGCGCCCTGGTTCTCGTACGCGACATCCCCGACCCCCAGGAAGGGCCTGGGCGGCGGTTGCGGATTGGCCCTCCGACGCAGAGCATCGAGCACAGTGGCGGAGGGGGCATAGCTAATCACGGCAGACTCGAGCAGGTATTCGCCATCGTCGCTTCGCAGTGCATCGAAAGGCAGCAGGTTCAGTATGCCATCTGGCACGATGACGAACCGTTTGCCAGCTGCAAGCCCACCAATCGGCTGTAAGAGAAACCCGTATAACTGTTTCGCTTCCTCCGTTCCGGGCCTTT